>Ga0187854_10004297_pt1 | contig 10802 bp, 11 predicted proteins | sample June2016WEW_6_15_FD_132445 | JGI IMG/M metagenome (GOLD analysis project Ga0187854, IMG submission 132445) | Peatland microbial communities from SPRUCE experiment site at the Marcell Experimental Forest, Minnesota, USA - June2016WEW_6_150 | ecosystem: Environmental > Terrestrial > Soil >...
CGCTTCCTGTATCCCAAGAAGGAAGAGGAGGATTCCCCCTGCTATCTGGAAGCTGGGCATGTTGAGGCCAAGGATATCAAAGATCATTCTGTTGAAAATCAGGAACAGGTACATCAATCCCCCCGCTACAGCAACAGCTATGAATGCCTGTTTGTGAATCTCTTTTGGGGTCTGACCCTTCGTCATTGCGGCAAATACCGGTACGGATAAAATCGGGTCGAGGATGATGAACAGGGCAGCGAAGGAATAGATTATACCTGAAAATATTTCCTGCATAGCTTGATTTCAGATATATGCTCTGATTGCGGATAAAATTGCGGGATCTACGGGTTGGGTTTCTGCTTGTTGTGTAAGAGCACCTCCCTATAATATAAAGTAAATAATGAGGATAGAGGCTGTAGATATCGCGCCAATTGCTGATACCAAGCGCGATTTTACGTCGGTCATAATCACCCATGATGCAAGGCAGAAAAAGACGTACGGGATCAGTGTGGTAATCACCGAGATTGTCGCAAGCTGATCAAAATGGTTGGAAAAGAGCAGGAGAAATCCGCTGATTGCACAACCTGCAATAAGTGCAGGTGCGGGAGTACCACGGCTGTTTAAATCCCGAATTACGGGAACAGAAAATTCAGAAGACATGGACTGTAGTATCCGGGAAGTGCCGACTATATAGGCATTTATTGCTGAAAGCATTGCGATTATCCCAATAACGGCGACTATTGTACCCGAACGCGCAAAAAGAATTCCGGCAGCGGTTGCAACAGGCGCAGGTGAAGTAGCAAGCGCCTCTACACCAACACTGCCGATAAGCGAAACGTTGAGAAGGAGATACACAGATACAACAATTCCCATAATGATGATGAGTGATCGCCGGATTAATGCGGGATCCCGTGTCTCCTCAACCGGGATCGCGCTAATCTCAAAACCCGTGAAAGGCCAGTATACAATAATGATCGTTGCGAGTAAACCAGTTGCAGTGAAAGGAACCTGTGGAACAAAATTATCGATCTTAACAAAGGGAATAAGCAGGATCGAGATGATTATGAGAGGTATAATTTTTAGTGTTGTGAGAATATTTTCTGTCATTCCGGAAAAAGAGATTCCGGTAATGTTAAGCCAGCAGAAGGCACCGATGATAGTGATCTCGATAAGCAACACATGTGAAAAGCCAAAATACGAGGTATATTGACCAATCCCTGCAGCAATAGTAGATACTCCGAATATAGAAGATATGACGTAAAGTGTGATGAGAGGTACTGCGAGCCAGGTGCTGAACACCGATGCGAAAAGTGTATAAAAGCTATTGGATGACGCAAATCCGGATGAGACAGAGGCCAGTGAAAGAAGAACGCAGGATGCGGATATGGCAACAATCAGCCATGCCAGAAGTGACCACGGTCCGGTTAACTTTGCAGCGATTCCCGGTACTACAAAAATACCGGAACCGATTGTCCCTCCTACCCCGAGGCTGACAAGTTCAAATATTCCCAGTGATCGTTTATAACTGCCAGCCTCCGCCATCGATTCCCCTTTCAACCTGTACTATACAAAATTATAATAGCCGGTTCTCTCCATTTTCATTTATATCTAGCTCTTCAACAGGGTTGGAATCCGGTGTGAGGGGTAGAGAAAGGTGTGAATTACGTATGGTAAAAGCGATAACAACATCAAAAAAAAGTGCTGCGAAAAAGACAAAGAAACCGGCTGTAACAATAACCAAGCCAACAATTAAAAAAACTTCAGCGGCAGGAAAGAAAGGTTCAGCATCAGGAAAAAAGGGGGGCACTCTTATGCGATACAAATGCAGGCTCTGCGGGTATGTCTATTCACCTCTTCGCGGAGAACCTCATAATGGCATTCCAGCGGGTACCGCCTTTGAGGATCTTCCCGATTCGTACGTCTGCCCGGTATGTGGGTTTCAGGGAAAAGGCAAGGTTGGCACGTGGGGATTTGATGAGTGGAGGCCGACACGCTATATCTGTTCCATGTGTGATTACATCTACGATGAAAAACGTGGTGAACCCCATCATGGCATTAAACCAGGGACAAAATTTGAGGACCTGCCTGAAGATTATGTCTGTCCTGTCTGTGCGACCGATCCAAAAATTGTTTTACGGTACGGGAATGTTCTCAAGCAGGGGTTCTCACCCCTTGATGATTAATAAATTAAACAGATTCCCTTTTTTAATCTCGTATCAGACATCATGGATATCATATCTTCCTAAAATGAACCAGGATTAAATCCCAAATCTATAAACTTACCGGTAGTTTATCTGTATTGGAAATGGAAAAATGTCATCCAATCAGACCATTGTAACGCGGGTCAGTCTTCTGGTTGCCCCTTTATGTCTATGACCGGTGTTGTTATTGCCGGTGTATCTGGGGGTGCGGATTCCCGCATCGACGCGTATCTGGGAGACACCATCTCCATGGCGTGTCATGTGGTAGAAAACAGGCATACCTGTTTCTTAACAGGCCGAATCTTCCTGTTAATGGTGTAACTCTGACAGATATTTCCCAAAGGACTGACAAGGGGCATTTTACCATCGTTGATCTGGACAGTAACCAGAAATGGACGTTGAGATGGAGCACTGCACATTTGGGGATCAATCCCGGAATCTGTACGGTCTACGTTGAAACCGAGCCAAATAACAAGGCACATCTTGGCAGCGGCGATAGTTATCAAACCCTGTCTGTATACCTCGAGGATTCAGGTCTTTCAAAAGTATCGATAAGCGGTGGAATCTCGTATAGCTTAATCCGGAGGCCTATGCCTTGACATTGACAAGAATCTCCAACTTAGTAGCCATGTTTACTACATCCATTTTGGCTACGGTTCCTGTTTCCCTGAATTCGGCATTATCAGGTCGACTTCTGCAAGAGTGGGAATAACTTTATCATTATCGATTTTTGGAGTTATTGGATGTTCCAGTCTGTTCCTGTACTGGCGCTTTTACCGTTAATTATTCCCGATATCTGTTTTTAATATATTTTACCCTGAAGGGAGATCTAAAATCTGGGTTTAAGAAAAGGATGCGCGAAGGGAAATGTGTTTCATAATTCATATCATATTATGAACAACAATTTCTTTTTAATTGTTCATCCAGATTTGTTACTTAAGAAAAAGTCCCGTGTATTCATAAAATTTTTTCCCGATGGGTAATGTTATTTTGCCCGAAAATTATCGAGCGAAAGACCCCGATAAAAATTTCTCTTATGAATCAACAGATTCTCTCGTTTGGTCAGAAAATTACAAAAAAAATTAGATGAGTATAATCGCCGTATTTCTTTTAATAAAACTAAGGCGAACTTATCATGATTAACCAATGTAATATAATCTGTTTATCGATTTATGTTGAATTAAAATAATCCGATTGCGAAGGGCTTGAATCCCTCGAGGTAAGCTATCGCATGGGTTTCAGTTATTCAGGACAAAGCCTTATTACCCTGTTCCCCGGTCCTTACCCGAATAGCACTGATAATGGGGCAGATAAAGATCCTTCCGTCACCATGGCAGCCGGTCAAGTTGGCATCTACAATAACCTGGATAATCCGGCTGACTTCCTCATCACACGCAACTATAATAAGCATCCGTTTTGGCAAAAAACTAAATGTGAACTCAGTATCTGGCTGAAGTGGGAACCTGCCCTCTTCGGTCCCTTCATCTTGCGATTCCCCAGTAGTTTGGGGGTTCATAACCGGCATCCGCAGGTTTCGATTCAGGTATCCACCCAATTCCCATGCGTTAACTCTCCCCTTCTGCTGGCCGCGGTCGATGACATACAGGAACGTGACGCCTCGGACACCAATGCATTCAAGGGCTGCCTTGGTATCTTCAACCCGCTCGTCCCTTATGATGGCAATGATCTGCTTCATACCTTCATCAGGTTCATCCTGCCTTGCCGGCGGTCCGGATCGCGAATGAGTCCTCTACATAGGTAATGAAGATCTTCCCGTCTCCGACGATACCTTCACTAGGCGTATTTTTTGATCCAGTCTTCGCCTCTCTCCGAATGACCTTGACCGTTTTTGCTACATCGTTGTCTGATACCACGATTATCAACATCTCCTTGGGAATTTCCGTATACAGAACGGCGCCATGGGTAATTCCCATCTCTTTGCCCTGCCCGGTTACATGGAGGCGGGTTATTCCCCTGACTCCAGCCCTGTCGAGGGCTTTTATCACCCGTTCCGCTGATTCTGGCCGGATTACGGCCCAGATCATCTTCATGATGTGCTCTCGCTACCTCCTCGTGACAACATCAACGTTCAATTTTGTTTTCCATGGCGCGCAAGAACATCCGATTGTTTTCAAGCAGCTCCCATTTTACATAAAAGATCAGGGGACAGATTTCGGTACAAGTTATTTCTTGTATTTTGATTCTCATTTTGGTGCAACATCTAAAAATTGGCAGGGAGAAGATGAATCTCGATGCCGGTTGTTTAAGAGAATGGTTTAGTGCTGGTGTTCGTGTTTCCGGTTACACCTCCATTTCCCCAGTGCGAATACGGATAACCTTGTCAACCGGGATTACAAAGATCTTTCCGTCGCCGATCTTCCCGGTCCGGGCCGATTCGGTGATGGTGGTGATCAGTGTCTCGACATCTTTCTCATTAACTACAATCTCAATCTGGATCTTGGGCAGCATATCGACCGTCATCAGGCCTCCCCGGTATTGCAGTGTGATACCTTTCTGCTCGCCTCGTCCCTTGACCTCAGAGATGGACATGCTGATGAAGCCTTTGTCTTCGAGCGCTTTTTTGACGAATTCAAATCGTTCCGGTTTGATGATTGTTTTAACCAGTTTCATGATGAGCTCCTCTCTCCGTGCTGAGAGATATCAAGACCGACGTACTCTTCTTCTTCTGATACCCGCAGCCCGAGGGTTTTGTCGATGACGAGTGCGAGGATGTAGGTCACGATGAATGCATAGATTACTGCCGCTCCCGCTCCGACTACTTGTGCGATAAACTGGTGGACATTGCCTTCGAGAAGACCCGATTTGCCATTGATCGCTGCTGCGGCAAAGATACCCGTGGCAAGTGCACCCCATAAGCCTCCCATGCCGTGGACTGCCCAGGCATCAAGGCTTTCGTCAACTCCTTTCCTTTGGCGGTAGAGCATGATACTATAACATAACACTCCGGCAACCGCACCAATAACGATCGCTGCCATCGGCGTCACGAACCCTGCAGCGGGAGTGATCGCGACAAGGCCGGCGACAGCTCCGGAGACGAACCCAAGCGAGCTCGGTTTGCCCCCGTGTGCCCACGAAACGAGCATCCACGCGATAGCAGCAGCTGCTGCGGCCGTATTGGTGGTGACGAATGCTACTGCTGCCAGACCGTTCGCATCGACAGCACTCCCCGAGTTAAACCCGAACCAGCCAAACCAGAGGAGGGCTGCACCGAGAATGGACCATGGGATATTGGCTGGTTCCATCCCGTACTTCCCGAACCCGACACGTTTTCCGATGACGAGGGCAAGGGCGAGTGCCGCAAATCCTGAACTGATGTGGACGACCGTGCCCCCGGCAAAATCGATCGCGCCGAATGTCGCTGACCAGCCGCCACCCCATACCCAGTGGGCAAGGGGATCATAGACAATTGTCGTCCAGAGCGCCGCAAACACCAGGTACGAGCTGAACTTTATCCGCTCGGCAAAACCCGAAGTCACGATTGCCATGGTGACTGTAGCAAATACGAGCTGGAAGACCATGTATAACAATCCCGGGATAACCGGGCTATACGGCCCTGGGTCCATGCCCACGTTGTTCAAACCGACATACTGTAAGTTGCCAATAAACCCCCCGATATCATGACCGAACGCGAGGGAGTACCCGAACAGCACCCATTGGATGCTGACGAGCGCGAAGGCAACGAACGACAAGGTGATCATGTTGATGAAGTTCTTCTTCCGGACAAGACCCCCATAGAACAATCCAACGCCCGGCGTCATGATCATGACAAGCGCCGTTGAGGCGAGGATCCATGCTGTTGCTCCTGAATCAATAGCCAATCATTTCACCTGCAAAAATTTATAGGAAAGAACATTCCATCCATATATATTTAAATATTGTTATTTGCTATACTTATTTGGTGCAGACCCGGCATAACCAGAATGCCTGTTATATTGCACGAGCATTGAGCACCGTTTCAGTGCTTTCTAAAGTTGGATGGTGAAACAATGGCACAAGTGAATAAACCAAAAAAAATGACAGAAGTGACAAAAGAACAGATCAATGAAGTTCATTCTCTCATAAAAAAGAAGAAAATTCAGATCGTTGACTTAAAATTCAACGACCTGCCCGGCCTCTGGCAGCATTTCTCAATCCCTGCTTCGGAGCTTAATGGCTCCACCGATCCTGAGTCAGGCATCTGGGCAGAAGGAATAGGCTTTGACGGATCCTCCATCCGGGGGTTCCAGAAGATCCAGGAGTCTGATATGCTCCTGTACCTGGACACATCCACCGCTGTCGTCGACCCGGTCTGCGAGGTGCCCACGCTGTCGATCATCTGTGATGTCTTTGATCCTCTCACAAAACAGGCATATACCCGTGATCCACGGTTTATTGCCCAAAAGGCAGAAGAATACCTCAAATCGACTGGCATTGCCGATACGAGTTTCTGGGGACCAGAGTACGAGTTCTTCCTGTTCGATGATGTCAGGTATTCGCAGAGTGTCAACCAGGGATTCTATGCCGTAGACTCGATCGAAGGCAGCTGGAATTCCGGTCGTGACGAGCAACCCAACCTCGGCTATAAGCCACGATATAAGGAGGGATATTTCCCGGTACCCCCCCACGACTCGCTTCAGGATGTCCGGAGCCAGATGATCCTCAAGATGATCGCGACCGGCATACCCGTTGAGGTTCACCACCATGAAGTTGCGACCGCCGGTCAGAACGAGATCGACATGCGATACAGTTCGCTTGTCAAAATGGCGGACTACTGCATGATGTACAAATATATCGTTAAAAACATGGCCAAAAACTTCGGTATGGTCGCGACCTTCATGCCCAAACCGCTCTTCGGCGACAACGGATCGGGGATGCACACCCACCAGTCTCTCTGGAAGGACGGGAAGAATCTCTTCTTCGATGCGAAAGGCTATGGAATGATCAGTCAGACAGCGATATATTATATCGGAGGTCTCCTGAAACATGCCAATGCACTCATGGCATTCTGTGCACCATCCACCAATTCCTACAAGCGGCTCGTGCCGGGTTATGAGGCCCCGGTCAATCTCGTGTACTCGCTCCGGAACAGGTCCGCTGCCATCAGGATTCCGATGTACTCGGAGAATCCTAAATCGAAACGGATTGAGTTCCGCCCTCCCGACCCGATGTGCAACCCGTACCTCTCCTTCTCGGCGCTTCTTATGGCAGGTATCGACGGCGTTAAGAAGAAGATTGACCCCGGCCAGCCGTTTGAGGGCAACACGTACGATCTCGATGGGAAAGCAGCGAAGAAGATCCCAACTGTCCCAGGATCACTCGAACAGGCAATTGACGCGCTTGAGGCGGATCACAAGTTCCTGCTTGAAGGAGGCGTCTTTACGCCGGATGTGATTGATGTCTGGATTGAGTATAAACGCTCCGAAATTGACGGGGTCCGGCTCCGGCCCCACCCGTGGGAATTCCACTTGTATTTCGATATGTAGCCACCAACTCGTAATCAACGGTAAAAGCAGAATCTGCAAGGAAGGTTGTCCATGAAATTAATTCGTGCGATCATCAGACCCGAATCCACACAACGGGTTATTGAAGCGCTGGAAAAAAATAACATCTATGCCATGACACGAATGAATGTTACCGGGCGGGGCAAGGAAATGGGAATTACCCAAGGATCTATCCGGTATACTGAGATACCAAAAGAAATGCTGATTATCGTTCTTCCTGATGATGCTGTGACCAAGGCTGTCAGGGTGATTGAAACTGCAGCAAGGACTGGCACTAAGGAGTACCCTGCCTCGGGAAATCTCGGCGATGGTAAGATCTTTGTGACCGATGTTGAGGAATCCCATACAATCAGGACCGGCGAAAAATAAAAGAGAGCGAATTCATATGAAAGAAATCATTGCAATTATCCGTACTGAGCATGTAGAACCAACAAAAGGTGCACTCGAAACCATCGGTGTCAAAGGGATCACATTTTTTAATGTCATTGGGCGGGGAAGGCAGGGAGGAACAATCCGGGCACCGGATCCAGAGGGCACCGTACGGAGGGACGTCGGTGTTTACATCATGCAGCAGCGTGGTATAATCAGTAAAGCCGATGATCCAAAATACCATGTTCCCGTTCAAAAGGAAATCGAACTGGGATTTCTCCCGAAGAAGATGCTCATGATAGTGGTAAATGATGATGAAGTTCCCCTTGTTGTAGATACTCTTACTCAAATCAACAGGAGTGGACAGCAGGGCGACGGAAAGATCTTTGTCTGCCCTATGATTGATGCTGTCCGTATAAGAACCGGGGAACACGGGAATAAGGCACTGTCATAAAAAAGGGTGAATAATGTCTGTTGGAAAGAAAAATAACAGCGCTGTCCCCCTGCCGCCCAAGTACATCATGTTTAACAAATCAGAACCTCCGTATGATCTGATTCTGAAGCAATTGCAGAACGCTCAAAGTCCGATGATCGGATCATCGTATTATTACATCAGGGCGGGTTACGAATGGCGCTGCGTATGCAGGATAACACCAACCTGCGGTCCGGTGTTATTTCACGAAATCTTGGAACCCGGGCAGGACGGAATATCAGATGAGGATATCCGTGAAGCAATAGAAAAGGACACCCATTTTTTCACGTTGCCTGGGTTCTACTGCATCTCGGTGGAGATTGAAAAGAAACTGCAGGCAGGGTGTGTGAAGTAAACCAAAAAATGGGAATTCCCTTTCGTCCAGTACGGTCGCGTATGTGAAAATTACCACGTCAGAATAGCAGGTGGGCCTAAAGACTGCGTTTATGGATAAGTCGAAGGTCCCGTATCCAACATCCGAAGACAACCCTTTAACAGCAAAGGAATACGTCGAGAATCCGACAGAAAATAATCGCGTGAGTACATCAGCACTCTTTTTTTAGCAGGTGCTTGTTAACACTGTTAACAACATCCCAGTACCCTGATCCTCCACAGGAAATACCACTTTTATTATATCCGACAAATGGGGCATAAATTGGACTCCGTTCCATAGGAATACGTTTCCGAAACTTTTATCCCATAAATTCAGGTTTGTTTGACAATCGAGGAATTTAAAACAACTTTGCGCAGAATAAATGTTCTCCAATTTATAGCCTGATTGAATTCTGAAAATCCATATAGATATTAACGACAAAACACTCTTTTTGAATCGCTCGTTCCAATTCAAAAAAAAGAGATTTACCGTGTTAACCACGGATTAGATGAGTTTAAAGATGGGGTGGTTATCTGCCTTCACATCGATACCAAGGGGTCGCATTGCCTCAAGTATTACGATATCCGTGTAGGCCTGTGCGGTGATCATTGCTTCTACATTTTCGATAGGACCGTACATGATAAGGTTTGCACCGAGCGTGCTGGCGATCATGTTACAGCCGATATCGGGAGCGGACCATGCTGCCTGCTTGATACCCTCTATCCCACCGAGGTAATGGTGTGACATCTGCTCGAGGAGGAGATCCTTACCCTTGTACCCTGCTGCCAGAACTGAGGGTGTTTTGCTGGTTCCTTTCCAGCGTTTGAGCCAGGTCCACGCAACCGTCATGTTGTGGTACGCACCACCGGTCGGGTAACCGTGGATGGCCTTGCAGGCAAGGATCTCACGGTATGCACTTCCTGATCCGAGACCGAGCGGGGTTGCTGCTGTGTCAAGAATCGGGCGTTTGATCCCGCACTCTTCGGCAATCTGCAGCATTCCCTTTGTCTGACCTGCAACGCCTCCTTGAGCAAGGACTTTTTCCCTGCCGGGAACGGATGGGTCAGCCGGGTTAAAGGCAAGAACAATTGCCGCGTCTACGTCACTGTTCTTGAGTGCCTCCATGTTCTCCGCCTGGATCGAACCGTTGATCGAGTTATAGATCGCACGGTGGGCAAGCCCGACATCAGTCACATATTTGCAGGCATGTGCCAGCGCCTTGGGTACTGACGAGTCCATCAGGAAAGCGGTCTTGTTGTCGATTTTATCGAACCAGCTGATGTAGCTCTCGAACGCTTCTGGAAATTCCGCGAGGATCTGGATGAAATGCGGAATACCGGTTGCATCAGAGAGTTCCTGACATCGGTTCCACAGGGCCTCTGCCTTCGGTTTGTCGATCTTTCCCGTCTTGTCATCGAGCACGATCTCGTGCTTGTTGTAGAAGATCGAGGCGGCCAATACGGTAGGGTACTCGCCGGGCTGTCCACCAAGTTTAGTGCCGTTGAAGTCCCAGACACTCTGTTCTTTTTCAAATTTGAACATTTCTTTTACACCTCCATTACACCATTGTCATCAATTTCTGGTACAAGAACAGCAGCATCACAAATACGGTTAATCCTGCAACCAGGCCATATAGTATGCCGATATCTCGTCCGATCTTTCTTCCTACACGCTGTGCAACCTCTGCGTCAACAAACTCGATTTTCTTCTCGATCTTATCGAGTTTCTTTTCAATCTCGAGGAACTGGGGATTTGCACCTGCAGCGGCAGTCTCAATACCGCCTGCAGCTTCCTTAACCTCAACGACAATGGGATCCGCAGCGAATGCGCCCGGGTCCCGGGCTTTCAGTTCGTTCATTTTTGCCTTGATTGCGCCGAGGTCTTCGCTTTCCATGATGTTGACG
>Ga0187854_10004314_pt1 | contig 10774 bp, 10 predicted proteins | sample June2016WEW_6_15_FD_132445 | JGI IMG/M metagenome (GOLD analysis project Ga0187854, IMG submission 132445) | Peatland microbial communities from SPRUCE experiment site at the Marcell Experimental Forest, Minnesota, USA - June2016WEW_6_150 | ecosystem: Environmental > Terrestrial > Soil >...
CAAGGCATCGAGAAAGTCAAGGAAAGTCCCGCCCGGCTCGATGCATTCAAGAAACTCGTTAAATCTGCGGGCGGAGAAGTGAAGGGGTTCTACATGGTGACGGGGCGGTACGACATCGTGACCGTTACCGAGGCGCCGAACGATGATGTAGTGGCCAGAATAGCTCTCGCGACGGGCTCAAAAGGGAGTCTCAAGACGGAGACCCTCCGTGCGTTTACAGAAGACGAATACCGGAAGATCATCGCGGCTCTGCCGTGAGGAGTTCAGGCTTCTGACGAGCCGAGTTGCTGCACATAAGCGTACAAGCTCATCCCCAAGTTCAAACTCAAGCGACGAAGAGGGCGGCTGAGTGCCGCTCTCTTTCTTGCTGCCAGGTGCTCACATGGCCTAGCGGATAGCGCAGAGTGTGTGTCTTTCACACTCTGCGGTCCTTAAGATGATAAACGTCCACTGCATCATTAACATGCCGGTTCAATGCTGACGCGCGAATCGGGTTTTTCCTCTTAAACGTTATTGGTTGAAGCAGACCGTCAATCGGAGATCAACACGAGCAGGCCGATTACTCCCAACACGATTGCAGCCGCCACCTGCATTTGTTCTTTCCCCAGCTTGAGACGCGATAGATAATCGTTCAGCATCGAGATTGCTTGCAGGAGGTTCCGCCTGTCCAGTTCAATGTATTCCTTGTCGATCTCGAAGCCCTTGACCGGGACTCCTCGCTCTACGACAAGGATTCGTGTCTTCCCATCGTGCTGACCTGAAGGTCAGCGCTACGGCTGCTTGGAAACCTGTCTCCGGTGGTAAGCCACGTAGGGCCGAACGGCGCTCGGCCTGCACAGGGGGGGAGAGTGGCTTCTCGACCGAACATCGCACACCCCGAAGCATCGGGGTATGCGCCACGCGCCCCATTGTGATATGCATCATGACAGAGGTCTAAGGTTGGTGCGGGGGCGCAGGTGAGCAAAGCTCGCTTACCGCATGTGTGACGGTTCCAACACGAATTCGCATCTGGCATCGCAGGTACCTGCATACGCAGCCGTTTCTAGCCTGTTTTGCCCTTTCTTTCGCTATGGCGTTGGCAAGAGCCTTTATCTTTGGGTCAAAGAAATCCGGATCCTCAGCTACTATGTAGCGTATTGTTGTCACATTTGCCGTCGCGATGTACACGATATCCTTAGAGCTCTTGGGAAGTCCACACCGGATGGTGATATGTTTTTTGTCGCACTGATTGATGCTCGCATCCACGTAGCAGATTTTCCCGTCGTGCATGAGCTTTAGGAACCACTCCCCAAACACAGGGCCGGAGCAGGTGGAGAGCCATTCGGTTTGGATTCTTCCCCCACGGTCTATCACAAAACCGTAGGTCGTCTCGATATCCGCGATTAATCTGCTAGCCTCGTTCTGCATACCCTTAACACATGCCCGATTGAACTCACTCATCACGGTAGCGTCGACTGTTACTCCGTCACTCAACGTGTCATTTCACCTAGGAGCTGGCTCGCGCAAGTTGCGTTACTTCTTCCAACCTGTCCTCGAAGAAGCCACGCGGCCACTTGTCAACGAAAAGGCCATCTTTGCCTACCCTGAGCCTTACGACTTCTTTTTTCTCACGCGGCGAATGGACGAAATAGACGACAAAATGGTCGGGGCTCACTCGTCCGGTTGCCACATGCTTCTGTAAACGTACGATCAGGTGCTCGCTGTGTGTTTCCAGGATGCACTGCACACGTTTCTCGTAGAGGGTTACGAAAAAATCTCCGAGCTCGGCCTGTGCTCTCGGATGCAAATGCAGCTCCGGCTGCTCGACTAGGAATGTGCTCCCCTCCCACAAGTTAAAGCCACCTGCAAGCACTGGCAAGACTTGAGACGTCCCGTACCCGACGTCGGCCAGGTTTTCATATTCGCCCGTCCTGTAATGCTGGACAAGCATCTCAAAGTGTCGGTCACTTAACGCCCGCACCTTTACATCTCCGGCGATCTCGGCTGCCTTGAGCCAAGGAACGATCTGGTTTAGCAGCCACCTCTTCTTGCGACCTCGCTGGAGATAGTCGGCTGCTAGGAGGTGGACAGCGCGAGCGCCGTCCATGCCGACACCGGATGGACGCTCTCCCGAGAACTGCGGGGTTCGGTCCGGGCTCACGCGGAATGGGCCGAGATACTCCACCTCCTGGAAAGCCCGCATGAATGCGTGAAACGCCTCCCTTCCAAGCGCGGCTTCACGCATCAACAGCGAAGGCGGCCCTGTGCGATTTCTCGCCGGGAGGCCTTCGTATTCCAAGCGCCAATATGGCACAAGGAAATGGATGGGCCGAAGGAGCCGTGGCTTGACCCGTTTCTCTACAGACCGCGCGTCCGCAGGAAATATCTCTGCAATATGTTTTTCGCTGGACGGTGAATATTTCGTGGCGATTATTTTCCTTCCGGCCCCGTCGTAAAGTGCTGAATCCTGGAGTATGACCTCGCGTCTTTGAGCGCGATATGCAAAGTTGAGTTCGAGCCTAGTCTCCCGCACAGCGCCCTTTCCACGACGGGAGACTCCCACTGTCAACCCGACAGTGCGCCTCCGGGAGTTCTGATAGACCAAATCCTTGTATGTCCCAAAGTCGCCGAGAGGGCCTTTCAACAGCAAAGGTGCGCGGGGGTCTTCGCTTCGCGCGGTCTGGGACAGTATGCGCAGACCACTTAGGATAGAGGATTTCCCAGCGTTGTTGGGTCCCACGATTATCGTAATTGGGGCAAGGTCAATCTCGACCTTCTCGAACGCCCGAAAATTCCGTAAACCTAGGAAGGTGAACATTGTTCCTCAGAGAGATTCTGAATACCGGCTTGCTTTCGACAACGTAATACACTACGCGCATTTCGAACGGGATTCAAACCGAGCGGGTAGCGAAGAGTGTGGCCTCCACGAACTCTGCACTGGCTGCGCATTTCATTGTCCCTTGACCGGGAGGCCCACCAGGGGATAGGCCCAGCGGGAAGCAATGATGTCCGGCTTTACCCCCTCCCAGCCCTCCCCTAAGACAGGAGGGGAATTAGTTCACGACGCCGGGTCTCTGGGAAATCCTCAAGCCGGCGCGGGGGATGGCCTAATTAGACCGCCGCGTAACTTGCGAGTCAAGTGCTTGCGGCGCGGGCGGCAGAGGGAAGAGCTGGTAGCCGCGACGAGTGTTCTTCTCGCCCTGGGCCCTTTGGAGTGGAAAGGGCTTCGGTCTTGAAGCACGGTCGACCTCGACGGACCCACGGCAATTCACGGAACAGATTTTCCGTGGGCTACTAAGTTTCGATTTTTCGCTTACGCCAATATCGATGTACGCGCCACCCGCGTTCTGTTCCAGCAGGTCCACTGCGCCAAGGCGTCCGTGGCCTCCGATCAAAATCCCCACCACCACTCCGAGCGATAGACACTCCCGACGCCAAATTGCTCGCCAGCGCTCCAATTTCGGGGTTCCCACATTAGCCTTTTAGGCTGACCGCCGAACTTGCTGGTGTCTAACATGACGTCGAAGACGGCTTTCGTTATATACGTCGAGTAGCCTGCTTCCCTGATCGCGCTTAACTTGGCCGCAACATTTGGCGCGCGGCCCACCCACACCAGATCATTGTTATTCCTTATTCCACTCCGGATAATCATAACCTTGCTTGTATCGATGCCGACGGTTTGTTCAAGGGGAAGACCTTGGGGAAATGCCGCCTTATAGAAATCGTTGAACGCCGGCTTGAGTATCCGTGAGAAAAAGTAATTGATCTTGAGCCCGGCCTCAGTGGCGCGCGTGTTCTTCGGGCCTTCAATAAACACCCCCAAAACCCGGTCACCGTCGAAGCTCCTGATTTCACCGCCAAGCGACCGAATAACGCGGGTTGTGCCCATTAGGTATGCTTTAAACACCTCCGCAGCGACCGGCTGGTGGTTCACAGCCAGAGTTGTTGAGTCGTGTAAATCCGCGTAAAGAAATGTGGCCTCTAAGTCGACTGCCTCATTTCCGAGTCCTAGGTCTTCCGTTTCAGGGACAACATTCCCGTCCCGCCGTTGCCATGTACCATGTACGATTTTCTTCGTTTCATCAGTGAGGTCGTCGACGAGAGGCATGATTATTATCGAAGCAGAGTGGGTCTTGCCGGTTTACCGTTTGCTGCAAACAAGGCAAGCGAAGCCAGCCACGGAATAATTCCGGCCGCCAGCAGCCCGAACGCGAGCTTTAGTGAATCAAACTTCATCTTAAGGATCACCGAATTTCGCCAGGCCTGCCCCAACAGATCGTTAGTGTGCTGTTCCTCGCTCTGATTCTTGAAGTCTTCGATAAATCGGTGCTCGGTTCGACTCGCGATCTCCCGAAAGTACACCAATGAGGCTTCACCACCTTTGAGGTTGGGAAACGCTCCACGATAGAGGAAGACAATACTCAAACCAATCAGCAATAGCGTCAGGGCAGCAGCGACGATCATGGACCAGGACAAATCCTTAATCGGCGGAGCGTCTGCAACGAGCACTGCCAGTACGCCCGTGTCAATTGCGAACAAGAACGAAAGCTTGGATTCTACGCGCGAGAAAAAGCCGAGCACTAGGCTTAGCTGATCCTTCGCAGCAATGTATTGGGTCTCAGGTCGCATAGGCGTGTCGTCCAGCGAGTTCTTGGAACTGGTCAAGTCATCTGGTAATTGGCTTGATTGTACCCGCTGAATTGTCTTTCGTCAACCTTGCTGATGTCAGATAGGTTTTCAGTAATTGCAATGCTGGCTTAGAATGTATACACTAGCCCGGTAGCCTCTCGGAGCGGTCTTCCCATCGTGGGCTTTTTGTATTTTCTCCCGCAGGTCAGGAGTTCAGCGATTGCGCGTTGCGGATCGTATCGCGCCCCGGCAGGGGCGCGAGAAGCCGGCCCAGCACCGAGGCCTTCCGCTTTTCGAAGGTCCGCCGATCTTGCTGGGGGGCGTTTCGTAGTTCCAAGCGTGTATAGGCTTATGCTAGAATTTCCCTAGGAGAGTGCTATGCCCACGCTATACGTCCAAAACATTCCCGACGAGCTCTATGAAGCGCTGCGCGGGCGGGCGCGGCAACATCGGAACTCCATCGCGGCGGAGGTGCTCTCCCTGCTGGCGGAGAACATTCCCACGGCTCGCGAGCTCAAGTCGCGGCAGGAGTTCCTGCGTCGTATACGGCGACGCCAATCCCAGAGGTCACGGTCCGCCGGCCCTTTCCCTTCGAGCGAAGAAATGCAACGTGAGGAACGCCGCCGGTGAGCCTTCTGGTGATTGACGCCAGCGTGGCAGCGAAGTGGTTTCTTCCCGCCCGGGGCGAGACGCTCACCGATGAGGCCCTGGAGCTGCTTGACCGCTATGCGAAGGGTGAGGTGCGATTTGTTGTCCCCGATTTGTCTTGGGCCGAGTTCGGGAACATCCTCTGGAAGGCAACGCGCCTGGGGCGGTTGACGGAAGCGGCGGCGGAGGCAGCGATTGGGGCCATGAGGGATCGCGGGTTGCCCACGGTATCCAGTAAGAGCCTCCTCGCGCAGGCGTTCACTCTGGCCACGGCGTTTGACCGCACCGTGTACGACAGTATCTACGTTGCCCTGGCGGTTGAGGGAAAAGCTCAACTCGTCACCGCCGACGAGAAACTGGCGAATGCCGTGGCGGCGCACCTGCCGGTGAAGTGGCTGGGAGCGCTCTAGCGGGTTGCGGAAAAATTCCCGATGACTGTCGTCCTGAGGAGTCCCGCCTTGCGGGACGACGAAGGATCCCCGCATTTACTAGGGACCCAGAACTGCCGGGATTCTTCGCGGAGTTTACCCTGAGCGAAATGAGAAAGATCCTTCTCCCGCAAGGCGGGATCAGGACGACAGGTTCCGACTGTCACCCTGAGCCTGTTCTGTGGGCGAAGGGTCTCTGCAGTTCTGTGGCGAAATGCGGGGATTCTTCGCTCGCTGCGCTCGCTCAGAATGACAGACTGGGCGGGTTTTTCAACAAACTGGCAGGGAAGACCCCAAGGCCGCAGCGAGTGGTGATGGAATCGTGGTGGGGCATGGCACAGAGCAGGCCCCTGCCCTGATGAAGAGAGGCGGGTGGGACAAGTTCCGACCAGCCCTGCTACGCCGCCAAGTCCGATTTCAGGACTCCGGTGGAGTCCATCGGACTCCAGAAACCGGAGATGCCGGCGCTACTCTTGCGGGTGGATGCGGATGGTGCCGCTGAAGGAGGTCAGCTCCACGGTGGCCCGGCCGGTGTTGAGCGTCCCCAGCAGGCTACTGGAGGAGCCTACAGGAGAGGCAGACTGCCGCCGGCGCGTCATGGGCAGGGTATTGATCACCTTCCCTTTTACGGTCTTGGCGCTCAGCTCGTAGGAAGCTGAAGGCGGGCAGACGATTTCCAGGTCACCGCTGTAAGCGGAGAGGATGTAGTCGCCGCGCTCCATGAAATCGCCCTCGTAGAGAATGCGCCCGGAGGTGGTGCTGCCGCGCAGCTTGGTGGTGGCGGGAGACACAAAGTGCAGGTCCCCGGTAATGGAGTAAACTTCCACGTGCCCGGAGGGACGGATGATCTCGATGTTGCCGCCCACCGACCGGACGGAAAGATTTCCGGAGTAATCCGCCACGGCGATGTCGCCTCCCACCGATTCAATCGAGGCATCGGCCTGAATTCCCTGGACGCGGACTTTCCCTTGGGGATTGCGGATTTCCAGGCTGGAGCCGGCGGGAACATCCAGGGTGTAATCCGCTGCTTGTTCGTCTGCGGTGGCCATCGGGTCCAAGACGTGGGTGGTGAAATGGACTTTGTCGGCGGGGCCAGCGTCGGGGAGGATCTCGGTATCGACCTCCACGCGCGGGGAAGCTACAGTGTAGACCACGTGGACTTGGGCTTTGTCCCAGCCACGCACGAGAACGTGACCTTTCAGGTTCGTCACGCTGATGCGGGGTTCACGCGTCGTGTCGAAGGTTTTTTCAAGGCGCCCCTCGCCCGCGGCCCATAACATCGTCGCCGACACGAGGAGTAGCGCTAGAGGTTTTAGAATCTGCTTGACCGCTGGTATCTTGCTGCTAAATGTCCGGTGCTCCAAACCCGTGTACCTTCCTTTAACGCCCTTCGAACTCCAACGCAGAAGAAAGCATTTCAGCCTTTCGTGTGTATGCTGTCAAGAGGTAATCGTGTGCCAGGGTGTTCCTGGGCTCGTGTTGCAGGGAGTCCAGGCATTCCTGAATCGAGCCATCCAAGGAGACCAGGCTCTTTTCGTAAGTGGCCTTTAGGTCTGGGGCGAGGGACGCTTCGTTGGCTCGATAATTGCTTTCCAGTTCGTCGACGAGGCGCGCCAGAGCGCTGTCCTCTTTCGTGGAAACGGCCGGGGCGGTGATCGTCGCCGGGGAAGTCGTGGCCGCTTCCGGGACGTCCCAACGCTGGGTGCTCCTGGGAGGCATGGTCAGGACGGAGCCCAGAATGACTAAGCCGGCCAAGACTCCCATCGGAACGGGGTGGGGAAGAGAACGCCAAGCCAGGAGCTTGCGCCAGCCACTCGCGTGCTGGAGGAAAACGCCTTCGGCATCCAGTCTCGCCCGCACGTTTGCCCAGACGACCGGGGAGGGCTCCTCAAGCGGCATTTCCCGGGCCGTCTGGCGGATCTGCTCCAGGTCGGTCAGTAGGACGTGGCAGAAGGGGCAATCCTGCGCGTGGACAGCAATGAAGGGCCGAGTTTGTCCCTCCAGGTAAGCTTCCAGTTCAGTGTCAAACCGGAAGCATGCTGTGGTTTTTTCGTATCGACCCTCTTCCATGGTTCCTCTTAGACTTCTTCCACCTGTTCGTCAGCGGGAAGCGACTCGGTCGCGGTTCCCAGGTTTCGATCCAGGCGAAGCCGTTCCCGCAGCTTCATGCGGGCCTTGTGAAGCTGCGATTTGGAATTGCCGACGGAGCAGTTCATGATTTCGGCGATCTCGTTGTGCTCATAACCTTCCACGTCGTGCAGCACAAAAACCGTCCGGTACCCCGGGGGCAAATCCGCAATGGCCCGCTGGAGGCCAATGCGGTCGACCGAGCCAATCAGTCGCCGGTCGTTATCTCCATAGTCCCGCTTGATCGGCTCATCCTGGGAAGTATCCACCTCGTCGAGCGAAATCTGCTGCAAGCCTTTCTTGCGCAGGTGCATCAGTACTACGTTCACGGCCAGCCTGTGGAGCCAAGTCGAGAAGGCTGATTCCCCACGGAACGTGGAGATCTTGCGGAAGAGCTGAAGAAAAGCCTCCTGCGCCAGATCTTCCGCTTCCGCAGTGTTGCCCGTCATGCGCAAGCAGAGCGAGTACACCCGACGCTTGTGGGTTTCGAAAAGTGCGGTGAACGCCTCTTCTTCACCCCGCTGTGCGCGCGCAATTAATTGAGTCTCTGACGCAGCCTTAGGTGCTGGTGTCTTCTGTGGGCTCAAGAAGTTTCACTATCGGCCGCACCTCAACTCGCTCTGTGAGATGCGGAGCAAGAATTTAGCGTTGTATTCTACCTATGACGTTTCGCCCGACCAAGCGGTTACCGGTAGGCTTCCACCTCTTGGGGCACCCGGGTCCCTTGGCGAGCCTGGCCTCCCGCGGCGGGGATGCGGATCACCGCCTTTCCCACGCCCGGGTTACCCGCCGTGTCATAGGCCCGCAATGCGAGGATGTGCTCTCCGGCGTCCAAATGGCTGAGCTTAACGGTGAACGTCTCCTTGCGAGAATCCACAATCCCGTCATCGGAAAGCACATCCTGCCAACCCTTTCCATCCAGAGAGGTTTCAGCGCTGCGCAGGGGGGACGTGCTGTCTTCCACGACAAACTGTACCTCCGCGGTGGAGCCCGTAACTGTTAGCTTTAGGAGTTGAACCTCCGGAGGCGTATTGTCAATCCAGAACGGGGCACTCTGCAATTCGGACGTACGGGCCGAGTTGGGCGGATTGGATTCCTCATCGGAGGCCACCAAGCGGGCCACGTACTTGCCGTCCGGCAGGGCACTAGGTTCAATCGTGTAGCTGGCTTGGTGGAGTTTGCCCTTGAGAAGATGCCACTCCTGCTCGTCAGTGGCCTTCACATAAAGAGCGTAAATCAACTGATCCCCGTTCGGGTCGTCGGCCTGCCAAGTCAGGGTGACGGGTGCCTTCCCGATGGGGCTTGGCGTGGGAGGAAGGCCACCAAAACTCACCGTGGGCGCGGCCGTGACTGTGAGCCCGGCTCCCATGGACAAATTGACCGGCTGACCGGGCCCGGCCGCCCCCGTTCGCTCCCCGGAGGTACTAACGTTCAGCGAGCGAATCTGCGGCGGAAGGTTCTGGTTCAGATAGGAAATGGTGGCCTCGTCAAGTGTGGGTGACGCGCCGCCGGCGGCCCGAAAGATGGCCTTCCATTGGATATACCGGGCCGGTGGACTTGTCACCGGATCGCCACTGGGATCGTTGTAAGGTCCCGCCCAGTCACTCCAGGTGTGATCGGGACGATCGGAATTCCCCGAGCGTGTGTAAAATTGCAGCGTACAGCCGGACGGGACATCTCCTCTCCAGGCCAGGACACCCCAACGCGAAACGAATTTCGTATCCTTCACCGGCGCCTCAAAGGTTCCCTCGCGCGTGGGTGAATCTTCGATGCGGAACAGCTTGGCGGCATTGCTCGTTGCGGCGTAGAGGTCCGAGTCCCCCAGCAGCAGGCGGGTCGTGAGTGACTCATGCGTTTCCGCCAGCAGCGTCAACTTCTCACCATCCCGCTTGGGATCCAGGTCGAAGATCCGCCCATTGGTGTCGGTGGAGAAGAGCACATGGGCGTTCCGAACGGCAAGTCCGAAAATGCTCTCGTTATTGGAACTCCAGATGGTCTCTGCCGTGGAGTCCGGGAAGATTTCAACGAGTGCCCCCCGCCCCTGCGGCAGTTGCAGCGGTAGCAAGGGAACGGCAAAAGGCGCCGGTCGATTGAAGCTGGGAGTGGTGGGTCCCGCCGGCGGGTTTTGGGCCTTGGCCCGCGCTTGCTCAGGCTCTGCGGAAGCCGTGACGGTGACGGTAGTGACGCCTCCGCTGGGAATGCCGGCAGGGGGAGATAGCAGCAGTTCCGGCGATCCCTTGCCGCCCGCCCCACCCAGGGTGGCTGCAAAGATGTGGCCTTGCGAGTCGAGCGCCAAATCATGAACCTCCGGCAGGCTGGCCTGATAAAGGACAAAAGCCTTTCCTTGCGGGGTGATGCGATAGATCAGCCCGTTCGGCACGCTGCCCGCAAGGAGGTTGCCCTGCGGATCAAGTTCCAGGCACATGATGTGGGTCTGCTTGCTGTCAAAAAAGACCTCGCCTTTTCCCGTCGGGTCCACGCGCAGGATCTGCCCCTTGTCGCCCGTGGCGACGTAAAGCCGCCCTTGCGCGTCAAACAGCAGCGCCCAGATGTATTTCGTCCTGGGATCGTAGAACACGCTGGATTTGCCGTCGGCCGTGACCCTGTAGACTTTGCCTTCCGGAGAGCTGCCGACGTAAAGGGCGCCGTCAGGACCCGCGGTCATGGCGAAGATATCCGGCTCGTGAGTCGTGAAGAAGAGGTTGGCTTTCTGGTCGGGGCCCACCCGGAAAACCTTCCCTTGGTGACCTGTGCCCACATAGAGACTGCCGCTGCGATCGCGCGCCAGGGCCAGGGCCAAGGCTTCTTCGGGACTGAAGACCACCTGAGCTTCAGGGGCGAGGGTCAGTTCGCCTTCTTTGCTTAGGGAGACTCCCGTGAGGGCGCCCTGGAGGAATTCATCGAAGGAGCCCATCTGCCAGAAGGCGGTGTCGACTCCTCGCACAGGCACAGCCACAGCTAAG
>Ga0187854_10004315_pt1 | contig 10770 bp, 9 predicted proteins | sample June2016WEW_6_15_FD_132445 | JGI IMG/M metagenome (GOLD analysis project Ga0187854, IMG submission 132445) | Peatland microbial communities from SPRUCE experiment site at the Marcell Experimental Forest, Minnesota, USA - June2016WEW_6_150 | ecosystem: Environmental > Terrestrial > Soil >...
AGGAAACTCAACCCCGCGATCCACGCGGTCATTTCCCTCCCGGCCATGAAGAAGTCTTCGCCGGTGTTGGCCCGCTCTTTCAGGTAAAACCCGATGGCGAGCACCAGCACGAAGTAAAACACAACGATCACCAAATCAACGGTGGATAGATGCACTAATCGGGGCACACCAGTGGAAGCAAATAGCAGGGTCATCCTTTTGTCCTCGCTTGACCGTAGTAGGCCCTTTCACCATGCTTCCTGAGAAAATGGCGGTCATGAAGTGTTTTGCCGATACTACCCGCATGCGGATTGATGTTCACGGTAAAGTACGCGATGCGTGCCGCAACTTCCAGCATCCACGCGTTTTCCGCTGCCTTGGCCGGGTCGGTGCCCCAAGCGAATGGTCCGTGATTTGCCACCAGAACCGCAGGCACGGCCATGGGATCTATTTTTTCGAATGCACTAATTATCGCCGCTCCCGTATTAGCTTCGTACTCACCATTGATTTCCTCATCGCTCATAGCGTTCGTCAGAGGAATCGGGCCGCGGAAATAGTCGGCATGCGTCGTGCCGAAGCAAGGAATGGGTTTGCGTGCTTGTGCCCAGGCGGTTGCGTACTCGGAATGCGTGTGGGCAACACCGCCGATTGCGGGAAAGGCTCGGTACAGCGCGGCGTGCGTAGGAAGATCGGAGGACGGACGCAAAGTGCCCTCGACGATCTTGCCTCGCAGATCCGTGACAACGAGATGCTCTGGCTTCATCTCTTCATAAGGGACACCACTAGGCTTGATTACAATCAGGCCTTCATCACGGGCAACCCCGCTGGTGTTGCCGAAGGTCGAAAGCACCAGTCCTCTTTGGACCAGTTCCAGATTCGCTTCCAATACTACTTCGCGCAGTTTTAGCAACAACATGCGCCCTCGACTGTTCCCCCTCAGGCGTTGCAGCCTTTGCGGGACGAACTCAACTACACCAAAAAGGCTTCCCAACTCCCGCCGTCTTCCTATCTCGGGTGCACCCTACTTCCGAGTCAAAAGCCGGAAGACAGTTGTTGACCGATAAACTTGACCCGGCCTCAGTACCGTCGACGGAAAATTCGGATGATTCGGAGAATCCGGAAAATGTTGTGTTTCCAGGCAAAAGCCTGTGCGATGGCCGTAGAGCTGTCCTCCTTTGCCACGCACTTTGCCGTCCAGGAAGTTGCCACTGTAAAACTGAATACCCGGTTCGGTCGTCAGCACTTCCAGCACTCGCCCACTCGTGGGTTCGAACACCTTGGCAGCAACCTGCAACCCACCTTTATCGGTCCTTTCGAGGACCCAGTTGTGGTCGTACCCCCTCCCAAACTTCAGCTGCTCGTCGCCCTGATTGATGCGCGCCCCGATGGCAGTCGCCTTCCTAAAATCAAAGGGGCCGCAGCAAACCGCCCGCAATTCTCCTGTCGGTATCAGCATCGAATCGACCGGCGTAAACTTCAAAGCGCGGAGAAGCAACTGATGCTCCAGAATTTCCTGGCTCGCCACGCCGGACAAATTGAAATAGCTATGATTTGTTAGATTGACCACCGTGTCTTTGTCCGTCGTCGCCGAATAGTCGATTCGCAATTCGTTGGCTTCCGCCGGCAGCGTGTAGGTCACCTGAACCTTCAACGCGCCGGGGTAACCCTCTTCTCCATCTTGACTCGTGTAGGTCAACTCGAGAACTTGGGCATCGGCCCGGGAACGATCCACGCCGGTCCAAATCCGTTTGTTGAAACCCCTGCTTCCGCCGTGCAGGCTGTTGGGGCCGTCATTCTTGGGCGGGTGGAACACCGTGCCATCGAGAGTGAATTGGCCGCCAGCAATGCGGTTGCCGTACCTTCCAATGGTGGCGCCGAAGAAAGTTTTGTCTTGCTCGTAGCCATCAAGAGTATCGTAACCCAGAACGACATCTCCACTTTTGCCGCTGCGATCCGGGGCTTTCAGAGAAACAAGCGCAGCACCGTAGCTGATTACCACCGCCTCGACACCCTTGCTATTGGTGAGAATGTACCGGTAAACGGTGTCTCCGCTTCTCGTCTTTCCGAAATCAGAAACTTGCATTTTGCGTTCCGCGCCTTTCGCACTGAAACCGTTTGCGAGAATGAGTAAGGCCACAAAAGCGAACGGCAGTACGGAAAGTCTGTTCATGAATTATCCTTTTGAAGTCTCTGAATGCACCCCGCATATTTCGACCAAAGAGCAGTAAACGTTTACCACGCAACTCGTCGAAATGCAAGAACCTGTTACCTGCTCTCCGGACCCACGCCCCGTTATGGTATCCTGCATCAATGGGTCAGGCTCGAATGAACTTACTTTCCTCACCCCCCGACACCGAGACCATTCGGTCGGTAAGGGTTCGGGATAGCGTATACTGCTAAATGTTTTGATTCGCTGGGGAGAAAGGGGAATCGTGGACATTCGTGACGTAGCCAGGCGGGCCAAAGTATCGACTGCAACGGTGTCGCGCACGGTCAACCAGGTACCAACTGTCGATCCGCAGTTGGCAAAGCGCGTTTGGAAGGCGATTGCCGAACTCCGGTACTACCCCAACCGGCAGGCGCGTGCCTTGGTCTCCGGGAGAAGCCACGTTTTTGGATTGATCGTTTCTGAGATCACAAACCCTTTTTTCCCGGAAATTGTGCAAACCTTCGAAACTCTCGCTGTCGAACAAAAGTACGAAATTCTTCTGACCTCGACCATTCATGACCCCAAGCGCATGGAACTTGCCGTCCGCCGGATGATTGAAGGGCGAGTAGACGGCGTCGCAATCCTCACCTTCGGCATGGAGGACGAATTACTGGAGCATTTCCGTTTCCGGAACATGCCTCTGGTGTTTGTTGATGTTGGCCCAAAGGCTCCCCGCGTCAGCAACATCCGTGTCGACTATGCCCATGGTATTCGCCAGGCCGTGCAACATCTGGCAGCTTTGAGGCATAAGTGCATCGGTTTTGTGAGTGGCCCCCTCAAACTGAGGTCCGCGATGGCGCGAAGAGATGCGTTTGAAGGGTCGATGCGCGAGATCGGCTTGCAGGTGAACCCCGAATTCGTCATCGAAGGGAACCACACGCTGGAAGGTGGAAAACGGGCTCTTCAGGAGCTCTGCAAACTCCGGGAACGGCCCACAGCTCTTCTTTGCTCCAATGATATGACCGCAATTGGCGTTATGAGGCAGGCCTTCGATCTGGGAATTAGTGTGCCCCAGCAATTGTCGGTTGTGGGGTTCGACGATACGCGGTTAGCGGACTTCATGATTCCCCCGTTAACCACCATCCAAATGTCACAGACGGAATTGGCAACGCTCGCCTTCAACGCTCTTCTCAAAGAAGTGAAAAGAGAAACTCCTGCTCCAAGCGGAACAGAGTACAATCTTAGAACGCACTTGATCCTACGCAGCTCGACGACATTTCCTCCAAACGATAATCAAATGGAATAGCAGTCGAGATCAACGGGCGCCGCACAGTCTGGTGTTCTCAGCTTATCTGAGATGAGCTGGGGTCGATGTCCCTTTCGCCACGCTCCACAACTCGCTCGGCTGGCAAGTCGCTAGGATCGAGCGTCAGGGATCGAACATTGGATGCTTTGCGGGAATCCAACGTTCGGTGTCAAGGGCGGAGTGAAACTAGACCACTGGGGCGGTGGAAAACTAGACCAGATGAGTGTGTAGGAGATGGGGATTAACAGGGAGGGTGGCGTCTGGAGCGGAGGCCTGCGGTCCGGTTTGCGGACCGCGGTTAGGCCGGAGCGGAAGACGCCACCCTCCGCGAGAGACAGAGATGTAGTGGTGATTTAGCGGCTGGGCTGAGGTCGTCGGCTTAACTTCGGTAGTGGGAATCGTTAGAGCGTCGCCGCAATCTTCTGCAATCTCCCATCAACATGCCGCAATCCGACCCAGTTACTTGCGGCTCTCCAGCAACGCGTCTGCGTTCCTGGGCGTAACGATTGTCCAAGGAATGATGTAGTGTTTCGACTGACCGTCATTCCACTTTGTATCCCTCTCGTATTGCTTCCAAATCGAAGACATTGGCTTGTAACTGGGGCCAAGGACCGCGCGCAGTGCGATATCAATGCTGGCCTGCATCTGGGCTTTGGCGTCTTGCAGAATGGAGGTCATCTCGCCGCGCTTCACCGCGTCGAGGGCATCAGATACGCCGTCAATACCAGCGATTGAGAAGTCGCGAAAATTCAGCCCGGTCGACTTGATCGCCTCAATGGCACCCAGCGCCATTTCGTCGTTCTGGCCGATAACACCTTTGATTTTGCCTTTGTCCTTCTGCAGCCAGTTCTGCATCAACTCCATGGCTTCCGAACGCGACCAGTTGGCCGTCTTCCGTTCCAGAACTCTTACGGCTCCCGCGGGGCATTCGGAAATTGCCTTTTCGTTACCCTGCCCCCGTTGGATCTCGCCTGACCCTCCTTTGGGACCCTCGATGATGACGACGTTGCCCTTGCAGCTAAGCTTCTGCAGGATATTCTTGGCCTCCAGATAGCCACCAAGAACGTCATCCGAATCCACCGCGGAAGTCATTTCCTGAGTATCCAGGCGGGCATTGGTGACAATCACAGGAATGTGCGCCGCTTTAGCTTTCGTGACCACATCGACGTTGGCTTCGAAGTCCAGCGGATTCACGATGATCGCGTCGTATTTCAAGTTGATCGCCAGTTGTGCCTGGTCGTTCTGCACAGCGGCGTCGTAGCGGCCATCATAGAAGGTCAGCTCGGCGAGTCCGCTGGTCACGGCAGGATGCTGCTTGCCGTACCGCTCCATGAGCTGGACGAATTCCGCCTTGTTACCGTACATCAGCACGGCGATCTTCACCTTTCTTGGAGGGTGCGCCGCCTGCAAGGTTAAACAGGAAGCCAATACGATTCCGCTCGCACTCATGAACAGGAGTAGCTTCTTCATGGATTCTCCTCGTTTCGTTGGCCGAAGGTTCATTTCTAGGAATCCGCCGCTTTGCGCGAGGGATCAATGATCACGGCGGTGAGGATGAGAGCCCCTTTGATGATCGATTGGTAGTAGCTTTCAACCCCCAGGATATCCAAGCCATTGTTCATCACACCCATGATCAACGCCCCAAACAGGGTCCCTGACAATTTGCCCACGCCACCCGACAGGCTGGTTCCACCGATGACTGTGGCAGCAATGGCGTCGAGTTCATAGGAACTGCCGGCGTTCGTCTGACCCGATCCAGTTTTGGCGGTCAAGATGATGCCCGCCACCCCGGCAAGAAAACCTGAAATCACGTAGACCCAAATCTTTATCTGGTTGTTTTTGATTCCGGAGGTTCGGGCACTCCTCTCATTCCCACCGACAGCATAGACATAGCGTCCGAAAACCGTCTTGTTGAGAATGACCCACGCGATGGCGAACACGATCACAAACATGACAATGGGAATTGGAACGTCCCAAAGCTTCCCAGTGCCGAACCAACGCAGGCGGGGATTGAGCGAGGAGATCGGATTGCCGCCCGTGAGCGTCATGGCGGCACCCCGCGCGGCCAGAAGCATCGCGAGCGTTGCAATAAACGGCTGGATTCGGAACCGGGAGACAATCCAGCCATTAAACGCACCGCAGGCTACTCCTCCCAGCAATGCAAACAGGATCGGCACCCCCAGTGCGTAGGTTCCACTCCACGGCGTCACACTGGTCAAGCTAGTGGCAAACGACGCGGCAAGCATGCCTGTAAAGGCCAACACTGACCCGACCGACAGGTCGATGCCTCCCGAGATCACAACGAAAGTCATGCCGATCGCGAGAATGCCGTTGATGGAGATTTGATACAGGATCAGCATGAAGTTGTCAGGAGTGATGAAGACGTTCTCCGCCCACTCCCCCTTCATGACGCGGTACTGGCAGGTGACACCCACCAGGATGCACAGCACGATGAAAGCAAGAACAATTCCGTAGTGGTTAGCGAACTTGCGCGCTTTCCCTCCCAGCGATTCCCGTGAACGCGGCGGATCAGACGTTGAGCTTGTGGCCGGCTCCGTTTCACCCGCACCGGACAATTGTTCTTCGTGTACCTCGGCTTGCTCCCCTTGCTGCACTTTGACAAGCTCGCGATCAGGCGTCATATTCAGGCACCTCAAACTGCGGCCATCATTAATCTCTTCTGTGTCGCCTCTTCGCGCGACAATTCGGAGGCGAGATGTCCTTTACGAAGCACGAGTATCCGGTCGCTCACGCCAATGATCTCCTCAAGTTCAGACGAAACCATGACCACAGCCCCTCCGCTTCCCGCAAAATCCGAGATGAAACGGTAGATTTCCCTTTTCGTTCCGACATCCACTCCCCGCGTGGGCTCATCGAGCAGAAGAACCTTGGGTTCTCCCAAGACACATCGCCCGAGAACCACCTTCTGCTGGTTGCCGCCACTCAGATTCTGCACCAACTCCCATGTGGTTGGAGTTTTGATCCGCATCATCCCGACTGCTTTGCCGACGCGCGACTTCTCTTCCGTAAAACGGATGAATCCCCATCTCTGAATGCGCCGGAGCACCGAGAGCGACAGGTTGTCTCCCACGGAAGCGCAAAGGACAAGGCCGCTGAGCTTGCGGTCCTCGGTGACGTAGGCAATGCCGGCATCGAGGGCTTCGTCGATCGATCCTTCTTTCAGCCTTATTCCACGCATCGAAATGCTGCCGGAGTCGCACCGATAAAGACCGTATATGGTGTCTAGAACCTCGGTGCGCCCGGATCCAACGAGCCCGTAAATCCCAAGGACTTCTCCCTGGTGGACAGTGAAACTGATATCCGCGAAACGCCGCGCGCGAGTCAGGCCTCGAACTTCCAGTAGCGGGACACTCCCGGGCTTGTTCTCCTTAACGAATTCGCCTTCTACATCGCCGCCGATCATCGCCTCGATCAAGTGCTCACGGGTGATATCAGAAATTTTCCCCGATTTCACTCTTGCACCGTCTTTGAACACCGTGTAGGTGTTGGCAATCGCGAAGATCTCCGCAATGCGGTGCGTGACGAAGATGATGCCTTTGCCTGCCGATGCCATGTCGCGCATGGCCTTGAATAACCGCCCGGTGTCCTCCTCGCCGAGGGCCGAGGTGGGCTCATCGAAGATCAAGATGTCGGCGTTGCGATGAGAGAGCGCCTTGGCGATCTCCACCAATTGCTGAGAGGCGATGCCAAGGCTATTCATCCTTGCGGCGGGGTCGAGATCAAATCCCAAAGATTTCAGCAGTTTCTCGGCTTGCTCGTTCAATTGACGGAAATCAACGAAGCCATAACGCGAGGGTTCAGCGCCCAGATAGATGTTCTCCGCAACCGTCAAATGCGGAACTGCACTGAGCTCCTGCTGAACGATAGCAATGCCCGCATTCAGCGCTTCCTTCGCGTTCTTGAAACGCACCGGCCTGCCCTCGATGAAGATCTCTCCTCCGTCCGGCTTTGTGAAGCCCATCAAGATGTTAAGGAGGGTAGATTTTCCGGCCCCGTTGCCGCCGCATAACGCGTGAATATCGCCGCGATCAAGTTCCAGGCTGCCGTCGACGAGGGCATGTACGCCTGAAAAGTTCTTCTTTATCGTTCGAACAGAGAGCAGTGGGGGTTGCATGATCGCTCTGCCCTCAGTTCGTCACCACATGCACCGGGTACGTCGATATCGGTCGTACAGGAAGGGAAAGAAAGGAGGCCGCTCCGGGAAGCATATTCTCCTCAGATGCCGACTCCGCAGCTAGTCTGGTGTGCCACGGCTCCAGCGATACGATTGTCATTTACGTAGTAACAGGCCGAGTTTCAGTGCCGATCTTTATGAGAGAGTTTACATCACAGCCACAAGCCGTGAAACTTGATTTGGCCAACCGCAAGTGCCTCCGCCCGCCAGGGCAGGTGGCCGGTACGCTATACGAGAACCCACGCTCAGAACGTTTGTTTTGGATTCGACCGGATCCTCCGGCTGGGTTCTCCTCTATGCCGCGCGATGCCAGAGGGCGACGGTTGAGGCCAAGCTCATCAACTTGCCGAGAAGTGCGCTAGTTTCGAGAAGGTTCCGCGGAGATTGGGGTATAAGTCCCGGTAGATTCCCAGGAGTTCTGCGTATCTCGCGTGGCTCTCGGTGGAGGGCTGCATCTCACGTAGAGACCTGTCGCACATCGCCTCCGCCGCCTTACTAGCGTTCCCATACCAACCTGCTCCCACAGCCGCACAAATGGCCGCCCCGAGACTCGAGGCTTCCACGGTTTTCGACCGCCGTACGGGTTTGCCGGTCGCGTCCGCCATGATCTGGCACCACAGATCGCTTGCAGCCCCGCCCCCGATGGCGATGAATTCTCTTACTGAAACGGCAGTCGCATCTTCAATCATCCCGGTGACAAGAGCTTGCTCCAGTGCGATGCCCTCCAGCAGGGACCTGTACATATGTCCCCTGCGGTGAAACGCACTGAGCCCGACGAAACATCCCCGGGCCCGGGAGTCCCAATACGGCGTCATCACGGCGCCCCAATATGGCAGGGTCAGAAGTCCGCCACTCCCGATTGGGACCGCCGCTGCGTCGGCTTCGAGTTTCTGGAAAACACCGGAATCATCTTCTGACGACTGGCAAACCTGATGCCTAAACCAGTCGGTTAGAAAGGTCCCGGCGCGAAGGCTCGTTTCCAAATAGAAACCCTCTCCGGTACAGCTTCCCATGGTGCGCCACGCATTCCCGATGCGATACTCGGTCGAATAAACGCCCGACACCACGCCAGTTCCAAGATTGAGATAGGCGCGCCCGCCGGTGAGTGTGTTGACCCCCAGACCAGCCGCCTGACCGTCACCGCCGCCGGCCACCACCGGCGTACCGGGAATGAGGCCGGTCGCGGAGGCGGCCGACCCACTGACAGTACCCATGACGGTTCCTGGACGCACCAGTTGCGGCAGATGTCTCGGAGACAGTTTCAGTGCTCCCAGCACTTCCGGTGACCAGTCTTTCCGTTCCATATCGAACAAGCCCAATGGGTCCGCACTTGCCCAACTCGTTCGAAAAACGCCAGTGAGCCGCCATGCCAGGTACGCCTGCACGTCGGCGAACATCGTGACACGGCAAAATAGTTCCTTCTCCCGCCGCAGCATCCAGGCAATCCGGTAGGCGACGGGCGCCACGTCGGGAGGCTTGCCCGTGATCCGATGAATCCTCTCGCGGCCAACTCGGCCAGCGAGCCAAGCCACTTCTTCTTCGCACCGCTGGTCCAGCCACACGATGGCCGGCCGAACCGGGTCGCCGTCCTGCCCAAGAGGCACGAATGTTTCGCGTTGGCTTGCGATCGAAATTGCGGCGACGTCGGCGGGTGCCACTTGCTGAAACAGTTCTCGCAAGGCGACGCAAGCCGAACGCCACCAATCTTTCGCATCCTGCTCGTACCAATTATCGGCGGGGCTAAGGAGCGGAATGGGGCTGTGACCTTGCCCCGCAATCGTGCCATCCTGTCTCCAGGCAATCGCTTTGGAGGCAGTGGTACTGCTGTCGAGACCGATGACGATGTCTTTCCCCGTTCTCATGTGGAACTCTGGACATCATACCAACTGTGGTTAGGGCTTCAAGTCAGCCGGTCGTCTGGCTTTGATTCCGTGCACCGATCAGGTATTGTTTTGGCATAAGAGGGCCACGTGCGGGCTGCCGAACTAATCGCTCCCTTTACATTCCGGCTGGCAGAGATGCCGATTGAGAACCCTGGACCCGGAGAAGTGCAGGTGCGCATTGAGGCCGTGGGCGTCTGTGGGTCAGACTTGCATGCCTACTCCGAAGGCGCGGTCGGCGACACTCCCAACGCCTACCCAATGGTGCTCGGACATGAGCCTGCAGGAACAATCGTGAGAACGGGTCCCGGTGTAACCGGACTGGCGCCGGGTGACCGCGGGGCCCTCGAGCCCGCGCTTTACTGCTATCACTGCGAGTTCTGCATGCGCGGGCAGCACAACGTATGCGCGAACATTAAGTTTCTCAGCTCCCCGCAGCATCCGGGATTTTTCCGCGAACTGATCAATCTTCCCGCCAACAACTTCCTCCCCATCCCCGCAGCAATGTCGTTCAGCCACGCAACTCTGATCGAGCCTCTGGCAGTCGCAGTGCATTCGCTTAAGTTGGCGTCCATTCAGTTGGGCGAGACGGTTGCGGTAATCGGTGCGGGACCCATCGGACTCTTGACCATCGCTGCGTTGAAAGCTGCCGGGGCAGGGCGAATCTGGGCCGCGGAACCCCTAGCGCACCGCCGTGAGTTGGCGAGGAATATCGGCGCCGACGTGGCGCTCGATCCCGCTGAGGCAACACGCGAGATACTCCGCGGGACCGGACAGCGCGGCGTGGACTGCGCCATTGACTGCGCCGCCGGAGACCATACCACCAACCAAGCCATCCAAGTGGTCCGCAATGCGGGACGCATGGCGCTTACGGGTATTCATTCGGCGCGCCTGGTGGCGTTGGAGGGATCAGCGATGCGGCGTAAGGAGCTGGCGATTTTCAACGTAAGGCGATCGAACCACGAGTCGCACGCGGCTTTGGAACTGCTGGCCACGCATCCAGACTGGTTTGCGCCGATGCTTACGCACGCGCGGGAGATGGACCGTGTGGGCGAAGCATTCGTCATCGCCAGCGAGTATAAGGACGGAGTGGGCAAGATGATCATCCGGCCCTGGTGCTCCCCGTAAATCGGTCACTCCTACTGAGTATTGCATAATATAGTGACATTCGTAGATTCTTGTGCTATGTTCAGAGCATGGGAAACCCAAAAGGTGTTCGGCGGGACTTCGAGAAACTGGAAGAGCGGCGCTTGCTCGCCGC
>Ga0187854_10004321_pt1 | contig 10765 bp, 5 predicted proteins | sample June2016WEW_6_15_FD_132445 | JGI IMG/M metagenome (GOLD analysis project Ga0187854, IMG submission 132445) | Peatland microbial communities from SPRUCE experiment site at the Marcell Experimental Forest, Minnesota, USA - June2016WEW_6_150 | ecosystem: Environmental > Terrestrial > Soil >...
TACCACCAAGCGGTGCCGAATCTTCGGTAACCTTGTATCGCTAGCTGAGGGCAGTCTATGCTTTGACCGGCACCTGCGTGTCCCGCCTCCCGCTACGCAGGCTTACCGAAAGGACACGAATGGCAGAACCGGGAATACGTCTTGTCCCACTTTGGAGGAGGGAGGAAAGGGCGTAGGAATTATTTCAAATTTATGGAAGAAGGGCTTTCATCGGGAAGAAAGCCGGAGTTGGTGGGGGGAGGCTTGATCCGGAGTTTAGGCGGGTGGTCTTCGGTGCTTGCTTTACGGAAGCGAGGTGAGAAGCAGGCATTTGATCAGAGGATTTTAGGGGAGGGAGAATTTGTGGAAAGAATATTGTCTGAAGCGGATGAGAAGGCGAATAATCTATTCAGGATAGACCGGAAGAGGGAGAGGTTAGAGGCTTTGGAGGAGAGAGTGTGCAAGGATCACGGTGTGAGTTTAAAGGAGTTGCGGTCGGGGTCGCGCAGGCATGCCGTAGTGGAGGCACGGCAGGAACTATCACGATTGGGGATCATGGAACACGGTTATTCGGGAGCGGAGATAGCGCGTTATTTAGGAGTCACGACCTCCTGTATTACCCGTCCGCTTTCTTCAACCGCAAAGAACGTTTCGTGAAATATTCTTCGTGGGGAATGCAAAGCAATTTCTGCACGAACGTCCCCTTTTTCACGTCCCCTTTTTCAGAAGCTCCATATGATCTATTAGCCTTACCATAGGCGATGGCTCCGTATTTTACAACCGGGCCTGAGGATGACTCACCTTCCCCAATATATTTTTTATCATATCTCTCACAACGACCGTTGTTCCAGGATGCACAGGTTTCCTGGTAGTAACCAGCCCACGTCGTGATAGGTATTACAAGAAAGATCGAGATCAATAATGTAATTCGAAGTTTCATGGCGTCCTTCATCTAGAGTTTATCGGTAGTAATCTGTGCCTTCCCAAAAGTTGGGATAATTTACGATTTCGTATTTTTTAGGGTCCGCCTTTACTAAGGCGTTTGCTACTGAGTTCCATTCTGTACTGTGTCCAACTGCCCCGGTACCGTATACATTATTATTTTGAACTACGGACTGGTCGAGAATATAGTTGTGAAAGCCTTGATTGCTTCTGGCATTAATGTCTTGCTGTGCATTCCAGTCAGCATGCTGTTTATCATTAGCTATGTCGTTAGCTTTCATTCTAGCAGTAGCGTTAGCACCGATCTGATGAATAGCGTCAATAGCTGGAGCAGCGATAATACCAGCTAGCTTTGCAACCACTGCTTGGTCGACCTCATAGCTCATAAGAATAGCAGCCACGGTAGCACGTTCTCTATCTGCAAATCTAGGATCAATTTCACTTAGAGATAGTGTCACGGTATACTCACCCATGTTATTAGGTGCGGTGGTACACACCAGAGCCTCCATTTCCCAGTAGTCTTTCACTTGTACAGATCGATTACCGAGAAATATCCCATGACCAATTGCATAAACGCATCGCTGCCTTGGAGGACCAGCTACGAGATTCGCATTTTCGACTCTAAAGTCAAGATTCTGGTTAGTCATACGGTAGAACTCTTTGATAAGACCTGCGGCTTCTCGTACTGGATCAATATTAGATGGATAAACAATTCTCGCACCCATCCCAGTGGACGGACCATTTTGACGTCTGCCTGGATTAGTTGCTCCACGGACCATGTTGATATTTATTATTGCGTTGTAATTAGTTTCGATGATCGTTGCAGTACCGCCACCACCTTTAACCATCCATCCACTTGGGACCGACACACTGGCAGAACGATCTGGGAGCATAGCTCGCTGCATAGGCATTGGGGGAGCCGATCTATGGCTAGATGAAGTCGCATGTTCGCCAGGATGCCACTCGCTGAATAACCTGTTGAGCATCGGATTAATCGTTGAACCAAAACGATTCGCATCATCACTCACGAGAGCTGCTTCTACCTGACCTCCAGATGGGGCTGCGATGAGCAATCCTGCTACTAGCTTGTTGCCCTGTGGATGGTTGGTCACTGTGAAGAAGACTGAATCCGAGTTTGTACCACGTGCCCTGAATACTTGTCCAATTTGAGGTCTTTCTCCACAATTGTCACCAATAGTCCGTAGGATGGAGCCCATCGCTGTAGCTGTCTTAGTAGCTCCTCTTACCACACCATAGACAATTGTGCCTCCGTGAGGATCCTCAATAGTCTTCATTTGAGCGCGTGCACTAGACGCACCGATGAAAAGTAGCAGCAACGCCATTACCAACACGCATCTTAAAATTAACTTTTTCATTTCCGATCTCTTCTTCCGAATTTTTTTATTTGAATTGATAATTGATAAGAACTCGCTTTGGGATGAGTTGAATATATAAAAAAGAGAATTGTGTGTCAAGGGAATTTTAACCACACGATATTGGGTTTGTTTGGGGGGCCTTTCAAGGAAAAGTTCGGGGTATTTTTGGGGTAGAGGTGGAGAGGGGGCGCTTGCAACCGTCGAGGAGGATAGACAGGCGGTTTTGAGGTTCAGCCGAGCACACCGGTTCCTTCCGCTCCCTATTCCCCACCTTTTCTTACGACTGAAGGTAAGCATCCCAGGGGTAGTTGGGGTCCTGATAACGAAAGGCGGGGGGACGTTGTGTCCTAGGTTTCCTTCTAATCTCTGTCACCATCATCCTTTTTCTTCCAAGCGTGCAACCGCCTTGGCGATGCTAGACGTGGTTATTCCAACGTGCCGCGCTATCTCGGCCATAGATAACCCCAACTCATCCATGCCTGGCGTTTTGCGTAGGGCGCTGGGCCGCTTTGGCCGAGCCTTTCAACGAACAGACTCTTGTCCTGGTCATCTTTGAAGATGTCAGATTTATGAATCCCACGAACCATTATGTGGTGTGGTGTAAGGCGCCGAGAATGTCCAAGCGGGCTCGACGGGGCATGGAGTGCCTCTATCGGATTTCCTTGGGGATTGTCAAGTATTATGCAAACTAGGACACAACGTTCCCCCCCGCCACAAAGTCAGCCCCCCCTAAAATTACCTCTAACACCTACAAAGGCAAAGTTTCGTCGAGAGTAGGCAATCATGGATTACTGGTTGAAAGCGAGCCTGACGGGGGACCTCAACCGGCGCCGTCAAGCTTCCGGTTCGCGCTCCGGTTGGGTGCCATTTGATCTTTTTGGTTTCTTCTCCCTTATGATTGTGGCGATAGCAGAAAAGATAAAGATCGTGTAGAAATAGCTTATCGCTATTTCCACAGCGGTCAACGTCCTTGCCATCGCGCAGGAAGGAGCTATGTCACCAAAACCGACGGTCGCCGCTGTAATAAGACTATAGTAAAAAGCCTTTCCCAATCCTAGACTCTGTTTTATGTTAAATGAATTAACATCGAGAGAAGAAAGTGCTGCATATACCACTGCGAAGCAATATATGGTAAATGCATACGAAGATAGGCAAGCAATTATTAACCCTATTGGTGTTTCTATCTTTGTGTCGATCCACTCCAATCTATGCTTACCAAGATAGGGGAAAAAATGGGTCGCTTGGTACCATATATATATCCCAATGCATCCAACAGAACCAGAAAGAACAATAGCCACAAAAATACTAAATATATCGAGGCAAACAAAACCCAAAAAATGCTAATCTTGTCTAGATCCGCTATAATTAGTCCAGGAAATAATATTAACAGTGCTGCGGCGAAAATGAATACTGCAATTGCCATTGATATTTGAAGGAAGAACCATATCTTTCTCAGTGTCGCCATGTTTACCTCAACGAGCACCTAACGTGGGCATCAGCCGCCCGCTAAGCACTGCGAGGCGGGTCGGCTGCATGCCCTGTTGGCCGGCACTTTGCTGACTGACAAGATTATTCCTGCCGTTCCTAAGGAGTATTGTTTGACTCGCTCTCCGGCCGTTTGTATTTGTCTATGACTGCCTTAAATTTTTCGTACTCTTGAAGCTGCGAAAACAAGGGGTCCTTTTGAGCTCTTTGTACGTAGCTCCCATCCCAACTAAAGGCTTTTCCCAGGTGCCTTATTGTATTACTGATTCTTCCTGTATCTTTATCTTTACTCAATATCGTCTCCTGGGCTTGCGTATAGTAGTAACGGGCTGGGTCAAATCCTAAATGACTTCTTCGCCATTCAATGGCCTTTTTGGAATCCCATATGAGTGCAGAAATAATAATGAGGATTGCAAATGCTAGCCCTATGAAAAGTATCCAATAGGAAGCAGAGGCGTTACTTTGGGTGCTACCTTTAAGGGCTGAGAGAATCTCTAAATCAGGAACCCCAAGTATGCGCGCTTTGAATTTAAGTGTTCCATCGTTATTGAGTGCAAGCACTTTTAGTACTGCCTGGTCGCCTGGATTAAGTAGGGCCCTTGCAATCTCTACCTGATTGCTTGCATTTACTGTTGGTTTCAAGTCTATGCCTACCGGTTTTGTTTCTTGCACTGTGACTTCACCAACCCCTGCGTTGGGAGATAGCAAAATGCGAATCGGCTCGCTGTAATCACTTTCCCTGATGGGCTCATTCCCGACATTTTCAAATCTCAACAAGATTAAGGACAATGTTTGTACTGATTTGCCTTTATATAGAATTTGAATTTGAGGGGATATATCCGTGTTAACAGATATCAACGGACTATTTGAAAGGATTTGTACTTGAAGACGCTTAACTGGTCGGCTAATCAGATAAATACTCACAGTAACTATTAGCGCGATCACTGCAACAACAGCAGCTACGAATTGCCAAGCTGGATCTTTTATTATCTTCATTGTTTCTCCAATGCCTAAGCGCCTCTCAATTACATTTACCCTGTACACTAATGGTCTAGAATGGGCCGCCCTAGAATGATTAGATGGATCCGCATAATATGCGGAAAATCTATTTCCGGTCCATATAACACGCCATTGATATTACCGAAATAATTCCTCTAAAAGCAGCCACTTGCATCCCTTGTTGCCTTTATCGTGGTGTCTTATACGGATCGGCATAGGAAGCGAGTGCTGAACCAGGAGTATATTTGAAAATGTCTAGTTTTCATCGATTATTGGTTGAAAGCTACACTTTTTTGCAATGTCTGTCAATCACCTCTTACAGGAAGAAATCCTCTTTTTTTTTAAAGTTTCGCCCTCCTGCTGAATCGCTTCCGCCTGCGCGCCACTTTGATACTTTTCTTACTGGATTTTGGTGATCACGGCCCAGGGGACGATGACCTCGAAGGGGGAATCCTCGCCGTGGGTGTAGCGAGAGGTGTGGTATTTATCCGTCTTTTCAAAATGGGGGTTTTCGATAAAGCCGTGGTCGGAGAACATGACGAGGGAACTCTGGGGAGGGAGTTCGCGAAGACGTGGGGCCAGGTCGAGCTCCAGGTACTGGAGGACGTTGCGGAAGAGGTGCTCCAGGGTTCCCTTCTCCGTGTGCACCCGTTCGTCAACTCCGCCGAACTTCCAGATTCTTTCCTCCAGCCCGGCAGATGAGCCGGGATCTTTTTCCAGAGCCCCCTGGAGAAGCTCCATCTGCCTGGGGGTGGAAGTGGGCAGGTGGGCCCAGAGAGCTCCTTCCTGCGCGATGCGGAGCTGGTCCCCCCTGGGCCCGAAGAATTTCTCCTTCAGGTACTCCCATAAATCCCAGCGCATCCCATCCAGGAGGAGGTATATCTTTCGGGCCTCCCTACTGCGCCCCTTGCGCAGGTCCAGCGAGGGAAGATCTTCGATCATCCTGGGCCGCTTCATCTCCCCGGCTTCCCAGGCGGCGAGATTTTCACGGTAGAACCTGGAGAAGCTCTGGGAGAAGGAATCCTTCAGCCCCTGAGCCTGGGCCAAATGCTCCCGGGCAGGGGAGGGGAGGGACACCTCCAGCCTCCGCACGGTCGCGGGGAACGTTTCCACCAGGAAGGATAAGGGGCTCAAGGTTTGGAAGTACAGCGACTCCCATTTCTGAAAGTCCTGGGGCAGGCTTCCTTCCCTTCTCTTCAAAGCAGAGATCTTCTGGAGAAGAAGCCCGTAATCATCCAGCGTCTGTCCCATCTCCTTTTTCTTGGCGTTTAGAATGGAGGGCGGCCCGCCCGGCCCGACTTCTTCGGAAAACGTTCCTTCCCTCGGAGGAGAGGCCAGAAGCCTTTCGAAGGCTTCGCGGAGAATGGAGGGAAAGATCGCCTCCTTCCGGAAGATTTCGCCCGCCGTTTGAGGGGCCAGGAGCTTCCAGAGCCTGGCCAGGTCTCCTTCCTCCCTTTCCGTTTCCGCCACCATTCCCTCGAATAGACGGAGGTCCTTTTCCCGCAGGGCTGCGGCCGCTTCGGCGAGCTGGCGGACCAGGAGATTGTTTCTTTCCTCTCCCTCATTTTTCAGAATGGGGATGAAGGAAGCAATCTCCCGGGGAGGAATGCCGTACCCTTGCATCCAGAGGGAGAAGAGAAGAGCTTTTTGAAAAGGACGCGGGCCGAGCTCTTGGAGAAGGGGAAGAAGGTGCGGGGATTCCTTTTCCATAAAGGACGCGAGGCCTTCCCGTTCCAGGGGACTGCTTCCAGTCTCCCCTTTGCCGATGAACTGGACAAAGGTCCCCTCAGAGATATCCTCCTCCTTCAGCCACTCGCGGAAGATCTTGCTAAGCTGGGGGAGGGTGTATTTTCGGTGGATGAGGGCTTCGTAAAGCTGATCCAGGTCCCTCCTGACTATCACGACCTTTCCCCGGAAAGCCTCATTGATCCCCTGCACAGCCGGTGCCGTCAAAACCTCTTCCAGACTTGAAAAGGAAGATTCGTCCCTGACCGGAGGAAGGGAGAAGACCCTGCGGATGGCCGAGGCTTTTTCTTTTTCTCCCACTTCTTCCAGGCCGCTCAGGTAGGGGAGAAGCCTTTCCTGGTAAGTGGGGGACTTCAGGGCCTCCAGGGTCTCCTGGATGCCCAGGTCGATGGCCTCCTCCATCTCCCGGAGGGGGGGAAGCGGGGTCTCCCGGCCCAGGAGAAAACCGCAGGAGCAGACCGGGCTCCTCTGGAGCGCATCCGGGGAGGGGCCATTGCACTGGAGAAGCAGCACCGACGCCAGCGCGCGGTCCACGGAACTTAAATTGTGGTGGACGGAGACCATCTCGACCTGATTCAGGCGGGAGAGGAGTGCATAGCGCCGGGATTGGCGTAACTTCTCGTAAGGGGAAAACTGGTCTCCCGAACGGGCCCGGCGGTGTTCCTCCAGGTAGAGACGAATATATTTTTCCCTGAAATCCTGGAACCGCTGCAAAAGGCCCTGAATGGCCTCCGCAGCGGCGGAGATATTTTCGGGCTCAAAGAATCGAAGGATCGCCCTCTTCTCTTCCAGCAAGTCATGGTAAGAGGATCGGTCGGGGATGGCGAGGCGGGGGTCGCTTATATACTGGTGAACGAAGAGAACCCTCTCCGCATGGTCCAGAAAAGTCTTCACTCCTCCCAGGCGGCGGAGCTTTTCGGAGAAGAAAGGCTCCTTCCCGGCTGCGGAAAGAAACCGTTCCAGCCCTTCTCTCGAAGGAAAGCTGACCTTCACCTCTTCCCACTGGGAAAGAATGTCCTTTATGTCCTGTTGCCAGGAATCCCAGGGAAGGTTCCTGAAAGCCTGAAAAGAGGAAGCTCCGCGTACCCGCTGGAGAAGGGTTTGCAGGGATTCGGTCTCCATCTCTTTGCGCTCTCTGATTTCACTCCAGAGTTCCTCCTGGGAAAGAAGGGTAAACATGCCCTTGCGAAACTTGTCGGGAATCAGGGGGTGCTGGGTGATGGCCCTGCGGAGGTCTTCGCCGAGGATCTCGCCCTTTCCGAGAGTGGTGATTCCCTGAAGGCCGGTCCGGGATATTTCTTCGAGGCCTCTCTTCCTCGCTCCCTGGTAGGCTACGGCATTTCCGGAGAAGAGCAGGGCGAAGACCAGCGCTTCAAATTGGTTCTTCAGAAGTCCATAGTCCCCTTTGCGAAAAATCCAGTAAAGGGCCTCCGGGGGAAGGGGCCCCTTGTCCAATTGGGAGAGAAAAAGCTCCGCCAGCTCGTTATGCCGCGGGTCCACCTGGAGGAAATACTGATTCCCCCTCTTCCGGAGAAGGCCCATGGGCTTGAGAAGCCCGTCCAGGACCGTGCGCAGCCCGAACTGGGTCCGTTCGCTCACCTCCAGCATACCGGTGGCAAAAAAATCCCTGAGGAGGCTCGCCAGGGTCGTGGGGGAAAGAGCCTCGAGGTACGGATGGATCCGGTGATGCCGGGGAAACCTCCGGGAGAGGAGGGGAGGGATGAACTCTTCGAGGAATTTCTCCTGGGAGAGGTACCCGTAGGCGGAGACTTCCACCTGCCGGTCATCCCAGAGGAGGAGACCGCTGAAATAAGCCCTGGTAAAAATCTCCCCGAGCTTCTTCTTTGCCCCGGCAAGAAAATTCATGAGGTATTCCCTGCCGCGCTGTCCGGCCTCGGACTCTTCCCCCCTGTAGCGGTCCAGGAGAAGCACTACGGCCAGGGTCTCCCGGAGCCAGCTCTCCTCTTCTTCGTCAAAAGCGGCGGGGACCCAGAAGAGAAAGGTGCCCGGGTATTTTTGCCGGAGGACCGGAAGAAGAGCCTGACGCAGGTGATCGTACTGGCGGTCGATCCCGTGGGCTGTGCCCACGATGAGGAAGAAATCCTCTTCCATCTTTTTCCATCCCTCACCGAGGCTCTCGGCTTCGGCCAGAGCAATCTCATCGACCTGGCGTAAGAGGATAAGGCCGTTGCGGCGGGTGTATTCCCACAAGACTGAAACCCGCTGCTGTCCCCGCTCGGCCCATCCGGCGAAAGGAAGGTGGGGAGATTCGGCCAGGGGGACCAGACGGTCAAAGAGGCGGCGGTCGCCGGGGTTGATTTCAGCCACGGTCTGCCGGATCTTGCGGCGCATAATACCGGGGATGTCGGCCTTGAGGTCGACGGCGAATTGGTCATCCAGGGGGTCTTTCCCGGGAGACACGGCGAGGTACGAACTTTCCCTGGTCAGACGGTCGAGGATGTCGCGAAAATACTGGTAATTGATGTTTGTCTCCAGGTCCGTCACCCGGAAGAGGACCATCTCCGTCATGTGGCGGGCCGTGTACTTGGTCCGCACCGGAGAGATGGCGAATAGGATGAGCAGCTTCACCGCCTCCAGGGCCACCTTCTTCTGGTCGGGGTCCTGGAAGATCTTCGGGATTTCCTCCTCGTAATAGGAGAATGCTTTTTCCATGAAGGGTTGGGTTTCGGACATCTCCCGGATGCGGTCGACGAAGTGGTCAAAGATGGCCGAAGGACCCAGGAGCTCCTGGGGGGGCCTTTCGAGGAAGGAAGGGATTCCCCGCTCCCCATCCCCCTTGAGGCGGTAGTGAATGAAATCCACGATGCCCCGGTGTTCGGAGAAGAGAGGCTTCAGCCGGTCCAGAAGGGCGATGGTGGCCGGGTGGACGGGGTAGAGCCTGAGAAAACGGGATTCCTCCACGGGAAAGGAGGGGAAGTAACGCTTCAGGGAATGATAAATCTCCCGGATTTTCTCCCGGGCCCCTTCCCGCTGGCGGATGAGCCGGTGGGAGACCAGTTCCTCGACGTGCGCCCGCCCCAGGGTGATCCGCACCGGGTAGCGGTCTTTGATCTTGTTGAAAGTGTCCTGGTTGATCTCCCCGGTCTCTTCGATCCACTCCTGGAGGGAGGCGATGATCCAGAGGGGAAAGGAAGAAGCCTCCTCCCCCAAGTACTGGAGGAAGCGGATGTCTTCATTGAAACCGTGAGGATCGGTCTTGGACCGAAGAAATTCGGAGAGCTCGTCCACCAGAAGGACCAACCCTGAAAAACCGAGCCCCCCCAGAGTCTTGCGGATTTTGTCAAAGGTCGCCCGGCGGGACTCTTCGCCTTCAAAGGGGATGGAGAGGCGAAGAGAGAGCTCCCGGAAGATTGCCGTGAGGAAGATGTCTTCCAGAAACTCCGTGGAACGGTGCTGGATGAGTGATATCTCCACGGCCAGATAACGGCGAGGGAGGAGATTCTGCCGAAGATTCTTCAGGGAAGGAGCCTGTTCCAGAAGAACAGGCCAGGATTCCTCCTCCCGGAGGAGAAGGCTCAGCATGGACAGGAAATGGGATTTCCCCGAGCCGAAATGGCCCTTAAGAAATATCCCCCTCCCTTCAGGCCCCGAGAGGGAAGTGAGAATTGCCCGCAGGCTGCTTTCCACCTCCTCGGTGACTACGAAAGAAGTCAGGATCATCCGCCGAAGATGGGTTTCCTCAAGGTCCTTCAGCTGGATGACAGTCTTAATCTCCGGAATCTCGACTAAATCTCCGACTCGAGTCAAATCCCGCCCTCCGTGGATGAATTCCTTTCCTTGGCCCGAAGAGAGGAGATGAGGTCGAGAAATTCCTTCCCGTACTTCTTGAAGGTGACCTTTCCGACGCCCACGATGCCGATCATCTTCTCCGCGGTATCGGGGAGAGACCGGGCCATCTCCCTAAGGGTGCGGTCTTGAAAGATGCAGTAAGGGGGAAGGCTCTCCCTCCTGGCCAGTTGCGACCTGAGCTTTCTCAATTCATCGAAGATCTTTTCGCTGGATTCCTCTCCGCCCCCGCCTCCTCCCTCAGAGAGGACCTCGGAGGGAAGAGAAGAAAGGGGAATCTTCGCCTTTCCCTTCATGACCTCCCTTCCGAAAGGGGTGAGGGTGAGGACCGGGTAAGGTTTACCGCCCATGACGATGCGGCGCTGGCTGAGGCATCCGCGGGCCAAAAGTTCCCAGATCCACCCTTCAATCTGCCCCTGGCTGAAATCGGA
>Ga0187854_10004322_pt1 | contig 10764 bp, 10 predicted proteins | sample June2016WEW_6_15_FD_132445 | JGI IMG/M metagenome (GOLD analysis project Ga0187854, IMG submission 132445) | Peatland microbial communities from SPRUCE experiment site at the Marcell Experimental Forest, Minnesota, USA - June2016WEW_6_150 | ecosystem: Environmental > Terrestrial > Soil >...
GCCGGTCGTTAAAGGGTCGTGCGAAAGGATACCTCGCCGCGACGGAGATAGTTCGCCGTCGGCCGGCTGGCGCTTCCTCCCAAGACGATCGCCGCCCGACGAGGAGCCAGGCGGACCTGGCTTCGAGGCCGAGGCGCCGCCGAGCACGGGAGCGAGCGCACTTGAAGGTGCGTGAGTGAGGAGCGCACGCGGCAACGAAGGGATCGGCCGGCTGGCGGCGATCGCGATCAGTTGCCGGGGCGATCCGTGGGAAGGGCGGACGGCGACGGCGACCCCGGGACCGGTGAGCCGCTGGGCGTCGGGCCGGGCGTCGGCGGAGCTGGCGTGGCAACCGTCGACGGAGGGACGGCCGGGACGGCCTGCATGTACGTCTTGCCGTCGATGGCGGAGGTGTAGACGAGATGGTCCTCGTCGAACGCGACGTTCGCCAGCACCTTGTCAGCGGCCAGAAGTGGCTCGTTGGTCGCCACGCGGCCGCTCCCCCTATCAATCCAGAAGAGACTCAGACGGCCGATCCTGGAGCTGCCCGGATCGGCAACCCAGACCGCGACGTGCCCGCCGGCGGAGTCCCAGGCCACGACCCAGCGGTGGACCATATTCGATGCCGCGGCCACCGGGAGGATCTGGGGCATCGCCGGCTGCGGCAGACTCGCGGCTGCGGACGGCTCGCTCGACGGTGCGGCGGTGGCCGCGCTCGGGGCCGCTGTGGGCGATTCGGCCGAACTCGGCTCGAGACTCGGGCTCGGAGAAAGGGTGGGCTCCGCCGTGGGGGACGGGCTGGGCGATGGCGAGGGGCTCGGCGAGGCAGTCGGCGCCGCGGAGAGCGCGAACGATGCCGGAGTCAGGGTCAGGTTCGACCAGCTGTCGAAGTAGAGGTCGCCGCTGGCCGGACCCCACAGCCCGGTGGCCGGGTCCAACTCGACCGTACCGGACCAGTAGACCAGATACTTGCCGGTGGGATCCACCGCCGGGAGCAGCATCGGACGACCGATCGCGAGAGTCTTGCCGGTGCTCGGCTCCCAGATATACGAAGTCGAGCGGGCCGCATTCGCTCCGCCTGTGGAGCCGGCTGAGATCTCGCTGATCAGGATCCGCCCGCCGTACCAGCCGGCGAAGAGGCCCGTGTGGCGGAAGGTTATCCGTGTGGCCTGCTCCTGCCCCGACCGCCAAAGGAAGACATCGGGGCCCGTGCTGTGGTCGACGGGCCGGGCGGCGAAGGCGACGAGGCTGCCGTCCGCCGAGAACTCGGGATCCCGGCCGACGATCTCGTAGCCGGAGAGGATCGCTATCGGCTGGGTCGCGGCCGGGGCCGAGGGCGCAGGTGTAGGCGAGGCCGGAGACGATGGAATGGGAGTGGCCGTCGGAGTCGGCGTGGGCGTCTGGGCGGTGCCCGTCGAAGCGCTCGCGCTCGGAGCGGCCGGTGAGACGGCCGAGGCGAGCGCCGAAGCGCCGGCGGAAGCCGTAGCGGCATGAGGAGTTGGAGTGGCCGCGAGCGTGGGCTTGGGCGTAAGCAGGTCTATCGAGACCGTCTGCGGCATGGAGGCGAGAGGCAAGATGACGACCTTGTCCGTCGTCCAGACCGCGGCCCGGCTGGCATCCGGAGCAATCGCGGCCGAGACCACCTGGTCGCTCGCGATGGACCCCAGGGTGTTGCCACCACCGCTTGCCACGGTGCAACTGCCGTCGGCGGCGGTGCACTGCGTCGTACCACCCTTGATCTGATAGACACCGCCATCCGAGTCGATCCAGTAGCTGGTGCCGTTGACCACGGCCAGGGGCGCCCCCTGGGCCTCCGGCGACTGCGCCGGCGATGGCGTGGCAAGGGCGACGACGTCGCTCCGGGCAGGAGAGGTGACGGGCGTGATCACAGGGCTCTGGGCGAGAAGCGAGGCCGCAGCCACCACGACCACGCACCCGACGGCGACGGCCGTGGCGACGAGCGGCCGGTTACCCTGGCGCGCGGCCGCGGTCTTGCCCGGAGACCGGCGGGCCGCCTTCGCGTCGATCTGGTCCAGGGCTGCCGAGGTTCGGGCCCACAGGTCCCGCGGGGGCTCCGGAGTCGCCAGCGACCCAAGCTCGAGGTGGATGGCGCGGTACTCCTCGGCCACGGCGGCGCAGTCCGGGCAGGCGCCGAGGTGCGCATCCAGCCACTCGGCGTCGCCGGGTGCGAGCGAGCCGTCGACCGATTCCGCGGCAAGCATGCGGGCGCGGTCGTGGATCGTCTCGTCGGCGCCGAACAGGCGCTTCGTCTCCAGGCTCATCGTTCCGGCCTCGAATCGTCGGAGGGCCGATGCCCTTCCGCACCGCGTGCCCGCTCCGCGTATTCGGCGTCGATCGCGGCCTCGTGCTCTTTCTCCAGGCGCTTCTCGTCGGCGAGGGCGACGCGCAGGCTCTCGCGGGCGCGGGTCAGGAGAGCGCGCGCGGCAACATGGCTGATGCCCAGCGTGCCTGCAAGCTCCAGGCCGGAGAGATCGTTCACCTCGGCGAGCAGGAGAGCGGCCCGCTGGCGCTCGGGGATGCGAGCCAGGGCGCGAGCCAGGGGGCCCGAGAGCCGCATCTCCATGGCCAGGTGCTCGGCCGAGGGGGCCGCGCCGTGGCTCTCCCCGGTCCACGGCATGAAGCGAACGATGCGCCGGCGGCGCATCTCGTCCAGGACGACGCGGTGGGCGATTTGATACAGCCAGGCGCGCGCCTTGGCCCGATCCTCGAGCGAATCCTGGGCCTTGTAGGCCTTGATGAATGTGTCCTGGGCGAAGTCTGCGGCGACATCGGCATCGCGGACCATCCGGAAGATGTAGGCGTAGATCTCGGCATGGTGTAGGGCAAACAACTCCTCGATGAAGGTCCTGTCGGCGGCATCTTCCGATACGGCGCTCACGCCGCACTCCAGTCGCCAGCTTGTCGCGCTGATAGACACTCGCTTGCCACCGCTGTCTTACGGGTCAACAGCCACAGGCGCTTCCCCGCGCGCCGGGATTTGGAGACGGTACGGCCGGGACCCCTGTGACGGAGCGGTCCCGGTCCCCCTCGTCTCATAGCAGATCAGCGGCTCCCCTCATCGGTCCGTGGCGCAGGAGCTCTTCCACGGCCTCCTCCGGCGAAACGGGATTGACCGGCAAGCCGGTCCCCACCTCCAGCCCGGCGATCTCGCGAAGGCGCGGGTGAACCTCCCAGTGCCAATGGTATGTCGCGTCGACGCGCTCCCGCAGCGGAGCGGCGTGCAGGACGAGGTTGTGGGGCGGGCCGTCAAGGCAGGCCAGCCGGCCGAGAACCTGGCGAATCGCCTCGGCTGTGGAAGCGATGTCGGCGTCGGTCGCCCCGGCGAAATCGGCCGCATGGCGGCGTGGAACGATCCACACCTCGAACGGCGAGCGCGACGCGAACGGTGCGAAGGCGACGCTGGCATCGTCCTGCCAGACCATTCGCGTCCCGACGCGGGGCTCCTCGCGGGCGAGCCGGCAGTACGGGCACTCACCCTCGCGGATAAGGTAGCGGGCCGCGCCGCCGATCTCCTCCGCGACCCGGTGCGGAATCTGCGGCAGGTCGTAGAGGTCCAGGCACAGGTGATTGGTACGAGCGCCCGCCTGAGCCCCCCAGTTCTGGACGACCTGGAGATATGCAGTCTGGCCGAGCTTCTGGGCCTCGACGAAGGCCGCGCGGACGTATGCCAGCATGGCGCACAGCAACTCGCTGCCGACGGTCTGGATCGGCCGGTGCTCACCCGGTGGGGCCACGATGGTGCGCCAACTGCCGGAAGCTCGAGCCTGGGCCATGGCAACCTGGGCCAGGCTGCGTTCGATCTCGCGGGCCTCGCCCAGGGCTCCGACGACGTTGAAGGCGTAGTCCTTGAGGGTACGGACCCTGACCCCGTTGCCCGCCGGCTGAGTGCAGTTCTGGCACTCGGCGCCGTCGTCCACGGGCGCCGCGGCAAGGGCGAAGCGGCCGCGCTGGAAGTCGCGATCCACGACGGTGGCGACCCACCAGCCGGTGATGTCGTCGCGGCGTAGCTCGAAGAGCCCGGCGCCCATCAGCGAGCCTCCCCGGCCGCGACGGGAGTCGCGAGCTCGGCAAGCACGGCTTCCAGCTGTATTCGCGCGGCCTCCGGATTGGACGCCGGCGGAAGGGTCCCCAGGAGCGGGGCATCGAGCGAGGCCGCAAGGGCGTGCGCGAAGGCTTCAGCCGATCGGGCGACCGATTCGATCGAGGGCTCGGAGGCCAGGCCGAGCTCTCGGGCGATGGAGGTGGACTCGACGCCCGGAATGCCGCAGGCGTCGATCAGGTCGAAGTCGGAGAGCCTGACCGTCACGTTCAGGGCGATGCCGTGGTAGCTGACGCCGTGCTCGATGCGGACGCCGATCGCCCCGATCTTCCGGCTACCGCCACCGCACCAGCAGCCGGGGTAGCCCTCCCGCGGGCCGGCCTCCACGCCTGCGTCCGCGCATGCCGCGGTCAGGGCCGCCTCGAGGGCCCGCACGAGCGGCCGAACGAGAAGCCGGCGATCGGCGAGCTTGATGATCGGATACGCGGTCAGCTGGCCCGGGCCGTGGTACGTGACCTCGCCCCCGCGCTCGGTCTCGATCAGCTCTATGCGGCGGGCGGCCAACTCGGCCGTGCTTGCCGTCACGTGCGACGGATCGCTGTGGCGTCCGAGCGTCAGGACGGGCTCGTGCTCGAGCAGCAGCAGCTGATCGCCGATGAGGCCGGCGGCCCGCGCCGCCACGAGGCGGTGCTGCAGGTCCCAGGCATCGCGGTACCGCGTCCGGCCGAGCCACCAGGCAGTGAGGGGCGGAGCCGGCCGAGCGGCGGTGGGCGGGGGAACCCGCGTGAGTCGATCCATCGCGGCCACGATATCAAACGCCGGTGGGCGCGCCATTCGGGTATCGAGCCGGTCCTTCACGATGCCACGGTTGCGACCCGTGTGCAGGGCGGTTCCCTCGCCGGCCCGACCGCCCGCGAGGTGCTACTAGTTGGGGCGGCGATGAGACGCCGTCGGTCGTTCCCCACGGAGGCGAGTAGTGGAGATAGCAGCCCAGATCCGCCGCATCGGCGACGACAGCATCGTGAACTCCTACCTTGTCGAGGACGGCGGCGAGGTCACGATCGTGGATGCCGGGCTGTCCGGGCTGTGGAACTCGCTGCCGTCCGAGCTCGCGGCGATGGGCAGAACGCTCGACGACGTCCGCTCGATCGTCCTGACCCACGGGCACAGCGACCACATCGGCTTCGCCGAGCGGGGCCGGCGGGAACGCGGCTGGCCGGTCCGGGTTCACGAACTGGACGTGGCGCTCGCGCGCGGCGAGGTGCCGAACCCGGCGAAGGGCGGCGGGCCGATGCGGCCGCTGCCGCTGCTCCGGTTCCTGTGGTGGTCCATACGGCACGGCGCACGCGTCCACCACCTTGGCGCGGTCTCGACCTACGGCGACGGAGCGACGCTCGACGTGCCCGGTTCGCCGCGGGTCACGCTCGTTGCGGGCCACACGCCCGGCAGCGCGGTCCTGCACTTTGCCGGCCACAACGCGCTGCTGGTCGGCGACGCGCTCTGCACCTACGCCGTGACGACCGGCCGGGGCGGTCCTCAGATCGCTCCCTTCTCGGCCGATCCGGAGCTCGCCCTGGCGAACCTGTCGCGGATCGAAGGCATCGAGGCTTCGCTCGTCCTGCCGGGGCACGGTCCGGCGTGGAATCGAGGTCCAGCGGAAGCGGTCCGGGCCGCTCGATCGGCAGCGGGCCGCTGAGTCGAGGCGAGGAGTCGGCCCCCCAGTAACGCGGCCCAACGCATGAAACCCCCCCGTGAACGGGCAGGGTCGTCTGCGGGGATGGAGCCGACCGCCGACAATACGTGGCAGCGTTGCTCCAAGCTCGGCGTGACCGGGCCGGCGACGGAGGAACTGGAGGCGGTCATGATCCGAACTCTCGTCGGCCCCGAGCGCGAAGGCGATCTGATCGGATTGGCCCTCGCCGAGCTCGATGCCGGCGAGTCCATCGCTGCCGGTGGCCAGCTCGAGGCGGCGATCGTCGTGCTCGCCGGCATAGTCGAGGTCGAGGCGAACGGCGAGCGGCTCGGATCGGCGGGAGGGCGATCGTCGGTCTTCGAAGGTCCGGGCCACGCCATCTACGGGCCGCCCGGAACGGCGCTCCGGCTGCGCGCACGAGGACCGGCGGAACTCGCAATCGCGACGGCGCCGTCCGGGACCGGCGCGCCCGCGAAAGCACGCATCATCCAGCCCGCCGACCAGCGCATCGCCGAGGTGGGCAGCGACAACTGGAGCCGTACCGTCAGGACGATCCTCGGCCCCGAACATGCGGCCGGCCGTCTCCTGCTGGGCGAGACGATCAACCCGCCCGGCAACTGGTCGTCGTATCCGCCGCACAAGCACGACCGTGAGGCGCCGCCCCACGAGGTCCGGCTCCAGGAGGTCTACTTCTTCAAGGTCGACCCGGCCGGTGGCTTCGGCATCCAGATGCTGTACGACGACGCCGGCGAGAAGGCCCTCATCGTTCGCGACGGTGACGTCGCTCGCATCCGGAGCGGCTACCACCCGGTCGTGGCGGCCGCCGGTTACTCCCTCTACTACCTGTGGGTCATGGCCGGCGTCGGCCGCCGGATGATCCCCTATTTCGACCCGGCTCATGCCTGGGTCGGGGAGTCACGGCCATGACGCCGGCGGATAGCGGCGGTGACTCGCGAGCGAGCGACCCCGGCGTCGGCCCGGCAGGTCCGGCGATTTTCGACCTTTCGGGTCGTGTGGCCGCGGTGATCGGCGGCACGGGAATCCTCGGTGGAGCCATTAGCCAGGGTCTCGGCGAGGCCGGCGCGGCAGTCGCCGTGATGGGCCGCTCGCGTGAGCGGGCCGAGGCGCGCGTGGCCGCGCTCGAGGCGAAGGGCATCCGGGCCGCGGCCGTGATCGTGGACGCCTCGGATCGCGTATCGGTGGAGCAGGCACGTCTGGACGTAGAAGAGCGGCTCGGTCCGGTCGACATCCTGGTAAATGCCGCAGGCATCAACAGCGGGACGCCGTTCTTCGAAATCGAGCTCGACGAGTGGCACCGCGTCCTGGATACGAACCTGACCTCGGTCCTCATTGCCTGCCAGGTCTTCGGTCGGGCGATGGCAGACCGCGGCCGGGGCGGGACGATCATCAACCTCTCGTCCTCCTCCGCGGAGATCCCGCTTTCTCGGGTCCTCGCCTACTCGGTCTCGAAGGCGGGCGTGAACAACCTGACTCGTTACCTGGCCCGCGAGCTGGCGCCCCATCGAATCCGGGTCAACGCGATCGTGCCCGGCTTCTTCCCGGCCGAACAGAACCGCCGGCTGCTCGACGAGAGCCGGGTCGAGTCGATCCTTCGACACACGCCGGCCGCCCGACTCGGCGAGCCAGGCGACCTGGTCGGGACCGTTGTCTGGCTCGCCTCCGACCGCGCCTCCGGCTTCGTGACGGGGGCGCTCATTCACGTGGACGGCGGCTTCAGCGCGATGACGATCTGAGGCCTGGTGGCCGGTTCCGGGCACCAGCGAAACCGATTGGAATGGGCAAGCGCCATAACCATCGCGCGATCCGTTCGCGTTTCCGTGACCGCCGCGACATCGAATGCCAGCTACGACGGCACCAAGTTCTCGATGAACCAGCCGCTCAAGGCCGCGCAGGCCGGGAAGGCGGTCTCGATGACCTGGGATCTGCTCCTGGCCGGCCTGACACCCACCTCCACGATCACGATCGAGATCGACCGCGGCAGCATCGGTGCGACAACCGTCACGCTCTACAACTACCTCGGCGCCCAACCGGTCGCCGTGGAGACGGTCAGGTGGGCCGGATTGTCTGGGGGCCTGAACCCCAAGACGGTGAACTGGCCCGCGCGAGTCCTTCTCCAGCCCGCGCCGTAGCTCGGCCGGGCGCCCCGGCGCCGGTACACTGGCGGCGGTCGATCGCCGCAGACGAGCGATACGCCCGGAGGTGAATGGATGAGCATGCGGTTGGAGCTGGGAGAAGCTCCCAAGGTCGCTCGAGCGCTGATCGAGAAGCAGCGCGACGTGATCGACGCCGTCGCCGAGGCGGTGCGCTCACGACCCGTGGAGATGGTTCTCATCGCCGCCCGGGGCACCTCCGACCATGCCGCCATCTACGCCCAGTACGTCTTCGGGGTCCGCAACAAGCTTCCCGTCGCCCTGGCAGCGCCGTCGATCCAGTCCCTCTATGGGGTTGTCCCGCGGCTGCGCAACGCTCTAGTTATCGGCGTCTCGCAGTCGGGCCAGTCGCCCGACGTCGTCGGAGTGATCGAGGAGGCTCGTCGCCAGAATGCGCCGACGATCGCGGTCACGAACAACGCCCGATCGCCTTTGAGCCGCGCCGCCGAGTTCAACATCGACATCAACGCCGGCCCCGAGCGCGCCGTCGCCGCCACCAAGACGTACGTCGCGGAGCTCATGGCCCTCGCAATGCTCTCGACCGCCCTCATCGACGACCCCACCGCCCGGCGGCAGCTCCGGGACGTGCCGGACGCCATCGCCGCGGCGCTCGACCTGGAGGATGCCGTCGCGTCGGCCGCTCGAGAGCAGGCCGGCATGCAGCGCGCCGTCGTGCTGGGGCGGGGCTTCAACTACTCGACCGCCCTGGAGTGGTCTCTGAAGTTGAAAGAGATGACCTACGTCCTCGCCGACGCCTACTCCACGGCAGACTTCGAGCACGGGCCGATCGCGATGATCGACCCCGGGTTCGTCGTTCACGCCATCGTCGCGGCGGGCCCGACCCTGCCCGAGATCGAGGCGGTCCTGGGACGGCTCCGCGACGCCGGTGCCCGGCTCGTCGTCGCTTCCAACGCCTCCGAAGCGCTCGCCTACGCGGACATACCGCTGCGCCTGCCGGAGGCTCCGGAGTGGCTGTCGCCGCTCTCCGCGATCATTCCCGGCCAGCTCTTCGCCTACCACCTGGCCCTGGCCAAGCATCTCGACCCGGACCATCCGCGCCACATCCAGAAGGTCACCAGGACCCAGTGACGCTCCGGCGCGCGGCCGCTCAGCCGGCGGCGGCGTCCAGGCCGGGCCGGGCGAACTCGAGGGCCGGCGCGCCGGTCGCCGCCCCTTCGAAGATGCGGTCCAGGGCCAGGCCGAGTCCTGTGGCCGCCGCTCCGGCAACAACCGCGTCGGCGCCGAGGCCGGAGATGGCGAGCCGCGGCGAGAACGGCGAGATGGCGGCCAGCGCGTCGGCAACCGGCCCAAGCAGCAAGTCCCCCGCGCCTGTGCCGATCCCGCCGCCGAGCACCACCAGCTGCGGGTCCAGCACCGCGGCGATGGCGGCGATGGAGTGGGCGAGGCGGCGAGCCTCGATCGCCACGACTTCCGCCGCCGCACGGTCGCCTGATCGCGCGGCCGCGAACACGTCGGCGGCCGAGCCGGCTGCCGACACGCCCATGGCATGGGCCAGACGGAGAATGCCCGCAGATGAAACCAGGGCCTCGAAGGGGCCCGCGCCCCAGGCCGCGCCGTGCTCCGGCGGCGCGGAATCCATGTCGAGGGCAAGGTAGCCGACCTCCCCGGCCAGGCCCGTCGCGCCGCGGTGAAGCTCGGCGTTCAGAACCACTCCCATTCCGACGCCGGTCCCAACGGACAGCAGAACGAAATCGTCGACACCCCGGGCGACGCCCTCGACGTGCTCGCCCACGGCGGCGAGGTTGACGTCGTTCTCGAATAGGACCGGGGCCACCAGGGCCCGGCGGATGTCGCTGATGACTCCCGGGGTCTCCCAGCCGGGCAGGTTCGGAGCGAGCGAGAAGTGGTTCTCGCCGGGCCGGATGACACCGGGGGTTCCCACGACGATCTGGTGGATCTCGGCAGGGTCGATCTCCGCTTCGAAGGCCAGCTTGTCGGCCGCCTGGCGCAGCTGCGCGATCACCGCGGGAGCGGTCGAGGCCGAGGTCCGAGTCGCCGTCCTGGCGACCACTGCGCCGGTGAGGTCGGTCAGAGCGGCCCGCACCCACTGCCGCCCGACGTCGAGGCTCAGGATCCAGCCGGCCCTGGGATTGACGTCGTAGAGCTGCGCGGTCGGTCCGGGATGGCCCTTGGTTCGACCGACTCTTCGGATCAACCCGAGCTCGAGGAGCTGGGCGATCACGTCGCCGACGGTCGGCCGGGAGAGACCGGTCTGGCGCACGACCTGGGACACGTTGATCGGTCCCCGAGCCTGCACCTTGTCGAAGGTCGCCCGGAGATTGATGGCCCGGAGCAGACTCGGCTGTGCCGCCTCACTTGCCCGCATCGCCGTCCTCCGATTGCCTGATCCTAAGGAAACCTACCTTTACCACCCGGACATGCGCGCCGCCAAGCCCCCCGCCGCCTCGTGACGACAGGGTGCGGCATCGGGCTCGGCCCGAAGTCACTTGACTCCTGCGGAGATTCAGGTAACCTTCCTTTGTATCATAGCACGTCGGGCCTCAGTGAGGCATGGAAGAATCACGGGAGGAAGAGATGACCCGGCGGTGCAGAACCGGCTGAGAATGAAGGGAGACCACCCCATGAAAGGCTCCAAGCTATTCGCTCTTCTGGTAGCCACGAGCGTGATCGCCGGCGGCTGCGGAAGCACCGCCGCCACGCCCACCACGGCGCCGACGCCCACCGCGAATGCGCCGACGCCCGCTGCGGTGAGCACGACGCCCGGCTCGAGCGTTGCCGCCAGCCCGAGCGGGCCCGTCAACACCGGGATCGTCGGTGGCAAGCTCGTCATCGACAACGAAAGCGGCAGCACGTGGACCTGCCAGTTCAACCCGTTCAAC
>Ga0187854_10004335_pt1 | contig 10745 bp, 8 predicted proteins | sample June2016WEW_6_15_FD_132445 | JGI IMG/M metagenome (GOLD analysis project Ga0187854, IMG submission 132445) | Peatland microbial communities from SPRUCE experiment site at the Marcell Experimental Forest, Minnesota, USA - June2016WEW_6_150 | ecosystem: Environmental > Terrestrial > Soil >...
CCGTGTTGAAGAGGGCGGGAGGAACTTCAGCGGGGGGCAGCGACAACGCCTGGAAATCGCCCGTGCCCTCGCGGGCAACCCGACAATGCTGATCCTCGACGAAGCGACGAGCGCCCTGGACCCTGTTACCGAGAAACAGATTGACGACAACCTCAGGCGCCGCGGCTGCACCTGCCTCATAGTTGCCCATAGGCTGAGCACCATTCGCGACTGCGATGAGATCATCGTGCTCGACCGCGGACAAGTTGTCCAGCGCGGCGCCCACGAAGAGTTGATAACGGTGGACGGACCGTACAGAGACCTGATGGCTGCGGAAAATTGACATGGGAAAGATATCCGAATCGCTGAAGCTGACCCTCGAGCATTGTCCGTCGGCGAAGAAAGAACATCCGGGATCTTTCGAGCTTGGTGAGGAAGAGGTCCACTTTGTCCTGTCGGGCGCTCTGGATATCTTCGCCGTGGAGAAGGAGGCCCCGGACGGACACCTCGGGGGGCGGAAGCACCACCTTTTCAGGGTCGGGACGGGGGAGGCCGTCTGGTCGACGCCGGATATGGGGACCCCCTTCATTACCTTTACGGCCACGGCAGGTCCGGGGACCAGGACGGCCCGATGCAAGGGAGAAACGCTTGATCGCCTTTTCGAAACCTGGAAGGACGAACTCACGACCCTATCCGGCCAATGGGCAGACCACCTTCTTTCCCTCCTCGATGCCGCTTTCCCGCCTCCCTTTCCCGTACCCGCAGCTTCCCTGAGCGAACTCCGGCAGGCCCTCGCTGCCTTGCACTCCTTTGTCGCCTCTCACGTGGAGGCGGGAATCAGAAGGAAGGCGGAGGAGGAGAAGCAGATGCTCATGCTTCGGGGCGAGGGAGGCGTTCGTGCCATGCGCCGCGCTTTGAGCCGGCTTTCATCGGTGATAAACCCGGAAGCCGCTGAGCCTCCGGAGGCCGGCGAGAGCCCTGAGGATCTGCTTTACAGGGCATGCTGCCTCATAGGAGAAAGAATGGGAGTTCAATTCCGACCCTCGGGAACACTCGCGGGCATCGGGCAGGCGTCCCGCGTGCGTATGAGAAAGGTTATGCTAAGGGGCGACTGGTGGGTTCGTGACAACGGTCCGATGCTGGGATACGTTGAAGAAGATCAGAGACCCGTCGCTCTCCTCCCTACCCCTTCTTTGGGATATGAGATGGTTGACGTGGGACGGGGAGCGCGTTTTCCCGTCGATGGCCGCAACGCGGCTTCTCTCTCTCCCTTTGCGCACACCTTTTACGTCCCTCTTGCCGAGAGGGCGGTTACGGCCCTAGACCTCATTGTCTTCAGCCTTAAAGCGTGTTCCGGAAAGGACCTCGTCAAGATCCCGCTGATCGGGATTGCCGTGGGGATCCTCGGTTTGCTCGTGCCCATAGCAACGGGCGTGATTTTCGACTCCATCATACCGGGGGCGGAGCGACGGCAGCTATTCCACATCAGCCTGGTGCTCTTTGCCATGGCCTTTTCCACCGGGCTTTTCGAGGCGGCAAAGGGATTGGCCATCCTCAGGACGGAGACGAAGATAAGCGCCGTGACGCAGGCAGGTATCTGGGACCGCATCCTCAGTCTTCCCGTGTCGTTTTTTCGCCGATACCTTGCCGGGGACCTCGCGGTGCGCTCCCTCGGCATCGAACAGATGAGAGAAGCGCTCACAAATTCGGTGATGTCATCCATGATGACCGGTATCTTTTCTGTCTTCAACCTTTTTCTTCTCCTCTACTATGAGTGGAGACTTGCCCTCATGGCCTTTGGGCTCCTGCTGGCGGCCCTGATAATCACCGTCCTGCTGGCGCTCCTGGAGCTGCGCTACCAGAGGGCGATACAGGAAATGGAGGGGAAGATTGCGGGCCTTGTGTTCCAGTTGATTGCCGGCATTTCGAAACTTCGCGTGGCTGCCGCGGAGTCGCGGGCTTTCGCCATCTGGGCACGGGCATTTGCCGACCAGAAGAGACTGGGGGTGAAGGCGCGGACCCTGTCGAACTGGCTGGCCGTTTTTGATAGCGCCTTCCCCGTTATCTCGTCTCTATGCCTTTTTATTGTTGTCTTTGCACTGAGGGGCGGCGCCGAGGCCCGGGCGGGAACGCTGTCCACCGGAGAATTCATCGCCTTCAATGCCGCCTTCGGCACGTTCCTCGCCGCGGGTCTCGAGATGGGGGTGGCGGCGCTCTCGGTAATCCAGATCGTTCCCCTCTACGAGCGGGCACGGTCCATCTTCGAGGCAGCGCCGGAGGTGGACAACGAGCGGGCCGACCCTGGCGAGCTGACAGGCGAGGTCGAGATGACCCATATCTCCTTTCGTTACGATCCGGAAGGGTCCATGATCCTCAACGACGTCTCCCTGCGCGTGAAACCCGGCGAATTTGCCGCCTTCGTAGGCCCTTCCGGCGCCGGCAAATCGACTATCCTCAGGCTGCTCCTCGGCTTCGAGACGCCTGAGACCGGTTCGATTTATTATAACGGCCATGATTTCAACGGGCTCGACGCGCAGAAAGTCAGGAGGCAGATGGGCGTCGTCATACAAAACAGCCAGGTCCTTCCGGGGAGCATATTCGAGAATATCGTCGGCTCTATGCCCCTGACCCTCGATGATGCCTGGGCGGCGGCGCGCATGGCGGGGCTCGATCAGGATATCGAGCGTATGCCCATGGAAATGCACACCTTCGTTCCGGAAGGCGGGTCTACATTCTCCGGCGGTCAGCGACAGCGGCTGCTCATTGCCCGGGCCCTTGTGAAGAAACCGCGCATCCTGCTATTCGACGAGGCGACGAGCGCCCTGGACAACAGGACACAGGCCCAGGTGAGCGAGTCGCTGGAGAGACTGGGGGTCACGAGGATCGTCATCGCCCACCGGTTGAGCACCATCCGGCATGCCGACTGCATTTACATGCTGTCCGGCGGGCGAATCGTGGATAAGGGAAAATACGAAGAGCTGATGAGCCGGCCGGGACCCTTCAGGGACCTGGCATCCCGGCAACTGGTGTAGACACAGGACTTGCCCGATCCGTCGCTGCTTTTGGCGACGCGGCTGTTCTATCTTTACAATGGTAATCCCCTCAACTCTGTGAGATCACCATTAGGAATATAGAGATATCCATAGGTAAAGACGAAAAGACCGAGAGAAATGCCCATTTCTCTGTCGGAGGTATCTGGTTTTGGGTATAAACTTTGAGAGCCCTGATGAGCTTCAAGAGATCTTCACGGTCTATCACCGTTTCTGTGGGGATATCCTCGTACCTGAAAAGGGTGCTTTAGGGGGTCAGTGTGTCCATGTCGGAGAATTCATCGGGCAGGCGGCGCCCGGCGTCGGCAAGGAGGTCCATAAGGAAGCGCAGGCTGTGGGTCCTGGGGAAATCGATGGCGTAAAACGACAGGATGGCTTTGAGCAGTTTGTTCGTAATGGAACCTGAGCAAAGGGGCTGCACCATGCAGCTTGAGGAAGGGACCAACCGGCAACGGGAGGAGTCCCGGACGAAAGCAAAACCGTTTTGTATTTCTCAGCGTGAGATGTGGGAGACCTACAAGAGGGTGAAGCGCAGTCTCACAAGAATTGCTGGAGGCCTTATTGAAAGTTTTGGGGATTCCGTGGTAGACTGGTACCAGGCTGAAAAGCGAGTTCTTATCAATTCAATTTAAAGGAGGAGAATATGCCGGAAGAAAAGCAAAAACCAGAACAGAAGAAAGTGGTCGACCTTACCGAAGATGAAGAGCTCAAAGATCATGACCTGGATGAGGTCGCAGGAGGCGTTTGTCAGGATAGTGTAGAAAAGACCACTCAGACGTGCGGCGGCTGTGGTAGTAAAGTCGGTGGAGGGCAACACAATATGTGACCGGTGTAGTATCCGTTTCTGCATTTCCATGTTTCAGCGGATACGTGCGCCATTTGTCGTGCCGCATGTTGATAAGGATCATGATCGACTTTTGGATGATGTCCCCGAAGATATCGGTCATTGCGCCCTTTTCTGCATGCGGCACGACGCTGTTCCATATCAACGGAGCCGGTCCCGAATAATCACCGCCATCGTACAGCCTGTTCCAAAGACGCAAGAATGAATATGTTTTCGCGGGGGGCATGAGATGAGTTTCACTTTTCTGCCTGCGGGTGATCGAATCTATTACGAGATAGAAGGCAGAAACTACCTCTTTGATGGCTCTACCGGCATGCTTGAGTATGATGTACCCTGTGGGAAACAGATTGGGGAGGAAGGGACCCAAAACCCGCCGGATATAAGACGTTTAGATCCAGACTCCCCCCCCGTGAAAATTGCACCGGCTAATTTCCAGCCGGCCCTCTTCAACGTCTTCGTCTCATCGACATGCAATTTGAACTGTTCCTATTGTTTCAGTCAAGGCGGTACGATGGGAATGAAAGACCGGGTTATGGATCGTCGTACCGCTCGCGACGTAATGCGCTTTTTGAAGAACCATATCATACGTGCGAAGAATAAACATACCGTAATCCGTCTTTTCGGCGGAGAACCCATGCTAAATCGGGTTGTTTTGCTGGAAATTCTCGAAGCCGTACGTGGGTGGAAAGACGAGAAGATGCCTCTGTTCAGAATCGCTCTTGCCACGAACGGCACCATCCATGACCAAGAGGTGTTGGAATGCGTTAAGGAGCTTAGAGACAATATCTCCGTGGAGATCAGCCTGGATGGAGGTCCGGAGCACCACAACGCGCACCGACGTTTCAAAAACGGAGTGGGCTCGTGGCAATTAGCCTACGATTTTACGCAAACGCTTCGTCAGGAAGGCATTACGTTTGCGATTGCGGCCGTTATCCCTTATCCCTACGACTACAAAGAAATAGCGGAGGAACTGACTGCATTCGGATTTGATGGGTTTGACATAAAGGATTTGGTTCCTCACTGCATGGGAGGAACAATCGAAACGGATGTCTTTCGCTGCGATGAGACGTTATGGCGCAGCAAATATATTGAATACAACAAGTACTGTTTAGACAGGGTGCGCTACCAAAATAAGGAATTAACGTCCGACCGGAGAGTTATGCTTTCCGCTTATAAGAGCTCTTATAGACATTTATCCAAGTTTGCTTGTGGGGCAGGACGGCTAAGGGCAAGTATTGACACCAACGGGTATATCTACCCCTGCGATGCATTCATGCGCTCCGACTTCATTTTGGGTGACGCCCGCAACGGTTGGAATTCGGAAGGGCTGGCGGTATTTGCCGACCTTCTAAATCAAAAAGGGTCCATCATAACCAGCCGGCGGGAATGCCGGGGTTGTTTCGCAAAACATCTCTGCCGCGGAGGTTGTTACGGATTGAATTGGGAGAAATCGGGCAAAATTGACGAAATCAGGACCAAGAGATGTGAGCATATCCGAGAAAAGACAAAGATTGATCTTTTCTTCTTGAGCGAGCTTAAAAGACTGAAGTCGGAACCGCATTCGGAACCGTCGTCTGCCGAGTCAGGAATCACAGGTTGACCGCAAAACATCTGCACATCGACGTGGAAGCCCTCCTGAGGCGGGCGGCCCCGCTTCATTGTTCAGCGGGAACCACCCTATTTCAGAACTGCCGTCCTACATCTGATGACGAGATATTCGCGAAACGCATTCAACGCTGGCGGGATTTGGCCGCGCGAAACGATGAGCTGCAATTCCGAAGGCGTCTCTCCTGGAACGATTTGTCGACGGAGAGCGCCGCATTGGCGGTTGCAAGCGAACGCCCCCTGTTGAAAGAGGATGAACCTTGGGCGTCCGGGACACGACGGTTGATTCATTATCTTGAGCAAGGCGGAGGTCGCCGGCATCCGCAGGGGATCGGCGCAAAAAGGGGCTGCACGGAGCTTCCGTCCTCCATACCCTTTGCGCCGGTCCTGGCAACGGTAATTGCCTTTGCCGAGGCCGAGATGGATCGGTCATCCCGTTGGCCTTCATTGAGCCGTCCAGTTCGCCGACAACTCCTGGCTTCGCTCTGCCGGCGTCTTTCAAACGTGTCGGATCGGTCCTTGGGCTTGGAATTCCGCAAATTACGGAATGCCCGGCATTCTCCAGAGGGCTGCTGGGACGCTTTTGTCGAGCATATGCAGAGCGGAGGACTGCTCCGGCTTTTGGAGCGTCTTCCGGTGCTCGCGCGTTTGATGGCTACCGTCGTTAATTTTTGGATCGAGGATACGTCCGAATTCCTGGCCCGGTTGGCGGAAGATGGCACACGCATCGTCGATTTTCTTGGCCAAAATCCCGGTGAGATAGCCGAGGTCCAATGCGATCTCTCCGATCCTCACCGGGGCGGGCGAAAGGTGCGAATCGTCCACTTCGCCTCCGGCGCCGGGATAGTGTACAAGCCCAGAAGGCTTGACATGGATCTAGCGTGGTTTCAATTCACGGAGTGGCTGCGCAGACAAGATCCGCGCCTGGAGATCCACGCGCCGCGGGTCCTGCACCGCGGCGGATGGGGTTGGGTCGAACTCATGAAGCATGAGCCATGTCTTGACCTCGAAGCCGTCGCCCGATATTACTGGCGCGCCGGCTGTCTCCTCTGCCTGCTATATGCGACATCCGCCACCGATTTCCATGCCGAGAATCTGTTGGCATGCGGCGAGTACCCGGTGCCCATCGATCTCGAAACTCTGTGCTTGCCCGATTTGAAGGACTCTCTTTCTGAAGTTGCATTTCCAATGAGAAGATCCGTGTTGCGCATCGGCCTTCTCCCGGAGTGGCAAGACATTGGATCAGGGAAGGCGGCAATGGATTTCAGCGGATTTGGGTCCACCGAAGAAACTCTGCCGTTGTCTACGTTCAAGTCTTGGATTCACGAAAACAGCGATGAGATGGAATACGTCGAGATCCGGGACAGGCGCGCGCCCGGCCAAAATTTGCCGTTTCTTCGCCACGGCAAGTGTCCCGACCCAGGCGCCTTCGTCGATCGCATAACCGATGGTTTCCGGATGACCTATGGCTTTCTGCTCTCGCATAAGGATGATTTGCTCTCCCCTTTCAGCCCCCTTACGGCATTCCGCAGTTGCAGAACTAGGATCGTTTTCCGGAAAACCGATCTTTATCGCTCTCTGTGGGAGCGTTCGGTGAACCCGTTGTTCCTTTCCAGCGGTGTAGACCGAAGCATCGAATTGGAAGGACTCAGCCGTCACTATCTCGGTTTAGGAGAACGGCATGACCGGCGCGAAATGTTCAGGGCGGAAATCGCATCGCTCGAGCAACTTGACGTACCTCTCTTTGAATCGGTTGTCGATACCAAGGAACTGCTGGACTCGTATGGTTGCGGACTGAAGATCGATGGTCTCATACAAGTCCCCGGATACGCGAATGCGCTCCGCGGAGTATCAGGAATGTCGGCCGAGGATTGCGATTCCCAGATCGAATCGATTCGGGCGAGTTTCGCGGCACGCGCGATGAGAGATTCGCACGAAGCGCAGCCAAAGGCAGACCCTGGATTATGCAACAGTTCCGAATGCCGACTCCCCCGTTTACACCCCAGCCAATTTTTGTTTGCGGCATGCGAAATTGCCCATGCCCTCGTGCGCAAGGCAGTTCGGATCGAAGGGCAAACGTCATGGATCGGGTTCGATGTGCTTCCGGCCAGCGGATACTTAAAGGTGAATGCTCTCGGTCCTTCTCTGTATGGAGGATCTCCCGGATTAGCCTTGTTTCTTGCGGCAATGTTTGCGCTGGAAGGCAGAGAGGAGCATCGGGATGCCGCGCTGGGCGTCATTCGGTCCTTGAAGCGGACTTTCCTTACGAGCGCGGGAGGAGAACCTGTAAGCCCGCTGGCGGCAGCATGGTTTCTGGCGTCTGGCATTGGGGCAGGAGTTGGCGGCGGCTCGACGATCTATGCCATCCATGCCGCGGGGAAACTGATCGACGCCCCGGAATCCCACAAGATTGCCCTCGGCTTGTCGCGTCTGATCGACGCAAGGGCCATTTGCGCCGATCGTCATCTCGATGTCATGGGCGGCGCGGCCGGAGCAATCCTTGCTTTGTTGGCGCTTTGGAAAGAGACTCATGAACCGGAACTTTTGGAGAAAGCTTTGCTCTGCGGCGAACATCTCATGCGCTCGCGAATTTCCCAAAACGGCGCGCCCCAATCCTGGCAAACCATCGGCTCGGCTTCGCTGGCAGGGTTCTCACACGGGGTCGCCGGCATCGGGCTTGCTCTGCTTCGGTTGTACAAAGCTTCGAACGATATTCGTTTCCGAGACGCGGCGATCGAGGGCTTTGCCTACGAGCGCACTCTCTTTTCACCCGAGACCTGCAATTGGGCCGATCTTCGCGAAGGAATCGCCGCCGATCCGGGTTTCGGCTCCTGGTGTCATGGAGCTCCAGGGATAGCACTCTCCCGACTGGCGGCGCTGGAAATAGTGGATGATCCACTCATCCGCTCAGACCTCGATTCCGGCCTTCAATTTTTGGTCCGCTCTCAGATCGATTCCAACGGTACATTGTGTTGCGGAGAAACGGGCAAAGCAGATATCCTGCTTGAGGCGGGGCGCCGCCTGGCTCGTCCGGAGTTGATATCGCTCGCGCAAGACAGGGCTTCCGCAGTTGCCGCCGGCGTGGCGTCGTCCGACACAAGCATGCTGCTTCTGGGGTTATTTCAGGGAATTGCAGGCGTGGGATATGGACTGCTACGCCAGGCGGCTCCGGACCGCCTTCCCTCCATTCTCCTGTGGGATTGAAGGAAGCCGTTCGTTGGGGTTTATGTTACCGGTGTCTGTTTGCTGGATTGACGTTGTCTTTCCCTGCCGGTCATGGGAGAATAAGAGGCGATTTCCCACGGGCAAGGGGGCTTTTCGTGGCATTGGCGCTTTTCGACTTCGACGGGACCATCACCTCCAGGGACAGCTTTGCGGGTTTTATCAGGTATGCGGTGGGTCCCGTGAGGTACTGGCTCGGAATCGCCTGCCTCACGCCCGTGGTCATCGGATTCCTTCTGGGCTTCGTCCGGGCCTCGCGGGCGAAGGAGCTCATGTCGACCTATTTCTTTGGCGGCCGGGCTGCACCCGAACTTGAGCGACTCGCCTCAAGGTACTCCCTGGAGGAGCTGCCGGCCATGGTGAGGCAAAACGCCCTTGAGCGGATCGAGTGGCACAAACAAAAGGGGGACACGGTTGTCGTGGTCTCCGCCTCGATCGATCTATGGCTGAAGGGCTGGTGCGCGGCTCACGCGCTCGATCTGATCGCCACCAGGCTGCAAACGAAGGGAGGCATCATTACCGGAAGGTTCCTCACGCGCAATTGCAGCGGCCGTGAAAAAGTCGCCAGGATCACGGCGCGATATGACCTTGAACAATTCGATTATATCTATGCCTACGGGGACAGCCGGGCAGACCGGGCGATGCTCGACATCGCCGACGAGCGATACTATCGGTGGAGGCCCATGGCGTCTCCCGGCCCTTCCTCACAGGCCGGTCTCCGCGCAGCCCGCCGGGCCGGCGATTCGGCCCTTTAAGCAGGATTGGCCGCCCCGCGAGCGACGCCGGCAATCATCTCGGCAGCCGGAGAAAGGCCGACCAGGGCGGAGTCGATGCAGAGGTGAAAGTTCCTCGCGTCCGTCCATTCGACCCCGACGATATCCCGTGCGAATTTTGCCCTTCTCTTGTCATACTCCCGTATTTTCGCCCGGGCCTCCCTCGCCTCGCCGATCTTCTGGGCCGCCATGATCCGTTTGACCCGAAACTCCTCGGGGGCATGGATAAATACGTGGATCACGTCCGGCCGGCCTTTGAGCACATGAAATCCGCCCCGCCCGACGATCACCGCGCCGTACCTGTCCGCGATCTCCCTGATAAGCCTCGATTCCACGGCAAACAAATCCTTGTCGTAGACGGTCCTCCCCAGAACGGGCCCGTAGTAGCCCATTTCCGGTGCGCCCACGGCGCAGGCCCTGATGATATTCTCCAGGAGACCGGAGGCCCTCTCCTCATAGTGCTCCAGCGACCCTGCATCCAGGTCGAAGTGCTCCGCCGCCCTGTGCAGGATTTCCCGGTCGACGAGCCGGAGACCAAGCTTTTGCGCTACCAGATGCCCGATATAGGAGCCGCCGCTCCCTATCTGCCTCGACACGGTCACCGAGAGACGTCGTGTATCGCTCATGTGCCCTCCGTCCCCGCACGTCCCTATGGCTCCCCCCCTCCCCTGGAGAAGGGACGGTGGGGACATTGTTTCATTCTGTACATGCTCATTCCCGCCCTGCCGGTCTTTCCGCTGCCATCCCTTGTCCTTCATTATTAGAGAAATGCCGCAAGATTGCAACAACTATTCCATCAGAAAGACGGTATTCAGGGGTATCGGCAAGGAAACTGCGTAGATCCTCGTGCCCCCGTCACCCGTCAGGCCGAGGCGCTTATACCAGTCGGCCCCGCCCCTCGTTTGTCAATTAAATGAGGGGGCTTTGCCTTAGGGGGCTTGCGTAGAAAAGGCAAGGGTTTAGAGTGACAGGATTCGTCGCAGACCATCCTCGATCTGTTCGAGGTCGCCAGGTTTAAGAGTGCCGGCAGGCTCTCGCAGCCTGCTCTTATCTATCGCCCGGAGCTGGTCAGCCACGGCAACTACCTTTTGACCAAGACACTCGACCTCGATCGCCAACGGAGGCCTCGGGGTTCCGGAGGTTGACAGAGGGATCACGAGAACGGTCCTTCTGGCATTATTGATCGGCGTGGCGCCTATGAGGACGCAGGGTCTTTTCTTCCTGATCTCAGAGCCCACCGTGGGAGCCAGATCGACCCAATAGATATCACCA
>Ga0187854_10004338_pt1 | contig 10740 bp, 9 predicted proteins | sample June2016WEW_6_15_FD_132445 | JGI IMG/M metagenome (GOLD analysis project Ga0187854, IMG submission 132445) | Peatland microbial communities from SPRUCE experiment site at the Marcell Experimental Forest, Minnesota, USA - June2016WEW_6_150 | ecosystem: Environmental > Terrestrial > Soil >...
CTGAAGTATGCCAACCAGGCGGTGGATTTGACGAAGGCAGGAACGAATGCCGGAGATGCGGCCCGCAAGGAGAAGGATCGTCTGGTGCAGTTGATCGGGGGCATAAGCGAGCCACCCGCGAAGTGATGCGGGCGTAAGCACCGGTCGGCTCAGCGCTAGCAGCCATCTTGTAATCGATAGCAAGAATAGGCCCTAAGGGGGCTAAAGCCACATCTGTTGTTGGCTCTGGACGGCACGGCTAAAGCCGTGCTCTTCCTAAAACGATTTGGTGAGGGATCTCGTAGCAGTTTCATCATGAAGGAACGGGAAATCACTGCGCTGGAAACGGCGTTGGGCTACCATTTCCACCGCCGCGGCGTGATCGAACAGGCGATTACGCACAGTTCGCAGGCGCGCGAGCAAGAGTCGCAGCAGGCGGGCGATAATAAATATAGCGTCAACGATAACGAGCAGCTGGAGTTTCTGGGCGACGCGATTCTGGCGCTGGTCACCAGCGAAGCGTTGTTTCATCGCTTTCCGCAGTTTCGCGAGGGCGAACTTTCCAAGCTGCGTGCCCATGTGGTGAGTGAGCGGCACTTGATCCGAGTGGCGCAACAACTTGAGCTGGGACACTATTTACGCCTGGGACGGGGCGAAGAGAAGAGCGGCGGGCGGAGCAAGACGGCGCTGCTGGTGGACGCGCTGGAGGCCATCCTGGCGGCGATCTATTTGGATGGCGGAATGGAGCCGACCCGCGAATTTATTCTGCGGGAGATCCTGGCGCCCGAGCTGGAGCGGATGGAACGCGAGGGCGGTGCGCTGCCGATGACCGACTTTAAGTCGGCCCTGCAGGAAACTCTGCAAGGATTGGGAATGGCACAGCCTTCTTATGTTCTGGTAGAAGAGGCCGGGCCGGAACACAGAAAGACATTTACCGTAGAAGTCCGTCTGGACGGGAAAAAGAGTGAAGGCCGGGCGGAATTTGTGGGACGTGCGCAGGGTTCCACCAAGAAGGCGGCGGAGCAGGACGCAGCGCGGCAGTTGTTATCCTACCTTGCATCGCGGCCGCCGTCTGCGGGAAACAGGCTGCAGCGGACATCGCGCTCTCCGGACAAGTAGGCTGGCGGGACAAGTGGAGTGAATGAATTCTTCAGAAGAACATTTTCCGGAAGAGCGTTTCTCAGAAGATCGCAGAACTGCAGGGACAATGGGCGCGGGCGTAACCGGGTCGGTACAGTCTCTGCTGGGAACGGTAGTGATCGCGGTATTCGTGATCACGTTTATCGTGCAGGCGTTTCAGATCCCCTCTCCGTCGATGGAGAATACGCTCCTGGTGGGCGATTATCTGCTGGTCAACAAGCTGTGCTATGGAGGAGGTGGATTGGGCAACTATGTGATGCCCTACCGCCGGATACGGCGGGGCGACATTGTGGTCTTTCATTATCCTGTGAATCCCGCGCAGCACTTTGTGAAGCGGGTGATTGGAATACCTGGGGACCGAGTGCGGCTGATCAACAAGCAGGTGTTTGTGAATGGAGTGCCGTTGAAGGAGCCTTACGCAAACTTCACCCGCCCGGCGAATGACGTGTTCCGGGATAGTTTTCCGCGGCTGGATGTGGCGCCGGGCGAAACGCCGGAGTGGTGGGTGCAGTTGCGCAAACTGGTGGAGGACGGACGGCTCATTGTTCCCCAGGGAAATTACTTTGTGATGGGAGACAATCGGGACGATAGTTACGACAGCCGCTACTGGGGGTTCGTGCCGCAAGCTAACATTATTGGGCGGCCGCTGTTGATTTACTGGTCGGTGCAAGAGGGAGACAGCGAAGTTACGGCCCCCAATTCGGTGGCTGGCAAAGTGGCGCACTTTGCCTACGCGTTGACGCACATTTTTCAGATCACGCGCTGGAACCGGACGCTGCGCCTGGTGAATTAGACTTTCCGCGGCTAAGATAGACCGTGCAGCCTTCAATTAAGACAGGACGGATGGATCACGGTGGCGAAGAAAGATAGCCAAGCAAAGAACGACATCGAAGAAAAACCGCGCGAGACTACGGTGGAGTTTCTTTCTTCGCTGGCCGCAGTGCTGGTGACGGGGTTGTTCATTATCACATTTGTGGTGCAGGCGTTTGAGATCCCCTCCAGTTCGATGGAGAACACGCTGCTGATCGGGGATCACGTGTTTGTGAACCGTATTCAACTCGCACCGAAGACTTCCTGGGTGGGACCGCTGCTTCCCTATCGTCAAGTGAGGCGCGGCGATATTGTGGTATTTCTGGCTCCGTGCGAGCCGGGATTGTACGTGGTCAAGCGAATCATGGGCGTGCCCGGCGACCACATTCACCTGCGCAATGGCGTAGTGTACCGGAATGGCGAGGAGTTGAAAGAACCTTACGTGATCCACTCGCAGGATGCCGCGTCGTTTCCGAATCCCTATCGCGACAATTTTCCCGCCGTGCCACCCTCGGAGAGCTATAACGTCTATCCGTGCTGGGAGCCGGAATTGCCGATGCACATCCAGGGGGACGATCTGGTGGTGCCGCCGGGTCATTACTTCGGCATGGGCGACAATCGCGACGTGAGCCTGGACAGCCGCTACTGGGGCTTCATTCCGCAGGAAAATATCATTGGGCGTCCCATGTTCATCTACTGGTCGTTCGAGACACCGGGCGACCAGTACCGCAAGACTGACATGGGGGACCGCATTGGTTTCCTGGCGCACGTGGTGTTGCACTTCTTTGATGAGACGCGGTGGCGGCGAACATTGCGAGTGGTGCGGTGAAGTCCTTCTCTTCCAAGCGGCGCGTTGCGGCCGCGGCCGTGGTGATTCTGCTGGTTCTGTTCCTCGTGCGTCCGGGTGTTTCGCGTCTGAAGGCGCGCATTGCGAATTCCATTAGCCAGGCGGTGGCGCGTCCGGTGGAGATTGGTTCGGTGCATCTTCGGTTCCTGCCGCAGCCCGGGTTCGATCTGGAAAATCTGGTGATCCACGAAGACCCCGCATTTGGTGCAGAGCCCATGCTGCGCGCGCCGGAGGTTACAGCGCTGGTTCGGTTGACGTCGTTGATGCGCGGACGGCTGGATATCTCGCGTCTGGAACTGACGGAACCCAGTTTGAATCTGGTGCGACGAGAAGACGGGAGCTGGAACTGGGAGGCTCTGCTCGAACGCACGGCGCGCACGCCGCTGGCGCCCACGGCGAAATCGAAGCGCGAATCGCGTCCGGGTTTCCCCTACATTGAGGCGAGTTCGGGCCGCATCAATTTCAAGGCGGGGCCAGAAAAAAAGCCATACGCCTTGCTGAATGCCGACTTTGGGTTGTGGCAGGAATCAGAAAATGCCTGGGGCGTGCGGTTGAAAGCGGAGCCGCTGCGCACCGATATGGGCTTGAGTGACACTGGTGTGGTGCGAATGAATGGAACGTGGCAGCGGGCCGGAAGCCTGCGCGAAACGCCGCTGCAGTTCAGTTTGGAATGGCAGCACGCGCAACTGGGGCAATTGAGCAAACTAGTATCAGGCAACGATAAGAGGTGGCGGGGCGACGTGCAGGTGGAGGCAGTTCTGAGCGGAACTCCTGCGGCGATGCAAGTGGCGGCGGATGCATCGATCCAGGACTTTCACCGTTATGACATTTCAGCCACGGAGGGACTGGCGCTGGAGGCGCACTGCGATGGCAAGTACAGTTCGACAGAAGAAATGGTGCGCGAAATCTTCTGCAGTGGGCCTGTGGGCAATGGCATGGTCACGCTGCACGGCGATGCGGGCGGGCCAGGAGTGCACAAACTGGATTTGTCATTGAACGTGGAGAACGTGCCTGTGAGTGCGGTGGCACAACTGGCTCGCCGCGCCAAGAAAGATTTGCCGGCGGATCTTGCAGCCACGGGTAGTGTGCAAGGCAACTTCGGCGTGAAAGAAGATGGGGCATCCCCGCGCGGACCGGAGTTTCGGGGCCGTGGTGAGATCAGCGATCTGCGCTTGCAGTCGTCGAGTACGAAAGCGGAATTGGCTGTGGGGAGCATACGGTTTGGACTGAGCTCGGATGGCGGCAGCTTTATCGGTTCATCGAGCGGTAAAACTTTCCGCCAGTTGCCTGCCGAGATTTTGCCGGCACCCAACGAACTGCATATCGAGTACGGTCCTTTCCCGGTGGCGCTGGGGCGGCCTGTGCCAGCGCAGGCGCGAGGTTGGGTAGGGCGATCGGGTTACGCGATGGTGGTGCGCGGAGATGGAGAAGTGTCGCACATGTTGCGAATGGCCAGCCTGCTCGGCTTACGGGCGGTGAAGGCGAGCGCGGAGGGCATCTCCCAGATCGATTTGCAGATCGCCGGATCTTGGGCAGGAAACGGGTTTGGAAGTCCTTCTGGTTTTCCTTTGCCGAAAGTTACGGGAACAGTGCAACTGCATAACATCCGCGCGACGGCGCGAGGAGTGAATGGACCGATTGAGATATCCTCGGCGGAACTAAGGCTTCTGCCCGATGAAGCGCGAGTGGAAAACTTGAGCGCACGGGCCGCCGATGCGCACTGGACGGGCTCTGTGGCGTTGCCGCGCGGATGTGGAGTGCCGGGGGCGTGCCTTGTCCGTTTCAATTTGAACACCGACCAGATTGCGGTGAGCGGCCTGTATGAGTGGCTGGGTCCGCATCCGAACCAGCGCCGCTGGTACCAGGTATTAAGTTCGACCGAGCCCAGAGCACCATCGTTTCTGCAAAACTTGCGGGCATCGGGAAAAGTGAATGTGGGTCGCTTACGGATTCACAATGTGGTCGCGGAGCGGGTTTCCGCATCGCTTGGGCTGGAACGAGGGAGGATGAAGGTCTCTGAACTTCGCGCCGAATTGCTGGGCGGAAAGCATTGGGGCGATTGGCAAGCGGACTTCACCGCGGCATCGCCGGTCTACAGCGGTTCTGGAACTGTGACGGGAATTTCGCTGGAGCAGATGGCCAGCGCAATGCATGATCCCTGGATTTCGGGAACTGGTGAGGGCACTTATCAGTTCAGGGCATCGGGAACGGATTCCGCGGCGTTCTGGCAATCGGCTGAGGGCGGACTTCGTTTCGATCTGCGGGATGGAGTGCTATCGCACATTTCGCTGGCGAACGATGGAGGAACGCTGCAAATCGCACGCTGGCAGGGTCGTGCCCACTTGCATGACGGGAAGATTGAAATCGAGAAGGGTACGCTGGTTTCTCCCGGTGGAGCATATGAGATCAGCGGCACGGCGTCGTTGGGGCAAGTGCTGGACTTCAAAGTTGGGACACAAGCGAAAGCGGCCGGCGCGGGTTCGCTGGTGTATAGCATCACGGGGACTGTGGCAGAACCGCGCGTAACGTTGACTCCGACGCCGGAGACGCAGGCGCGATTGAAGCCGTAAGCAGCACTACTTTACGTATCCGGCGCCACGCAGAACTTTTCCCGGCAAGGCTCCCGTCATCTTTGACTGATCGAGTACGGGCACGCCATTCACCAGGACATAGTCCATTCCTTCGGAAAGCTGATTGGGATTGTCGAACGTAGCGAGATCGCGCACGGTCGCGGGATCAAAGATGACGACGTCGGCCCACAGGCCGGCCTTGAGAACACCGCGGTCGGTAAGGCGCAGACGCTGGGCTGGCAGAGCAGACATTTTGCGGATGGCGCCTTCCAGCGTCAAAGCTTTTTCTTCACGAACGTATTTTCGCAGGATGCGCGGAAAAGTTCCGTAGGCCCGGGGATGAGGATGCTCCTGGCCCAGGAGGCCTTCGGGCGAAGTTCCGGAAGAATCGTTGTCGATGGCGACCCAAGGCTGCTGCAGCGCGAGCGTGACATCGGGTTGGGACATGCCGAAGACGGCGACACCAGTGTTGGGATCTTCGATCAGAAAATCAAAGAGCGCATCCATCGGATCTTTATTCCACAGCTTGGCGATCTCGGAGAGGCGCTTGCCCTGCAAGGGTAGCATCTTCGGATTCTGCACCACGCCGATCATGATGGCGTCGGGCCCGGGAATTTCCTGCCACTCGTTGTCCCAATCTTTGGATGGTGTGAGCATGTCTTTGCGGATGCGCTCGCGAGTGGCGGAATCTTTGAGGCGCTCGACGAGTTTTGCCATTCCGCCATCGTGCGCCCACGGTGGAATAAATGCGGAGAAATCGTTGAACCATGCCGTGTAAGCATAAGTATCGGCAGTGACGTCGGAGCCGGCGGCGCGTGCGGCGTTGATCTTGGCGACGACTTCCGGCATGCGTCCCCAGTTATTTTTGCCGGCAACTTTGATGTGCCAGATTTCCACGGGGACGTGGGCTTCGCGGCCGATGCGCAGGGCTTCGTCGATGGCTTCGAGGACGGAGTCGCTTTCGTTGCGCATGTGCGTGGAATAGATACCGCCGAATTTGCCGCCTTCCGCGGCGAGTGCAATCAGTTCGTCCGTTTTGGCGTACGGTGCGGGAGCGTATTCGAGGGCGGTGGAAACACCGACCGTTCCGTCTTGCATGGCTTCGCGGACAAGAGTTTTCATCTGTTCAAGCTGCTCCGCGGTGGGTTGCTTGTTGTCGTCGCCGAGAACCATGCGGCGGATTTGCGTGGCGCCCACATAGCTGGCCAGGTTGATGCCCATGCCTTGCTTTTCCAGTCGCGCGAAATACTGGCGGAAGGCTCGCCAATCGGGAGTGATGTGGTAATGCTCGTATCCGTCGTGATCGGCCTGAATGACGGCATCGTCGAGCGGGGCGATGGAGCCGCCTTCGCCGGTGATTTCCGTCGTGATGCCCTGGTAGATTTTTGAGGGCAGGCGCGGATCGACCAAGATGGTGAGTTCGGACTGGCCGAGCATGTCGATGAAGCCGGGAGCGACGACCTTGCCCGCGGCATCGATGGTGCGCTTGCGGGGAGCGGCAGCGAGATTGCCGATGGCCGCGATTTTTCCATCGCGGATGCCGAGGTCGCCGGAATACCAGGGAGAGCCGGTGCCGTCGATGATGTGGCCGTTGGTGATGATGAGATCAAAGGCGGTGGGCGTTTGCGCGATTACCTGCCACGCAGTTGCGAGCATGACTAGCAAGACCAGCCTACAAGGGAGTCCGAGTTTAGCTTGCATCGATTTGGCCTCTCTTAAAACAGCACAGGTTTTTCTCTGTCATGGAGAATGCGGAGAATATTAACCCTGCACGGCATCAACTTTCCGCCGGTGCGAGATTGCGCCTAGAACAATCCAAATCCCGAGCGCCAGCCATTCGTGAACTGTGAAGTGGCCGGGGACGGCTGGAATAATCTTCATCAGAAACATCGCGATGGCGACGAGCAAGCCTAAGCCAGCGACGATCCATTCGATTGCGGAAAGAGCGAGCTGGCCGGGCAGTGTTCGCGCGCGTCTCATAAAAAGGTAAGCGGCACAGGTTGCTGCCCATCCTATCGCACAAGCAACGGAGCCGACTTCGGTAATCGGCACCAGGATTGCATCGCCCAGAAGCATACACGCGGCTGTGGCTAGCCCGATGCAAAGAACGGCTGCTGACGGCGTCTGGTGCCGAGGGTGGATAGTGCCGGCGCGTGCATCGACGAGGCCGCGACGTCCCAGAGCAAACAGAAGCCGGCTGGCGGCTACGAAATTTCCATTGAAGCATTTGAACAGCGACAGTAGCGCGGCCGCAAGGATAACGTTGACGATCCAGCGCGAGCGTACCGCGCGCTGGAAGGCAACCGCTGTCATGAACTTTTCTCCGGTCAGGTCGTGCCAGGGAGCCACGAATGCTACGGCAGCGATGACGATTGTGTAAAAGAGGATGCCGACCAGGATGGCCATCCAGATGGCTTTGAGAAAGCTTTGGCTGCGAAACTCGGGAGTCGATTCTTCCGCAGCCTTGCTCACGGATTCGAAACCGGTCATGAAATACGGGACGATCTGAATCATGAGCAGGAACGAAACCAGTGGCGCGTGGGTAAAGAGCGGAGGAAAGTTGCGCGGCGATCCTTTGCTGGCGCCGAGCGCTACGAAAACGATAAACAGCGCCAACGTGCCGAAGGCAGTCCAGTTCTGGAAGGTCGCGCTGAGGCGGATGCCGCGGTAGTTCAGCGTGGTGAGCAGCGCCGTGAGCCCGAGACCGATGACGAGATGCGGAAGATAGACGGGGCGTCCGGCGATACGGTAGATTTCCAGCGAATCGAGCGACGGGACGATATAGCCAGCGATGCGGCCCACTGCGACGGCCTCCCAAGGACAGACGATGAAGTAGGCCAGCATCATCATCCATCCGGCGGAGAAGCTGACGGGGCGGGAAAAAGCCGCCGCAGTGTAGGCGATTTCGCCAGCGGCATCGGGCATGGCAGCCACCAGCCTGCCGTAGACCCAGCCGATTGGGAACAGCAGCGCTCCGCCGATGGCGAAGCCCAGCAGCGCGCCCAACGCGCCGCCGCGCAGCAGCCAGTCGTCCATAACAACTAGCCAGCCGACACCCACCATGGTGCCCCAGGCCAGCGTGAAGTAATCGGTAAGGCGAAGTTTGCGGGCAAGATGTGACATGCGGACGAGTTCGATCCGGCGAGCGGAGTGGAGCGCGAATTATAAAGCATGGGGAGCGGCGAAGGTCTGCGGGAGCGCGTCCACTAGGCTTGTCTTGCAACTTCGCGCCCGAAAACCGCGCGCTGCATGGTAGTATCGACAACTCTATTCAGTCGTTGATTGCAAAGGGATTAAAGGGTGGTCACAGTACGTTGGTCACAATAATCGTTGATTCTCCAAGAACGCAGTATTTGAGGAGAATGAAGCGAATGAAGTCGAAAGCAGTTATCGTCAAGCTGTTCACCCGTCCCACGATCAAAGGCAAACGCACTTGGGAAGTAGTCAACCTCAAGGATGAGTATCCGGAAGACACGGTATTTTACCTGCGGTGGCTGCCTCGGGGTGCCAAAAACTACTCCGTGAAGGCTCTTCCTGTGAACACAAGCTTGCACGATGCGCAGGTCAAATGTGTTTCCTTTAGTCCGCAACCTGTCGTAGCAAAGCCGACATCTGCGAACAAATCCCAAACTTTAGCGGAATTGCGGAAAGCAGTCAGGTCTTGGCTATCACATCTAAATCCCCTAACCATTCACCAATCACTTTACTGCCTCGGCTGTCGGTGCGACCACCCAGACGTACTCAAGGACTTGCGATCCATTGTTCGTGACGTTGTGCCTCGTCGCTGGCGGAATGTAGGCGAGCATCTTTTCCGCGAGCGGCACGTCGGGGTGCCCCTCGATATTCGCCACGCCGCTCCCATGCAGGATTACCAGAGCTTCCTCATTTGCGGAGGTCGAGTGCCAGCCCACGCTCTCGCCCGGCTTGAGCTTCACTGAACCGCCCCTCATCCCACTTGTCTGCGGTGCGCCTTTTAGCAGTGGGCAGTCGCCCCCGGCACAGTCCAAGGCAAACGTCATCGGCTCACGCTTCGTCCGCTCCTGTGCCGAGATGACGCCGAACGCCACGGCAACACAGATCACTGCCAATACCAGATTGACCTTCGTCATGGTTATGTCTCCTCAACTGGCCAACAGTCTCCAGCCGACTGGCGCAATTTCGCCGCCAGCTTCTCGCGAATCCGCAGAGGGATTGCCAGTTCATGTCCCATCGTGAAGGTCACGTACTCGAACACCCAGCCCTTGTTCCTTCGCACCTTGATTTCGCTCCATGGAACAAGGAGTGGAGGGTGCATAAACCGAAAAAGGAACATGCTGGCCAAATACAAACCCTGCTGACTGACTCCCATCGTCAACACGTTGTTGTAGTTCGCCAACCACCGCATCCGTCCGCTCTGCCCTCCCCATTTCGCTCCGTTGAACGGAACTCGTATGCGATAGCATTTCGACAACGAGAACCAGCCGCCAACGAAGCTGATTATCGCGCCTACCAACATCCACAATAAAAGGAAGTAGATCGGGAAGATCACCGCAAACACGGAGGGATGCTGGTCAATCCAGTGTTGGAGATTCATGCAGGTCAGTTAATGCAGCGCGGTTCTATGCCGCCTTCTTCTTCTGCTGCGACTTCACCTTGGCCCATCTCGCACGCTGTGCGGCTGCGATTTTCCTGCGGATTGCTACAGAGATGGTTCGCTTGGGTCCCTTAGACGGACCACTCTCCTTCGCCCATCGCGCCCTTTGCGCCCGCGCCATTTTCCGGCGCGAAGCTGCCGATATTGTTCGCTTCGGTTGGTTCGCGTTGCTGTGATTACTCCCGCCGTTCAACTTGCCAAGCACCGAAAGAGCCGCATCAACATGTCGAAGCTGATTTCCAGATTCGTTCTCTCTACCCTTAACTCCGACACTATGGATGCCAGCCCCTTTAGATTTGCCATGAATTCTCCCTCGGCAAGGAATTGTAAACCACATATCCAAAAAAGAGGTGGTGTGTGTTAGACGACAACAGCAGGACGAATGCGATGGAGAGTGGGTCGGGCGGTCATCTGGCCTTCGACGCAGAAGTATAAACCTAGCTGTAGCGCGGCTCATCACCGTGGCACGAGGAGAATGACATCCTCCGGTGTAATCCTCGGCGATCTAAGGGCAAGCTTCGTTGTTAACCGTATAGACGCGGCTTGCCTTGTCTTATGTGTGAACTCGCCGCTAGTTGCCGCCCTCGCCCATTCTTCAATGCCGAGGCCCAAAGTGATAGCTGGCTTCAGTGGTCGCAACTCACCTTGGCGCGAAAGATTGCGGCGATCACTCTAATCCTCTGGAAGAAAGGAGCACATTTCGACGCTGAACAATTGAAACCACAAGCAGTTTGAGCGTCTCGGACCAAGAGTCCGTTCCA
>Ga0187854_10004341_pt1 | contig 10735 bp, 5 predicted proteins | sample June2016WEW_6_15_FD_132445 | JGI IMG/M metagenome (GOLD analysis project Ga0187854, IMG submission 132445) | Peatland microbial communities from SPRUCE experiment site at the Marcell Experimental Forest, Minnesota, USA - June2016WEW_6_150 | ecosystem: Environmental > Terrestrial > Soil >...
AAGGGTATTCACAAACCAGAGAAAGATATCGCCGACACCGGATTGTCCGGCCTCGATGCCGTAGTAACCGGGAACGACCGAGCCGTCCACGATGCCACAGACGCCGGGAATATCGCGCAGCGGCTCGTTGTTGGGATGAATCATGATGTCGCACGTGCTCGTCCCAATGATTTTGACCAGGGTTCCGGGCGAAATGCCGGCGCCTACCGCGCCCATATGGGCGTCAAAAGCGCCCACGGCAATTGCAACCGATGGAGACAGCCCGAGCTTTTGAGCCCATTCCCAGGAAAGCGTTCCCGCGCGACAATCGGCCGTGTAGGCGTGGTCGTAAAGCCTGTCGCGCAAGGAACCGAGCCCTGGAGACAGCTGGTCGAGAAACTCCCTGTCCGGCAAACCGTGCCATAACGGGCTGAAAATAGCCTTATGCCCGGCCGCACAGATGCTGCGCTTCAATTTCCCGGGAGACAGATCGCCCGTCAAAACAGCCGGAATCCAATCGCAGATTTCCACCCAGCTGTGTGCGGCATTAAACACCGGTTCCGCGTTGTTCCTGCAGTTTAGGATCTTGCTCCACCACCACTCGGACGAATAAGCCCCGCCGATTCTGGACAGGTATTGCGGGCGGATTTCCGATGCCAGTTGAGTGATCTGAGCTGCTTCCCGAAAGCTTGTGTGGTCCTTCCAGAGCCAGACCAAAGCTGAAGGGTGGCTTTTAAATCTCTCTTGAAAACAAAGAGCTTGTCCATGTTCATCTACCGGCATGGGACTGCTTCCCGTGGTATCGACGCCGATGCCGATCACGGCATCAGGACTGAACTCGGGTTTCGCTGCTTTCGCCTTCTGAATTGCCCCCTTGACCGTCGCCTCGATCCCCAGAAGATAGTCGGCCGGGTTTTGCCTTGCCAAACTGGGATCGGAAGAATCGAGGATTACGCCGTCGGTTCCCGAAGGATATGGGAAAACATGGCTTGCCAGTTCTCTCCCGGAGCCTGCATCCACGAGGAGGGATCGGCAGGAGTTTGTGCCGAAATCAAGCCCGATCACATACCGCGACATCGCCTGAGGCCTTACCTGGTCGAAAATTGAAAGATGGTGGTCTGATGATAAATCTGCCCGGGCCTTAAAGTGGCGGAAGGGAATTGCGGTTTATTAGGCGTATCGGGAAAGGCCTGAGTCTCCAGGCACAGACCGGTTCGGCGCTGATATGCAATCCCGTCTTTCCCTTTGGCGGATCCATCAATGAAATTGCCGGTGTAGAACTGAAGGCCGGGTTGATCCGTGAATACCGTCAACACGCGACCGCTCTTGGGCTCATAAAGCTCCGCCGCCTTTCGAATTTTGCCGGCGCCATTTCGCAGCACCCAGTTGTGATCGTAGCCGTGGCCGAGGATGAGCTGCGGGTCGGGATCATCGATCCGGCTGCCGATGGCTGTGGAGTTGCGGAAATCAAAAGGCGTATTAGCGACACTCATGATCTGGCCGGTTGGAATGAGTCCCTTATCCACGGGCGTGATCCCGTCGGCTTCAATCATCAATTGATGATCGAGAATTGTATTTGTGAATGATCCTGAAAGATTGAAATAGGAATGCTGTGTTGGATTCAGAATTGTAGGCTTGTCTGTCGTGCCTTCATAATCAACGCGCAGTTCGTTCTTTCCGGTGAGTGTGTAGGTCACTTTTAAAGTAACCGTTCCGGGATAGCCTTCTTCGCCATCCCGGCTGACATATTGCAGCTGCAACGCAGGCTCGCCGGTATCATTGAGAACTTTTGCATCCCATAGGACTTTGTTAAATCCAATCTTCCCGCCGTGAAGGTGATTCTCTCCATCGTTCACCGTCAATTGATACTCTTTGCCGTCCAATTGGAATCGTCCTTTGGCAATGCGGTTGCCATAGCGGCCCACGACCGCGCCAAAATAGGTCGTGCCGTCCACGTATCCCTGCGGGGAATCGTAACCGAGCACTACATCCTCAATTTTCCCGTCCTTGTCCGGGACCCGAAGAGAGGTAATGGCTGCTCCATAATTGATGATCTGCACAACCATACCGGCTTTGTTTGTCAGCGTGTACTGGTGTACTTCGCGTCCATCGGGAAGCTTGCCGAAAACAGTCGTTTTCATAGAAGGTTCGACCTTTCTGTTTGTCCGGCATGCTCCTGTTGAGCACAACAATAGGGCCAAAACACAGAGTAGGCATGATCTCATCATGGGCATGCTCCGAATTATTTTTTTAAAGGCGCAGTGTGTCACATCAGACGGGAAAGGGCAATCGCTTTGAATCTTGGAGCCTTAGAGTCTTAGCGTTCACCTCCAAGACTCGAAGACTCGAAGTCGCAAAGAAAAATATTGTGTTAAGATCGTTTTATTAGCCCGGAGGACGCATGAAAAGAATTTTGCAGGGGAACGCGGCGATTGCCAGGGGTGCTTGGGAAGCCGGAGTGGTAGTTGGATGCGCCTATCCGGGGACCCCGAGCAGTGAAATTCTGGCGGAGTTGTCCAAGTATCCGGAAGTGTACACGGAGTGGTCGCCGAATGAAAAAGTGGCAATGGAAGTCGGGCATGGCGCTTCGGTTGCCGGAGGCCGCTCCATTGTCTGCATGAAACACGTAGGCCTGAATGTTGCGGCCGATCCGTTCATGACCATTTCCTACACGGGTGTTAAGGGCGGGTTCGTGGTCGTGGTCGCGGATGATCCCGGGCAACACAGCTCTCAGAATGAACAGGACAGCAGGCACTGGACGCGTTTCGGAAAAGTGCCCATGCTGGAACCGGCCGACTCCCAGGAGTGCAGCGACTTTACCCGCATCGCGTTTGACATCAGTGAGAGGTTCGATACCCCCGTGCTCGTCCGGAGTGAAACACGGGTTTCCCATTGCGATTCGCCCACGGAGTTGGGTGAAAGAAGAGAAGCGAAAATCCCGAAGGGGCTCGACCAAAAGGACGCTCCCAAGCAGGTAATGGTGCCCATGTATGCCAGAGTCCGACGGGTCCTGGTCGAAGAAAGAATCGGCAAGTTGGCGTCCTATGCGGATGAAGAGTTTCCTTACAACTCGATGGAAATCAACGATCCCTCCATCGGGTTCATATCTTCAGGCATCACGTCCCTCTATGTGCGGGAAGTGTTCCCGCAATATTCTTTTCTGAAACTCGGGATGGTGTGGCCTCTGCCCCGGAAATTGATTTCCGGGTTTTGCAAAAAAGTCGGGAAAGTAATCGTGGTCGAAGAACTCGACCCGTTTCTCGAGACAGAGATCAAGGCTATGGGCCGCACGGTGCATCACGGCAAGGATCTTGTGCCGGCTATCGGTGAGCTTACTCCGACGATCATTGAGCAAGCGCTCACAAAAGCCGTCAACGGTAAAGACTACGTTCCTCCCAGAATACTCGTCCAAACGGACGATCTGCCGAAAAGGCCGCCTAACCTGTGCGCGGGATGTTCGCATCGACCATTGTTTTATGCTTTGAAGAAACTCGGCCTGTTTGTTTTCGGTGATATCGGATGCTACGGCCTTGCCGCGGCGCCGCCGCTTTCCGCTATGCACTTCTCGACCTGCATGGGCGCTGGAGTTGGGGGCGCCTATGGCGCCGGCAAGGTGCTGAAAGAAGAAGGCCTCGGAAAAATCTGCGCCGTATTGGGGGATTCAACTTTTCTGCACGGAGGCATCGGGCCGCTGATGGACGCGGTATATAACGGCGGGTACTCGACAACGATTATTCTGGACAACCGCATCACTGCAATGACGGGACAGCAGGAACACCCCGGTACAGGCTACTCGATTCATGGCGATCCCGCGTCGACCGTCGATTACGAACAAATAGCGAGAGCGATAGGTGTCAAGCATGTGAGGACAGTCGATCCCTACAACATTCAAGAAACGATGGACGTCATACGGGAGGAAGTGAACAGAAATGAAGCTTCGGTGATCATCACTAAGAACAGTCCCTGCATGCTTCTGCGCCGGGCAAGACCGCGCGAAAGATTCGAATATCCGTCCTACACAATCAATGGCGATACCTGTATGGGATGCAGATTATGCCTTGAGGTCAACTGTCCGGCAATAAGCTGGGCGCCGAGCATCGGGAAAACGAAAGCCGGCCGCAAAAGAAAGGGGACCGTGCACATCAACCGGGATCAGTGTGTCGGTTGCGGCATCTGCATGCAGATCTGTGAGTATGAAGGCATTGTGCCGCGGGCAGAACGAGGAGAATAGCGATGTCCAATAATGGCAGAACCCATAATGTATTTCTCTCGGGCGTGGGCGGACAAGGTACAATCCTCGCAAGCAACATCCTGGGGCAAGCGTTGCTCAATGCCGGATACGATGTAAAAAAAGCCGAAGTGCACGGCATGGCTCAGCGCGGTGGAGATGTCACCACGCATTTCCGATTCGGCGCCAAGGTGTTTTCGCCTCTGATCAAACAGGGGGAAGTCGATTACCTGATCTCTTTCGAGCTGCTCGAAGCGCTGCGCTATATCAATTGGGTAAAACCGGAGGGGAAAATTGTTTTGAATAATTATTCGATCCTGCCTCCCTCTGTCAGCCTGGGCAAAATGGAATATCCAAAGGATGTGGAGCAGATTTTCAGGGAGCACTTCAAAGAAAACGTGTGGGTAGTGGAAGGGAATCGGATCGCAAAGAAACTCGGGAATATTCAGGTGGCCAATATCGTAATGATTGGAGCTCTTTCCAATTTTTTCTCCGAACTGAACCCGCAGCAATGGATCGGGGCAATCCAGGAGCTTCTTCCCGCCAAACTGCATGAAATTAATGTAAAGGCATTCCAGGCAGGCCGATCCGCTATTGCTGCTTCGAGATTTTGAACCTATTCGATTAACCTCAAAGACTCGAAGACTCAAAGCTAGATAATTCCGCGGGCTCGCAAATCCTTTAGTCTCGTGGGGCTAAGCCCCAGGTGTTTCAAATTTTGAATAAAAACTGTGAAGGTGATTAATTCTAATCATTTAACGAAGCAAAACTCCAACCATAAAACTGGATTTGGTTCTACTCGACTTATGAGATCATCTTTGCTACATTATCGCTCACTTGGATCAATGATCCTTCAAAGCCCCAGGGTTTATCCTTTCGCTCTTGATATTTGGGACGTTTGTTATGCCTCGGATTTTTGACAATATAGAACAGCAACTCCTCCCAGCCTTGCGAGATGCATTGGGTCTGTCGGAGCGAGCCGATTTCTGTGTCGGTTACTTCAATCTCCGCGGATGGAAGACGATTGACGCACTCATCGACAAATGGGCCGGCGGTGACGGGCAACAATGCCGCCTTCTAGTTGGAATGCAACGACTGGCGCAGGACGAGCTGCGCCAAGCCTACAGCCTTTTGCAGCAAGAAGAGCAGATGAGCAATCAGGTTGTCATCCGCCTGAAGCGCCGACTGGCCATGGATTTCCGTGCACAACTTGCCTTTGGCGCTCCCAGCGACGAGGATGAGGCAGGTCTTCGTCGCCTATCCGCTCAGCTCAAAGCCGGAAAGGTCCTCGTGAAGCTTTTCCTTCGCCATCCGCTTCACGCCAAGCTCTACCTCAGCTTCCGCCCGGACCCAATCAATCCCATTATTGGGTTTCTCGGCTCCAGCAATCTCACTCTCGCGGGTCTTTCGCATCAGGGTGAACTCAATGTGGATGTCCTCGACCATGACGCGACACAAAAACTCGCACGCTGGTTCAACGACCGTTGGAATGACCATTGGTGTGTAGATATCACCAGGGAACTCATTCAGGTCATTGACGAAAGTTGGGCTCGACTCGACCCACTGCCGCCATATCATATTTATATCAAGATGGCCTACCACCTGGCCGAAGAAGCCCGTGCCGGTCTCTCCGAGTTTACCATCCCCACCGACATGCGGAACGTCCTGCTCGATTTCCAATCGGCTGCAGTTCGTATTGCAGCACGGCATCTCGAAAAGCGGGGTGGCGTTATCCTTGGTGACGTCGTTGGCTTGGGCAAGACACTAATGGCAACCGCGCTTGCGCGCGTATTTCAGGATCCGCCGCGATCGCTCGAAACGCTTATTCTTTGCCCGAAAAATCTTGTCGGAATGTGGGAGGACTACACTCAACGCTACCGCCTCATCGCCAAGGTTGTCTCTATCACACAGACACAGACAGCCTTGCCCGATCTGCGTCGCTATCGTGTGGTTATTATTGACGAAAGCCACAATCTACGAAACCGCGAAGGTCGTCGTTGGGCCGTGATCCGCGATTATATTCAGCGAAATGCCAGTAAATGCATCCTCCTTTCCGCCACGCCCTATAACAAGGCTTACCTTGATCTTGCCAACCAGCTTCGCCTTTTCCTGAATCCCGACGACATCGTTGGAATCAGGCCTGAGGAGTATTTGCGCCAGGATTGTCAAGGCCGTGTGGATGAGTTTACCCGCCGCCACCAGTGCCCGGCAAACTGCCTTTCGGCCTTCGAGAAAAGCGAACACGCCGACGATTGGCGGGAGCTGATGCGCCTGTTCATGGTCCGTCGTACTCGCAGTTTCGTGGAGCGCAACTACGCTTTCACCGAATGTCCTGCCTGCGCTAAGGTACTGCTGCCCACTCAGGAGAAATGCTCCAATTGCAATCGTCCGAAGGTGAAAGATGACCGCCGCTTTCTCGTCCTTGAGGGCGGCAACCGATTCCACTTCCCGAAGCGCCTGCCCAAGACGCTCACTTTCCGCATCCGCGACAAAGATCCAAACGATCAATATGCCCGGCTCTACTCCGACAGCGTGGTGGACACTATCCGCCTGCTGCATCTGCCGCGTTACGGCCTTGCCAATTACCTGAAGCCGACCCCTGACAAGCCGCCAACAGCGGACGAAGCCGAAGTAATGAAAAATCTCTCCCGCGCCGGTAAGCGGCTCATCGGTTTCTGCCGCACCAATCTTTTCAAGCGCCTCGAAAGCAGCGGCCATGCCTTTCTGCTTTCGGTTCGCCGCCATATCCTGCGCAACTTTATCTACCTTCACGCGCTGGAGAACGGACTCCCTTTGCCCGTCGGCACGCAGGATTCTGCCCTGTTCGACACTCGCTCCGACGATCATGACAGCGACAGCCCTCTGTTTGGCGAGGAGGACGCCACGCCTGTGCAGCCCAACGAGGTTAACGCCAGCTCCCTGAGCGGCTTCGCCACAGCTGCCGCCAGTGCTTATGAACTGCTGCACACAGAGCATTTCCGTTTATTTGACTGGCTCCGCCCCGATGTGTTTGTCGAAGATCTTACCAGGCATGTCCGGCAGGATGCGGAGCGGCTTTTTTCCATCCTGCAGCTCGCAGGCGAATGGCAACCCGATCGGGACCGCAAGCTTGACGAACTCCACAAGCTTCTCACGAAGATACATCCCGGCCAGAAAATAATCGTCTTCTCCCAGTTCGCCGACACGGTGGCTTACCTCAGTGATCAGTTGCACGTTCGCGAGGTGAAACAACTCGCCGGCGTGACCGGAGACACGGAAGACCCCTCCTGGTTCGCCCACCGTTTCAGCCCTGAGAGCAACTCGGTCCGGGAAAAAGTCCAACCCGCCGATGAACTCCGCGTTCTTGTCGCTACCGATGTCCTCAGCGAAGGCCAGAATCTTCAGGACGCAGCCATCGTGGTCAATTTTGACCTGCCCTGGGCCATTATCCGTCTCATCCAGCGCGCGGGGCGTGTGGATCGTATCGGGCAGAATGCCGAACAAATCCTTTGCTACTCGTTTCTCCCCGCCGACGGTGTCGAACGCCTGATCCGCCTGCGCTCACGCGTGCGCCAACGGCTTCACGATAATGCCGAAGTTGTCGGCACCGACGAAACCTTTTTCGAGGATGAGAAGAATGACACTCTCATCCGCGACCTTTTCACCGAAAAATCCGGTATCCTAGACGATCCCGAGGACAACGAAGTGGACCTCGCCTCGCTGGCCTACCAGATCTGGAAGAACGCCTGCTATGCCGATCCGTCGCTCAAAAAGACCATCCCCGACCTGCCGAACGTGGTCTTCTCCACCAAGGCGCTCTCTGCGGTAGCACCCAAGCGCCTCGGAGGCGCCGGAGCCGAACCCGCACCGGGGGTAATGGTTTATGTGCGCACTGCCGACGGCAACGATGCCCTTGCCTGGGTGAATGAGGAAGGCCGCACGGTTACCGAAAGCCAGCATGAAATTCTCCGCGCCGCCGCCTGCGAATCCAACACGCCTGCGCTCCCGCGGCTGTCCCGCCATCATGCGCTCGTGCAACAGGCCGTCGCCGGCATCCAGACCGAACAGGCCACCACCGGTGGACAACTTGGCAAGCCGTCGAGCGCCCGCCGTCGCGTCTACGAACGCCTCAAGGATTACGCCACGCAGGTGAAAAATACGCTCTTCGACATCAAGCCGCTCCATCATGCCATTGATGATATCTACGACGCTCCGCTGACCGAGGCTGCCCGGGATCTGCTCAACCGCGAACTTCGCGCCGGCATCGCCGATGAAAAGCTTGTGGATCTTGTCCTCTCCCTGCACGAGGAAGATCGCCTTTGCATCGCCAAAGAAGACACTCAGGCTCGCGAACCCCAGATCATTTGCTCGCTGGGAATTCGCCGGGACGAAAAAGGAAATTATATATGACGCGTGTCTCATTTTTAAAATTCACTCAGGGATTCTTGCAATAACTATGACCTCTATGTCATACTAGAACAGTGAGAGTTCTTTTCTATAAAACCAGTTCTGGCCGGATTCCTGTGCTTGAGTTTATCGGCGGCTTGTCCAGAGATGTCCAGGAACAGTTTTGGGACGCGCTGCGGTTGCTCGAAAAGGGCGAAATATTAGCCATGCCGACAAGCCGGATGCTTTCAAGTATTCATCCCGGATTGAATGAACTTCGTTTTAAGGACTCGGCGGGAATTTATCGGGTTTTTTATTATGTCAGAGTTAAGGATGCGATTTATCTACTGCATGCTTTTAAAAAAAAGACTCAAGAAACTCCCCTAAAAGAAACGAAGCTAGTTATTAGACGCATTAAGGAGATTTAAGCCATGTCTTGGGTTGCTATTTCATCGGAGCAGTTGGCCAAGCGTCTTGGTATCGATTACGACGAACAAGAGCTTAAGCATCAACTGATTGAGAAGATTATTGCCATTCGCGGCAAACAGGGTTTGTCACAAGCCGAGTTGGCAAAGCGTCTTAAGGTTTCTCAATCGCGAATTGCAAAAATTGAGTCGAGGATTGGAACCAGCAAGGTTTCTTTTGATACGATACTAAAAACGTTCGCTGCCCTTGGGTATGTTTGCGAGATTAAGCTTAGAAAAGCAAGCGGTAGCAAGTTAGCGGCATGACAGTGGTGGATAGGTCGGATAAGCAAGAGCGGACCAACTTGAAATGCCAAATTGGCACTTCATGTTCGGCAAACATGGCAGCACATGCCCAACTAATAGCGCCGCAGGAAAAGAAGGGGTGTTCCATAGGATTCCATGTTCCAAAGGATTAACCGTGCCATTCGACATCTCCCGCGCCCGCCCACTGCTGCAGCATTGTGACCTCGCCAAACTCTTTATCGAGGAACTTGGTTGGGAACCTCTTAGCCAGAAGCTCACCCTGCAAATCGGCGACTGCGGTTTTGCTTTTACCGCCATTGCTGAAAAGCGGGGCTTCACAGCCTGGCTCTGCGAAAGCCCTGATGGCGGCCTGCCCGACCATGCAACCCGGCTCAAACTCGATCGCGCTCTCACACAGACAAGCTTCGAGCATCTGATCGTCTTTACCACCGCCGGCCGGGATCGCCAGTCATGGATGTGGATTCGCCGCGAACCCGGGAAACCCCTGTGTGCGCGCACCCACGAGTTCACCCGCGGCCAGCCGGGCGACTCCCTCCTCCAGAAACTCCAGTTCCTTTTCATTTCACTGGAAGAGGAGGAAGCCGTCCTCTCGGTGATGCAAATCGCCGGACGCGCCCGAGCCGCCTTCGATATCGAGCGCGTCACCAAAGCGTTCTATCGTGACTTCGACGCTCACCGAAAAGCTTTCGTCAAGTTCATCACCGGCATCGAAGAGGTTGCAGACCGCGAGTGGTATGCATCCGTCATGCTCAACCGGCTGATGTTCGTCTATTTCATCCAGCGCAAAGGTTTCCTCGATGGCGATCCGGATTACCTCCGCAACCGCCTAACCCATTGTCAACAGGAGAAGGGCAAAGACAAGTTCTATTCCTTCTATCGCTATTTCCTTTTGCGCCTTTTTCACGAGGGCTTCGGCCTGTTACCCAAACAGCGCGCAGCCGAATTGGAAAAGCTCCTCGGCCGCATCCCGTATCTCAACGGCGGCATCTTCGATGTGCATGAACTCGAAAAGCCCGATCGTTACGGCAAGTCCATCCAGATTCCCGACAAAGCGTTCGAGCGCATTTTCGACTACTTCGATCGATACCAATGGCGCCTCGATGAACGCCCGCTGCGCGCCGACAACGAAATCAATCCCGACGTTCTTGGCTACATCTTCGAGAAATACATCAATCAAAAACAAATGGGGGCGTATTATACAAAGGAAGACATTACCGAATACATCAGCAAGAACACAGTGCTCCCCTTCCTTTTCGAAGCCGCTCAGACCAAGTGCAGAGTTGCTTTTGAAAATCCGTCTGGCCCTACCGTTTGGGATCTCCTGCGCGAGAATCCCGACCGCTACATCTATGCGGCCATCCGCCACGGCGTGGACCAGCCTCTGCCGCCGGAGATTGCAGAGGGCTTGGATACCACCAAGCCCAACCTAATT
>Ga0187854_10004345_pt1 | contig 10730 bp, 12 predicted proteins | sample June2016WEW_6_15_FD_132445 | JGI IMG/M metagenome (GOLD analysis project Ga0187854, IMG submission 132445) | Peatland microbial communities from SPRUCE experiment site at the Marcell Experimental Forest, Minnesota, USA - June2016WEW_6_150 | ecosystem: Environmental > Terrestrial > Soil >...
AATTTATCGTCAAAGCCCAGAAGGATTGAAGTATCGGGCTGATTTGTCAAGCGAAACAGCCCAGTTGTTACAAGCGAGTGCAGCAAAAACGGTCTTGAATCTTTTGGAGTAAAGGAATCTTCGCTAAAGGGCAATGTAGCGCAGCCCAACAACTCATTGCACCAGACGTGGCTAAGTGGGCGCCCACGGTCGTGTGAATGGGCCAGAAATAATATTTTAAAGCTACGGAGTCATGGTAGCCCGCCATGTTGGTAAACCTGGGGCGTTATACTCTCTTTCAACTTAAACCTGTCCTCAAAACTTTTGGATCAAACTGAATCAGCTAGCAACAGCTGTCCATCTAGCCGAACTGGCAGCTGTAAGCTGGTAGGATGAAATCCGGATTTGATTGTAGGAATGAATTCAGCTGTTTTCGATGTCGAGGGAGCGTGGTTGGCATCTGTGGCTAGGGCTGAAGGGTAAAATTCAGCTACGTGAGCTAGTTGTGCTGAGGTTTGTGTGAACATTCTCCATTTGGATGCCCAGCCATTTTGGCCGGGAAATGGGGAGAATTTGGGGAGGCAATTTTCCCCTTGACCATCCATTCCCAAAAGGGTATTTTTATCTACTGGATTTCACCCATTTCCGATTAGCCCAGCAAGCTAATCCTTAACCTTCTGGAGGCGAAAAAATGAAAAAGTTACTTTTTGGAGCAATGCTTTTGGCGTTGGCAATTTCAGTCCCTATTCCAACAATGGCGCAGGTATCGGTACAAATTGGTATCCCCTTGCCTCCCCCAATTACGTATTCAGCACCACCAGAAACAGTTCTGCTGCCTGGTACAGGTGTCTACGCTGCCCCTGACGTAGCCGTGGACCTCTTCTTTTTCGGTGGTTGGTGGTGGCGTCCGTGGAATGGACGTTGGTATCGCTCACAGGACTATCGCTCAGGTTGGGGCTATTATAATGGTATTCCATCCTTTTATGGAAGAATACCATCAGGATGGAGAGATGACTATAGAAACAATCGTTGGAATGGTCGACCATGGAACCACCAACGGGTACCCCATGCGCAACTTAAAGAGATTCATCAAAGGAATGTTCGTGAGGAACCTCGACATGGAGGATCTGAAGGGAGAAGATAACCTAAACGCTGTAAGAGATTGCTATGGTTTAATACCCAAAAGCAGCCCTCGGCTGAAGAGTGGTAGGGTATGCGTTGTAAAAAGTATGACTGATCGGTTTAAGTCCGGTTGCGGGGGCTCGGCATTTTGCCTAGATAGCTTGAGCAGGCTCTGAAACACTAAGCCCCCTCACGGATTTGTCGATCCTATCCTATATTGGGTAAGACCGGAATTCATTATTATCTCTCACCTTCAAAAAATCCAAAATATCGCCATGCGGAACCCTCTTTCTCAACATCTCAACCACATCTTTCAATTTATCCTCTAGGTCCTCATAAGCACGGACTTCCGCGTGGTGACTCTCCATTACCTGATTTAGCATAGCATCCAGAGTGGCGATCCGGTCATCCTTTTTCCTCAGTGCAGATTTGAGGTCTGCAATTTCATATCTCAAGGATTCTATGAATTTCTCATTCTGGTTATCTGTGGGGGGATGATTATTAGGCTCGGTCATGGGGTATATCTCCTTCTGGGTTAATTTGGAATTTGTTCGGGATGAACTTTTAAACTTTTAAAGATTTTGGGGGGGAAACGACAAAAGACGGGAAATTTCCTAAAAGTTTAAAAGTTTGATCGAGACCTCGGCTTTATGAAATGCGGTCAACGGCTACAAGCATTTTCATGGTCCGCTTCCAATGGAGGGTGTTTACCGGTGTTTAGGGGTGTTTATGGCGGGGGTAAACACATCGGAAGGGTGGGAAGGCATTCTTTTTATTCAGAAATTGAGGATCTGAAGGAGGGGTGTTAGTGTGTTTGGTCGATTTTGGGGGGAGAGGGAAATTTTAATGTCCATTTGACAAAAGGAAGAAATTGTGAAATATTCTTGTCCAAGATCACGCCGGACCTCGTAGCCCTGGATTTGGATGGGATCGACGCACCTTAAGATACTGGTGCTCCTTAGGAGGGACCAGGAAATGAAATACAAAGCGATTCCGATCCTGATTTTTCTCCTCTTTAGTCCCACCCTTCTACCTTCCGCCTATGCTCAACCTCAGATAGGAGAAAAAACTCCTGGTTTCATCACCTCCACTTTGGAAGGTAAGCGAATTGCTTTGAAGGATTACTGGGAACAGCACGGAAAGAAGGTCTTGGTTCTGTCCTTTTTCGCCACGTGGTGTCAACCCTGTAAAGAGGACCTAAGATATCTTCAAAAGGTTCAGGATAAAAATGCCGATAAAGGACTTCAGGTGGTCGCGGTTCTCACTCAGGACTCATCGAATGAAAATGTCCTTAAGGAATTCATGCGAAAGGTCGGAATAAACCTACTTGTTTTAAAGGATGAATACGGGATAATCGGTAAGCGTTATGCAGTTACTGCTCTTCCATGCAATTTTGTGGTTGATAAGGATGGGATTCTGAAGGCGAAATATTTAGGATATAGCGAGGATGTAAAGAGACATTTTGAAGATCAGTTAAGAGGTCTTCTCTCGAATCCGTGAGGAGGGGACGTGAGAAAGATTTCATTGTTGATTCTTGGGTTGATCCTTATCATTATTTTTCCAAGTGCCTCATCCGGTAAAGAACTTCCTAAGGTGGCTGTCTGGGATCTGATTCCCAGGGAAGTAAAGTCTACCTATGCTCAAGAATTGACCTCCATCTTGGTAAGTGAAATATCAAAGTTAGAGAAGTACGAAGTCTATAGCCAGGATAATGTGAGGACCTTAGCCGGATGGACTGCAGAAAGAATGCAGTTGGGTTGCACGGATACCAAATGTTTGACTGCCCTTGGTCAGATGGACGTTGCTAAACTTATTTCAGGGAGTGTGGGGAAAATTGGAAATAGATATTCGGTTTCTCTGAATCTTTTCGATACGCAGAATGCCAGAGCAGAAAAGTCAGTTTCAGAGTTTAGTCGTTCTGAAGACGAATTGATTGATCTGGTCCAGGTGGCCGTGAGGAAATTACTGGGGGAATCTTTGGAAGTTTCAACTTCTGCGGTAAAAAAGCCATCAAAGGAATTTAAAGATCCCATTACCGGGATGGAGTTTATCTTTGTCAAAGGCGGATGTTACGAGATGGGGGATACCTTTGGGGACGGGCATGAGAGGGAAAAGCCTGTCCACGAGGTGTGCGTCGATGACTTTTATTTGGGGAAATATGAGGTGACAGTCGGCGAGTTTAGGAAGTTCGTCGATTCAACTGGGTACAGGACGGAAGCAGAAAAAGGCGATGGGTGCCTCACACTGACGGGGGTGAATTGGAAAAAGGATCGGAATGCGAACTGGCGGAGTCCTGGGTTTCCCATCAATGACAAACATCCGGTTGTTTGCGTATCCTGGAATGATGCGGTTGCTTTTGCCCGGTGGATGGAAGGGCGCGGCGGGAAGACGTACCGTTTGCCGACGGAGGCGGAGTGGGAGTATGCGGCAAGAGATGGGGGAAAGAAGATGAAATACAGCTGGGGGGATGGGGAGCCGTCGGGGAATATAGCGGATGAATCGGCGAAGCGGAGAATTCCCAATTGGTCTGGATTATGGGATATTTGGTCTGGATATGATGATGGTTATGCGTACACGGCGCCGGTTGGTTCATTTCGGCCCAATGGGTTAGGGATGTATGATATGATGGGAAATGTATGGGAATGGTGTGCGGACTGGTATGATCGGAATTATTACCAAAATAGCCCTAAGGATAATCCCAGAGGTCCTGGAAACGGGCAAAAACGGTTGCTTCGCGGCGGCTCCTGGTTCTATGATCCGTGGAACGTGCGTGCGACGAACCGCTTCTGGCTCGACCCGGCGGATCCGTTCGTCGACAACGGCTTTCGTCTGGGCGCTTCTGCCCGGTAGTTATTTTCTGAGTTCTGAGTTCCCATTTTCTGGATTTTGTGGAAGATCCAAATACAAAAATGGATCTGTTCCTGGGGGAAAGCTCCGAATTGCATTGAAGGTGAAAACTTGGTAATGAGTCAGTTGGGATATATAGACTCAAAATAGCCTTGCGAAAGGTCAAAGGTAGACCGGCCTAATTACTTCTTCTGCTCTGATCCTAACCAGCCGACGTGGTACGGAGAGAAGCTATGGCAAAGCCGACGCAAATACTGAAGCCATCGAAGAATTCACAAGAGATGGCGATGTTCCTAGCGATGGTGGTGCGAAACGCTATAGAAGACTTCCATCATAGACACCTTTCCGACGAGCAGATGAAGGAGCTGAATCGCATTGTCAGAAATGCCATCTACACCGGATTGCAGGCCTTGAGACACTATGCTAGGTCCGACGGTGCACGGTCCTTCGTCAACTTCCAGAGAATGCTCATTCCGAAGTACTGGGAGCAGCCTGAGTTGCTGACAGACTTCTTGCGGACTGTGAAGATGATAAACGGAAAAGAGAAAGAGAAATCCAGCAGAACAAAACCTAAAAGGCAAGACTGATATGGCAAGTCAGGACGAGCCCAAAATATGGATTAGATCAAACTGCCCATTGTTTTGGTCTTTCCTCAACAAAAAGGCCCAAACGAACATACCTAAAGGTTTAATCGAGTACATTAGTTCTGGCACACCATCAGAAATTGGAACTGGCAGGCATAATTTAACAATAATAGAAAGGTATCTAACAGATTTAAAGAATCTCTGTGGTTTGAAAACCGTTGGCGATACTTACCGCAGGGATCTGTCCAGCGTTGATCCTGCGAACCGATTGGCTGAGCTATCTTGTGAAATTGCACTTTGTGGTTCTGTTGGCAACCTTTCTTCTGGTAAGCTTACATTACGCCCATTAACAGGAAAAGGAACGTATTCTGATTGTCTCTTCAATCTTCATGGCTTCGATATTTTCGCTGAGGCAAAAAGATACGTTGACCCTTGGCCCTATATTGAGAAACTAGGTGATGGTGTCAAGGAAGATGTACCATATAGTCGGTCGATAACTCAAACGCCGTCAGGCGAAAAGGCAAACGATAGCGCTCGCCCCAGGTCAATGGATCTTAGAAGAAAATTACGCGATGTTCATAGGCAGTTTCCAGAAAAGAGCCTAAATATATTATTTTTATTTCATTATTCGCCTGGGGGTGGTTTGATTTACCCCAAACGTTACATAACACAGGCACTATTGGGAGATTCTAATTCTTCCAAGAACGAGAGAGAATTTGTTATGGAATCAGATGGACTTTTCTATATTGGAGAATGGCGAAATATATCTGCATGTTACCTTTCTCGCTTCAACCCAGAATCAGGGGTAATCTTCCCAATTGTGTGGAAGAATCCTCGGGCTCAATTGGAGATACCAAAGTCAGTTTTGGAGGCATTAAGTTAACTCCATAATCGGGTAAGGGGGAGCATCTAACTCCCCCTCCCCACACCACCTATCATGCGGGTCCGTATAAGACGTCACGATAAAAAACCACAAGGGATGCAAATGGATATTGAATGAGTAGCAAACCGATCTACAATTGGAATTGGTTCCGAACACATATGGATATATGTGCTTCACATTCTGAACTTGAATGCCTTCCTCTTCTTGAATTGATAAATGAATTTGATGCTATTGTAAATGGAATGGTTCAACGAGAGATGTCTTACGGGTCTGAACGACCTCAAGATTTTGTTGTTCCCATCTTGGCTGTTCGTGCTTTTCGTCTTGGTATTTCATCTATTAGATTGGCCTTATCTGGGTATACTGATTCAGCATCTAATATTCATAGGACAATTTATGAGATTGGTATCAGGCTCTTGGATATGGAACAAGATCCGGTAGCAGCATCTCTCGGCTTCTTATTACAGGGAGCATTTGAAGAGATATCAACCATGCGTGCTGAATTTGAGTATAGAGAAAATGAGCATTTGAAAACGCATCATTTGTCTATAAATATCCAAACCCTGAAAAAGCATCGGAACTTACTTTGTGAAATCGCTAAAAACCGTGGATATGATCCCGAGACAATTCGGAAACGTTTCGGCAAATTGAATGTTCGTGAAATATGTCAACGTTATGGCATAGAAAAATCCTATTTGGTAGATTACGCTTACTTTTCGAGCTATATTCATGAGAAGAATGTTGCAACCTCGCACTTCTACTCCGAGTCTGCAGACAGTCGTAATTTCGAATTCGGTCCTATCTCAGAAGATATTTCATATTCTATTGCTGATACCATGAATAACACTATACGAGTAATTGAATTTGGATGCATCATATTGAAGGACAAGATTTTGATAGAGAGAACCCAGGAATTGTCAAGGTTACTCAGCGATCGCCTAAAATCACTTGGCATGGGTGAATAATCAGCGAAGGGTCTCCCAACAAGTGCATCCAGCGATCGCTCATGCCTGTCGTTCTCCCTTTCAACCCCTAATAGTCAGTTCCTGGCCATGATTTCCACCAGTGATATGAGGGTGCTCTCCTCACCTCACCCCAAATGAATTTCATGATCATCCTGGTTAGTTTTCACAGGACTATCCTGCCAGGGGCATCTTTTAAACTTTCACCCGATTTACCTGATTTCTAGTGAAACGACCAAACTCCTTAAAAGTTTAAAGGTAAAAAAGGAAACATCTCACTTTCACCATCCGATATTTCCCCTTTTGTCTCTTAAGAAATATTTCTAGAACCGGCCCCTTTCTTTAAAGAAACAACCTTTAATGGAAAAATTAAAAGAGGTGTACCCCTCGAAGATCGGATCCTACCTAGATCTAGGTAAATCAGCTAGCAACAGCTGTCCATCGAGCTGAATCAGCTAGCTGTTACCGGGAAAGATCGGATCCGAACTGCTAGCAGGAGCTGAATTCAGCAGTTTCAGCAGTCGAGGGAGCTTCGTTGATAGCTGAAGGAGAAAGAGCTAGCTGATTCCTGGGAAATTTATTCTTCTCACGCAGAAATCCACTAAACACCTTTACACCGTCGCGACTCTTTATCGAATCCAGAATATTTTTGCTGAGATCCCTCCGGGAGAAGGTGTAAGGTAGGGGGGTAAACACCGGACAAACACCTTAACACGGTGTGGGAATGGGAATGGTTTCCGGTCGTGGTCAGGATTCTGGGTTCCGATTTGTCCAAGCTGGGAGCTATGGATGGTGTTAAGGTGTTAAGTAGGTGTTAATGGGGCTACTTAACACAGTTCAACTGATGGAAAGGATTCATTTTATTCTGGTTTGTTGGTTTGGAGAGGACCGTGTTAAGGTGTTAGTTGGGAAATGAGGGGGAAGGGAAAATATTTAAAGCGGCTAGCGGGTTTGACTCTAAGGATGATTTTGTGGCATTATTGGACCTGAAAGGAAGGTTTTGAGCGAGTCCCATTTGGTTTTGAGGTGGAGCTAGAAGGGGGAATATTACTTCCGGAAAAAGAGCTTTGTTAGTATTTTCCCAAAACGTCTAGATCTCCTCTCGTAATCCTCAAAAATTGCAATCGTATGCGAAGCCTGGACAATAATCCGTAGTCATTTGGGGGATCATCATGCCGAAATTTAACGTCATCTGCCCCGATCACTATCCAATGAAGTGTAACCTTTCACCGGCCGACAAGAATCATTTACTCACTACTGAAAAATATAAGGCGTTCTTCATCTTTCAATATCGTGATCAGGATATTTGGTTGCAACCCACGATCGAACGGTATTTTGGGGAAAGGACTTGGCGTCTGTTTAATGCCGGAATTGAGGGAGGCACGGGAACAAAATTCTGCAATGTGTGCAGATATGCCTTAGCCTCCGACTTCGGAATAGTCTCATTAACACCTGTGAACAACAACGTGTTTCAGGAGATCGGTTTAATGCAAGGCCTGCAAAAACCCCTTCTTTATTTGTTAAATCCCAAGCGGAAGGATAAGCTCCCTTTTGATATAGATGATCAGATCTACATCGAGCATTCAGATGGAATATCCCTGAACTCATGGTTAGATAAGAAGATACCATTGCTTATTGATAAGGTTCTCCTCCTTACAGATTTCCAAAGCGAAGAAGGGTCGTTAATACGATCAAAACTGGCAAAACTGAGTCCAGAAGCTATCTCTCTTCTTAAGCGATGTCTCCTCGAAGGCAATTTTTCATTTCGAACAGATGAGGCTGACACTCTGCAAGAATGGGTAAAGACCACTGAGAAATATTCTGTTCAGCACCTAAAGGAATTGGAAACTAATAGGTTCGTCATCATTGTGACAGAATCAGGTGGTAGCCGCACACTACAATTTAAACGCCTCAACGAAGAGTATAGGCCATACTTGCAGGAAGTGCTCTTTGTTACAGCAGAACGCCCCAGTTGGAGTAGGATGGTATAAACCACACCTCGCAACCAGCGGGTTACTCTGGAAAAAAAGGAGATGAAAATGAGTATTAATAGATTCGTTTTACCTTGCCTCATCTTTCTATCGATCATTTTTGCTCCTTGCAACGCAACTCTTGCCGATGATGCAGCACTAAGGAAATTGCGTGGCATAAGGGTCTCGGTAAACGTTCCCGACAACTCGGGGCCGTTATCGTTTCAGTTGCGAAACACGCTGGAGTTAAACCTGCGTAAAGCGGGTTTGAAGATTAATTCAGATGCCCCCGTAGAACTTCTACTCAAAGTGATTTGGGTCGATATCGATATTCCTCAGCAAAAGACAATTATTGGCAAGTATGGAATGGTCCAACTGTCACTTCACGAGGCAGCAACGCTGGTCAGAGATCCAGGGGTCAGAACTTGGGCGTGTACATGGGAAGGGACGGCGGTTTTGCACGGACCTCTAGATACTTTTGCAGATCAAACCCGCCAATGGGCCTCGGACCTTGGTGATGACTTTCTAAACAGATGGATGAAAGTTAATACAACAATGGAAAAGTCGAGGGATTAATCACTGAGAGAGGACAAGGAAAGAGAAACCTGGATAGATTTGACACATAACCAGACAATTCGGCTACCACGTGCAGCGCCGGCTGATTCTGATCTTTAAACTTTACTCTTGTTTGAGAAACTCTACTTGAAATGAGGCCCATTCCTTTTCAATTATTATCGTCGTCTATGCTTACTGCGGGGGCGATTATAGCCTTATGGGGTGTTTTAACCGTAGCTCCAGCAGAAGTAATTGACTCAAGTATTAATTGGAATGATGAACCTGGAATGATTACGGCCCTATTCGATTCTTCAAAAATATCCGACTATATTCATCACAGAAACAAAGCAGTTTTCAGTTTAGTTCTTGTGATTTTAGGATTCATGGTTGGTTCGCCTTGGTTTAGCAAGACTAATATGCCACCGAAAGCACTTTTCATTTTGATATTATTTTTTCTGTTACTTGCTATTGTGGTTGCTGGTACAACGAGGCAAAAAGTTTTAAATAATTGGCAAGACTCCAGATATCACTGGTTTTTGAGCTTGTTGGATGACAATGAATTTATTCGAAGAAATGCAGAATGGAAGGCACGCCGGCAAGAAAAAGATAACCTGAAAGATATGAAAATCTTTCTAGGACATATCAAAGAGTCATTAAATATTACCAGCGGATCATCGCTGTCCAATGTTTCTGAACCCACGTTTGAACAAATTAACCAGTACCGCCTTGTTCTAAAAGCCGACATCAATAATCGAAGTTTGTTTTATTATTTGTTTCGTCCAAAGCAACTTTTTTGGGCATTCAAATGATTCTATATAGAATTCACAAAACGTTTAACCCAGCGGCTGAAGTAGGACTGGCAAATTAGCTATTCTCCTTGCCATCCTCTTTGAGGAACCGTTATGCCACTTTCAACTCGTTATCCAATATTCCTTGTATTGATTTGTAGGTGCCCTCTTCACCCCCAATAGACCCCGCAATCCTCCCATGATTAATTCCATGCCCAACCTTCCAAGGGAACTTTTGAACTTTTAAAGAATTTGGGTTATTTTTTGGAAAAAAGGCCCAAAACCCTAAAAGTTTAAAAGTTAAAATAGGGAGCCCTCAAACCCCTTCAAAAAATACATCCACATCCTTTTTCTGACCATTTCCACTCTGAATCTTCTGGGAATCATCTTCTACGGGTTCTGGTGTGGGTACCTTCAAGCCGCCATCCCCCACCTTTAAATTATTTTCTCTGCCCCCCCGGAATTTGACCAAACACCATAACACCGTCGCCATTCTTTATCGAATCCAGAATATTTCTATTAAGATCCCTTGGCCAGAGGGTGTTAAGGTGTGCGGTAAACACCGAATTAACACCTTAACACGGTGGCCAAGTGGTTTCCCTGATTCTGGCCATGATTCTGGTTCCCTGCCTGCTTGACAATGTTTACCGGAATTGGTAGCATTCTGGCCATGGGGAATGGTTAAAAATGAAGTCATTTGGGAAATGTCGGATAATAGTAAAGTAATAACCAGAATCGGAGGGTTTTGAAGATAATATGGAAAAAGATACCGATATCAAAGAGATCCCAAAGGATATCAATGAATATCTGGCTAAGAAATACGGAAGAAGGGTCCAGTTTGTCGGATTCGGCCCCATTCCGGAGCCATCGGGGGAGAAGGTCGAGGAGGGGGAACCGGAGAAAGAAGCCGAGCTTCCGGCTATCCACTTCGACATGAAGCCCGAGGAGTTGAAGGCTTATCTGGACGAATATATGGTCAAACAGGATGAGGCCAAAGAGGTCCTGGCCACCAAAATCTGCACCCATTTTAACCGGATCAA
>Ga0187854_10004350_pt1 | contig 10720 bp, 7 predicted proteins | sample June2016WEW_6_15_FD_132445 | JGI IMG/M metagenome (GOLD analysis project Ga0187854, IMG submission 132445) | Peatland microbial communities from SPRUCE experiment site at the Marcell Experimental Forest, Minnesota, USA - June2016WEW_6_150 | ecosystem: Environmental > Terrestrial > Soil >...
ATGAGCAGAAAGGTCCAATCGCGAAGACGGGCGGCAGAAAACATTTACACTCCTTGGGAACCCTCGATAATCCCTGGGCCCGGTCTATATTACAGGTACGTTCCTGAAATGGGAAGGCCGGAGGCAGTGTTTTTTCGCGGCGGATGTGGCATCATGCACACAGGGCGTAGTCGATCGCGATCCGCCCTCTGGTTATCTCCGGCCTGTCCTACGCCAGTCACCGGACGGCGCCTTTCATGGGGGGAGCGTTTTGCCGCCGCGGAATCATTTGAAGGGTGAGGAAGCCGGAGATCCTTTCGAAAGCAGACCTAAGAGTATGAGAAGCGAAGCCCAACTGAGAGAAACGATCCAGCGCTTCCAGGATTGCTTTTGGGACCGGAAAGCTTCGCGGCGTCCCGTCATGGGGATCTATAGCGATGCTGTATTCCTGCCCATCAATTTCCTGCGCCGTCCCTTCCCACGCTCCCTCGTAAAGCCGGAAGATGTCACTCCGGAATTGGCGATGACCGAATATGACTACTGGTTCCGGAATAGGGACCAGGATGTTTCTTGTGACGACCAGATTGCGTTTTCGGCGGCCTGGCGGGGGATCCCCTGGCTCGAAGCTTGGTGCGGTTGCCCGGTGCGCTACGCAGAAGGGTCACTTGCGCCAAGCCACTTTGTTGGTTCAGCAGAAGAATTAGAAACAGTTCCCATTCCCGGTGAGAACGCGTGGTTCGAATGTCTCCGACGGCAGACCGAGTGGCTCGAAAACCAGGCGCAGCCCGACTGCTGGATCAGCCCCACGATTCTTCGCGGCTGCTCCGACGTCCTAGCGGCTATGCGGGGATTGCCCAACTTCTTGATGGATCTCCACGATAACCCTGGTGTGATAAAAAAGGCGGCGCAACGGGTGAATGGCCTTCTCCTCCAGGCGCTGGACTTGCACTACTCCATCGTAAAGCCCAAGCTGGGTGGGTATGGCCACAAGTATGGGTATTGGGCCCCCGCCAAGACCCAGGTGATCCAGGAAGATGCCATGGGCATGTGCTCCCCCGCCATGTACCGCGATATTTTTATGGAAGGCAACGCCGAAGTCGTCAAGCACCTCGGTCCCCACGTGCTCTTCCACCTGCATAGCACAGGCTATAAGCATTACCAGGATGTGCTGAGCGTGCCGGGCATCGCGGGCCTGGAGATCTACATGGAGCAGGGGGGCCCTACGCTGCTCGACCTGTTGCCAGTGTTAAGGGAGACACTGGAGAAGTCCCGCCTCATCCTGCACGTGGACTACTGCTTTGAACAGTTGCCGGAGGTCCTGCGGAAGTTGCCGCGGGAGGGGCTATTCCTGGCAATTTCCAACTTGCGTATCCGGTCCGATACGGAGTTTCGAAACTTCATCTCCGCCCAGTGGAAGTGCTGACGGCACTCGAGAAGTGTGCGACCACTGCGGTTGAGTGGTCAGGCCGGGTTGTTCTTCTCTTCTTCCGCCAAGGCGACGATGCGGCTCAACTCAGACAGGACTCGCGGTTCCAGGTGTGGTTCGGGCGGGCCCTTTAGGATCACCTTCACGCGGTCGGCGGCCAGCTCCGTGGACTCCTTCGCGCCGCCTTCCATCCAAGCTTCAGCGTTGAGCCGAGTGGCCAGTTTCGATGGGCAGAATTCCCGCCGCAGGTACTTCAGCGTATGCGGCTCCGCAAGGAATTGGCGATTGGGGCCGACCGCCGCGATGACTTCCAACCCCAGGGTATCCGGGTTGATGTCGATCCCTTGGCACATGCGCAGAATCCGCTCATAGATGTCGTCGTCGATGACCAGTTGCTCCAGGCTGGCGGTGCCCACGGCCGCCAGGCTTCCCGCTCCTCCGTTCAACGCCGCTCCACTTAACACCGCGAGATAGCCCGTGATCAGCTTCTCCAGGGCGGCCTGTTCGTCACAAGCATGGGAGTCCGTCGTCAGCCCATTGCTGGCCGTGGGGATTCCATAGCTCCTGCCCAGGTCCACCAGAGCGGCGGCCAGCAGGCCAATCTCGGTATACCCCATGGAGGCGATGCTGGTGTGCATGTCGAGCACGACCGGGTGCCCGGCATAGATCACTTTCGTCCCCGGCTTGGCAAGTTGTGCCACCACGGCGCCCGCCAGGATCTCCGCATTCATGATGACCAGGGTTCCCGCCAGCGTAATGGGCGCCGTGGCGCCCGTGACCGCGGAAGAATTAACCATCACCGGCAGGTCATGATCAGCCGCCGCGAGCAACCCATCCATCTGGCTTTGCGAGTAAATGAGCGGGCTGTTACAGGAAGAGAAGATAATGACTTTCGGCGCTCGCTGATCTGGAAGCGCGCCAAGCATCTGGGCGACCCACTCGACGGTGCGGCCTGAATACGGAGCCATGAGAATCGGCTTCGTGGAGAGCCGCAGCATCGCCTCGGCAGCCCAAACGTCGCGCGTCGCGAGTGGCACATCCCAGGGATAGACTCCCGTAACCAGGGCAAGGTTGGGCAAGGCATCGACCACTCGGACCCAGGCCTCGAGGTCTTTCCTGGTCACCTCGCGGCGCCTCTTCACGCCGTAATCCACGATCCAGTCAAGCGACATCACCGGCCGCCCCTGCGGAGGGCTCTGATGGCTGAGGACTACATCCTTGGACGGATGTTGGCCCGTGAGGAGGAACTCGGAGGGGACGGTGCGCAGCGATTTCTCCACCAACGACGCCGGGATTTTGGCGTGGTGAGAATCAGGGTTGACGGTTGCTCCCGCTTCCGCCAGCAGCGTCAACGCCCGCGGGTGCTCGATCAGAATTCCCACTTCTTCCAGGACAGCCAACGAACTTTGCCGCACCGAATTGATTTCGTCTTCGCTCAGGACTTGGCGGCGCAACAGTTTGCCGTGCCGCGCTACAGGTTCTATCTTCATCAACCCCTCCATGGCCATCCTGTGAATGTCGCCGGCTGGCGCAGAGCGAAGCTCTGCGACCGGAGTCTGGAAGGAACTCAAACGAGCTTATCCATGCTCAAGAAGGACGAATCATTAAGATGGTAGAACCCGAAGCTCGACCAGGGCCATTCCCCCGGCGAACGCACCAAACCCCTCTTCACCGGATTGTTGTGCATATAGTTTAGCTTCTCCAGGCGTTTCTTCTCGCTATAAACACCATAGGGATAGAAGCGGCGCTGCCAGCCGAAATTGCCGTAGAACCTCGACGAAGTCGCAGCGGAGGCGGTGACTATCAAAGAGCTTCGTCCGACGATAGGTGCTAGAGGTGATAAACTGCAACTGGCCGGGTGCGAAATGGCGTCTGGAGACAGGCATAACAAGGGCAGTATACCGTATTGGAAGCGGAAACGCAGAGCTACGCTCTGCGCCAGCCGACGTGCTCAAAAGTTTTTACCCTCGGAGACCAGGATAACGAACGGGACTACAATGTGACGACTGATTTCAATCAAACAGACCCTACTCATCCAAGAGGGCATAAGGGAATGGACTTCTCTGCGCCGTTGGGAACGAGCGTGAATATACAATTTCAAGGCACCGTTACTTCCAGCGGGCCAGCAACCGGATTCGGCAACGCTGTCGCAGTGGCGAAGAGAATCGACGTGGCACCCGGGATACCATTTACGGTTTCGTACGCATTTGGCCACGGGCCCAGTGCACGGGGCTTGACTAGTGGACAGGGAGTTTTTCCGGGGGACCAAATCATGAGCGTAGGCAGCATGGGGCACTCTACCGGTCCTCACCTGCATGTGCAGAAGAGCACTGGGGATCCCTTCACAGGGAAGATGCAAAGGCCGTGCGTACCCTGAAAGGCGGAACCTATGAATCGGAAGGCCTGCGTACTCTGCACGTTGCTGACGCTAATTCTGGGTGCGTCGGCAGGCGGTCAACAGGCCCCTGAAAAAAGCGACCAATCTCCCGCTACCCTGAGTGGTCGAGTCTGCTATGGCAGAAGCTACCTGGTGCCGGGTTATTCCGTATACCTTTTTACATGGGAGCAGAGCTCGAAGATCCGTGCGAGCATGAGGACCACCGAAAAACGAATCTACTCACCCGATCGCGATATTATCAAGGAAACCACAGCCACGGTCGAGTTTTTCAATGAGGTCGATCGACTGCTTGGAAAAATCCCAAGCGCTGGCAAAGTGAAAACGGACAGGTCCGGCCGCTATAAGTTTTCCGATGTGGTGCCCGGAGTCAGGTACTTGGTGGTGACTGAGTGGGTCGGCGAGGACGGGGTTGATTTCGGTGCCCGGCCTACACCCGTTCTCAAAGGAGGCCAAAAGCTTAACCTTGATCTTATGATAACCACCACTCCCTGGCAAATGGAGGAGTCTAGCTGCAGCAAGGCCACCATCCACTAACGTCATCCCGGCTGGGGCGGGCCGCCGGCTGGCGCAGATCGCAGTTCTGCGTTTGGGTCCAGCCCCAATGAAAAAGCCAGCAGCCAAGGCTGGGCTCATTGACTCCGCGGCTGGCGCATACGTCGCGACGGTTTTCGTCACAACGCATAGGCGCGGTCGGTGGGTCGCTATGGAAATCGCACCAATTGGTCGTCCGCTACACCGCCGTAACACCCAAAGCGCTGATCGCCGCGAGGGTTTCTCGCTCCTCGAGATGATGATGGTGGTGACGCTAATCTTGATCGTGGCTTCCATCGCCACCCCTCTCTACCAGACGTGCCTGGTGCGGGCACGTGAGGCCGTTCTGCGCGATCATCTCTACAGCCTGCGCGCCCTGATAGACCGCTTCACGCTCGACAATGGCCGTGCTCCCGCCCGGCTGGAAGAGTTGGTCGAGAAAGGCTATCTGGGGAGGCTCCCCACCGACCCCTTCACAGGATCAAACCAAACCTGGCAGGAAGTGAAGGAAGACGCCCCGCTCTCGCCAAAGCAAATGTCCTTGGGGATTGAAGACGTGCACAGCGGCTCGAGCCAGCTTTCCCTCAAAGGTACTCCCTACAGCACTTGGTAACGCAGCCCTGCGCCATACGGTGCAGGGCGCAGGTCCCGCTCTCCGGACCTGCGGCTTTTCAAACCCGCCCGTGGCGCGTGGCGCTCCGCGTGCTGCACGCGCCGCCGCCCATTCCCAATCGCTCTTCCTCAAGCTCAATCTGCCTGCGCACCGTTTCTACCAGTTCCGTCTGGCGTTAGCCGTAAGGAGGAGTTAATTTCAAGCCCCCTCACCCCAAAATTTCATTTTCATGTCGTGCACCCCATCGTGGAAGAAGGGTAGGATCAACTGCAGACTCTGGTCTCGACCGGAAGGAAGGTGGAGGGGGGAGGCAGTTGCCTGCGCCTACCCACACCCGGGGCTACCTGCGGCGCTTTGCTTAAGGTTCTGGACATCCAGTTGCCCAAGGCGCTACCCCACGTGGAGACCCGCGCAGACACGCGGAAAAAGCTGCCCGAGCACCGCAAACCACGTTAAAAAACAATGGATTGCGGTCAACAAACCACTCCGACCGGAGGGTGAACATGCGCTATAGAGTGGAAGCACTTCGACCGGCGTTTTCGGAACACAACTGGGACACCTGCGCCAGCGCCTCCGCAAAACTTTTCTCGATCAGGCCGCACATTTCGTCGAGCTCAGTCTCGGTGCTAATCAGGGCCGGAGAAACAGCGAACCAGGACGGATCGATGCGCAGAATGATGCCGTTCTTCAAAGCGGTCTTCTTCAGCGCCAGGCCAAGCTCCGGGAAAGGCTCCAGAGTCCGGGTATTCTTTACCAGTTCGACGCCCAGTAACAGCCCCTTCCCGCGCACTTCGCGAACCACTCCGTACTTCTTCAGGCCCTCCAGCCGGACCCGCACATACTCACCCATCCGCCGGGCCCTGATATCCAACTGCTTCTCGACGATCTCGTCGATCACGGCAATGCCGACGGCGCAGGCTAGGGGGTTGCCGGCAAACGTGTGCCCATGCGCGAACTGCACATCGTCCGCCGCCGTTCCCCAAAAGGCTTCTGCCATGTCTTCCCGCGCGATCATCGCGCCCACCGGGATCATCCCGCTCGACAGCCCTTTTCCACAACAGATGATGTCCGGCGTGACCCCGTACGTCTGCGCGGCGAACATCGAGCCGGTTTTGCCGAACCCCGTGATTACTTCATCGAAGATCAGCATCACATGGTACCGGTCGCAGATATCCCGAAGGATCTGAAAGTACTCCGCGGTGGGCGTAATGATGCCGCCCGTGTTGCCGACTGGCTCCACGATCACGCCCGCGACCGTTTCCGGATCTTCGTTCACGATGACATCCTCCACTGTCCGGGCGGCAAAGCGGTTGCACTCCTCCCAGGTGGCGAATTGCCCGCGGTAGTGAGTGGGCGGGAAGACCTTCAGGAACCCAGGCATCTGCGGCTCGAACTTGGTCTTCCGGGAGCCTGTGCCGCTGGCCGACATGGCCCCGGCCGTGGCGCCGTGGTAGCCCTGATAGCGGCTGATGAATTTGTACTTGCCCGGATGCCCGCTCTGCTTGAAGTATTGGCGGACGAACTTCATGGCGGATTCGGTGGCTTCCGAGCCTCCGCTGAAGGCCTTCACGTACTTCAGGTTGCCGGGCGTTATCGTGCCCATGCGCTCGACGAAATCCAGTGTGACGTCCGCAATGCCGTGGAGCGGCGGCGCGAAAGTCATCTTCTCCATTTGCTTTCGCATGGCCTCGAGAAGGCGCGGATGGCCGTGCCCCAGCGTGGCCACGAAGACGCCGCCAATCGCATCGAAATACCGTTTGCCTTCGGTGTCCCAGTAATACAACCCTTGCGCTCGTTGGACGATCAGCGGGTCGAGGATGAATTCCGACATGCAGTAAAGGTCAATGAAAGTGCGCTTGAGCAGTGCCTCCTGACGGGGAGTGATTTTCATAAGCAAACCTCCATGTGTTTAAAGCGCGCCTGGGGAACTCCGCCCCAAATCCAAATGGCGGGCCTCGTGCCCTGCACCATCTCGTAACCCAGAAGGCCTTCAGCCCCTAGAACATTTACTCCGACCAATCGTTTCTGGCCCAGAGGTAAGGCGAGTAAGCCAAGTTATCGAAGCGTAGGGCCGGCAGGTTCTCAGATTCCAGGAAAACCGCGGATACGCGGTTCATCCAGCTCGTCCTGAGGCGCTGAAGCTGGCCGGGCTTCAGGGTAAAAGTAACCTCGCGCATCTCAGGCGCCCGCAGCGTGAGCTTCACTTCTTGGGTGAGAGGATTGTACACGTCCAGGCGCATCAACACGCGCGGGTAGAAAAAGCGGAAGTGCGCCTCCCGTACGTTCGTCTCGGCCGTGCCCAGCGAGAACGTGCTCATGCGGCCGCCCGGAGGGCAAACCTTCCACTGCCCGTCACCCCAATCGATCACCCCCGAAGGATACTCTCCTTGCAGCTTGACGTTGGCCCCCACGTGGGGATTGTCGAAATCGACGATCAGCGGCACGGGCTCGGCGGCGCTCCCCTGAATGTCGACATCCCGCGAAGCATCGTGCCGGATGCGAAGCACCCTTGTGGCGTCGTCGAACGTGTAGCCTTCCTGCTTCAAGTCGCCGCGCCGGGCCAGCTTGGAGCCTCCCGACCACACCGAATCCGGCACGAAGTTCAGGCGCAAGACGTCAACCGATGACGGGTCGAAGGTTGAATAAGTGACCGAGCCCCTTCCGTATGCGATCTTGGTGACGACCGAATGCGAACCCAGCAGGTGCGATTCGTCCGCCGGGGCCCATTCGGGAACCGCCCAGAAAGCGTCCATCAGGCGGCGCGGACCATCGGCAAATTCGTCGGTAAACCACCATTGATTGCCCCACGGACTGTGCGCCTTAGGAGGCATGCCCTGGAAGTAAGTTACCCAGTTATAAGATCGGAAGGCTTCTTCTTTATAGGTTGCATCACCGGTCTTCGCGTAATAGAGGGCCTCGACGGCGGCCAAGCGGGAGGTATGGCTGTCGCAGCACTCGTTGGGGGCGTTGCAGCAGAAACTCTTGCCGTCGCCCTGCTCCGTCGTCACCGTGGCGCCGTGGACGACATACTTGGGCCACTTCGGGGTGGTTTTGACCCATTCGATCAGCTTGCGGACGTTGTCGCGCCATTCCGGATCTTTCTCGGGGTTGAGAAGAACATAACGCGCGTACTCCAGCGGAATGACTTGGTTCATGTTCTCCATGTTGGGTGTGACATCCTCAAAATATCCGACCCAGACGTTGTTCTTCATCGGGTACTTGTGCAACCACTCCCAGGCCGTCTGGCGAACCTGCCGGTAGCGGGCGACGTCGCCCTGATCGAGCCGGATCAACTCGTCAAAGAGCATGATGGGCTCGACGACATTGGCGGAGTAGGGACCCATCCCGGGGCCTTCGACCTTTCCGTCGCGGGCGTAGCAGCGCACCGGCCACGGCGAGTTCTGCGCGTCGCCGGTTTTGTAGTTCTTGGCCAGCGCGGCGGCGCAACGGATGGCGGCCTGAAGGTACTTCGTGTTGCCGGTCATCTCGTAAAAACGGAGATAGGCGTAGCCATCCTCGCCGACCACGTGCGGTTCGAGGTAATCCTCCCCGTGGCGACTCCATCCCGTGTAGCGGCGGTCGCCGGGATTGGCAGACGTGTACGGCACGCCGCCCCACACATAGTTCTTGGGCGTCAGGCCGTTTTCCAGTTCGTAATCGATAAAGTCCTGCAGGAAGGTGATTGTGTTCGGGTCGCCGGTATACGGATAGAGCCGCTCGATGAAGCCCTGCATCATGGCGCGGAGGTAAGCCGTGGAATTCGCCCAGTGCCAGTCCGGCTGCATCTCGAAAGATGTGCGGTCGAAATCGAAGCAGCAGAAGAAGTAATGATAGCGATAGCGGTTGTAAAGATCCCAGAGAATGCTCCACTGCGTGAGGAAGTGGGAACTGTAGGAATAGCCGGGGTTATCGGGCATGGGCCAAGGCAGTAACTTTCCCTCGGCATCGAGCTGGACCGGCCTGCCCGCGATGGTGGTGGCATCCACTTTCGAGGTCACCTGGAAGGGCTCCTCCGCCACTACCACAGCGGCGGTGAAGAGGAGCAGAGCAGCGGCGAACCTGATAGCTGGTGTCATATTCATTCCTTTTGCTTCCGGCTATGCCGGGTTAGGACAGTACGGTGTCATACTCCGCAATCAGAACGGTGGCGGCAAGGACCATTCCAGAGCCGACCATCGCCAGCGTGCGCAGCCACCCCGACTCGTGCGCCCTCCCGGGCAAACTCCAGGGCAGAGGCGCGGCCTATCCCCGAGCCCGCTCCCGTTATCACGGCAGCTTTATCTTTAAGCTTCATGGCTCCTCCTGAAGGACCTGTCTCGGACAGCGCTTGGGCCGGAATTCGCTCCCACGGACGCGCGGCGTTGCGCTGAGCCGTTATTGCTCGAGCGCCCACAACGCTCCCTGATAGCCATCGTCACGCCGATACACGCAGGCGGCAACTTCCACGGAGAACCGTTCGCCCGGCAGAAGGGTACGATGTGTGTTCTGCTGGACGGCCTCCGCCAGCTTGTTGGGGTAGCTCGTCCACGGTTCAACGATGATGTGGTGGTAGCCGCGCCAGCCGCCATAGACGAGCCACATCCACAGGTAGGGGCACTCGGCCAGCGGGAACTTCAAAAGAAAGCCTTCACCCGTGCGAGTATCCTCGACAGCGTACCATCCCGCTTCCAGGTCTGTCGCGTAGTGCCCACCTGCGACCTTGGCATCGATGCCCCGTACCCGGCTCATGTCAACAGTGCCGGTCGGCGTTTCCAGCCGCGGCCAGCCGTAACGCTGCCCGACCGTCCCCATCCGCGGATCCGTCGCTATGCCCACAATTCCGGTCTTGGCCGGAATTCTCAAGATCAGATTCTCGTGGGCTTCGAGCGCCGGGTGCGTTCCCCAGATGAACTCCACCGGCAGCGGCCCCAGGTTCGTGATTTCGTATCGCATCCGGAGAACCGGCGCGTTAGCCATCAACGTCACGGTCTTCTCCGCGCGGACCGGGCTGATCGGCCCGAATGCGGCGAGCTTCACGAAAGCCTTTTCCTCGTCTTCACCGGCCGCCTGCACTTGCCACCTGACCGACCGCAGCTCCCCTAGGCTTGGGTATTGCTCGCCGCGATATTCGCACGGGTCGCAGGTTGGGAAGCCATCATCCCAGCCTCCGCACCAGTAGTTATCGAAATTCCCGTCGACAGGAGAAATCTGAGGGAGAATCCTCGGGTTGTGCCACAGGATGTTTCTGCCCGTCGGCTTCCATACGAGGTCGTAGATTTTCCCTCCCACGGTGGGAAGGACGCTGGCCCATAGCCAATCGCTCTCGAGTATTACAGCCTGGACGTCATGGACCACGCCTGCCAGGTTCAAGTTCATCGGCATCAGTCTACCTCATGAAGGAGTCGCCGCAGGCACGATGCCCGCGGTGTGGATCCGGAGCGACAAGCAGCTTTCTTCAAGGACCGGCGGGAACCTGGTCCGGCAAATCCACATACGCACCCGTGAAGACCAGCCCCGTCCGAATCGGCAAAGTGATCTGGACGTCATTCGGCCCGCCCGGCTTGACTTCTCCCGTGAGTTCTACAAAGTAGCAGCGTGTAAGGTCCGGCTTCTGGTTGCGGATCGTCTTGAAGGGATGCAACGTCTTCGCGACACCATTCACAAGAACGCCGGGAACGGCGGCAGCGGACGTACCCCCTTCCTGCCCCGCAACCTCCAGGCGGTCCGGGACCCAATTGTTGTTTTGCTCCTGCGTTTCGTCCTTCAGGAGAAACACCAGATAGGCTTTGTCGTA
>Ga0187854_10004357_pt1 | contig 10713 bp, 5 predicted proteins | sample June2016WEW_6_15_FD_132445 | JGI IMG/M metagenome (GOLD analysis project Ga0187854, IMG submission 132445) | Peatland microbial communities from SPRUCE experiment site at the Marcell Experimental Forest, Minnesota, USA - June2016WEW_6_150 | ecosystem: Environmental > Terrestrial > Soil >...
ACGAGCTTGAAAGGCGCTACCAGAAAGCCCGTTCCAAATCAGAACTCGAATTATGGATGCGGTCTGACCAGGGCTGGATTATTTATGATGATCCAGAAGGCATTCGCGACAACCTTGAACGGGCAGCACGATTCGCCTGCTATGGCCTCCTTAACAAGCTCGTTTTTCACGAAGCCCTGTTACGGCGCTATGGCGCACAGATTGATAAAATTTCCATACCTGAACATATCGATACCGGAGAAAGTCTACGCAGCCATGTAGAGGGATATTTCGCTGAAGCTATACGAATTACCGGGGATTACGAGACCGTTTTCGGTGAAGACCACACGGCTGTTGGCAACCGAATCCCATTTTATTCCGATATAGCCGTTCCATACTGGCGGGATTTGATTGGGCAAATCCACGAATTCGATTTCTCCAAACTCGATTACGAGGTAATCGGGAACATTTTTGAGCGGCTTATCAGCCCGGAAGAACGGCACAAGTTCGGCCAATTTTACACACGAGTGGAAGTAGTCGATCTAATCAACAGTTTTTGCATCAGAACGGGACATGAAAAAGTTTTAGATCCGGCCTGCGGCGGCGGTACTTTTCTCGTCCGGGCTTATGCCAGAAAACGTGAGCTTTCGCCGAACCGCAAGCACAGTCAACTGCTTTCAGACCTGTTTGGAGTGGATATATCCCATTTCGCGACCCACCTTACCACAATCAATTTGGCAACTCGCGATCTTATCGATGAAGAGAACTACCCTCAGATTGCGCGCACGGACTTCTTCGACATTGAAACACGCAGGGCTTTTATGCGCCTGCCGAAAAGGATAGTTGCCAAAGGTCTAGGGGAGCCTCACTACCGGGAAATAGAAATACCGCCGCTCGATGCTGTCGTCGGAAATCCGCCGTATATCCGGCAGGAAGAAATTCCGAGAGGTAAGAAGAATGGCAACGGAGCCCCCGCAAACGGCACGAAAGGGTATTATCACCAGCTCGTTAAGCGAGAAGCAGGTATTGACTTATCGGGCCGCAGCGACATCCATTGTTACTTCTGGCCTCACGCAACCAGTTTTTTGAAAAAAGACGGCTATCTCTGCCTGCTTACTTCCAGCCAGTGGCTCGACGTTGAGTACGGGTTTCGGCTTCAGGAGTGGATTCTCCGCAATTTCGAAATTGCAGCGGTTTTTGAGAGCTTCGATGAACCCTGGTTTGTTGGGGCGAGGGTTGAAACAACTGTAACAATTCTTCGTCGCCAGGAAGACACCGCCAAACGAATGCAAAACATTGTCCGCTTTATACAACTTCGCCGCCCTTTAGCCGAAATCCTTTCAAATGACGGCACTATGGCAGGGGCGGTAAATTCGGCAGACACATTCCGGGATGAGATACTTTCCCTCCAGGCCAACACGGTTAACGACCGATATCGGGCGAGGCGGGTGAACCAAGGCGACCTTTGGCGTGAAGGCGTTCGGCTCGGCAGGATAATGGGAAAATCCAAATATTCCGAAAGCGGCGACCCTCACCAACAGGACGGCGAATACTATTGCGGGAAATGGGGCATGTACCTAAGAGCGCCCGACCTGTGGTTTGATCTGCTAGATAATTACAGGGAAAATTTTGCGCCATTTGGTACTCTCGCAAATATCGCACGTGGAATCACCAGTGGCAAAGATGCCTTTTTCTTTCCGGTCGATTGTACAGATGAATGCTTATCAAAAGATAAAAATCCATGGACGTTCGAGCAGCAATACGGCGTACCCCGAGAAAAAGTTTCATCAGGCGAAGTCAAACTGGTGTTGTGTGGTAAAGGTCGTGGTGAAATAAGACCAATAGAATCCGAGTACCTGGAACCCGAGGTTCATAGCTTGATGGAGATAGATGGATTCTCCGTTCTCCCTGAGCAGTGTTCACGTTTAATGCTTTTGGTGGGAAAAGGGAAGGAGTTGCTCAACGGCACCTATGTAAAGCAATATATCGAGTGGGGCGAGACAAAGAGCTTCCATACAGGTGAAACGTGCGCAGCGCGTGTGACCGATGCTAAGCCGTGGTATGACTTAACCGGCCATAAGCGCGGAGCACTCTTTTGGCCTAAATCCCAACAGTATAAGCATGCTATTCCAGTCAATGAGGCTCAATTGCAATGTAACTGCAATCTCTACGATATCACGTTGCCTACGGACATAGATCCTTATGTTATGGCCGGAGTTTTGAACTCCACAATTACTGTGCTATCAAAGTACCAGTTTGGAAGGCCGGTAGGCGTCGAGGGAAACTTAAAAACGGAAGTTATTGATGTTAATATGATGTCGATCCCCAACCCCATCTCGGGCAATTCCAAAACATTGCAACGGATTTCAGAAGCATTCCGACAAATGAAAAACCGCACTGCTCTCCAATTCCTTCCTCAGCGCCGTATGCGCGAAATGGACTACCGAAAAAAAACAAAAGAGGACGATCTTAGCAGCCTGTCCGATATTTGCGAACTCGACATGCAGGACAGGCGGGAACTGGATGATTCGGTTCTGGAACTGCTGGGCATCAGCTCGAAACTCCATCGCGACGAACTGATTAATGAACTGTACTCATATCTTCGTCAGTTCTTCGAATTAAAAAGGCAAAAAGAGGAAAAGGCGATTGCCAACAGGAACAAGACAAAACGTCGGTCACGCGCCAAACCTGAAGAGATAGCTGCCCAAATCTTTGATGAAATTAAGTCAAGCTACCCGCAGATGCTCCGTCAATACGATCCTAATTTTATCGACAAGCAGAAACCATTTGATACCTTTGAGTTACCGGCAGAGGGCGAACCCGCGCATTACAAAGACCTTTTCATGCAAGGTGTCGTTTTCAAAAAAGGTAAGCGTCGCACTATGATAAAGACCAAGAACCAGGCCCAGGACGGTCTTATCATTGAGGTTGCCCAATCAGGCATAAGGGGCTTTGTCCGAATTCCCCGAGAAGAGAGCGAGTGCAATAGCGTGTTTCAGCTTTTCTCCGCGTTTATTGAAAAGCGCCGCCAGATTGTGCGTGAACTTATTGAGAATCGAACAGCCGATGAGGAAATACAGGAAAAGGTGTACTCGGCGGTAATGCAGCTCATTTTGAACCAGAAGTGATGAAATCTACAAAGGATCATCGCAAGGGTCGAGCGAGCAGGCCACCCCTTTAGAAATCGCGATATGTTACTTCACAAACCCAAGGGCCGTTACAAGGTGGAGAAAGCTGTTAGGAATTCACTGATATGATTAAAACATTCACTTTTGATAGGGACGGGATTTCCTTTTTCACTCCACATTATTGCAGCAGAGGCCCACGGATTCTTACGGCAGGACGCAGCAACTAGGGCAGATAGCCTCATTTTAGACTGTTGATTTTGTGTCCATGATTTTACCTTGCCAGTGCAATCGCAAAAGTTATCTAGGCAGGCTCGCATCTTAGGGGCTCTTTTGAGTGCTGCCTCCAAAAGAAGACTGTCCAATGTGCCATTTTCTCCTTCTTTGGGTAGCAGAAAAATCGCAACTCGGGGGTCGTCGCCTTCGATTGTAAAGGCCTTTGATGGCACCGGAAAGTCAGCGACCGAAAGAGCTTCTTGCATGCTAGAGAAGCGCTTAGCCGGTTTATCATTCGCATCTACCATAATAAGAATGCCACGAAGCTCTTGAATTCTTCCCTTGATAAATCCTTGGACAGCAATTAAATATTCCGGGATCGCTTGTAAACCACTTCCACCACCAAATTCGTCACTTGGGCACCCTACACTGCATGTGTCAATTCCCTTAAACGTTAAGAGTTCACATAAGAAACGCGCATCACTCATTCCCTCACATATGACAAGGAATGGTCGTATAGCGTCTGGTTTCTTAGGTAGTAGATATTTGTTCATCGAATCTCAAGGCCTTGCTTTATGGCTGCTTCAATAAATTTACTCTGGATCGGAGTCACTTTAGATAAGTCATTTTCCCTTTCAATCCGTAACAAAAGTATTTCCTCTTCAGAGGCCTTCAAAGATGGCAACAAACTGCGCAAGCATTCAAGGCTATGAGTGGAAATGAAAAGCTGCGTGTCGTGCTCTTTCGCCAAACCAATTAATGTTTCCCAAACCATGGGATATTGATTATAATAGATTCCGTTTTCAATCTCATCCACAAGGACCACCCCTCCCTTGAATTGAACAATAGATAGCATTATAGCAAACAGTCTAGCTACCCCACCGGACACTAAAGAAAGAGGAATCCTGCGAGACAGCCCTACATCTGCATATAGTGACGTAATTCCTGGCATTGGACTTTCTACTGATATTTCAGAAATGAAAGGGAAGTGCCTCTTGATCGCATCTTCAATTTCCATGTTGCGCTTTTCTATTTTTAATTGGGACCACCATGCAGCGTTTTCCGCTGGAAATCCAAAATAATTGCTATAGAGCAACCCGGAAACAATTCCCATTGGAGCACCTGGATCGAAAAATAAATTACCTTGCTCGTTAACAGTAGCTAAAAGGGTATCCTTTTTACCATCAAAATTAATCCTTTCGAATGCCAATGGTATTATCGTTGTTGGTGGAGCAGAAGGAAACTTTTGTTGAGACTGAAAACCGATTGATGTTTGTATCGTAGTGGCTTTCTTCACATCAAAATGCACGCGCAACTCAGCAATTCTATTCTGAGAATCCTTGAGCGAAATAGATATCTCTTCCTTGGTTTCAAAATTACGAAACAGGTCAACGAATAGAGACTGAAATTGTTCTTGAGTAGGATTTACTGGAAGGGCTGTTACTATAGTACGTGTTTGATTAATCCATGGCAAACTTCCAGGGAGCCCATCAAGCCCAATCTTAATTGCTTCAAGTAGGACCGTCTTCCCACTGGCATTCTTCCCTACGATCAGATTTATTCGCTTTAAGCCATCAATCTGGACAGATTTGAAAGAACGAAAATTTTTGACCTTTAAGTTGTGTATCATTAAATATTCTCCAGACCGGAAAGTTAAGGTGGTGCAACGTTCTTGCTCAGTAGATAGAAACATATTCTCAGCCTGTCTCTGCCGCGTTCAAAAATAGCAGGTCCCGCTATTTTTGCAAATCATTATTTGACATTGGGGTCGCGCCAAACCAATATCTCGATATGTGAAGACAAATGTTCAAAAAACCTACCTTCTGACGGCTTAAAAGTCCATTTTGGGCACTGAAATCGTCGCTCTAAAAAGACCGACTTTCCAGAGGATTGGACTTGCTTCAAGAAAGCACTATTTCCCCAGTCCCACATACGTCCTGTCCAGGTCTTTAAGTATCCTGTCGGCGGCATCGCGTATCTGCATGCCTTTAAGGTTCTGCTCCCGGACGGCCTGGTCCAGATCCAGGAGATAGCGGGGAAAAAGCGGTGTTGCAGAAGCGCCAGCGCCGTTGGACGCCGCCGCCGGCGAAGCGGCCGGGCCTGAGTTAGACGCGCCGGCCTCGCTCGATGGCGGGGCGGGACCACCGAAGCGCGCAAAGAAAGCGTCCCTCGCGTAGTCGAACCAGCGGGATTTGGCGGGGTCCCGGCAGGTGTCGTACAGGCCGCTCAGGTCCCTGAAATCCCGGTTGGAAATGAGGTTTTGGAGATAGGCTTGATTTATCGGCCCAGGGGTGTTCATGCGGTTGTTCGCGATATCGTTCGCAAGGCGCGCAAGAATTTCGCTGTTGCTTACACCGGGTTGATTCGGGTTTGCGTCATGCTCGATGGCTGCCTGGAGAATATCGCTGGAAGGCGGAAACCCCGTTTTGGGATCTTTCCACGCCTGGAGCTGGAGGCCTGCAATCTGCCGCCCGGCTATGGCGTCCGTGAAGTTACTGTCGGCCGATGACTGTTTTTGTTCCTGGACCTGGTTGGCCCGGTTCCACTCCCCCTGAATCGCCCTGGCTATATCGTACCTTTGACCTGGGTCCGCAACTTCTTCTCTGTAATTGTTCGGGTCCATTACCCAACTGGTGGCCGCATCGATATCCGAACGCGGATCGGTGAGGTTGAACCTGGTTAAAACGTCGTTATAGACGGCGGCGTTCTGTTTTTGACGAACGGCCGGCAGCAGATAGTCCAAAACGTGCTGCCTGACATTATTTGAAGTCATGTAGGGCGCGTAGCGGTCATAGAGCAGCTTTGCGCCCTCCGGGTTGGCCGCTGCTTCGGTTAGAACGGCATCGGACAAGCCCCTGTCTATCGCGGCCCCTGCCTTTAACCCTGAAGCGGCAGGGTCCTGCCCCGCAGCCCTGACGTAACTTGCGTACAGATTCTTTATATTCTGGATCAGCCCTTCAGGGCCTGCTACATAATCGAAGTCATAACGCTCGTCCGTAATTCTTCTTGAGAGCGTCTGGGCCATTGCATCGCCCGTCTGGGCAATCCACTGGCTGGTTTGGCTTGCCTGGTGCCTCGCCATGGCGTCGAGATTGCTTTGCGTGCGATGAAGCGCCATCTCATCGAATCTCACTCGCTGCATATCATTGGGCAAACCTTGACGAATATCGGCCGCGAGGTCCTGCATTTTCTGTTGATAGGCTGGAAATCCTACTGCGGCATCCTTCCCCGTGAGCGTCAGGTACTCTTCATAGATGGCGCGCGCGGCGGGGTCAAACCGGGTTGCGTAAACATCGTTTACATTGGCCCTGTTTAATAGTTCCTGGCGTGAAAGGGCGTTTTTGTCAAAAATCCGGCCGGCCTTCTGAAGAGTTTGCCCCACTTGCCCGCCGAAAGATTCCGGTGTGGCGCGTATGTCTTCATAGGCCAGCCGGCCCTGAGGCAGAACTGATTGAACGAACGTCTCCGGACCTGGAACTACCGGCATCGGTGGTCCTCCTTGCTGTTAGTTTGGGCCTCTTATCCCGAGTTGCGTTCAAGAAAGTATCAAGTGATATTCTTCAAGAGCGTGGGGAGCTGTGCCCCCCACACCCCCTCGCCGCTACGCGGCTCAGTTTGGCGCTGTCGGCGGCGGCCCCGCGCATGCGGTGGCTTGCCGCCGACAGCGCCGAGCGCTCGGCCACACGCGCATGCGCGTGTAGCCGAAATCCTGCGGGGGTGCGGGGGAATCATTTCCCCGCTCTTTTAAGATGCTATTTTCCGTTTCCACTGCTTTTCCCTCTGTGGTGGACGCTTGCGGCAAGATTGTGCCACGCAGGGATTTGGTCCTGCCAAACGGCAACCAGAAGCGGCAACGGGAAGCGGCAATAGAAACGGCAACCAGAAACGGAAAAAAGCAGAGTGGGGGGTGATGAGTGATGAGTGATGATTTTGAAAAGCGCGGGGAGCTGCGCCCCCGAACCCTCACTTCGTTCGGGTTCGCGCTTACACATTGGACCGATGCTCGACGCTGGACCCTCACTGCGCTCAGGTCCGGGCTTGACATCTCTAACTTGGTGAACGCTCACTTCGTTCGTGTCCGCGCTATATGTTTGAACCTGCGTTCGATGCGTATAGTTCGTGCCCGATTATTTGTGAGGGCGCAAGCTTAAAGTCCGGGCACGATCTTTTGTGAGCGCCCAGTTCGCGCCCGATCTTTTGGGCGGGCTGTAGTGATATTGCGCTCGGCCACACGCGCATGCGCGTGTACGCCGAAATCCTGGCGGGTGCGGATCGGAATAGATGATTGTTGAAAAAGTGGGCAGGGTAGTTTAAGCCGGTATTAACAGAACCTCTTTGCTTAAGATGATTGCTAATTTGAATCTTTTGGTATAATGTAAAAGCGAGTTTGAATGACAATTGAATACAGCCGGGGGGTGCTCTGCGAGCGGGAGCTGAGATAATACCCTTGGAACCTGATCCAGTTAATGCTGGCGGAGGAATCGGCTAGAATAATTTTCGAAAGGCCGTTTTTTCCGAAACGGCCTTTTGCCGTTTTCCGGGCTGATTCCATTCTATCTTAGTTCATTTTCAGGATATTGCATTTTCATACGAGGAGAACGTGATGGCGACGCAGCTCGAAGCTGCCAGAGCAGGCATAATCACCGAAGAAATGAAGAAAGCCGCCGAAAACGAGCCGGTTTCCGCAGAGCAACTGCGGGAGCTGATTGCCGAAGGACTGGCTGTTCTGCCCAGGAATATTAATCATTCATTTCCCGACCTAAAGGCAATCGGTAAAAACCTCAAGACTAAAGTCAACGCCAACCTTGGGACAAGCGGGGAGCGCTGTTCCATGGATTTTGAGAAGGAAAAGCTCGGGGCGGCCCTGCGGGCCGGGACCGATTCCATAATGGACCTTTCCACCGGCAAAGACCTGGAGGCCTTCAGGATTTTTTTCCTGGAGAACTCGCCGGTCATCGTTGGAGCGGTGCCGATTTATGGGGTGGCTACAGAGATGGTTCAACGGCATCAAGCGCTCGATACAATGGATGCGGACGAACTTCTGAGAAGCATCGAACGGCAGTGCGCCCAAGGCCTTGACTACATTACGGTGCATTGCGGGGTGACCCTGGATTCCGTAAAAAAACTCGAAACTTACGAGCGCATCATGCCCTGCGTGAGCCGGGGCGGCTCCATTCACATGGCCTGGATGCGCAAAAACGGGAAACAAAACCCGCTCTATGAATACTATGACGACCTGCTGAGCATTGCATACAAATATGACGTTACCCTGAGCCTCGGGGACGGCTTTCGGCCCGGCGCAATCCTGGACGCTACCGACGGGCCTCAGCTGGAAGAGCTGATGACCCTTGGAGAGCTGGCAAGAAGGGCGCGCAAGCGAAACGTGCAGGTGATGATCGAAGGGCCGGGGCACGTGCCTCTTAACCAGATTACCGCCAACGTCATGCTCCAGAAGAGATTGTGCGACGGCGCCCCCTTTTATATTCTCGGGCCGCTTCCGACCGACATTGCGGCAGGCTACGACCACATTACCGCCGCCATAGGAGGCGCGATTGCCGGGGCTGCCGGAGCGGATTATCTCTGCTATGTAACCCCTGCCGAACACCTGGGACTTCCCAACGCCGATGACGTGTACCAGGGGGTTATGGCCGCCCGGATCGCCGGCCATATCGCTGATATCGCCAAAGGACTTCCGGGGGCCGTCGAGGCCGACAGGCGCATGTCGATCGCCCGGAGCAACCTGGATTGGGACGCAATGGCCCGTGAAGCCATCGACCCGGAACTCGTAAAAGCGCGCCTCCAGGTAACCGAGGACCGCGAGGGTTGCAGCATGTGCGGAAAGCTTTGCGCGGTGAAGATCAGCCGGGCGGTTTGAGGGGCAGAAGAGCAGTGAATGGTGAATAGTGAATGGTGAATGGTGAGGGCCTGCGGCCCGGCGCTGGGCAATTTGAAAGTGCTATTTCGCTCTATTGTACGCGCCAGTGAAGAGTGAAGAGTGGGAAGCGGGAAGCGGGGAGCAGGAAGCAGGGAGCAAGGAGCAGGAAGCGGGGAGCAGGGAGCAGGACGCAGGGAGCGAGGAGCGAGGAGCAGGAAAAAATAATTCCTTTTGGTTCTATCGCTTCGCGAGGAGTGGTGAATAGTGAAATCTCCAGATTCCTCAATCTCTCAATTCCTGAATTCCTCAATCCCTAAATCCCCAAATTCCTCAATTCGTCTTAATCCCATTATCCAACTGGACGTCCAAACCTCTTATTGCGTTCTCGCCGCGAGCGCCTTAATGAAGCGGCTAAAAATCCAGGGCGAGGAACAGCACTGCCGGTTTAACCGGCTGGCCTGCGCCGGCGTTAGAACGGAGAGTGATTTGCGCTCGTGGATGCAGGAATCCTTTCCGGCCCTGAATGCAAGCCTGTGGGAGAATTGCCGGAAACAGGCGGATGAGTTCCTTGAAACGGGAGTACAAGTGTTCAGGTGGGGCATCCCGTTTCCAGGTCCGATCGACCTGGAGGCGTTCTCTCAGCCAGGCGCTGCGCCTTGCCCTGCCGTCCTTTTTGGCAAAGGCGGCCTTAACTCCGATCTGCCTCTGCTTGCCGTATTCAATTCCCGAAAACCGAGGCTCGTTTCTCCTGATTCAAACTGGCTCAAGGCGCTGTGCTTCTTGTTTCGCAGTTTAGACCCCGGGGAAATCGGTCTTGCGGGCAGCATGGGAACGCTCACCTACGATCTGGCCGGCGCGCAGGCCCTGCGTTCCGGATTGGTTCAACTCGTGGTCGCGCCTTTCCCCCTGCCGAAGGCGGATCGGGAACTGTTGAAAATATACGGGGAAAACGCTCGCAGCGTTCCGGTATTTTCTTGTATGGTCGAGACCCTCACATGTTCCAAAAGGCAAGCCCCCATCTGCCGCGACCGGATTCTTGGCGCACTGGCGGATTTTCATCTCGTGCTGGAAATCCGGTCTCGCGGGAACCTCCTGGCGGCCCTGGAGGAAATCCAGGCAAAATCACCCCGGCCCCAGTTTGTTTTCGAACCCGAAAAGACCAACTCTTCGAACACGGGAAATCGCACCCTTCTGACAAAATTTTCAGAGTACGCACATGGATTCAAGCTCCCCCGGACCCAGGATTTGTCCTCCGCAAACCTTGTTCAAACCAAGTGCCCTGCAAATGAAAATTCACCCCGCTTTTCCAAAGGGAGACCACTTGGATTTTACCGATCCTCTCAGCACGGCGATATCGCCTGGAGTGATTATCTCTTCCACTATACCAGGGCATGTGCCGGCCCATGGCCGGGCCAGAGTTACCATCAATATCTGCTCGATCTGCTGGACGGACATCCCCTCTCAGGCCACTCGGCCCTGGAAACCCTCATCAGGATTATACAGGACGGGCTTATTCGG
>Ga0187854_10004359_pt1 | contig 10712 bp, 7 predicted proteins | sample June2016WEW_6_15_FD_132445 | JGI IMG/M metagenome (GOLD analysis project Ga0187854, IMG submission 132445) | Peatland microbial communities from SPRUCE experiment site at the Marcell Experimental Forest, Minnesota, USA - June2016WEW_6_150 | ecosystem: Environmental > Terrestrial > Soil >...
GACCCTGAAGAAGTACGTTCCTTATCTGTACAAGCTGCGGGAGGCGGTAGGACCGAAGTTCGACCTCATGCAGGAAAGCAACATGCGGTTGACCCTGGAGGAGTCTTTGGAGCTCTGCCCCATCCTGGAAGAATTGAAATTCTTGTGGTTCGAGGAACCCGTCGATGCGCGGCGGGAAGGAGCGATTGAAGGATATATCCGAATCAAACGAGCGCTGCCCACGGTGATGGTGTCCGGAGGCGAATCACTGGGGACGCGATTTGATTTCAAGCCCTGGATCGACCGAGACGCTTATGACATCGTCCAGCCGGACTGCAACCTGGTCGGGGTCACCGAAGCCTGGCATATCGCTCGTGTGGGCAATCTCAGGAAGAAATACTGCTGCCCCCACAACTGGCATGGTGGCTTAACAACCATGGCCAATGCGGCGCTGGTTGCCGCGATCCCCAACCGGCTTGTGCTGGAACTCAATCAGACTTACAACCCACTTAAAGAGGAAATCTTCAAAGAACCCTTGCTTGTGAAGAAAGGCTACATGGACCTGCCGAGCAAGCCCGGGTTCGGAGTCGAGGTGAAAGAGGATGTGGTAAAGGAGTTTCCTTACCTGCCCGGGTCGTATTCCAGACCCAATCCCGAACTGCCTTCGTAAGCACACTTTACTTTGGGGAACGAAGCGCCACTTCATACGCTTGCAGCAGGGCGTTCCGGTCGATTATCCAGTTAAAGTGCTCCACGATTCGCCTGCGGCCGCGTTCGCCAAGCTCTCGTCGCAGAGATTCGGAATCCAACAAGGTGAGCACCTTCTCGGCAAAATCGACCGGGTCATTGGGGCGAGCGTAGAGGGCTGCGTCCGCAGCAGACCGGCGTCCCTCCGTTAGCTCGAGGAGTACAACCGGCATTCCGAAAGCCATGTATTCGAGAATCTCCCCCACGGTGGACTTATCATTCATGGGGTGCAACGGGTCAGGCGCCGCGACGACCGGTGGATTGGGCGCGCGGGGGTTCACCAACACAGGCCTTCGATGCGATCTCGTAAAGTCGGCAGGGGGTCCAGCAGGCCGACGAGATCGATCGCCGTTTGGTGTTTCTTCAGCTTCTGCGCCACGCCTCTGAACTCCGGGTGATTGCCTGCGATGACGATGACTTCGCTTAAGGCCAGCGCGTCGTCGAGCGAACCTACGAGCAGACGCGGGAGTTCGGGGAGTACGCTCTCGACGTACACCCGGTTCGCTCCGATCAATCTCTGCAGGTCCACCTGAGGATCGTAGACCTTCACCTTTCTTCCACACTCGACGAGCGCTTTCACCAGTTGACAGGAGGGACTCTCGCGCAGATCGTCGGTATCCGACTTGAAGACCAGGCCGAGCACTCCCACTCGGCGCTTTCCCGTGGCGAGAACGAGTTCACACGCGCGATTCAAATGGCTGTGATTACTCCGGAGGATGCTCTCGAGCAATGGGATCTCCAGCCCGCTTGCCTTTCCCATCCTTGAAAGCGCTCTCAGGTCCTTCGGCAGGCAGGGGCCCCCAAAGGCAAATCCTGGTTTCAGATAGAGGGGAGAGATGTTAAGTTTCCGGTCTTCTACGAAGATGCGCATCACTTCACGACTGTCGATTCCCAGCGTCTTCGAAATTGCGCCGAGCTCATTGGCGAAGGCGACCTTCAGTGCGTGAAACGCGTTATCGGCGTACTTGAGCATTTCCGCGACCCTGAGAGAAGTTACGAACAGTGGAGCTTTTATCGGTCGCCATAGCTGCGCAAATCTCTTGGCCCCGTCGGCTCGGTTGACTCCAATGACAATGCGGGTGGGATGGAAGAAGTCTTCGATGGAGGACCCCTCGCGCAGGAACTCAGGATGGAAACAGACATGGAATCCGGCTCCTGCCTTTTTGCGCGCGCTCCGTTCGAGCAGGGGGATCACGAGTTGCTCCATGGTCCCTGGGGGGACGGTGCTCCGCACGGCCACGGTGTGAGGACTTTGCCGAAAGCGCAGCGCCACGCCGATTTCTTGCGCGGCGCGGAAAACGTAATCCAGGTTGGCCTCGCCGTTTCTCTTTGACGGTGTCCCCACGCAGACCAGAGACACTTCGGCGTCGTCCATCGCTTCGGCGGCCCGAAGCGAAGCGCGAAACTTCCCCGCCTGAACCACTCGCGAGACCAGCCGCTCGATACCTCGCTCCCCCAGCGGAGCGCGGCCTTCGTTGATCATCCGCACGCTTGTCTGAGAGATGTCTACGCCGCAGACATCGTGGCCCATTTGCGCCAGGCAAGCTCCCGTGACGCAGCCAACGTAGCCGAGCCCGAAAACGGCAATTCGCATGCGACCTCCCTGCTCCTCCATCTGTCATCCTGAGTCCCGCTTTTCGGGACGAAGGATCTCTGCAGTTCGTGTGGAACTTCCGCCCGCACAAGATCCAAAGCAACTGCAGGGATTCTTCGGCCGCCAAAAAACGGCGGCCTCAGAATGACACGACGCTATACCGCCACCTCAGGTGGAATTATCGGGCGAGAGCAGTCGCGTAGGCCTCCAGTAGCGACCTCTTCTCGCTCTCCCAGTTGAGACTTTCCTCGATGCGCCTTCGCCCGCACCCGCCCAGCTCGCGACGCAGGCTCTCCGAGTCAAGGATCCTCAGGATCTGCCGGGCGAAGTCTTCCGGGTCGTCGGGCTGCGCGTAAAGAGCTGCGCCTCCCGCCGAGCGGCGACCTTCGGTGAGGTCGTAGAGCACGACGGGGAGGCCGTAGGCCATGTATTCTAGAATCTTGTTCATGGTGGATTTGTCGTTCATCGGCGTGGCCGGGTCGGGCGCAACCCCCACCTCAGCGGTTGACAGGTAGGCCGCGACTTCCTCATCCGAGAGGCGCCCCGTGAACCTTGCCACCGGGTCCAGGCCCTTCTCGGCAGCCAGGGCTTTAAGCCGCGGGAGCTCGGTCCCTGAGCCAATCAGAACAAATAGGATGTCCCGGCGCTTCCATCGATTCGCGACCGAGGCAATCGACTCGAGCAACAGGTCAAGCCCGTCCTGAGGCCCCATGACGCCGAGGTAGACGACGAGATGGCGTCGGCCTTCCTTGAGTTCGGGTTGTGCAGCACTTTTCCGGATTCTACTGGGGTCGGGGCAACTTCGCACGACGAAAGTGCGGTCGCGACGCATATCCCCGCGAACGAGCGCCACTTCACGGTAGGACTCGTTGGTGGCAATCGAGACATCGGCGGTTCGGAAGGTAAGGCGTTCAGCCAAGCAAACCAGTCTATACCCGAAGTCTCGACGTCCAAATTTTGCCTCGTACAACTCGGGATTAAGATCGTGATGGTCGAAGATGAATCGCACGCCAAAGAGCTTGAAGAAGAGCCCGATCAGGAAAATCGTGTCTGGCGGATTACACGCCTGGAGGACACGGAAGCGTGTGCGTACGTAGACACTGAGCGTCAGGAGCAACTGGGCGGCGAGCGCCAGGACGTACTCGACAAAATACCCTAGTGGACCGGAAGCCTCCCAGACGCGGTACCGGTATATCTCTATGCCCTCGTTGGTCTCCCGGCTATTTTCGAAGCCGCGACCTTTTGGGCAGATGACCGAAACTCGATATCCAGCGTCCTGTAGCGCGCGCGCTTCCTGCCAGACGCGCCGGTCCATAGGTACCGGCAGGTTTTCGACAACGATGCAAACGGCGGGCCGTTCATTTTGCATGCCGGCACCACAACTCAAAATTCACCAACGCCCAAAGTTGCTTTTGCCGATCGCGAATGCCGTCGAAGTGCTCGCGCACGAACCTTTCCATGCTTGCCGCGTTGAAATAGCCACGTGCCCGGGCCTCCGATGAGAGCACCAAGTCCTCGACAAGAGACTTTAAGGGTTTTCGGAACCACTCACCGACCGGAACCGCGAAACCCATTTTACGCCGGTACAGGACCTCCGGGGGCAGAAACGGCTCCAAAGCTCGCTTCAGCAAAACCTTCGTGCGAAATCCCCGAGTCAAGAGTTTTGTGGGGAGCCGCGCCGCCAGTTCCACCAGCTTATGGTCCAGGAACGGCAGGCGCTCCTCGATAGAGGCGGCCATCGTCATCAAATCTCCGCGCAGCAGAAGATTGTCCGGCAGCCAGACCTTAAGGTCTGCATAGAGCATGCGCTTCAGCGGTGTGAGTTCGCGCCGTTTTTCCAAATAGCTTTCAAACACCTGGGCGGGATGAGCGGGATCGACCTGAGCCAGGAATTCCGGTGCGAACAGGTTTTCCCGCTCTTCGCGCGAGAAGGAAGCGAACCAGGTGGCGGAGCGCTCCGCCTCATCGCGGATGGAGAGCGCTTCGAGGGCGATCCTGGCGCGCCGCTGCCTGTACGGTAGCCAGCGGACCAGGGCATTGATGACTTCCTCCGGGAGCGCCGAAACCAGCCCCGCCAGCCGGTCGACGGCATATTTGGGATAACCGGCGAACAGCTCGTCTCCGCCTTCGCCCGCCAGCACCACCTTCACGCTCTGCGCCGCCAAGCGGGAAACCAGGTAAAGCGCCACGTCGGTGGGCTCGGCGATGGGCTCGTCGCGAAAGGCTACCAGACGCGGCAACTCGTAGCTCAGTTGCTCGGGCCGCATGATGAGCTCGTGATGCTGGGTGGCAAAGCGTCGCGCCACGGCGCGCGCGTAGGGCAATTCGCTGTACTCGGGTTCCTCAAAACCCACCGAGAATGTGCGCAGCGGCCGCGCTTCCAACTCCGCCATGAGGGCCACGACAGCGCTCGAATCCGTCCCCCCACTCAAAAAGACACCCAGGGGAACATCGGCCATCAGCCGCAAGCGGACCGATTCGCGAAGCTGCTCGACGACTTCCTCGGCGATTTCCTTCGCCGGGCGGGAGATTTCTTCTTCGACGGGGATGTCCCAGTAGGCGCGGGTGTGCACGCCGGTCGAATCGGCAAGTAGGAAGTGGCCCGGGAGCAATTTCTCGACACCTCGATAGAATGTCTGTGGCGCGGGGATGTAACGGAACCCGAAGAAGTCGTAGACGGATTGCGGGTCGATCTCGAGCGGTTGTTCAGTGAGCTCGCGCAGAGCGCGCGACTCGGAAGCGAAAACCAAGCGCCCAGGCTCTCGACGATAAAAGACCGGCTTGATTCCCAGCCGGTCGCGCACCAGGAGAAGGCGTCGCTTTCGGGCGTCCCACAGCGCAAACGCGAACATGCCCCGCAGGTGTTCAAGACAGGCAAGGTCGTACTGCTCGTAGAGATGGATGATCGATTCGGTATCGCTGGAGGTGCGGAACTCATGGCCGCGCTCAAGGAGGTCTGCGCGCAGGTCGCGGTGGTTGTAGATCTCTCCGTTGAAAGTGATCCAGATGGTTTCGTCTTCATTCGAAATCGGCTGGTGGCCGCCCGGGAGGTCAATGATGCTGAGGCGGCGATTGCCGAGCGCGACTTCGCCCTGGAGATAAAATCCCTCATCGTCCGGCCCGCGATGGGCCATGGCGTCCGTGGCGCGTTTCAGGGCGACACGATCAGCGGGCGCACCCGTTCCGAAATTGAAAACTCCGCAAATACCGCACATTGGAACTGTCCGTGAACGATCCAGCGCCGTAAGAAGAGGCCGCCAGACGTTCGACTCCCAACCGATCAGGCTTTCTCAAACCCGTTCCTGCAAGCGGGGTAGAGCAGGTGGAACAGGGTCATTGCCAGGTAACGGGGGTAGGAACGATGATCGGACAGGATGCCGTAATCACGGTACGAGTAATCGAAGCCGCCATCGGGTCTCTGGTGGGCGAGAACCCGATCATAGCAGGCGGCGATCAACTCAGGCCGAACGCCCAGCCGGAGTCGGAACGCTTCGTGGAGAGCTGCTCCCATCGCCGCCGTGTAGTAATCGACCTCGGGTCCCCCACCCCGGGCGTGACGGCAATTCTTGGCGCAGGCTCCCGTTGGCTGCACGCCAGTCTCGAGGAACCGGGCGAGCCTGGGAAGTAACAGTTCTGCCCAACGGCCGGGCTTAGAGGAGTTGGACCATGCGAGGTGCAGAAACTGAAACGCATTGTATTGGTAGCAAAGGTAGTGCGGCCGGGCCTTCTCATATTGGTTCCCGATGATGTAGGGGAGTTCGCCCGTGGGAAGCTGCACCGCCGCCACGAAATCCAGCAGTCCGCTCACGTGCTGGAGATAGCGCTCCTCGTGGGTCGCCTCCCACAAGCGAAGAAAATACCAAGCCGCAATAACGGAGTTGTTGGTCACCTTGCCGCGCGGCTTGTCAAAGTAGTTGATGACCTTGCCCACCGTGTGGTCTTGAAATCCTATGCGATTCACCATGAAGTCGTAGGCACGCACAGCGCCGTTGATCAGATCCTTCCGCGACTCACGTTGGTACGTCGCGAGCAGGGCACCCCCGCCCCAAATCCCTTCGAGCGTGGCAACCAGGTGCTTGCGTTCAGGCAGCGGGTATTTCCAATAGCCCTCCTCTGTTTCCAAGGCCAGGGTGGCCTCGGAGCTCCGGATAGCTATGTCCCGATAGCGTGGGTCACCCGTCGCGTCGTAAAGCAGCCAGTTCCCGAGCACCCAGTATCCTTGGGTCTGCGTGAAGACGTAATCGTCTCCCCAAGGAACGAAATCCAGTGCACTCTTCAGAAATCGCCAGGCACGGAGGTTGAACCGGACTCCAGGGTCAGGTCCGTGAAGTATTCCACCCTCGTAGTGAGTTCGATAAAGGTAGAAGTGTAAGCGTTCAGCGGATTTGATAAGATCTTCGCGTGTGGGCATTCAAGATATCTGAGTGTAATCGAAAATCGATGCGACCTGAAGAAGATTTCTGGGGGAAAGGCATCAAGAGCGCGTCACCCGAGAGTAAACTTCCAGAATTCTATTCGCCGTGGCTGGCATGGAGTAGGGAATTAGCCGCTTGCGGCCACGGCTGCGTTCTCCGCGGCGGCAGACTTCCACGATTTTTGCCGCCATGGCATCTACATCGCGAGGAACGATGTAATTCCCGTCGCTCTCATAGATCAAGTCCACCACGTCTCCGACGTTCACAGAAATGACTGGCAGGCTTGTAGCCATAGCCTCTTTGACCGCGTTGGGTGAACCTTCAATCATGGAAGCCATGACCAAGACGTCCGCAGCGTTCATATAAAGCGGCATTTCGGAATGAGGCTTTCTGCGCACCTGAAGGATTTCGAGCTGAGGAAGTTGTTCCCTCGCTTTGGCGACGGCGGCTTCAATGAGATCAAAACGCTTCCGTTGCTCTTTGGGATTGTATGCAAACAAGACGTACTTCTTCCCTGGGTCCAGGCCGGCAACACGACGGGCCTCACCGTAGTCCATGGGGCGGAAGAGCTCCAAATCGATCCCACAGGGGATGACCTCAGCCGAATCCAATCTCAACACTCGCCGCATTTCCCGGTTTTGTACGATGACAGCGGAGGCAAACGGCGCCAGCAAGTAACTCGCAACCTTGAAGAATCGGCCCATGGGGGTGATATGGCCGTCCTTCCGGGGTCGGCCCAGAACGTCGTCTCCGTGAAAGGTAATCACCAGGGGCACGCGAAGCTGAAAACGCGCTACCCACCCGGACAAACCGAAATGAGCATGTATCAAGTCGTAATTCTCGGCCCGTAACCGGCGCCGCAGCTCCCCGATGCCGAGCAAGTAATTCCAGCGCGATTTACGGCCGTTCACAAACAGCACGTCGTGATCCACTCCCAGAGGGCGAAGGGATTCCAGTTGGTCCTGGACAAAGCTGCCGAAGCTGGGGTCCGCTTCGTTGGGCCACATGTTCGTCACAACCAGAACGCGCTGCTTCTTAGCCATAGCAATATCCAGGTGGCAGAGCGATTATAGCATTCGTCTCGCTGGCCGCCGAACATTGCACCCGCCCGGCTGATGACAAAGTCAAGCGGATACGGTTGACGTTTCATGACCGTTGAGGTTTCCGGCCCCACAGAAAACAACCAAGAAACACCGCAAGTCTTTCGCCTCTCGAGGCAGTCTTTAAATGAAACCTCATCTCCTGCACCGGCCAGCCACATGCACGAAGCAGGTGGATTGGTGAATGGGTCCCCGTCCAACACAGTCGATCCTCGCCATGCTTCTGGCGCCAACTCGCAGGGGCTGACGGTGAGTCGCCGCAGTCTCGCCGCGCGGAATCGCGTCCTCGGGGCTCGACCGCGAAACCCTCGAGCCGGCCCCTGACCCTTGTCGCATCACCGATGAGCAACGCAGGGGCATTACGGCAGCGTCGTAGGTGCAGAAGAATTTAGCCCACGAGGGCAGTCGTGGGAAAGCCAGGACACAAACATTAAGTTTCCGATGTCGAGCCCCTGGAGGGGCGGTAGAAATGGCGCATACCCGCGCCGAGCCCCGTCAGGAGTGACATCTGCGTTTCTTGAGGAAGAAACTGCCGCGCGGTGGAAGGGGCGCGTCCTGAGATTTAACCAGGACGCGGTCCACTGGTGTCGCGCGCTGGAGCGGGCTTGTTCCCTTCGGGAATTGCCTTCCTCCTATGGCTGCGGCCATGGGCCAGAGATTGGTAACCACAAGGACGCGGTATGAGCTCATGCAGGATCAGTTCCTGGTTCTTCGAGCCTCTGCCGGACAAAAGCAAGGGCGCACTTCATACAACCCCTATAACGCACCTCGGCTGCAGACGCCCATGAGATTTCCGCCTATCGCCCGCCGGCATATTTTGCGTGCACGGCGCGAAGCTGCTGGGACTCATCACGGATTTCCGCCAAGTCGCGCTTCAGCTCCGCCCAGCCGTACCAATGCTGGTAATCAGGGTTCATGTGGAACGCGCCCTGGAAGCTCCGCATGCGGTGTTCGAGGAACATCACATAGAGTTTCTGTTCGATAGGATATCTCACCTCATAGAACCGCAGCAGGTCGGGGACCGGTGGGCGATCCTTGGGCCGCTCCAGGATTCCATCGCGGTAGAGACCCTCGACGATGTCGATGGCTTCTGCCACCAGTTGGTCGGAGGCCTTAATGATGGAATCTGCGGCCTCCAGGTTCTGCTGGGCGAAAGAGCGTGCGTGGCATTGGGCGCAGACGCTAATCATCCGGTCGCGCTCTGCCTGCCATTCCTCCGTAGTCAGGCGCGCCAACTTGCCCACCTTCACCACATCGAGGCGCGCTGTGGGCTTGCCGTCCGGGGTGAGCACGCCCAAGCCGATCAAGATCTTCTGCCGATATTGAAGCCATTCCGGGTCTTTCTCCGGCAACCTGAGGGCCAGGAATCCCCAGGCAGTACGCACCGCGTGATCGCCATTCGGCATGTGGCAAGTAGCGCAAACCGGAGAACGCGGGCGGTCCGGGGAGGCCTGATCGGGATTCTTGAACCAGTCCGCAAGTGGGGAATTCCAATTCCAACGCGCGCCCTGCACCGTGTAGATCGAGCCATGCTTCGAGGTTGAGTACATTTCCCACTGCGGATGGTCGAAGCCCATGTGGCAGGTCATGCAGGCTTCAGGGCGCCGGGCTTCCGCCGCAGAAAACAAATGGCGGGTGTGGCAGGAATCGCACTTCCCTTCATCCCGCCCGATCCGGTGGCAGCCGCCGCATCCCTTCTCGCCCTCGATAATCGCCTTAGGTTGCTCGGCGGTGGTGGGCATTGCCGTCAGAGCCACCCACGCCACCGCGTGCTTCCCGGAGGAAAACTGCTGGAACTGCTGAGGGTGACAGATTGCGCAATTGCGGGGAGAAACCCACCGCCGCACACGCTTGTCCTCGCACGCCGTGGATGAATTGATTATCGCGGCTGCCGCGTCTTTGGCAGGCAAGTGACATTCGGCGCACCCCACACCCATGGCAAAGTGTTTGCTCAACTGCCAATCACGAATGGCGCTGCCTGAGATCCCTTTTTCAACGTGGCATTTCAGGCAGGGGCGGCTTTCCTGGGGGACTTTGTCCCAGGGAATTTGATTCGTCTGAGGAACGCCCCGGCCTGCCCTGCCGGGCAATGACGCGCCCCTGATTGCTTGGGCTGATCCTGAAAGGAGAATTATCAGAGCGAACGGAATTGACACCGAGTCAAACAAACTCAGCTTCTTGCAACCCATGGCCTTCTTTCCCTTCTATGAGGTCCGAAGCTAGAGCTAGACCGCAGAGATTCTAACCTTTCAGGGGTGAAATCGGTAGGCCCTAAATAACAAATTCTTCCCAGCGTCTTCTGCATTTGACACGCATGGTCTCTGCGAAAGGTTGCATCGTCGTTGCCTTCCACGGTGGGGTCTGCGACATCGGAACACTGCGAGAAGATTTGGAGTTATGAAGACACGGTTCTCGCACCCGACTCACCCCTGAAGTGATGCTGGATGCAGTCAGCGAATGGGGCGCGGGTGTCGAGAAATTCGTTTGCATGTTTGCATTCGCCGCTAACATACGAGCTTCTCAGGCCCTAAGCCTCGAGCAATCTTTCGTAATCTCGCACCAGAGTTTTCACATCGAATCGGCTGAGAAAAGCGTCCTGGCTCTCGTCTGGTTCCAATCTCTTGCTTGCAGAGTTGACGGCAGAAACGATTGTTTCTGCCAGAGCCTTTGGGTCCGAGGGCGGGACCAGGCGGGCCCTCGGGCAATCCCCAAGTATCTCACGCAGCCCCCCCGGGCAGTCCGAAGCCACCACCCGCGTCCCTACAGCCAAGGCTTCAAGCACCACCAAAGGCAAGCCCTCAAAACGCGAAGGGAGTACAAACAGATCGGCATGCTTGAAGTAGGGATAGGGATTGGGCTGGAATCCAACCAAGTGTA
>Ga0187854_10004361_pt1 | contig 10709 bp, 11 predicted proteins | sample June2016WEW_6_15_FD_132445 | JGI IMG/M metagenome (GOLD analysis project Ga0187854, IMG submission 132445) | Peatland microbial communities from SPRUCE experiment site at the Marcell Experimental Forest, Minnesota, USA - June2016WEW_6_150 | ecosystem: Environmental > Terrestrial > Soil >...
ATAAAAAGCGGAACAATTGATCGCTCGGAGATAAGATCGACCTGCCAGGCCATCCCCAAAAGGCTCTCGGCCTTATCTAACAGCGTTTGTTATGCCACTTTATTGAGTTTTGCAAAAGGCTCATATAATAAGAAATGGAATCCATTCCCATAAACAAATGGATCCCGCTTATAGCTAGAAAGATCAAATTGGACTGAAAATGCGCAATCCCTTTGATAGATATTGTTTTTTCAATTTTTCTCTTATTTTTCTCTTATTTTTCACTTGACACAAGAAATCATTGGTGTAAACTCTTACAAAATTGTTCCTTATTAGAAATATCGTTTCATGGGAGAAACGATCTTGTATGGCTTATAATAAATTTGTCTCCTCATTAATCAAGGGTCTATTAATATTGGAATGCTTCAATCCAAATAGCTTGGCATATTCATTGGCTGAGATTACAAAAAAAACAGGCATCTCAAAGGCTACCGCATTTCGGCTCTTGAAAACACTATCTGAATTGAATTATTTGAGGTACGAGCCAGAAAATAAAAAATATTATTTAGGATCAAAGGTTCTCTCACTGGGTTTCTCGGTATTACAGGGATTGGAAATTCGTGAGATTTGTCGGCCATATCTTGAAAAATTATCCCGGGAATCTAACAAAACTGCTAATTTAGCAATTGTCGATAAATTAGAAATGGTTTATATAGATAGAATTCGCTATCCTGATATCCAAGACTTGAATATAACCGTGGGGAGTAGAATTCCAATTTATAATACCTCCGTGGGGAGAGCAGTTTTAGCTTATCAGAATCGAGAAGGCTTAGATGAAATTATAAAACAATTAATTAGGGATAACGAGGCTGTCCGATATATTGGGAAGGATGGGGAATATTTAAGGAGAGTTCTTGATGAGGTTCGAAGAAATGGGTTTGCCACTAATGATCCAGAGCGCCAAAAAGAAGCGAATATCCACGCAATTGCCGTTCCAATTCGTACTCCGACTGGAGTCACTTGCGCGATAAATATAGTTGTGGGATCTCATATATCCATTCAGGAACTCAAAAATAAATATTCCCAAAAATTGATAAAAATATCCAACGAAATATCGGAAGTCATGGGCTATCGATTCACAGGCTGATAATTAAAAATGATTATTTATTCAATTACATAGGCTATTTGGATAATTAATCCAAAGAAGATTACAGACGGCCCCCCATTTTCTTATTACTTAATAATATGTGCCCTAAGGCTATTGGCCAGGCAGATATTGGCGTGAGGAATCACTGATGATGAGTAGAAAAGGATCATTTTCAATAAGGAAATTGATGAGCCCCGAAGAAGCAGTCAATTTAATTAAGGATGGTGACACGGTAACTGTTTCCGGGATGAGCGGGGTTAATGTACCAGACCTTGTTTTGGCTAACCTCGAAGCACGTTTTCTTAAAACAGGAAGGCCGCAGGGCCTCACAGTTACGGGATCCTCTTTTGAAGCTGGAAATGGAATTGAACGTTTTGCCCATGAAAAAATGCTTAAACGCTATATTGGTACTTGGTTTTATTTATATCACCGTTTGAGGGACCTCATCAGTGCCAATAAAATAGAAGCCTATTGTTTCCCCTTAATAACACATCATCATTGGATTCGAGAAATAGCTCGGGGGAGTGTTGGCCTCATAACCCATATCGGGATCAACACTTCTTATGATCCGAGAATACTTGGGGGAAAGCTTAATGAGTCCACTAAGGAAGATTTGGTGGAAATTATAAATCTTAAAGGAAAGGAATACCTTCTATATTTATCTATGCCCATAAATGTAGCAATCATCCGCGGTACAACGGCTGATGAAGATGGAAATATTAGTCAAGAAAAGGAATCTTTCAAAGCTGGGGTATTCTATCAAGCAATGGCCGCCCGAAATTCGGGTGGCGTTGTTATTGCACAAGTTGAGCGGCTTGCAAGGGCAGGAAGCATACATCCACGAATGGTTGAAGTTCCGGGAACATTGGTTGATGCGATTGTACTTGATCCTAAACAGCCCGATAATTCAGCATTTCCGGATCGGGTTATCCAAGGAACCACTGGGGAAATCGAAGTACCATATCCTACAATTAATCCTATCCCTCTCTCAGCTGAGAAAGTCATCGCACGGCGATGCTGCATGGAAATCGGTTTAGGCCAGAATGTCAACGTTGGTGTTGGTATTCCAATGAGAGATATAACTAATGTTTCAATTGAAGAGGACATTGAAACTCTTTACAGAATTATGGTTGAGCATGGAACCTATGGGGGATTGAGTTTTGCAATCTCTCAACAAATAAACCCTACTTATTTTTTTTCCTATAGTGAACTATTAGATTTCTGGAATGGTGGCGGGTTGGATCTTTGCTTTCTTGGGATTGGAGAGGTGGACGTGAATGGAAACTTAAATATTGATCGATGGCGAGGCAACCTTGTTGGCGCGGGTGGAGCCCCAGATATCGCGTATAACGCAAAGAAGCTTGTTTTTTGTGGAACACTGACAAGTGGTGGGGTGAGACATTATGTCGAGAATGGCAAAATATCCATTTTGAAAGAAGGGGCAAATAAGCGGTTTGTTAAAAAAACCGGATGGATCTCCATCAATTGTAAAGACCTGGTCCAAATGGGGCGAGAGGTCTTATTTATTACTGAACGCGCCGTTTTTAAATTGACTAAAGAGGCTCTGCTCTTGACGGAAATCGCCCCAGGAATAGATATTGGAAGGGATGTGATATCCCAGATGGAATATACCCCTTCGATTCGATCTGATCCTAAAATAATGGAAGCGGCTATCTTTCGGGAGGAAAAAATGGGATTAAGATCGCGTTTTGACATTCCTGCGGCCCCAGGAAAGAAATTCCGCGGGTCACTGCTTGAAATTCGCGGGAATTTTGAGCGTATCGGGACTAAAACAAAATAATTAAATGAAAGAGAATTCCTTAGGAGAAAAGAAATGATGGCATTAGAGGGCATTAGAATATTAGATTCGACGCGGCTGGCCCCCGGGCCCTTTTGCACCATGCTCCTTGCTGACTTAGGAGCGGATGTAATAAAGATTGAAGAACCCAGCAGCCCTGCGGGGCGTCGTGCGAGCCAGGCAGGGGAAGCAGGAACTGCGCTTCCTCTTTTATTGAGTTCTGAATCTCCATATCATGCTTTGCATCGCAATAAAAAAAGTATCGTCATCAATTTAAAAAGTGAGGAAGGCAGATCTGTATTGTATAAACTACTCCAAAAGGCTGATGTATTCGTGGAGCAGATGCGGCCAGGGGTTAGCAAACGATTGGGTATTGACTATGAGACACTAAAGGGAACAAACCCGCGAATTATATATTGCAGCATAACCGGTTATGGCCAAAATGGGCCATATCGCGATATGGCAGGACATGATATAAATTATATTTCATTGGCTGGTGCGCTTTCCCTTATAGGTGAAAAAGGGGGTCGGCCAACAATCCCATTAAATATATTGGGCGATTATGCGGGAGGGAGCTTATATGCTGTTATGGGAATACTGGCGGCGATTATAGCGCGGGGAAAAACGGAGCGAGGCCAATATGTGGATATTTCAATGACTGATGGAGTAGTTTCTTTGTTAACAAGAGCTTATTCGGACTATTTTGAAAGTGGAGTTGTTCCGGAAAGGGGGAACCATTTTAATAGCGGTGCCTACCCATTTTATGACGTCTATGAAACTAAAGACGGGAAATATGTGACTATAGGAAGCATTGAGCCGTGGTTCTATTCTAACCTATGTAAAGCAATAGATAGGGATGATTTAATACGATGGCAGGGCGCAAAGGAATCTAAAAAGGAGGAAATTCGCAGCATATTCCAATCTATCTTTCGCAATAAAACGCGAGACGAATGGTTTGAGATATTAAGTAAGGCGGACATATGTGGGGCAAAAGTATTATCATTAGATGAGGCAGTGAAGGACCCTCAAATGGATGCACGTGGAATGTTTGTCGAATTGAATCATTCGGGAAAAGGTAAGATAAAACAAGTAGGTATTGCCGTAAAGCTTTCCGAGACTCCTGGCAGTATTAGGAGTTTTCCGCCGCGGCGAGGAGAGCATACGGATGAAATATTGGAATCATTCGGATACAAAAGGGAAGAAATCGCTTTGATGCGTGAAAAGAAGTGCATAGAATGATATAAATCCAATTGTTTTGGGAAATATTTGGGGATGACCATTGAAACCTAGAAATTATCAAAGACGTATACAACGATTGGCAAAATAGGTAATTAGTCCTGTTTTGGCACCAGGTTACGGAGGTAAGTTTTTATTCCTATTTGGGCAAAGAGATCGGAGCGACGGTTGTTTTCCCGGAACTCCAGCTCTTTTAGTTAAAGGGGGAATTGTCTTTTGGAGACATCTTGGTGTTTGATGAATCTTTCCTTGGGCCAGATCCTGAATCTCCAAACCATTGATATAGGCTTTGCCGGAAGAGAAATACATGCTGTGATCCGCCTTCAGAGGGCGATATCCGCAGAACATGGGGCTATCATAGCTCCTGAGCTTGTCCGTATAGACGAGACTGGCCCGGCGGGCCTCTTGACGCTGATGCAACAAAGTTTTGCGGGGACATTGGGAACGACATGGACATGAACCAAACCATCACGCTCCAATATTCCAAAGACAGGACCCCTTCCACCCCCCTCTCTTCCATGGTTTCCCCTGCGTCTAAGCGCGAAATAAGCCTCCCCAAGCTCGATCTCTCCATCCAGAAGGAGGTCCGCATATTCGGGATGGCTCAGGATGGACATCCAGATGCTATTCACGGCCCTATAAACGCCCTTATAAGACATCTTCATATGCCAGGGCATCTTGTCGACGGATACTGCCGGTTCAAAGAGAGCTTGATGATGGATGGCCATTGAACGCAACTCAGGCGTCCATGAATGATTCACGGCCCGGAAACTTCACGGATGGGATTCCTGCACAAATAGCGACTATGAAAAACACTGCGTTGGCTTATCAAAAAGCCAAAGGAATTCCGGATAAATCCAGTATTACGGGAGTAGATGCTTAGCCTTTGAGTCAGCTTCAATCATAAACAATCCCGCAATTGGGGGGTGTCTGATCTAATTCAGATTAATGCGAGAATGGTGTCCCAATGAAAAGATCGGCTATTGAAATAGGTGTGCCTATTTTATGGATTCTATTGTCTTGCTTTATTGTGAAGGGGGCCATTGATTTACAAATAGGGGGTCTATCCCATCCTGGCCCAGGGTTTATGCCTTTAGTAATTGGGATATTTATGACTATTGTTTCCTTTATCACATTACTTCAAATGATATTAAACAAAATAAGGATAAATTCCAAAACAATGGATGATAAATTGTCATTTGCGAATTTTAACAAAATACTCATTGTTTTTATTTCCGTTATAACTTATAGCCTGGTGCTCAACTATCTAGGGTATTTAATAAGTACGTTTGTTTTAATGTTGTTCTTGTTTAAGGGAATTGCCCCCCAAAAATGGAGTATTGCTTCAATATCAACGATCATAACCGTTATTCTTTCATATTATATTTTTGTGGTTTGGCTTGGTTGTCAAGTATCGTCCTATCCCAAATTCCTAGTATATTGAGTTGATTTATGAGGTAATTTGAAATGGAAACACTATTTTTGGCCTTCTCTGGATTAAAAGTAGCGACAACATCCTCCAATCTCATGTTTTGTTTTATTGGCGCGATGCTGGGAACCCTCATTGGGGTATTACCTGGAATAGGCCCAACCGCAACCATTGCACTGCTGTTACCAATCACCTTTCATCTATCACCTATTGAGGCAACAATTATGCTTGCAGGTATTTACTATGGAGCCATGTATGGGGGATCCACCACCTCGATTCTTGTAAATATTCCCGGGGAGGCGGCTTCCGTCGTAACTTGTCTCGATGGGTATGAGATGGCTAAAAAGGGACGGGCTGGCCCTGCACTAGGGATTGCTGCAATTGGCTCTTTTATCGGAGGCACGTTTGGCCTTGTGTTGCTAATGTTTCTCGCTATACCCTTGGCAGCGATTGCCATCGAGTTTGGGGCTCCCGAATATTTCGCGATTATGTGCTTGGGTCTAACTCTTATTATTTATCTTGCCCAGAGAAATTTTCTAAAAAGCTTAATTATGGCTTCCTTTGGTCTTTTCTTGGGGGTCATAGGGATTGATCTTGTCACAGGTGATGTGCGTTTTGGGTTAGGTTTTTATGAACTGAATGATGGTATAGGGTTAGTGCCAATTCTGATGGGCCTCTTTGGAGTATCCGAGGTAGCATTTAATCTCGAAAAAGGGGTGTCTCAGGAGATTTTCAAAACTAAGATCACAAATTTATTGCCCCGTGGTAAAGATTGGATTGATTCGAAAATGCCGATTTTGCGTGGCTCAATTATAGGATTTGTACTTGGAATATTACCCGGCGGCGGCGCAGTCGTTTCATCTTTTGTTAGCTACAGTTTAGAAAAGAAATTCTCAAAATATCCTGAGAAGTTTGGGACAGGAGTAATTGAGGGGGTTGCGGGACCGGAAACTGCAAACAATGCAGCTTCAACGGGTGCATTTGTGCCATTATTTGTTTTAGGGATTCCGGCCAACGTCGTTATGGCATTATTATTAAGCTGTTTGATGATCCATGGCATGCAGCCGGGCCCGACACTTATTAAGATGCACCCAGATCTGTTTTGGGGGACGATCGCCAGTATGTATATTGGAAATATAATGTGTTTGGCCTTCAATTTGCCAATGATTGGGATATGGGTACAATTACTTAAAATTCCTTATAAGGTTCTTTTTCCTTTAATTATACTTTTCTGTAGTATTGGAGTATACAGTACTAATAATAGCGTTTTTGACATTTATGTCATGCTTTTATTCGGGGGACTGGGTTATATTTTCAGGAAGTTGGACTACGAACTTGCCCCTCTAATTTTAGCATTTGTTTTGGGACCAATGCTAGAGGCGGCTCTTAGGCAATCTTTAATTATCTCTAATGGGCACTTTTCCATATTCTTTGCAAGACCTATTTCTGCGGTATCATTAATAATTACTATTGTTATTTTAGTATTAGCTGCAATTCCCTATATGAAAAAATATAGAAATAAAGTCGTAGAAACTATTGAGGCAGAATAGAAGAATGAAGACAATTAAAAAATCATTCACATGGAAGGGATCTGATGTTAGAAGAAAATAGCGCACCAAAAGGTGTGGGAATTATTATATAGATATTAAAGAGGTTATTCCCATAAAATAGCGAAAAGTTATGGGTTAGCGTATGAAGGTTATCAATATTGTTGCAATGTATAATTAATAAGGGTTTCTTTAATTATCATTTAGGGAATAGGAAGGCCAAATGGTGTCAGAATTCATAAATTGCTATGGAAGGGAAATTATGCGGCGTGGTTGAATTAACCAATGTGAAACTTTGATCAGCTATGATTGACGTTTAATATACTTTCGGAGACGGTTTTATACGATCGCACAAATCGCGAAAACAATGTATTGAAGGGAAGGAAAAAAGGATGGTAGTTCCTCTCATTAAGGGGGAAATTATATTTTCAAAATATGCAATAAATCCATCGAAAAGGAGAAGAGAAAATGAACAATCGAAAGAGAAGAGCTAAAATGGCTATGCTCAGTATGGTTATTTTATCATTTTTAATAATAATGCCCTTTAATTTGTCTTTTGCAAAGGATTTCCCTACGCGTCCAATTAATATTGTAGTTCCATGGGCTGCTGGGGGGGAAGCCGATATGGCTTCAAGGGTGGCTGCTCAATACATTTCTAAATTTCTCGGCCAACCAGTTATTGTGCTTAATAAGCCCGGAGGTGCCATTGCAGTTGGTGCTGATTATTTTTTGCACCAGCCTGCCGATGGATATAATCTTTTCTGTGCAGGCGCTACGCTTGGCCTTGCACCAAAGATGCAAAAAATGCCATTTACTCTTTCAGATTTTACCGGTTTGGTACAAATTCAGGAAAGCAAATGTGTTATTTTGGTCAAAAAGGATGCTCCTTGGGGAAATTTTAAGGATTTCGTTAATGACGCACTGAAACGCCCAGGGCAAATCCGTTATGGAGTTCCAGGCATGGCAAATGTACAAACATTATGGTGGGAATATCTAAAGTTTCAAGCAGGGATGAATATCGTTGCTGTACCTTATGCGGGAGACGCCAACGTAATACCCGCTTTGTTAAAAGGGGACATCCACGCCGGACTTCATGACACGCCTTTGGCTATTCCGCATATTAAAGGCGGAACAATGAAGGCTTTGGCAATATCTGAGAGGGATGAAGAATTCCCAGGGGTCGCGACATTTGGAGAGCAGGGATTTAAAGGCAATTATGGTATGTGGAGAGCTCTTTCAGTTCGGAAGGGAACGGCGGAAAGCACTTACAAAATCCTTGAAAATGCATGCCAAAAAATGCTTAGCGAAGAGGGATATGCTAATGCTTTGAAAAGAATGGGGAGCTACCCAGGAAAAATGACGGGAAGCAGATTTATTCAATTTGTGCTTGAGGAAGATAAGCTATATTCACAAATAATTGAAAGAATGCCTAAGAAATAGAATAAAAAAAATCCCTTTCATAGAAAAGCAGGTATTAAAATTAGAAATAGATTATTTTGTGGGATGCCGAAAAGCTGCAATTTTTCCGTGGAAGCAGGGGTCTACAAAGCATTGAGAAGAGTGGATTCCTGCTTCCAGAGGAATGACACCTTAAGACCGAAAAGGGCTTTTTCAACAAACTGCTTGAAAATATTTTCTTATAGCCTGGAGGGGTTTCGACGTCAGTGCTTTTCGAGTTAAATTACAGAGGGCAGAATTCCATATTAAACATGGATTTACTCAAGTTGATATATGGATGATAGGAGCTGCAATAAAAAATGGTGGAGATATTCCATCATGAAAATGGGTGGAAAAGAATTTAGGGATCTTTTGGGATGCATTTTGCTTAATGTTTTAAACCGAAGAAATAGGAATACTTGGGCAAACCAAGAAAACGCGGGGAGGATATAATGAAGAGAAGAAGAATGACTCTTGGGATTTTATTTGGTATTACTATCATATTGGGTTTCGGGGTAGCTGCAAATGCATTAGAATATCCAACTAAGCCCATAATTGCCATACTTCCCCATCCTGCGGGGGGAGGGAGTGATCTGACTTTTCGCCCATTAGCACAAAGTGCCAGTAAATATTTAGGGCAGCCAGTCATCTGCGATAATAGAGGCGGGGGCGGAGGGACTATAGGGCCTAGCATTGTTGCCACTAAGCCAGCCGATGGATACAATATTGGTGTGATTCTGGGTGGATCTTATATAGCATGGCAGATGGGGACCCTAAGTTTCGACCCCGTTGACGGTATAACTCACATTATGGCTTACACTCATTTTTTATTAGGAATTGCCGTTCAGAGTGATTCCCAGTGGAAGACTATCCAGGAATTAATAGATTTCGCCAAAAGAAATCCCGGGAAAATTACGTATGGTTCAACCGGTCAGGGAAATACTGCCCACCTACCTATGGAGGAGTTAGCATCGCAAGCTGGGATTAAGTGGACGCATATGCCTCTTAAAGGGGATGCTGGAACAGTTCCTGCACTCTTGGGTGGGCATGTAGATGTAATATCTGCAACATCAGGCGCTTGGGGTCCCCTTGTAGCGGCCAATAAATTTAGATTATTAGCCACATACCATGGGGCTAAAAGGTCTAACAATTATCCTAATGTTCCTACCCTAAAAGAAATCGGATATGATGTAGTTTACCCAAGTCCGCTCGAAATCTTCGGCCCCAAAAATATGCCCAAACCGATAGTCGAAAGACTACACAGTGCATTTAAAAAGGCAATGGAGGACCCTAATTTCCAAGCAACTCTAAAACAATTTGATATGCCCATGTTTTATTTAGGCCCAGAAGATTGCGAAAACCTTGCCCGGCAAGATGCTAAGAAGTTAGATAAAATCCTTCGCAAAATTGGGTTGAAGGCACAGTAAGGTTTGGAATGTTTAGGGGTTTAAACCCAAAGGGGGAATTGACAGAGCCTCTTTGTTGCCTCCTTGATTTTGGTGTTGACCAAAAAATACAAAAGGGCTTTGGTTTACTGGTCTCGGCAGCCTCGGGATGATGCTTTTCATCCTCATCCATTTCCAAACCAAAATGTCACAAGTCAAGGCCGAAATGGAGTCGAAACTCGCGGGTAATCCATTTCGCGGCTTGGCCGACATGGCGATGCAATCCGTTCAGCTTCAGTGGGGGCGGGCTTTGTGGATTTTCGATGCCGCTTTATTAATCGCGTCAGCTGCCGTAAAGGGAGAGTAGAAGTAGGCATCGCTAATCGGGTAAGGGGGACCTTCTAACTCTCCCTCCATTCTGGACAGCAATCCCATCCTAAATCCAACCCCAGATCTGATCTCTGGAGGGGCGAGCCTTGGTCCTTTACGGCCTAAATGTTGGTTATGGCATGTGGGTGTGCCTTGTGATCGTGATGGTGTGGGATATAATTCTCCACGGCAGGTGACGCCACGGGTATTTTTGCGCGCATTTTCGCGCAAAAGCTCACTATGAGCTTGGGCCAGCGGGCGGTCGTTGATAATCGGCCCGGGGCGAGTGGCATAATCGGCTTTGAAATCGCCGCGAAAGCCCCACCTGATGGCTACACTATTGTCATGGGAGCTTCCGTTTTACCACCAATACGAGCATGTA
>Ga0187854_10004364_pt1 | contig 10704 bp, 20 predicted proteins | sample June2016WEW_6_15_FD_132445 | JGI IMG/M metagenome (GOLD analysis project Ga0187854, IMG submission 132445) | Peatland microbial communities from SPRUCE experiment site at the Marcell Experimental Forest, Minnesota, USA - June2016WEW_6_150 | ecosystem: Environmental > Terrestrial > Soil >...
CGTCCCATAAATCTTCTCTAAAAAATAAAAAAGTTTCACCCAAGTGGGTGAGGGTCTTTGAATCAGAAATATGGCGTTGAGGGTTGTCTATTCTGTCAACCCTCTTGCCTGTGTAGACGAAAGATTTTGTCTATGTCCATACTATATGCACGAGTCCTTCCCAATAGGGTAGGTCGCTTTAAAAGGTCGCTTAGACCAGCCCTAAACGGCGCTTTAGGTGGTGAAATCGCTTCATTTCAGCCCCCGTCTTGGGAATTCGTTCCTCAGAGCGCTGATGGGTTGTCTCAAGTTCGTACTTGTAGTCCCAATACCAATCGGCATCTTCCTGACCCAGTGTATTTACCGCCATCTCGTATTCTGTCGGTTCAGGTTCAGGATTCTTTGCAGTGGCTCGCTCTACATCAATTCTGGCAATTAGGTCATTCTCAACCTGTGCTGGATTGCCTGTGTAACGCCCTATGTAACGAAGGGTACCAATCTCAGGTGATTCATCGTCTGGGTCTTCTTTGGGTTGGAGCGGCTGGAGTTCTACAGGACGCCTGCACGCTTTATTCACTCCTGCGTGACATTTGTCCCACAGGAATTGGTCTCTTTTTTTGCCTTTCAGTTTAGTGAATTTCTCAGCGTTCTGTAGAAGCAATAGGCAGGTGCACTGTACGCTCTCGCGCACTTTCATCGTAGCGTTGGACAGGTAAAGGTGGTTTGCTATGGATTTACATCGGGATTGAATTTCGGGTAACTTCTTTTCAATGAATCTAGCCACACGCTGCTGTGAGAGTGTGGGTGATGCGTCTTTCGGTGTAATATGCTCGCTTTCCGAATTGCTGACCTACTTCGTCAGGTTCTTAGATTTGTGGTTCTGGTTCTAAACAATCCAGCATTCCTGCTACTATGCGGCTTGCGTTTCGTTTTCGCAAGTTCGTTAAGCATAACTTTTCCCAGTAGACGGCATCATCGGCTTGGTGTTGGGTGATGGTCTTTGCGCAGGTGGGAACAGATGCCTGAATCACTTCCCGCTTCCATTCATTCAATGGGATGTGGTAAATCTGGTCGTGGTCACATGCTCTATTGTTCTTGTTGTTATGCATTTCACCAATGCGGTGCTGATTGGATTGGCAAAAGACTTCGTCAATATGCAGGTATGAAATAATCCCGTCGCTCCACTACTACAAAGAATGCAGGTATTCCGTAATTGGATGACGCTAACACAAGTTTCTTCGCTTTCCCTATTTCAATGCCATAGGTAAGGTATGTGCCGTCATATTTCGCATCTGACTTGGGATTACGCTTCTTGAGTTCGGCGATGGCTACGACTTTTTCGTTTACACAGAAATACGCGTCAAAAGGATGAGTTCTGCTTTCACTGAGAGTGCAGACGATGCCCTCAGGATGCTTCAGTAATTCTTTGGCAAAGGAATTACCAATCCGTTGTTCATTGTCTCTGTCTGCCTGTGTGCAGTACAGACCATTTTCGTCAATTTTTTCTGATTCAATGATGATTCCCATAAGCTACATTCTCCTTCCGTAAGTGTTTACTGGTATGCGATTCCGTGTACGATTACAATGGCTTTAGGTCTACGCACGCCTTTGCAATCGCCACAGGACACATCGTGACCAGTAAGCAATTTGCTGCGCTTAATCCTTTTGAAATTCCCGCAATCGCATCTACAGAAGAATGCTGGATGACCATTGATGCTGCCAGCGTCTTCAAGAACTACCAGTTTGCCGAAACGACTACCAATTACGATTCCCATAGCGGCTCCGGTTCCTCAGATTCATCTTGCGTTGCATCCTCTTCATTCGCAGGAAACGGGTGTAGTCGTGGGAACGATTCCACCATCAATTGGTGTTTCTCCATAAGCGCGTGTGATTGGGCGATGGTCATAGTTCCATCCTTTCTGAATCCATAATCGGGACAGGAATCGAAAAATATTTTTCTCTAAGCACTGTGGTTTCCAGAATCTTGCCAGTCTTCCTGTTTACAAGAAACGAGTGTGGTCTCCATAGCGAATCAGAAAGACCATACCCTATGTGGCGCTCGTACTTTTTTGGGTGCTTGATGGCAAGCCTAATGCTGTTCTGATGACACCGGCTCATCTCAAGTTCTTTGAGAATTGCCTTCGAGCCATCCAGAGTCTTCCCGAATTCCAGCAACAGTTTTACAAAGCCTTCGCTATTCGTGAAGTCATCATTCCAGCAGACCACCAATTCACCGCCTATGGACAAGAGTCTGTCTGTAAGCAATCTTAGGAACGGCTTCGTCTGTATAGCAGCGTCGAAGTGTTCTTTTTGAAAAGGGTTCAATGCCTACCCTTCCTTCTCAAAGAACTGATGGTCTTTGCAGCACCTCTTACCAGCCATAGGGGGCTTCTGGCATTGGTGGGCGTAGGCGTAGTCATCATCCTCATCACCATACCCTATTGGACCCGTAGCATCACCAATGATGCACTGGCATTTCGTTCCATCCATCGTCTTGCTGAATTCATCGTAGGTCATATTCCTCCTTTTTTTTTGGTCGCTTGCTCGCTCGCCCAGTCAATCTTGCCAGTGTTGTACAGTTTGCTGCGAAGTCTGCCGATGGTGACGAGTTTGTCAGTAATCAGCCGGAGTTGATTAGGTGTCGCCCAGCCTGCAAGATGCTCGAAAAACTGTAGCAACGGGTTGGTCTCTCCCATGGTTAGGAACTCGTGGTCATGACACGTCAGCCCTCTGCCGTCGCCCAACCCATGTTCGTAGAAGCCCTCTTCAACTTCGGTGAACAACGAGCCTAGTTCTTCCATCTTCACGTCCAGCCTCTTCACGTCCAGCCCTTTCAACAGCGTCTCTTTGTCGTAGTTCATGATTGCTCCTCTCTGTTTACTCTTTGGTACATCACCACTCACTGTGTACTACTTGGTTACTAAAGCATGGTCTTCCTGTTTACCACTTGGTTACTATCAACATTTGCAACAGACTGATTGGTCAGAATCAACGACTTGCGTACTTCTGCTGGATTAGGGACTCTATGTGTAATGGTGTTGTTTATAGAGAGTCTCTTCCAGAACTTGCCGTTCCTCTGGTATTTACCTTTTAGTAACCTTCGCACAGTCTTTTTACCACTCTCATCCTGGCGCAGTTCGAACCCTGCTTCAATGCACGCATCCTGCAATAGTGCCCAGCCATCAGTGACCAACAGATGTTCAGGGAATTGCTGCACTGCCGTCGCGAGAACTCCAAATCTCGTAGGCTTCGCAGTCACGATGGAACCCTTTGCGGAGAGCGGAGCAGCAGGAGAACGAAGCGCATTATTCGTGCTGAAAATAGGTGGTTTGCCCAACTTCTTCGGAGCGCGTGCCAGCAGATGAATCTGGTCGGTAGAGTCTTTTACAAAATCTGCACCGTCCTCACAATCACGAAGGCATTGCTCAATCAGACATTTCTCTCTCAACTCCACACCAACACCGCAACCCGCAAGTGAACAACTGCGCGAGAAAAGGAAGTTACGAATCTCTTCGTACGGAATCAACACAGTCTCGCCATTCTGAATGCGCTCGTTCCTCTCCTGCTCAAGCGCAGACACATAAGTGGCACGTGTGCTAAGAATCCAATCCACGAGCCAATCGGGAATTGGTGCTATCTCGTCAAGACCCTTCTCACTCACACAGGTGTACTTCTTACCACCGGGGTGTTCTTCATCTGGTGGGAACACGCTTCCTGCGGCGACTACGATTCCATCACCACCACAGCCCTTCACATCCAGCAGATTCGGGTGAACCATCCTGCTCTTGCCCTTCTTGACCTTCTGCACCAGTCTGGTAGCATCCCTGAGCAAACCATTCATTTCGCCTTTCAGCATTCTCACGCTGTACTCTGTCTGTGTGAAGTAAAGATGCTTCTTGAATGGCTTCGTATAGTCACTGCCCACTGTGTAAGTGTCTGGCAGATTCCCTGCCTCTCGAATCGCGGGTTCTACCGACGCGTCATCAATGTCCAGCATGAGCGGGTTGCCCACGCCTCTGCACGAGACTACACAGGCATTAGAATCTGGACGCTCCTGTGCGATGCGACGATGAAAAGTTTCGTCTGCGTCATACGCAAGCGAGTTCCATCCCAGAGAGCCTGCCTTCGGGTTGTTAGGGTTGAGACTCCAGACTACGAATCCCTTCCGTAGAAGCGGGAGCGCACTGTGCAGGTAAACACAGCCGTCTTGCAGTGGGAGAAATTCCAACAGGCGCACCTTCTCTTTCATCACGATTGTGTAGGTTCGAGAATCAATCGGTGGCATCGTTGGCTTGTTCACGCAGACTTCGCCTGTTCCAACTTCGCCTGCTCCCGGTGTCGTTCCTGTCATGCCGTCCTCTTAGGCACAGGCACCTGCCGTAATCCCAGAGCCTGTTCAATGAGTATGCGAGCGGTAACACTTAAGGGACTGCCAAATTCATCCTTTCGGCGCTGCAACTCTACCATTACTTCGTCAGATACCATTACAACCAATTTGTTCGTGTTCATTGTGCCTCCTTTAATGCAATGCTAATTGCGAGCGTGTCAGATTCTGACGCTGCATTACGATTTTCTGTATACTGTGCCTGTGTTCTCTCGTCAGAATCTTTTATCATCGCCTTCATATCTGCGTTGAATTTCTTCAATTCGTCTTTCAAAGGTTTGATTTCATCCAGCAAAGATTTACGCAGAGCGTTCAATGGTTTCAGTCGTTCCTGCAAAGGTTTGATTGCCGTTCGTAGGCGTATTGCGACAGGCGAAGCGCGTAATTGCTTGCGTGCTGCAACCTGTTCCTTCTCAATTCTAGGCGCGTCCTGTCGTATTGATATTGCGAGCAATGCTTCTCGCCCTTCGTCTCGTGCGTCTCGTGTCATTGAGTCACCCCCAGAAAATCACGCAGGTATTCCTTTATGCTCTGCCTGCATCTTGGACACTTTCGTGCGTGCTCCCTAAGATTCTGAATGGTCTGCTCACGCGTAGGTACCTGTCCCTTTGCTCTTTCTGCTTCTGCTCGCATCAGCATTTTCTCCCTAACCCTTCCCATATTCCCCCCTTCGTCGCATCCGTTCTATCCGTTCTCTCATCTGTTCCTTCATCCGTTCCTTCATCGCCTGTTGACGCTCTAAAAGGGTACCCTTAAGTGGCCTGTAAAGACGAGCGGCTGGTATGCCCATTTCTTTGCTTCGCAGCAATTGGTGCACATATTGACGAGAGACACCCAGATAATCTGCGATGGTCGCCAGCGTCATCCCAGAATTACGCAGTGCTATCGCTCGTGCAACCAGCGCGTCTGTCTTGACCTGCGTCCCAATCGTTCCCATATTCCTCACTATGATTATAGTAGCATAAAAGGGTAATGCTTGTCAAGTAAAATCTTTAACAATCCTTTATTGGTTACTAATGTAATAGTATAACGGAACCTGCTATAGAATCGCGCACAGAACCCTAACCAACCCTTCCTCCTATTGGATGTATAGGAGCCCTAAAAGCCCTTTACTCTTTTCGTTTCAACGGGTTACAGAATTCCAGAATTCTTAGTTGACCCGCCCCGCTTTTTTACAGCAGAAAGGCATACGGGAGCGTCCTGCCGTACGGCATAGGTAGGGAATCTGTTAACAATCCTTTTTTATGGTACCTATTTTATTTTCAACGACTTAGGGAAGATTCTGGGGGAAAGATTAGGTAGGGAAGGCGTAGCTCTTTGAATTCTCTGAAGGACGCAGACCCGATTCCCGTACCCGTAAGTCCTTTGTTTGCAACCATCGCATTTTGCGAGAATGCAATGCGTTAGGTAAACCCTTTAGTTGCAACACATGTCAGCGGTTCCTATAACCGTAGCCTAACCCGTACCCGCACCATGTCTTTAATAGGAGAGGGTGTGCTGTGTTTTCAATGACTTAGGGAAATTCATCATCAACTAATTATTTAGTTTTCTCAGATTCTCACAATGAGACGAGCAGCGTAGCCAAGTCTGAATTTTGGAATTCAGTTCGCTAGTTCCTTCTCGCAGGACTACATTCCGATTGAGCCGCCGTCCATCCTGTACTGAGTACGAAGTCTTGCGGCTGTAGTACGAGTGTAATAATACAATCGCCGTCTAAGCTCGTTGCTGAATGGGATGATGCATTGTTTTCTCCCTTTACCTGAAAGCGTACAGCAGGTTATCAAAATCCACTACACACCCGTAATCCCAGAATCTCAGAAATGCGTGCACCTGTATCAAACAGAATCAATAGACATAGCTGAGTACGGCGCTCGTAGAACGAAGTCGGTTTGAATTTGAGAATTAGGTTTACCTGAGTAATGCTGAATGTAGGCGGGATGAAAGACGGTTCCTGCAAATGCCGGATGTGGCAGGATGAGCCTGACCACTTTAGGTAGCAGTTGAGTGCACGAGCACATGCGTTTACCGCTGTCTCTTTAAGCCCAGATTCCCGTAGGCTGATTACCAGATTGTTTAATTGCTCCTGTGTCGGCTGTTCGCTTGGGAGCTTCTTCAATGCATGGGTGTACCAGTCCAGCGTGCAGGAGCTTACATTTTGCAGGTACATTTTCTCTTTAAGGAATTTCTCAATCTGTGTCATACAATCTCCAGTCGTGCACACTCTTTATCAGCGTTTTCCTGTATCCTGTAGAAAATGCGGAGAGATGGCCGAGTGGCTGAAGGCGCACGCTTGGAAAGCGTTCATCTAACCATTAGCCGTATTCCTGCATTCAAAGGCTTACAGGTCAGAATCGTTCTTTATTGTATCACAGCATTCAAGCGTGCGTCTTAATCTCTCTTTCGCTTCTCCAAATAATCATCAATTGCGGCGCGTACCAGAGCATTGATTGGTGCGAGCGTAGCAGCACAGCGCCTGTAATCCTGCCTGCTGTTCTTCTGTGGCTGAGATTTGGATTTGGTCTGTCCAACCTTTGGGAGCCTTCATCGCACTGAACTTTGGCTCATGGTGTCGGTGCCATTGGGTGTGATGGTTGCGACAGAGCCAACGAACCTTCAACGGCAAGCCATAATCGTCGTGGTGGGCGTGTGCAGACGACTGGCAAATCTCACAATCCTGACGTTCGAGTTTGCCTGATGTGATAGCACGATGAACTAGTCTATGTGCACGCCTGCGTTGGTATTGATGGTTTCGCTGGCTATCCACGCTTGGCATCCTTCACAGGCTTCAGAACAGACAGACACCGCTTGATGACATACGCTCGTGACCTGTCCTCATCTGCTGCAATTTTGTCAACGATTGCGAGCACTTCATTAGGGACACGAATTGTCACGCTGGTAGTGCTTTCCTTCGGTTTCATAATCCCTCCGAAGCCAAGTAGAACACAGTACGCTGATGGAGTCAAGAAGAATCGTATGGTTACTTGTGATTACCATAGTGCCATTGACACCCTCAGTCTTACATTGTACTCTGTATGCATGTCAACCTACAGAAGAGCGCCACTTAACTTCAAAGAGAAACTGGCAATTCGCAGAGACGAGCTGTTGTTCGAACTGCTAACAAATTCTCCCACGCTCGCCGCAGATTGCCTTTTTAGTGCACGACTGCACCTTCTTTCAAGAGAACTTTCAACAGGCTCGTTGGATGCGGTAGTAATTCTGTTCCATTGCGAAGCCGCTATCAGACTAGGGGGAATTTAGTAATGCCTAAATTACACAAGTGGAAGGTAGACTCAGCTCCGACTGGTCGCTATCGTAGCTTCGATCGTCGTGGTTGGCCGTCTGCTGAATATGCGAATGGCGATATTGCAGCCATGATTAGCTGTACTGACGAATATCGTCCTGCACGTGAGAAGGTAAGCATGCTCCTCTGACCGTGCGCGTGGCTGACTGGAATCTCAGTGAAGAAGAGAGAAAGAAGTGGGGCACTTTCGTCTGGCGCAAGCTCAAAGGTGAGTTCGACGTTGAAAGAAGCCCAGGCCGCTGCTGCCAAGATCATTGACGAGCATCCTGAGCTTCACCCACAGACCATGTTCCCTCTAGAACACTCACAGGAGCCACTGTAGTGAAGGAGCCACAGTGAAATATTCAAGACTTGCATCTGAATTGAGGGATTCGCTTACACCACTGCAAAGTGTGTACCTCTGCAAGATTCTTTTTCGTAATCCCATCGTCCCTTTGCAGGAACTGCCACTGCATTGGCTCAGTAAAAGCCAATACAACGCGCTATTGGTTTTGGGAAGTACACACACTACACCTGAGATGTTTGATTTTTTCAGAGAAGAAACGGGTAGTGATGGGATGTGGGAGACTTACATTAATCGCGATGGGGGGGATTTATGAAACGCTTTATGAAACGCTTTGTACTAATACTGATGCTAGTTGTCACTCTGGCGCTGTTCTGCGCTTCTGCGTTTGGCCAGTCGAAGGAGACCAAACCAAAGGCAACGCTCCAGCAACAGAAGATGTGTGCCGAACAAGCCCAGAAAGCATTTGAGGAATACCGATACTCTACAGGCTTCTGGTTTTATACCAACCATTTTGACGCTTCCACGAATGTCTGTTACATATTGGTTAATCATGTGTGGTTGAGTGCAGAAGTACCATATAAAGACAAAGACATTTACGATGCTTTTGAAAAACGAATGGTCGCTCATTACGCAGAAGCCAACAAAGAAGTTGTTTCTTGTTATGTGGAGGAAACCGATTGCAAATCTTTAGGTTCATTCCTCTTTCTTATTGACAAGAAATTTGGTATCAGATGACGGAATTCCTGTCAATCGCGCCAATCGTGGTGAGGGTAATACTCAGTCTGGGTTTGCTATTCGTGTTGGCAAAAATGGTGGAGAGTTTCTTGGAGTGGTGAGGGGGGGAGGGATTGAGGGAGGGATTGAGGGAGGGTATACTTGGGTAGGAGCCGTGGCTCTGGCGGGAGGAGGTCGCCATACTACCCAATTGTTAGTGCTTCGCACGAGTCGAGTGCTTAGAGGTCAATTTGTGAATCAGGAAATCCTTTTGGTACCGTTCTTCAGAATGTAGTGTGCTTTCGTCTGCCAGAACCAGTGCGCGTTCTGCTTCGGTAAACCCGTACAGCATAGATTCCAGTTCGTCTTCCTGTTCCATATGCGCGAAATCATAAAGACTTTCAGGTGCATTGGGAATCTTGTCAAGCGGAGATGTTTCAATCGTCTCGCCGTCAACATTCTCTATGCGTGGCTCAACGAACTTTACTGCTGGATTCCACAAACGCTTTGCGTGATTCTTCCCACAACCGTTTGCCAGAGCACAAATTTCATCGAATGTGAGCGAATTCAAATCTTTCTGTAATAGTACAATCCAAACGGATTGCACGATTTCATCATCATCGCAGGCATGATTTGAATGGACTATAGTAGTCAATTGGTTTACCTGCGAATGGACTCCTGCAAGAATACCCCTTCGGATGGTAGAGATTTCCTCATCGGTAAATTCACGCTGGGAATTGGTATGATTCTGAATCTCCCGTTCTTTACAGACCTTACATCTACGATTGGCACCTTCACAAAGCGCGTCAGTGCCGACATGAACAGGAGACTCTGTGCCGCATTTTACACATCGGATTACCCAACGGCATCTCTTACCTACCCGTTCAGGTGCAATCCTGATTACTTCGAAGTCGCCCAATCGTCTACCAATCTGGGTTCCTTTACCAAGTAACGCCTTATTTGCACAGATTCTGCATCCAGTTTTCGTAGGTGTGCTGTCCATCAGCCTGTTGTAGCCGATTTCTGTAATATGATTACAGGCGTGCTTGACTCTGAATCTACCCTTCCTGCCGGGTGTCACTTCGAGAACCGTTCTGCCGTTAATTACAGAGCCTACCGCAATAGGTTTATGCACTATTCTTCCTGTGCTCCTATATTTCCACCAAACCACACTGACGCGACTCCAGTCACAGCCTCAAAATCTGCTGCGACGAATTCTGGGTACGGCAGTGGGTACTTAGTCGGATTGGTTCTATTCGCCTGGATATAAGCATATTGATTCCAAGCGAGGTCTTTTGCTGCGATTTGTTGGTCTAAAGTGAGTGACATAATTCTCCTAATTTAATTGCCAAAGTAAAAAGGTTCAGGTTCCCAATCGACTAGATTCCCAAAATTATGCGGTTCAGTAATCGGTGTTCCTTTACTCCAGTCGCCTTCTCTGTTCAATCCAAGCATTATACTCCAATCGTAATCAGGCATTCTGCGTAAATGCACTGTGCTTCGGTAGAGCTGGGCGTGTTATTAGGCATACTGGGAATTACGCTACGAGAATAGCGTGCACGGATTACCGCCTGTCCTTTTGTGTGCAGAGTTACTAAACCGTTAGACACACTCGCAATCATAGAATTGTCACTTTTCCAGATTACAGAACCTGTTGGCACTTGCTGCTGACCATTTAAAGCATCAGAGACGCTGGCATTTAGTTGCACTGTGCCAGCAGAAATGCTGACACTCAATTCACATTGTTGCAACGAGTTGCTAATCCTTTGAACGCCAGTTCCTATAATGTAAACTCTGCATTCGCTGGGCGTTCCATCAAGTAATTCTTGGTTGTAATAGTTACCTACATCCTGTGGCCACGCGCCACATTGAACTTTTCCCGAAGTCTGAATTGGGGAATCTGTGCCGCTGAAACTGGTGGGTAATTCTGAATTGTTAGACATTCCGTTAGGACCACTCATGTACTCCTTAAATACACATTCCCATCAGGTTTTTCTGTAGAATGTTCTGATGGTATTGAAGCCGCAGATTCTGCGTGAC
>Ga0187854_10004373_pt1 | contig 10685 bp, 8 predicted proteins | sample June2016WEW_6_15_FD_132445 | JGI IMG/M metagenome (GOLD analysis project Ga0187854, IMG submission 132445) | Peatland microbial communities from SPRUCE experiment site at the Marcell Experimental Forest, Minnesota, USA - June2016WEW_6_150 | ecosystem: Environmental > Terrestrial > Soil >...
TCCAGCCGGTTGAGGAGCGCGCGCGGGGTGAGGTCGACCATGACCACTTCGTCAGCCTGTTTCATGACCCAATCGGGGATCGTCTCGCGAACCCGCACACCGGTCATATTCCAGACCTGGTCGTTCAAACTCTCGAGGTGCTGGATGTTCATCGTAGTCAATACATCGATTCCAGCCTCCAGCAGTTCCAGGACGTTCTCCCAGCGTTTCACATGACCAGAGCCCGGAACGTTGGTGTGCGGCAACTCGTCCACCACACACACCTCGGGATGGCGTTCGAGGATCGCCTGCGTGTTCATTTCCTCGAAAACTGACCCCCGGTATTCCACTTTGCACCGCGGGATCAACTCCAGCCCAAGAGCTTGCACGATCGTGTCTTTCCGTCCATGGGGTTCGAGGAAGCCGATCACGACCTCGACGCCCTTTTTCACCAGCTCATGAGCATCTGCCAACATCTGATAGGTCTTTCCGACGCCGGCCGCGTACCCAAGGTAAACTTTGAGTCGGCCATGTTTGAGGGAATCGGTATCCATCGTAGTTATTGGGGAAACACGCGCACGTCGATCCCTTCCGCGGCGCGGATCAGCCGATCCAACGGACCACCCAGGAAGCGATACCACCAGTGATCGCGGCTGGAGTGACCAACAAAAATCTGCGTGATCCTGTGTGCGCGCGCAAAATCCATCAGAGTTTCTACGGGATCGTCCCCGTCCAGAGCCTCAGCCTGTGCTTCCAGGAGCCGCGCGCTCTCCAGGTGCTCCTGAAGGGCGGCTTCATCCTTCTCCGTAAGCCGGTCGTGGCGGACATACACCGCGAAGAGTTCTCCGTGAAAACGGTCCGCGTTGCGCCTTCCACTTGCGATCATGGCGGGTGCGTTCGAGCCGGGAGTGAGGCAGACAAGGATACGCTCCTGGGTACCCCAAAGCTGCTCGATACCGTGGGCGAGAAGGTAACCCTCAAGCTGCTTGTCCACCACCTCAGCAGCCAGGAGCAAGGCGATCTCGCGCAGCGCGGAGAGTCGCGGTGTGTCCGTCGAGCTGGGATCCGCCGTAAAGGGTTGGCCGGCCCGTTCCAGGAGGAGTTCCGGCGGAACATCGACAAGGACAATCTCGTCGGCGGCGTAAAGGAACCGTTCGGGAACTGTCTCGGTGACACGCTTGCCGGTAATTCTCTCCACGTCTTCCCGCCGCTCCTCGATGTGCTGAAGGTTAAGGGAGGTAATAACGATGATTCCGGCCGCCAAGAGTTCTTCCACATCCTGCCAGCGCTTGGGGTTCTTGCTGCCGGGAGGATTGTCGTGGGCGACGCCGTCGACAAGACAGACTTGCGGATGCCTGCGGAGGATAGCCTCCACATCCATCGCCTCGCCGTCTCCGATTTTCTTGAGGGGAATGACTTCCAGGGTCTGCAGAAGGTGCTCGAGTTCGGGGTTTAGGTTCGCCTGGATGGCGCCAATTACCACATCCTGGCCCCGCGCCCGACGACGCCGACCCTCATCGAGCATGCGAAAGGATTTGCCCACACCCGAGGCGTAGCCCAGGAAGACTTTCAAACGTTCGTGCTGGAGCTGTTCGTCCTGCGCGTCTAACTGCTTGAGGAGCAGTTCAGGATCAGGTCGGCGGTCATAATCCGTTTGCATACGCGCAGGCGCCTCTCGAGATGAATTGTACTATTGAGGCTGTGCGCTCACAAGGCACATAGGCCTTCTATTCTTTCCAGTCAAACACGTAGATCAGCCCCAACGTAACCGTGGGCTGGTAATCGGTAAGTGTGGAAGCCTTGGCGAAGATCGGTTGGTCCGCATTGTCATAGCGGAATTCCAACCGCGTGATGAAATTCTTGTGCAGGGTCTTCTCAAAGGTTTCCGTTACCTCGTTGATGTGGGCGGGAGCGGTTCCCAGGGTGAACCCGTTGTGATCGTCGTAGTACTCATAGCGGGTGGAGAGCGCAACGCTGCTCGTGAAAGCATAGCGCAGGTAGCCCGCCACGCCCGACCACCACACGGGGTTCAAGTAGCCCACCGGCATGTCGCCGCGCCCGTAATCATAGTTCAGAGCCAGCGATAGCTTCGAGGTAGGGTTGTAGGTGGCAATGGTGTCCGTCAATTGCCGGAAGTGCTTGTTGGTGTTGGCCATTTCGGGGCCCACAAGGTAATTCTCCGTCAGGGAGAATTTCTTGTTGGGAGTGATCGCCAAGGAGAAACCACCGGTTTTGCCGTTGTTGTTATCAACGATGTTATTCCATCCATTGACGAGGTAACCTGTTAATGAAACCTTATCGTTGAACGTGTACTTGCCGCGCACCCCAAAGTGATAGAAGGGGACCGCGTAGGTAAACAGCAAGCCGCGGGAGTAGTTCCAGCTATCCTTGCTCTCGATGACCTCGTTGCCGGCGGGCGTCACAAACTTGCCCACGTCGAACTGCAACCCTTTGCCGATGGGAGCGAGGTACGAGAGGTAACCTTCCTTCAAGTACTGCGCAAACCCCACGCCGGCGGGATCGGCGGCGTTGACCACGTTCATGGCATTGCCGTAACCGAACGAGAGGTGATAACCCAGCCGGCTCCCTTTCGCGTCCGGCGCTTTGTCAAAGATCAGTTCAATCATGTTCAGCGAGAACTGATTCTCCGGCCCATCAAAAGCGCGGAAACTCCCGGTGCGGCTGGCGGGATGGTTGGCGTCAAAGCCATAGTAGGCATCGACAAATCCCGTGATCGAGGTGTCACTCAACAGCTTGGCCACGCCGCTCGCGGGCGCTTCGGGCGCCGAAGCGGTCACGGGAGCCGCCGGTGCGGCCGTCGCCGCAGGAGCCGCCGGGGCTGCCGCGGCTATCGGCCCCACGGGTGCAGCCGGAGTTGCCGGCGCCGCAGACGTCGGCTTGCTTCCCTCGGTTCTGGCCTCGAGTGCGGCGAGGCGTTTCTCCAGCTTGTCAATGCGATCGAGCAACCGCTGTTCTCGGTCTGTCAGAGGAGCTGGATTTGCTCCGCCCGTTGCCACATCGGCCTTGCCAGCCTGCTGTCCATACACCCACGAGGACAAACACACCGTGAGGGTCATGAGCGCTAGGCAACGAATCCCTAAACTTAAGGATCTGGTCATCATTTCCTCCTGTTGGGGGTCCATTTGGAGGGCGGACACGGAGGCCCCGGCGAGAGCACCCGCTCCTCTCGTCCGGAACCGGATTCCGAATCAGTGAATAGGAAAACGCTTATCTAACTCTAGATTCAGGGCTAGGACGTTCACTCGCGGCTCACCCAAGAAACCCAGTTGGCGTCCTCGGGTGTGGGCGGCAATGAGCTGTTTCACTTGGTCCAAGGTGGCGCCCCGCGCCTCAGCCACCCGCGGGGCCTGCGCTAGTGCGGAGGCCGGGCTCAAGTCCGGATCTAATCCGCTGGCGGAGGTTGTCACAAGGTCGGCGGGGATGGGTCCGTGATAGTCAGGATTCTCTTGGCGAAACTTCTCGATGTCGGCCTTCACTCGATCGATCAGTTTCTGATTCGTGGGGCCATAGTTGGAACCGCTTGAGGAACTCGCGTCGTATCCATCGTTGCCAGCAGCCGACGGTCGGGGATGAAAGTAAATGCGTTTGCTGAAATTCTGGCCAATCAAAGCGGAGCCCACAGCGCGTCCGTCTGCCTTCACGATACTTCCGTTGGCCTGCCACGGGAAGAGCAGCTGGCAGAGACCCGTTACGACGCCGGGATAGAGAAGCCCCGTGAGGACGGTCATGATGAGCATCATTCGAAACGCGGGACCAAATCGGTAGCGCATGGTCAACTCCTTAGGCCAGGTGCAACAAGCCGAGCAGGCGATCGATCATCCAGATAAAGGGGAACGGGGCGATGAAGCCGCCCAGTCCGTAGATCAACAGATTGCGACGGAGCATGCCCGCGGCGGTTTGGGGCTTGTACCTCACCCCGCGCAGCGCGAGTGGGATGAGGGCCACGATGACCAACGCGTTGAAGATCACCGCCGCCAGGACCGCGCTTTCGGGAGTGTGCAGCTTCATGATATTGAGCTTGTCCAGCGCCGGGTACGTCGCCATGAACATGGCCGGGATGATGGCGAAGTACTTCGACACGTCGTTCATGATCGAAAACGTTGTCAAAGCGCCGCGCGTGATGAGCAACTGTTTGCCGATGGCCACCACTTCGATGAGCTTGGTGGGGTTGCTGTCGAGGTCCACCATGTTCCCGGCTTCCTTGGCGGCCATGGTCCCCGTGTTCATGGCGACACCGACATCGGCCTGCGCCAGAGCCGGGGCATCATTGGTTCCGTCCCCCGTCATCGCCACCATGCGGCCGCCGGTTTGCTCCTTGCGGATGAAGTCCAGCTTGTTCTTCGGCGTGGCCTGGGCGATGAAATCGTCCACGCCAGCCTCATTGGCAATCGCCGCCGCGGTCAGGGGATTGTCTCCGGTGACCATCACGGAGCGGATCCCCATGGCACGCAGCTGCGCGATGCGTTGCTTCATGCCCCCCTTCACAACGTCTTTCAGATGGACAGTTCCCAGCAGGCGCGGGCCGTCGGCTACCGCCAAGGGTGTTCCACCCGTGCGCGAAACACGGTCAACAACCTCCGCAAAGCCCGCAGGAACTGACCCGCCCTGCTCCCGCACAAACGCGCTGATCGCCTCCGTCGCTCCCTTGCGCAGGCGACGCCCATTCATGTCGACACCGCTCATCCGCGTGTAGGCGGAGAAGGGAATGAACTTCGCCTCGTGCTCGGCCACCTCGCGCCCGCGCAGGTTGTACTTCTGTTTGGCCAGCACCACGATGGAGCGGCCCTCGGGCGTCTCGTCGGCGAGGCTGGAGAGCTGCGCGGCGTCAGCAAGTTCGGCTTCCGTGACGCCGTTCACGGGAATGAATTCCACCGCCTGCCGGTTGCCGAGGGTGATCGTGCCCGTCTTATCGAGCAGGAGGGTATCGACGTCGCCGGCAGCCTCCACGGCCTTGCCGCTCATGGCCAGCACGTTGTGCTGCATGACGCGATCCATGCCGGCGATGCCGATTGCCGAAAGCAGGCCGCCGATAGTAGTGGGAATCAGACATACCAGAAGAGAGACGAATACCGCGACGGTCGGCACCGTACCCGCCCCGACGGAGTTAACGCTGTAAACGGCAAAGGGCTGCAGCGTGACCACCGCGAGGAGGAAGATCAGGGTCATGCCGGCAATCAGGATGTTGAGGGCAACCTCGTTGGGCGTCTTCTGCCGCTCCGCGCCCTCGACCAGTGCGATCATGCGATCCAAGAACGTCTCGCCCGGGTTGGAGGTAATCCGAATTTTGACCTGATCCGACAAGACCTTGGTCCCGCCCGTGACCGCGCTGCGGTCTCCGCCTGACTCCCGGATCACCGGTGCGCTTTCGCCCGTGATGACCGACTCATCGACGGTGGCGATGCCTTCGATGACTTCGCCGTCCCCGGGAATGATGTCGCCAACCTGGCAAATGACGACATCCTGGGCGCGGAGCTTGGAGGCAGGAACGACCTCGATGCTGCCTCCCGGAGCGATCCTCCTGGCCATCGAGTCGGTCTTGGTCTTGCGTAAGGCGTCCGCCTGGGCTTTCCCCCGCGCCTCGGCCATGGCTTCGGCGAAGTTCGCGAACAGCACCGTGAACCAGAGCCAGATCGCGATCTGAATCTGGAATCCCAGGCCGTGCCCTCCAACGAAGGCGTCACGAATCAGGAAAGCTGTGGTCAGTGCCGCTCCGACCTCGACCACGAACATGACGGGGTTCTTGAGAAGCGTCGCGGGATTCAACTTGATGAAGGAATCCTTCAGGGCGCGCCGCGCAATCTCCGGGTCAAACAGCGGACGCGCCCGGACCAGCTTCTTCGGCATGAGTGCCGTCCCATCGTCGATCGGAGGAGGAGTGACAATCGTCGTGGCCATTGATTAGCTCCAGAAAGAAAACAACAGCGAGGAGAACAGTTTCCCCCCATGCATAAGGAAATGCTCGACCAGAGGACCGAGCGCCAGCGCCGGGAAGAACGTCAAGGCGCCTACCACAACCACCGTGCCAACCACCAGGCCCACGAACAGCGGGCCGTGACTTGGAAGCGTTCCACTGGAGGCGGGCACTTTCTTCTTGGTAGCCAGGCTGCCGGCCACTGCCAGGACCGGGAGCATGAACGCGAAGCGCCCAATCAACATCGCCAGACCAGTGAACAGGTTGTACCAGGGAGTGTTGACGTTCAGTCCCCCGAAGGCGCTGCCATTGTTCTCGGAAGCGCTCGAAAACGCGTAGAGGATCTCGCTGAGACCATGCGGACCCGAGTTGTTCACATTGGCGATGGGCGGTCCGGGGGGATTCCAGTAGCCGTTTTTCGCCAGGTGAGCCCCCGCGCTCACGGCTGTGAAGACCAGAATGGCAAAGGCGGTGGCAATAACGGCCACCATCGCCATCTTGACTTCCTTCTGTTCGATCTTCTTCCCCAAATACTCAGGCGTTCTGCCCACCATGAGTCCGGCAATAAAAACCCCCACGATGACGTAGAGCAGCATGCCGTATAAGCCCGACCCTACTCCCCCAAAGATCACTTCGTCGGTTTGCAGGTTGAACATCGGCACAAGGCCGCCGATCGGAGTGTAGCTATCGTGCATGCTGTTCACCGCCCCGCAGCTTCGTCGGTGGTGGTGACAGCAAAGAGCGCGGAACCGGGAATGCCGAAACGCACCTCCTTGCCTTCCATGTTGCCGCCTGGTTGTGTTCGAGTGGCCGCTGTCTCTACGCCTAGTCCCGCCAGGGTGGGATTCCCCGCCGTCTCGGCGGGATAGCAGATAAAGACGCCCGCAAAGAAGAGGAACGCCATGGCGGCAAAGATCGCCCAACCTTGACGCGTATCACCCACCATCCTCCCGAACGTATAGGTCATGCCCGATGAGATGATGAGAAGGGCCAGGATCTCAGTGAAATTCGTGAGAGGAGTCGGGCTCTCATAGGGATGGGCCGAATTGGCGTTGAAAAAGCCGCCGCCATTGGTGCCGAGCATCTTGATGGATTCCTGGGAAGCTACTGGCCCGACCGCAATCGTCTGAGTTGCCCCCTCGAGCGTGGTCGCCTTCTGGTAGGCCCTCAGGGTCTGAGGGACGCCGCGGAAACAGAGGAAGAGTGCGAACACAAAGGCCAGAGGTAGGAGGACATAAACGGTGGCGCGCGTCAGGTCCACCCAGAAGTTGCCGATGCTGTTTGCCTGCTTGCGTGCAAAACCGCGAATGAGCGCGATCGCCACGGCCATGCCCGCCGCAGCGGAGGCGAAATTCTGGACTGTCAACGCGGCCATTTGGACGAAATAGCTGAGGGTTGTTTCGCCCGCGTAGGCCTGCCAGTTGGTGTTGGTCGTGAAGCTCACGGCGGTATTGAACGCCAAGTCCGGCGTCATCGCCGTGGCGTTGCCGGGAGCATGGCCGGTGCTGAATCCCATAGGGTTAATAGGCAGGAATCCCTGTAGTCGCTGGATGACATACACGAACAGGAAGCTGGCAAAGCTGAAAGCGAGGAGCGACGCGGCATAGTGCGTCCAACGTTGCTCCACATCCTCGCGAATTCCACACAGACGATAAATAAGCCGCTCCAAGGGCCGCAACACGGGATGAAGAAAGGTTCGCTCGCCCTCGAAGACGTGGGCCATGAAGAGGCCCAGGGGCTTGGTGAGCGCCAGTAAGACCAGAAAGAACCCGACGATGTACAAGACGCCAGTTGCGGTCATGCCATCCTCCTCAGAAGCGTTCCGGACGCAGCAACGCGTAGACGAGATAAACAAAAAGGAACAGAGCAGTAACGCCAGCGATGATGTAGTCCATTGAGCGGCCTCCTAAAGCCGGTCACAGGCACGGGTGAAAACCCAGCAACCGACGAAAAACAGCAGAACAATCAGGATGTAAGCCAGGTCCAACATATTCTCCCACCTCGGTCCCCTTAGTCCTTTTGCCTCAAGTCTCGCGGCGTGGTCCGGATCATCCACCGATTTTCAAGCCGGTCGCACGCTCAGTTGAAAACCCAAACGCCGGCAAGGAATGTCACAATGGGGATCATATCCAGCAGTTCAATCATGGGACCTCACCTCAATTCCGCGAAAATCACGTGGTGCCCATCCTTTTTGAGCGCTTGCGCCAGCCGCTGCTCGGAAGTGGGCCACCAACGTTTCCTGCCGCCCACGATGACCAAGGAATGAGGCCTCAGGACGAGTCGCAAGGTGCGCCGCTTGTCGCGACACAGATAAATGTGCGCAGCGATTTCCATGGGAGCCTGGCATGCCAAGGTACGGAGTTGGCCCTCCAGGAATCCCACGGGGACCGCCGGCCTGGTCAGGGGCAGCGTGTAGGGCACTTCGTAAGGCATGAGCAGCCGTAAGCGCGCCTCCAGCTTTTTGGCCAGCCGATCAGCCATTTGCAGAGCCGCCAAGGTTCCGGGGGTGTCTGTAAAGACCACAAAGACTTCCAACCTCTGCTCGTCATGGTTGTCTGCTTGATCGTGTCCATTGGCTCCATGCCTGGAGAGCGGGGATGCCAGACCAGACTCAACACCTGCAGTGGTTTTCATCGGAGTCTCCGAACACCATGGTGCTCGTCGACCCATAAGGAAGGCATAAAGACTTGCTCAGGATTTCATTAGGGCTTTTTCGGCAGGCGAAACCGGTAGCCGACCCACGGCTCGGTGAGAAGATACTCGGGGCGAGAGGGTTCGGGTTCTATCTTTTTGCGAAGCTGATTGACAAAGACACGCAGGTACTCGACTTCCTCACCATAGTCCGGCCCCCAGACAGATTGAAGAAGTTTGGCATGAGGGATGGGCACGTCCGGACTGCTGGCCAGGTAGCGGAGGAGGTCGAGTTCTTTGGGAGTCAAGCGCACTTCCTTGCCATCCACCGTGACTCGGTGGGCGGCGAAATTGATCACCGTGCGGCCCAGGTCGAGTACCTCCGGGAGGCCAGGGGTCAAGAGCGGCGCTCGGCGCAGGGCAGCCCGTATGCGTGCCAGGAGTTCCGGCGTGCTGAAAGGTTTTGTGACGTAGTCATCGGCGCCGGCATCCAGCGCCTCGACTTTGTCCTTCTCCGCATTGCGAATGGAAAGGATCACAATGGGAATGTCGCTCCGGGAGCGAATCAGGCGGCAGGTTTCCATGCCGCCGATCCCCGGCATATTCATGTCGAGGAGCACCAGGTCAAACCGCTCCTCGCGTATTTTCTCCAGCGCCTCTTCGCCACTTCGGGCGTCGCTGACCATGTGCCCGCGGGCCACAAGCGTCGTGCGCATCACCCGGCGAATCTGCGGCTCATCATCGACGACCAAAATCCTGGCGCTGGTCACAGTGCCGACTCCTTCGCGGCGCAGGGCAGAGAAAAAGAAAACTTGGCGCCTTTCCCCGGCTGGCTCTCCACCCAGATTCTCCCTTGATGAGCGCGCACAATTTCCTGCGCGATGCTGAGACCCATGCCCGTACCCGGTATCCGCTGCCGATGTTCTCTCCCCCGGTAAAACCTCTCGAAAATCTGGCGCTGTTCCTGTTCGGAAATTCCCGGCCCACAGTCCTCGACGCTGACGACCACTGCACCCTCTTCCGCGCGCGCGCGGATGGTGAGGGGACTGTCCGGAGGCGCGTACTGCAGGGCATTGTTTAACAACTGCCAGATGACGGTGCCGATGAGTTCCGAGTCGACACTCACGCGGGGCAAGTTCTCGGGAACCTCCACGTCCACTTTTCGCCCTTCCAGGCTTTCTGCCAGTCTCTCTAATTGTGTGCAGACCAATCCGCTCACGGCCTGCGGGCTTCTGTGCAATTGGAGTTGGCTCGCTTCGATGCGTGACATCTGGATGGCTTCCGTCAGCATCGTGTTCAGGCGGTCGGTTTCCTCGTCCACGATGCGGAGGAGCTCCTGATGGGTGGGGCTGGAGCAGCCGTCGGACAGCATGGAGGTCACCGCCGCCTTGATGGGGGTGAGAGGCGTCTTGAACTCGTGTGCCAAGGCATCGAGCATGGTCGACTTCAACTCCTCGCTCTGCCGGGCGGCTTCGGCCCGGGTGGCCACGTCCTGCGCGTGCGCGCGCTCCAGGGTGATGGCCGTAAGGTTGGCGATGGCGTGGAGAGCGGTTTCGGAGATCCTCGTTCCCTGAATGCCCAGGCTGCCGATCGGTTGGCCCCCCAGGCTGATCGGCATCACGGTGATATGCGCTGCGGCGTCGTGAAAAACCGTTCCCTGTAACGCTGCATCGCGGAGCTTGCTGTCCTCCACGGGAAGGTCGTGCGGCCCGGCCCGGTGAATTCGGTCACTCGTGCGGTCAAAGAACGCGACCCCGGGGAGCTCAAAGACTTGGGCAACTTGGTTCGTGGTCTGCTGGGCAAGAGGGCCGCGGCTGTCGAGAAGCAGCAGATTACGGCTCAGCGTGTAGAGCCGCTCCATTTCGCGCTGGCGGCGGGTTGATTCGAGTGCCTGTTCCTTTACACTCGCGGAAAGATGGCTGGCGATTAACGCCGTCACCACGAAGGCAAAGAGGGCGACCCAGTTCTGAGGGTCCGCAATCGTTAACGCTCCTACGGGGGGGAGAAAGAAGTAGTTGAAAGAGATCATGCCGGCAATGGATGCGGCCAGCGCTTCGACCAAACCCCAGCGCGTAGCAACCGCCAGCACCGCGAGCAGGAACGTCAGCGCGACCGTCACGCTGTTGACACTGACGACCCGGGA
>Ga0187854_10004374_pt1 | contig 10684 bp, 11 predicted proteins | sample June2016WEW_6_15_FD_132445 | JGI IMG/M metagenome (GOLD analysis project Ga0187854, IMG submission 132445) | Peatland microbial communities from SPRUCE experiment site at the Marcell Experimental Forest, Minnesota, USA - June2016WEW_6_150 | ecosystem: Environmental > Terrestrial > Soil >...
CTTGAACTCGATCCGGTTGATCTCGGCGAGCTTGGGGGCGAGGACGCCCGTGAGCAGGACGCGTGACGCGCGCCCGCCGCGCAGCTTCAGCGCCTCGGCTTCGGTGACGTAGGTCCAGCCAAGTTTCTGGAGGAGCTGGAGGGCCGGGACCTGGGAGATGTGGTCCTCGAGGAAAAGCGGCGCGGCGGAGTCGCTCACCAGGAGGACTCCGGCACCCGCAGCTTGCCAGTCAGGAGCATCTCGGCCAAGCAGCCTCGCTGGCGAGCCAAAGCCTCGTTGAAACGAATCAAGCGATCGATCTCCTTCTCCATGTCTTCAAGGAGTGCTCCCAGTCGTCGGCGCTCGTCAGCGGTCGGCGGATATGCGACTCTGAGCGCCTTCACGTCGTTTGCCGAGACAGCCGGGAAGCCAGAACCGGCAACACGCACGTTGAGTTGCTGCTGGACCGCATCGCCAAGAAGTTGATGGTATAGAATGGGTGCGTCGGCTGGCGCCTTGGGCCTGATCACTGCGAAGCCGGTCGAGCATACCCGGTCAGGCCCAGGATCGCGCACCAGCAGATGGCCGAGCAGGCCCGGTCGCACGGTAGACAAGAGGATGTCGCCCTGCCTCACAATGCGGCGTGCACGCGACGGTGCCTCTCCGAACGTGACCCTTCTGGGCCCCCCGACCAGTCTGCCATGATCGACAGCACTCAGATCGATGTAGGCAAACTCCCTCCCTCGTGGCGTGTCGGCAGGCAAGTCTTCGGGGTTGATCGCCGCGACCGCTGCGAGGCGCGTTGCCGGCCATCGCTGAGCATCGACGCCCACGGAACGCCGGCTTCCCTGCAGCAAGTCCAGCATCAGGCCGCGCTTGCGGCGCTCCGCCAGTGTAAGCAGCCGCCGTATCATCTCCATCGCCTTCGGCCAAAGCGCGAGGCACCTCACGATGGCCCGTTGCTCGGAAACGGAAGGGTAGTGCACCTGGTACTGAAACCACTCCCGCTCTCGGAACACCATCTTCTCCACGTGAACGCCCACGCTGGAGTGGTAGAACGTCCGCTGCAGATAAGGCGTCTCACACAGTAGCTCAAGGAACTCCGGAAGAAGACGTCCACTCGTCTGGAGTACGGTGTACTCGTTGGAGACAATGGCCCCGTGCAACTGATCCGGGATCAAGCCACACGCTCCGTGTACGATTTGGCGTCTCGAAACCAGAAAGTCGCCCGCGTGCACCTCGTATTGGCTCGGGGTGCGAATCTGCTTCCCCAGACGAACGCCGCGCGCGACGATTCCGCCGCGAGAGCGGCGAGCCAAGACGAGCAGGTACTGGCTGTCCGGCGCCAACCTCACGGGCCGCTCAACGGTTCTGACAAGGTCTCCGAGCGGCGATGTTGACCACCCCACGGGGGGAGTGCCCAGGTGCGGAATGCCAGGGTCAACCGACGGTGGGTAGCTACGATTGACTGCCATAACCCAATGCATCCAGTGCCCGATGGATCTGCGACCTAACCGCCGCCAGCTCCCGTTCTAGAGTCTCGATCTCGCGCTCAAGGGAGGAGAGGTCCACCGCCTCCCTCTCCTCGCTCTGATCAACGTACCGCGCGATGTTGAGGTTGTACTCGTTCTCCTTGATCTCCTCCACCGCCGCTCGGTGCGCGTACTTTTCTACGTCCTTGCCAGCACGGACCGCAGCCACGATCTTCTCAATGTCCTGCTCCCGCAGTCGATTCTGGTTCTTGCCGGCCTCAAATTCGCGGCTCGCGTCAACGTACATCACCTCGGTGCTCTTGCGCCCTTTCCGAAACAGCAGAATCGCGGCCGGTATGCCGGCACCGAAGAACAGGTTCGTCGGCAGCCCGATGACCGCATCCAGCAGGTTCTCCTCGATCAGCTGCCGGCGGATCTTGCCTTCCGCCCCGCCCCGGAACAGAACGCCGTGTGGCACGATCACCCCGACTCGACCTCCATCAGCCGCCGCTGTCTCGATCATGTGGCTGATGAACGCGTAGTCCGCCTTGCTCTTGGGCGGCGTGCCCCTGTGAAAGCGGTGGAACGGGTCGCTCGGCGCCTTCTCGGCACCCCACTTGTCCAGGGAGAAAGGCGGATTGGCCACGACAACGTCGAACTTCATCAAGCGGTCACCCTCGACCAGCTTCGGGCTGTTCAGCGTGTCGCCCCACTCGATCCGCGCACTGTCCACGCCGTGCAGGAACATGTTCATCCGACAGAGCGCCCAGGTGCCGCCGTTCGCCTCCTGCCCGTAAACGAAGTAGTCCTTGCTCCCCACCTGGTTCGCCACGCGGATCAGGAGCGAGCCCGAGCCACAGGCGGGGTCGCAGATGGTCTCCCCCGGCTTGGGATTCAGCAGCCGCGCGAGCAGAATCGCCACTTCCGCCGGCGTGTAGAACTCGCCGCCCTTCTTCCCTGCGTCGCTGGCGAACCGACCGATCAGATACTCGTAAGCGTTCCCGATCACGTCCTGGTCGCCGATCCGCGAGGGTCGCAGATCCAGCACCGGATTAGCGAAGTCCTCCAACAGGTTCTTGAGCCGGCGGTTCCGGTCCTTGGTTTCGCCGAGATGGGGCTCGCTGTTGAAATCCACGTTGCGGAATACGTTCTCGAGCTTGGTCCGGTTGGCGTCCTCGATCTTGTCGAGGGCGATACTGACCAGCTCCCCGATGTTGGGCGCGTCCCGCCGCTGGTAGAGGTATTGAAACTCTGACTCCCGCGGCACCACGAACCGCTCCCGCGCCAGCGCCCGCTGCACCCGCAGATCGTCGCCACCGTACTTCTTCCCCAGCTCCTCGCGGCGATCGGCCCACAGATCGCTCACGTACTTGAGGAAGAGCATGACTAGCAGATAGTCCTTGTACTGCGCCGGATCCAGCGCGCCACGGAACGTGTCGCAGGCCCGCCAGAGGGTGTCGTTGATCTGCTGCTGGGAAATGCGCTCCGTCATCGCGTCCTCCGCCGCGGCGTGTCGCGCCACAGCATCTTGATGATCTCGCGGCCCGTGGCCGCTTGGATACGGTCTGTGGCATCAGCTAAGCTCGCCCGCAGTTCTCGCTCGCGAGCCTGCAGCTCACTCAGCTCACCGATTCGCCGCTGCGCTTCGAACGGCGGCACTGCGACCTCGAGCCGCTCAAAGGCGGTGCGCTGCACTATCGGGGTCCCCGCTCCCGTGCGAATCTGGTCGATCGCAGCCTGCGCGGGGGCTTGGTTCAGGTACCACGCGAGGTACCGCGGCTCAATCCCGTCCCAAGGGCGAAGAATGTAGAAACTGACAGGTACAATCGTCGGCGCTGGGACGTCAGCGATGACCCACGCCCGATTGCGGGTGCCGCGGGACATGAAGACGACGTCGCCCCGGACGACCTCGTAGTTGCGCGTTTCCCGGCGTGGTAGGATTCGTAGTTCGTCCTGCGGCTGAAAATGATAGGGAACACCATCTCGCAGGTGTCGCGTCAGAAGGACCTGGTGCGTGCCCTTGAAAACGTGCTCAAGCCGTCCGGCCACAGAGAACCCAGGCAGGATCTCGACGCAGCATTCGCTCAGCCTTGCGGCGAGTGTCTCGACTGCATTCTCGGGTGATCGCTGCATAGAATCAGTCCCTGGCCGAGAAACTGGCATACTCGATACTTTAGCTAACGTCGCTGCGCTGTCAAGTTATGAGTGAGTGATGGAATTACTCGATAATGTTTTGCATTGACTTATTGACAAGTATCGGCGACATTATCGCCGTATGCTGAACCAAGCCGCGTTCCAAACAACCATCACCCCTGCTGAAGTCGCCGAGTTGACCCGCCTGCTCGGCGAGGTTGACGAATTCAAAGGCCTCTGGCGTCGACTGGGCGAGATCAGAGCCGAAAGGCTGGCCTCGCTCCGCCAAGTGACGACAATCGAGTCCGCCGGAAGCTCCACGCGCATCGAGGGAGCGCAGCTCAGCGACGATGAAGTCGCCCGAGTCCTCCAGGGCCTCCGCGTGGACAGCTTCAGGGAGCGAGACGAAGCGGAGGTCCGCAGCTACGCAGAGTTGCTGCAGACCATCTTCGACCACCACGCCGACATCCCGCTCACCGAGAACCACATCAAGCAGCTGCACAAGATCCTGCTGGAGCACGTAGAGAAGGACGAGCGGCACCGCGGCGAGTACAAGAAGCTGGAGAACAACGTCGAGGCTCGGCACCCCGACGGACGGGTAGAAGTCATCTTCGTCACTGCCACCCCGTTCGATACGCCACGGCTGATGACGGAACTGGTGGCGGCAACCAACGAGGTCCTGGCAAGCGAGTCCGCCCATCCGCTGGTGGTGATCGCACGTTTCATCGTCGAGTTCTTGGCCATCCACCCGTTCCAAGACGGGAATGGGCGCCTGTCCCGGGCATTGACTGCCCTACTCATGCTGCGCGCCGGCTACGAGTACGTGCCGTATGCGTCGGTTGAGCGTGTCATCGAGGAGAACAAGGTCCAGTACTACCACGCGCTGCGCACTTCACAGACCGCGATGCGCCGAGACCCGTCGGCCTTCGGCGCCTGGCTGCTCTTCTTTCTCCGCGTGCTGCAGACGCAGAAGCGGATCCTCGCTGGCAAGCTGGAGGTGGAGCGCTCGATCGTTCGCCTCACTGACACACAGCTTCGGGTGCTGGAATTCGTCGAGAAGCGCGGTCGTGCTACAGCGACCGAAGCAGCGACCCACCTAAACATCCCGCAACGGGCATCCCGCTATCACCTCGGCTTGCTCGTAGAACGAGGGTTGCTTGAGGCTCATGGTGAGCGGAGAGGGCGCCACTACACACGGCGCATGGCTCCTCCGGCTGAGGTCGCCCCCGGTCCCGAATCCCGAAATGCGGCCATCCTGGCTGAGGTGCTTGAGCGCGGCGGGTCTGTGACCCGCGCGGAGTTGCTGGAACTCGTGGACTCCCATAAGGCCGATCGGCGGTTGATCGGTTCGCTCCATGGCCGACGAAAGGCCCATCTCAAGCGTGACCCAAAGACAGACCACAGTGTGCTGACGGCGCGCGGGCGCGAGCTGGCACAGCAGTTCCTGTTCGCCAAGAGACTGTCGAGGCACGACACGCTGGCGACCGCCGGTCCCGAGGGGCAGACTCAATCCGGACCGCATCCGAACGGGGAGGCGCTGTGAAAAAGCGTCAGCACCTGTTGGTCCAACATCTGGAGAACCTGTCGCGCAGGGTGCTGGAGGAGTACCAGGACATCATTCGGCAGTACGTGAAGGGTCGACGCGGCCTCTACGCGCTCTATCGCCGCGACAAGCTGCAGTACGTAGGTCTCGCGTCCGACCTCCGATCGCGGCTCCGAAGGCACCTTCGCGACCGTCACGCCCGCACCTGGGACAGTTTCAGCCTGTACCTGACCCTCGGCGCCGACTCCCTGCGCGAGCTCGAGGCACTGCTGATTCGCATCGCCAAACCCCGTGGCAACAGGTCCAAGACCCGATTCCCGCGCTCACAGGATCTGAGGAAGGTGTTCACGCACCAGGTGAGGGTGAAGCAGCACGATGAGCTGGACTCTCTCTTCGTGGAATCGATAAGGCGAACCCGGTCGCCTACACGCAAGCGGACCGCACCCACCGCCCCGCTGGGGCGCTACGTTCGCAAGCGCTTCGCCATACAGCTCACGTACAAGGGACGCACCTACAAAGCCCTGGTCCGCAGGGATGGGACCATTAGGCTACGGGCCAGGGTGTTTCGCTCCCCGTCAATGGCAGCCGTACTCATCATTGGACGACCGGTGAACGGCTGGTCGTTGTGGAAGTACGAGAGGGCGCCTGGAGAGTGGGTACGGATTGATGAGTTACGAAAGTAGCCGGACCTAAGCTCTCACCCCAGCTTCTCGACGCCCTTCGTCGTGACGCGGGCGGCGACCAGCGGCAGCGGCGCCGCCTTGCCATCGCCGATCTCGATGGCGGCGTCCAGGGCTCGCCGCCCCAGCTCGATGCCGGCCGGGTCCTTCGCGAAGATCGAGGCCAGCGGCTCCGAGGCGTGCACCTGCTGGCCCGGCCGCGCGGTGATCACGAATCCCACCGTCGGGTCCACGACGTCCTCGACCTTCCGCCGCCCACCGCCCATCTCCACCACCGCGCGCCCGATCGCCCGCGGCTCCACCCGGAGCACCGTGCCGGCCTTGCGGGCGTAGTAGACCTCGACCTCCTCGGCCTGCGGGAGCAGCGACGGATCGTCCACGCACGCCGGATTGCCGCCCTGCGCTTCGATGATCTTCTGGAACGCCTCGGCCGCCTTGCCGCTCTTGAGCGCGTCCTCGAGCCGCTTCCGCGCCTTCGCCCGGTCCTTCTCGCCGGCCAGGACGAGCATCTCGATGCCGAGCGCGATGGTGACCTCGTGCAGGTCCTCGGGGCCCTCGCTCCGGAGCCCCATGATCGCCTCCTCGGCCTCGAGCGCGTTGCCGCAGGCGCGACCCAGCGGCCGGTCCATCGCCGTGAGCAGCGCCACGGTCGGGCACCCGTGGTCGGCGCCCAGCTCGATCATCGTCCTGGCCAGGAGCAGCGAACGCTCCGGATCGGTGATGAACGCCCCGCTTCCCTGCTTCACGTCGAGCACGAGGCCGGTGAGTCCCTCGGCCAGCTTCTTCGACATGATGCTCGCCGCGATCAGCGGGACGCATTCCACCGTCGCCGTCACGTCGCGCAGGGCGTAGATCTTCTTGTCCACCGGCGCGATCTCGGGCGTCTGGCCGATCATCGCACAGCCGATGCGCTCGATCTGCGCCTGCGTCTCCTTGAGCGAGAGATTGGTGCGGAAGCCGGGGATGCTCTCGAGCTTGTCGAGGGTGCCGCCGGTGTGCCCGAGGCCGCGCCCGCTCATCATCGGGACCGCCATGCCGCACGCGGCCGCCAGCGGAGCCAGGATGAGGGAGACCTTGTCGCCCACGCCGCCGGTCGAGTGCTTGTCGATCACCGGCCTGCCGAGCGAGGAGAAGTCGAGGCGGCTGCCCGACGCCATCATCCCGTCCAGGAGCGCCGCGGTCTCCTCGCGCGTGAGCCCCTTGAGGAAGATCGCCATCAGCAGCGCCGCCATCTGGTAGTCCGGCAGTGCGCCCGCGGCGTATGCGTCCATCAGCTCGCGGAACTCGCCGCTCGCCAGGACGCCGCCGTCGCGCTTGCGCTCGATCAGACCGGGGACGAACATTACGCCACCTTCACGCCGGCGGAGCCGCACCCATGCGCACGCTGAAGCTCGCAGCCCTCCCGATGCTCCTCGCCCTCGCCGCCCCTCCCGGGCCCGCGGCCGCGCAGGACGCCAAGACCCACCTCGTGGCGGGCGACGCCGCGCGCTGCGCGCGCAGCATCGCGGGCGCCCTCGGGCACTTCCGCGAGGCGCTCGCGCTCGATTCTCTCAACTACGAGGCGAACTGGAAGGCGTCCCGCGAGCTGGCCGACAGCGGGAAGCTGATGCCCGACGGGTTGAAGCGCTCGCGCGACTCCGTATACGCCGAGGCGCTGGCGCTGGCCCGGCGCGCGGTGCGGGTGGACTCCAACGGAGCGGACGGCCACTACATGGTCGCGGTGGCGGCGGGGCGCGTGGCGCTGACCAAGAGCCAGCACGAGCGGGTCAAGTCGGCAGGCGTGGTCCGCGACGCGGCGCTCAAGGCGCTCGCTCTCGACTCCCTGCACGACGGCGCGATGCACGTGATGGGGCGCTGGAATGCGGAGATCCAGCGGCTGTCGGGCTTCCAGAAGTTCTTCGCGCGGACCTTCCTCGGAGGCTCTGTCTTCAAGGAAGCGAGCTGGCCGAACGCCAACCGCTACTTCCGCGCGGCGATCCAGGTTGATCCGCAGAACATCTATCACCACCTGGACTTCGCCGAGGCGCTCGTGGACCAGGACAGCACGGCGTTGGCGCGTGCGGAGCTGGAGCAGGTGGCGCAGCTGCCGCTGGGCTGCGACGCCGGCGATCCGACCTACAAGCAGCAGGCGGCGGCGCTGCTGGAGAAGATCAGCCGGCAGTAGCGTCGTCGTGCTCCCGGCGCCGGCGCTCGCGCGCCTGGTGCAGCTCGTGCCGCGCATCGTCGTAACGGTCCCGCGCGTCCGCGGCGAGCCGCCGCGCGCGCCGGGAGATCATCCGCCGCGTGTCGCGGCCACTCAACGGCGCGACGAGCAGGGCGACCCCCGCCCCGACGAGCGCGCCGATCAGCAGTCCCGCGGCGAACGTGCGGACGCCGCTGTTGCCGTCTTCCCTGTCCATCCGGCCCTCCCTGGCATCCCTGGCCAGCCTGCTCATGGTCCTCCCCCATCGGGCCGGAGAACGTATCACGGCGTCACGGCACGCGCCAACCGGCGCCCGGGTCAACAGATAACGCGCGGAAAACGACCGATTCCACATCACAAATCCGCTGCCCGGTCTTCAGGCTGCTTCCCCGGAAGCCCCCTGACGCATGCGTGGTAGCTCGTCTATCTCATCGGCGGTACTCTTACTCAATGGGACCCCTTCGGTATTCCATCAACGTCACATTGGACGGCTGCTGCGATCATCGAGCAATCATCCCGGACGAAGACTTGCATCGTCACGCGGTCGAGAACCTCGAGCAGGCCGATGCCCTCCTCTTTGGCCGGGTGACGTACGAAATGATGGAGGCGGCGTGGCGGCCGCCGGCGCGGACGGGAGCGAGGCCTGATTGGATGGAACCCTTCGCCCGGACGATCGACGCGGCGAAGAAGTACGTCGTGTCGAGCACCCTGGACCGGGTCGATTGGAACGCGGAGCTCGTGCGCGGGGATCTGCGGAAGGCCGTTCAGCAGCTCAAGCGGGAATCGGGCAAGGGACTGTTCGTGGGAGGCGTGAAGCTCCCGCTGGCGTTGACTGAGCTGGGATTGATCGATGAGTACGAGTTCGTGGTGCAGCCCAGGTTAGCGGGCCATGGGCCGACGCTGTTCGCGGGGCTATCGAAGCGTATCGACTTGAAGCTCGTGAGCCGGCTGGAGTTCGGCTCGGGGGCGGTGGCGATGCGGTATGAGCCGAGAAGGTAGCCATCGGGCTCGTTAGCCCGAGTCGGACGGGATGCCGCAGTGTAAGCAGGCTCAAGACAATGCAGCAGTAACCCGTCAACGCGATCCGTCTGGCGCCCGGGCGCTCATCATCGCCTAGCGCAACGCCACGAGGCCAACCAGCGCGCCACCCAGGACCACGAGGGCCGGATTGGCGCGGCTGCGGAGCAATATGGCGGACACGACCACGGTGATGATGACGGTCACCACGCCGGTCAGCGCCACTCTGGCTACGGTGAGGAAACCGGCGCTGAGCAGGCCGATGGAAACGGGCGCGAGCCCGCGCTGAATCGAGGCTCGCCAGGGCCACCGTTCAAGCCTGGTCCAGAGGCGCCCGATGAAGAACGCCAGCACGGACGTCGGAAGCAGGAAGGCGACCAGGACAGCCGCCGCTCCGGCGAACCCGGCAGCCCACTGCCCGATCGAAACGATCATCATCATCTTGGGCCCGGGAGCCATCTGCTCGACGCTGTAGAGCTGAACGAGCTGCTGCGCGGTGAGCCAGTGGTGCACGTTGACCGCGAGGGTCTGGAGCTCGGGGAAGGCCGCCATGCCCCCACCGACGGTCAGGAGCGAGAGATAGGCGAAGACGCGGAGGAGCGACGGGACTTGATTCACTGGCTGGAGCCTTGGCGCTCGCTGCGCGGCCGGTGCCAGAAGATCGCGAGGGCCCCCACGCCGAGCAGCACGGTAAGGACGGACAGGTGAAGTGTGCTGACGCCGATGACCGCGAGTGCCACGAACACGAGGTCGACAAGGCCGTGCAGGGACTTCCGGCCCATCTGCAGCGTTGTCACCAGGATCAGGCCCACTGCCGCCGCGGCGACGCCACGGAGCATGGCCGTCACCAACGGCCGATCACCAAATGCGTGGAACGTCATACCCACGACGTACATGAGCAGCGCGCCCGGCAGACAGATCCCGCATAACGCCGCGATGGCTCCAGGTGTGCCGCGCAAGCGGTCTCCCACGAGGATCGCCAGGTTCGTGGCATTCAGACCGGGAAGCGTCTGGCTGATGGACAGCAGCTCGACGAACGTCTCGTCACCCACCCAGCGGCGCTTGCCGACGAGGCTGGCCTCCAGGTACGCAACGACGCTACCGCCGAAACTGGTGGCCCCGATCAGCAGGAAGGCGCCGAAGATCTGGCCGACGGTCACCGCCCGTGGCGACGGTCCCCGGTCAGTCTCGGCGAGGTCACTCATGACTGTTCGGTGGATTGCCCTTGAGGCGGTACACTAAGCCGGTCTTGGTCGTGCCGAGGGCCACCCAGTCACTCGCGACCTCCTGCAGCGCGCAAAAGAACTGCTCGCAACGCTTCATGGCCTTGTCGTGGAGCTCGTCCCTTCGCTGGAACTTGCACTGGAACGAGAACTCTCCCACGAGCTGCTTCTCGTCGCCGCGCGTGCGCCACACCGCGGCATTGGCCTTCGCCTCGACGCCCTTGCCGAAGTCCAACGTGCCGAGATCCTGCAGCACCTCCTCGACGGCGGTGTGGTTCACGAGTTCCATCTGCTCGGTGGGCGAGGTCTTCAGTACATTCAGCACCGGAAATGCGTGCGAGAGGATCGTCGTGGACGTGCGATCCGTCTCGTGCAGCGCGCTCAACGGGAACTCCACATTGTGTGAGAACAGCAGGCGGAGCCCGCCGGTCCGGTCCTTCAGCGGCAGCGCCTCC
>Ga0187854_10004389_pt1 | contig 10645 bp, 18 predicted proteins | sample June2016WEW_6_15_FD_132445 | JGI IMG/M metagenome (GOLD analysis project Ga0187854, IMG submission 132445) | Peatland microbial communities from SPRUCE experiment site at the Marcell Experimental Forest, Minnesota, USA - June2016WEW_6_150 | ecosystem: Environmental > Terrestrial > Soil >...
ACGAAACAAAGCGAGAATGTCTATGAAAACAAAGAACAAGGTCAAAAAGTCGCCGAGTCGCACAGTGCCAGACCAAACGCCGACCGCACGTCCTCGAGCCGCAGGTCAGAAGGCGACGGCTGACTCCTCGACTTCTCGACTCCTCAACTTGTCGATCGCAAAATCGGGGGAACAAACCGAGAATGTCTATGAAAACAAAGGACAAGTTTAAAAAGTCGCTGAGTCGCATAGTGCCTCGGCGTAGTTGGCGTTGGTGATGAGCATGCGCCCGGACGTTGAGCGCATGATTGGCAGGGACCGTGGCGAGGTATGAGTTAAGCAGGTTATAGCGCTCTTCACGGTGTCCTTTCGGCAATTAACCGGCCAATCCATTGAATCTCGCCTCTAAAAACTGTAGCCGAGAAGCCTAGCTTATCTCCAACAGCAGAGCGTTCCGGCCCATGCTGCCGGTGCACTGGAACAAGCCGCTGCCTTCTATCAACAGCAGCTCCCGCGCCACCCCGAGGCGCTCCGGTATCTCGAACAGCGTGGAGTGCACGAGTCTGCTCTGATCCAAGAGCTTCGCATCGGCTACGCCCCCGGCGGAAATCTGCGGCGTCATCTTACCGACCAAGGTTATTCCTTGGAGTCGCTGCAGCATGTCGGCCTCGTCAACCCGCAGGGCTGCGATGCCTTCTACCGGCGTGTTGTCCTCCCCTGTTGCCAGGACAGACAGGTGGTGAATTTGTATGGCCGCAGTGTCGGCACGGCCTTCCCCCATCGCTTTCTCCTCGGCCCCCAGGGTGGCTTATTCGACTGGGGATCGGTTCGCCAGTTCTCCACCACCATCCTGGTCGAAGGCCTGCTCGATCTGGCGGTGCTCTGGCAAGCCGGTTTTCGCAATACTACGTGTGCTTTCGGCACACATCTCACCTCATTTCAGTTCCATCAGCTTTCCGCTGAGCCGCATCGTCTGGTCTATATCGTCTTTGATCAGGATGAAAACCAAGCCGGACAACGCGCCGCTCAGCAACTCGCACGACGCTTGGCCGGGGCCAGCGTCCCCGCGCGCCTGGTTCACTTGCCCGCTGGACACGACCCGAACAGTTACTGGGTTGCCGGTGCCGCCCCTGCTGATTTCGCCGACCGCCTGGAGGGCACGGACCAGTTATGAAACTCGCCTTGGCCCATCAATCTGCCACCCAACCCGGCATTTGCCCATATCGCGTGATCGACGAGCAAGATCACGAAATCACCTGGGTCAACGGTTTTCTGGATGCCCAGCATATCCGTCAACTGTCGCCGCGCTCGCTCCGCGCCTACGCTTATGACCTCCTTCACTTCGCTCGTTGGTTTCAAAGCCAGCATCAGACCCTTTCCGCGATCACCGAGTCCATGCTGCTGGACTATGTTCGGTATCAACTGAATCAACAGCCCCAACCCACGCCGCAAACCGTAAATCATCGCTTGACCGTGATTCGCTGTTTGTATCGATTCCACATCGGACAGGAGATTCCTCCTGGCCAGTCCCATTTCCAGCGCCTCTATACGACGCGCTGCCCGCTCGGCTATGGCCGTCCCCGTCGCACCGCTGCCTTCGGTCTCCGCCTCAAACAGCCTCGGCGTGTGATCCAGCCGCTCTCGGCGGAGCAAGTCGCGAAGTTTTGGGCGACCTTTCGTACCTTCCGCGATCTTGCCGTGGTGGGCTTGATGCTATTCGACGGCCTGCGTTCCTGCGAGATCCTGGCGCTTCAACTCGAAGATCTGAAACTGGCCGCTGCGCAACTGTACGTTCTGGGCAAAAGCAAGAAACCGCGAATCTTGCCGCTACCCGGCGAGATTATGGATGTGCTTCAAAGCTACCTTCGCCTGGAACGGCCGCTGACCAACTCCCCCTCTCTGTTCGTTACCCTCAAAGGCCGTCGACGCGGCCACCCTATGACACCGGCGGGACTCCGCTCACTATTCCGTCATCATCGATCGAGCAGTCAGGTCCTGGTGGCCAACCCGCACCGGTTTCGCCACTATGCCGAGTTCCGGACTATGCCGAGTGAAGTCGTCGCGGCCGCGTCGATGGCCACCTTGAGGATTGCGTACTCGGCATAGTCTGGGGTCTTCTCCTTCTATCTCAATTTCAGAAGGAGAAGACATGACCAACCAGTTTTTCACGCACCCCAAGACACTTCAGAGTCTGCATGAAGGTCCGCTGGGCGCCCACATCGACGCCTACGCGGCATTTCTGCATGAGCAAGGTTACGGATCGAATTCGCTTCACTCGACTGGGTGCCGCCGACATCACCAACTTTGTTCTACGCCATGCCCACGACTTCAGTCCCGGGCGCGCCAAACTGATGATCACGGCACTGCGGTCCTTTCTGCGGTACTTGTGGCAGCGAGGTGAGATTGCGTCCGACTTGGCAGCTTGTGTGCCCGGCGTGCCGCGTTGGTCGTTTTCGACCTTGCCGAAGTCTCTCCCTCCTGGCCAGGTGCGGCGAGTCTTGGACCATTGTGATCGGCAGACCTCCACGGGACGGCGGGATTATGCGATCCTGCTTCTACTCGCCCGCTTAGGCCTTCGCGCCGGCGAGGTCGTCACCTTGACCCTGGACGACATCGATTGGGAGGGAGGCCGCCTTACCCTGCGCAGCAAGGGAGGGCGCTGGACCGAACTGCCCCTGCCGGCGGATGTCGGCGAAGCCTTGGCCTCCTACCTCCAACAAGGGCGACCGCGCTGTGCTAGTCGCCGGGTATTCATTCGTCAGTGCCCACCCCGAGTCGGCTTCGCCAACTCCGTCGCCATCTGCACCGTCGTCGAGGGGGCCCTGGCCCGCGCCGGAGTTAACTCACCGCGCAAGGGAGCGCATCTTTTCAGGCACAGCCTGGCGACCGAGATGCTCCGCCAAGGTGCATCATTAGCTGAGATCGGCGAACTGCTGCGTCACCAGCACCCCAACACGACCACCATCTATGCCAAGGTGAACCTTCCCGCGTTGCGTAGCCTGGCACTGCCCTGGCCGGGAGGTGGGCGATGAAAAAGCTCCGAAAAGCTGTGCAAGATTATGTGGCCCTGCGACGCGCCTTGGGATTCAAGCTCGAAAAGGTCGAGGTGGGGCTGTTGGATTTCGTGTCATTCCTAGAACGACAGGGGACCTCCCACATCACCACCGAGCGCGCCTTGCAGTGGGCCACGCAACCTTCCCATGTTCAGCCGTTCGTGTGGGCCCAGCGCCTCAGTTTCGTGCGCGGCTTTGCACGACATTGGAGCGCCACGGACCCACGTACGGAGATTCCGCCCTGGGGCCTGCTGCCCTACCGTCCGTTGCGGGCTCGACCGTACCTCTACTCCGAGGAGGAGATCCGGCGGTTGCTCGAAGCCGCTAAATCTCTCCCCTCCCGTCACCCGCTGCGGCCCTGGACCTACCACTGCCTGTTCGGATTGTTGGTGGTCACCGGCCTGCGCTTGGGAGAGGTGCTGAAGCTGCGAACCGGGGATATAGACTGGTCGAAAGGCGTCCTCACCATTCGCGACACGAAGTTCGGCAAGTCTCGTCTGGTACCTCTGCATCCCTCGACCTGCAAGGTTCTGGCCGCCTACGCGAAACGCCAGGATAGTTTGTTTGCCGCGCGAGCCGAAGCACACTTTCTTATAAATCAGAACGGCAATCGGCTGGACAAAGGCGAGGTCCACCGCACCTTCTATGCACTGTCGCGACAAATTGGACTGCGCGCCCCGTCGGCCAGCCACGAACCGCGCTTGCATGATTTTCGCCACCGCCTGGCGATTCAGACCTTGGTGCATTGGTACCGGTCTGGTCAAGACGTGGAGCGGCTTCTGCCTGTCCTGTCCACCTACCTGGGACACGTCCACGTGACTGACACCTACTGGTACCTGTCAGCCTGCCCGGAATTGATGGGCCTGGCCCGAGAGCGGATGGAGAGAAGATGGGAGGTGTAGATCGTTCCGTAATTGCCCTTTGGTTGGGTCACGAGTCGGTAGAAACCACTCAGATTTATCTCGATGCCAATCTCGCCCTCAAGGAGGAAGCTTTGAAAAAGACCACACCTCTCAACGGCAAGGCTGGTCGCTACCGAGCGGATGATCAACTACTGCAGTTCCTGAAGAGCCTCTAGCGGGACCTGAGCTATGCCGAGCTGGCGCGACAGCGGGCATCGCGCGAGGCCTGTATTCATCAGGCGTCCGGGTTCCGCCGCAAGTCCTACTCGGCATAGTCCGGAACTCGGCATAGTGGCGATTGTTCCCGGGAACAAAATGGTAGGGGCGCGCCGCTATCGGGCGTCTAAGCTCGCTGAAAAGCCGTACATCCCCGCCCGCATTGTGAACCTTGGCGATAGCGAGGCGCTTGAACTTCAAATCATCGAGAACCTCCATCGTACCGATGTGCACGAATTGGACGAAGCTTAGGGAGTATGGTTTGCACTACACTCAAACGTGCTGGCGATGAAGGTCTCTTTACCATAACCCAAGGGCACCATGAGTGAAGCAGAGTTGCACATGATTCACATGCGGATGCAGGGTGGGGTGCTCACCAAGGCCAAGCGCGGCGAACTAAGAGTGAGACTGCCTATTGGCTTCGTCTATGACGATGAGAATCGGGTGATCCTGGACCCGGATCAGCAGGTTCAGGAAGCTGTCCGGATGATCTTTTCGAGCTTCCGTCGGACGGGTTCGACCTATGGCACTATGAAATACTTCCGGCAACAGAACCTGCTTTTCCCCGCCCGGCTTGTGTATGGACCGCGCCAGGGGGAGCTATCATGGGCACCGCTCCAGCGCAATCAGGTGACGCGAACCCTGCGCAATCCGCGTTACGCCGGTGCCTTTTTCTTCGGGCGAACCCGCTTCCGCAAGAAACTGCCAGGGACAAGCTCGGGTGGAACAAAAACCGTCCCCCGCGAACAGTGGCACGCTTTAATCCAAAATGCACCCCGGGCTATATTACCTGGGACGATTACGAGGAGAACCTCCGAAAGCTGAAAGAAAACTCACGGGCGCACCTCATCCAACTCAAGGCTCCGCCCAGCGAAGGCCCGGCTTTACTCCAGGGTCTGGCACTTTGCGGTGTACGTGGAAGGCGCATGGGGATTCGGTACCACTGGCGCCAAAATGTTCTGATACCGGATTACATGGGCCCATATGTTTCGATCGAGAACGGCGGGAAGGCCTGTTAGGTCATACCCGGAGCCGAAGTCGATGCCGCCATCGGTAAGCTGCTCATGGAAGTGATCACTCCGGCCGCGATTGAAGTTTCGCTAGCTGTACAGGAAGAGCTTCAATCGCGCCTGGACGAAGCTGACCGACTGCGGCGAAAACAGGTGGAGCGGGCGCGCTACGAGGCCCTCCTTGCCCAGCGCCGCTACCTTCGCGTCGACCCGGACAACCGTCTCGTTACAGATGCGTTGGAAGCGGACTGGAACAAAAAGTTGCGCGAATTACTGGAGGCCGAGCGAGAATATCAGCGCCAGCACGCAGAAGACCGGAAGACGATGGAGGAGGAACAGCGCAGCAGGGTTATGGATTTATCGACAAGTTTTCCTCGCTTGTGGAACGATCCTCGTACCCCTGACCGGGACCGGAAACGCCTGGCGCGCTTGATTCTGGAAGATGTTACCCTTACCAAGGGCATCGAGATCACCGCGCACGTTCGCTTCAAGGGAGGCCTGAACAAGACGATTACTGTGCCTTTGGCAAAAAACGGTTGGAAGAAGTACATGACCGCGCCGGCTGTCATTGCAGAGATCGATCGACTCTTGAACGACCATCCGGACTGGGAGGTCGCGAAGATTCTGAATGAGCGAGGGTTGGCTTCAGGCAGGCAGCTCCGGTTTTCGGCGACGATAATCGCCGCCTTGCGCAAGCGTCATAACCTCAAGAGCCGTTATGCCCGGCTCCGTGGGGCGGGAATCCTCGATGCTGCTGAGCTGGCGCAGTTGCTGGGAACATGCACCAGAACGATTTACATCTGGCACAAAAATGGGAAACTCCGCGGCCACTTGTATAACAATGAGGGCGCTTATCTCTATGAGCTGCCGGGAATCGGTTCGGCTCTTGAAGATCCTAACCGCCGGTACCGCCATGGGAAGCCATCATGACTAATACTTACCCATTACCTCCGTCCTCGGCCACGAACGACGCCGCTGCTTGTATACTGGTCGCGATTCGAGTCGCCAAAAGGGAATTCCTGTTTCGAAGCTACTCGCAATCGAAGACGGTGGTTCCAGTTCCCGGGCGCAGTTAATTTGGCCTGGATAACATCACAGGACTTATCGAGAATTAACCGCACAGTTGGAGGCATATGACCAGAACATCGACGGCATCGATAATATTGGCGCTGGCCACAGGCGCGGTTCTGTTCGCGCGTTTACCTTCCCAGACTCAGCCGGCGGTAGCGAGCCAGTTCCCGGAGAGGCTTTTGCAAAGCCGTTACAGCCTCGCCGTGCGGAACGGCCAGTTCTCCGGAACCGGAGCTGGCCGTTGCCAGTGATTTTGCGCAGGACCGTAAGGGGATCTGACGTGGCGGCCTCCATTCAGTCCGCTGCCGAGATACGCCGTTGGGCGAAGGAGGAGTATGCCGTCGGAGACGGGTGGCTTTAGTTATGATGTCTGCTTCTCTTTCGCAGGAGAAGACCGGTCCTATGTCCGCGCGGTCGCGGATTGCCTATCTAGGTTCGGGGTTCGCGTATTCTATGATGAGTACGAGGAAATTACCCTTTGGGGTAAGAACCTTTATGAGCATCTTGACGACGTCTATCGAAACGTTAGCCGGTATTGTGTGATCTTTGTATCGCAACATTATGCCCAAAGGCTATGGACTAATCACGAACGGCAGAGCGCGCAATGCCGGGCATTTAAAGAAAACAGGGAGTACATTCTCCCGGCGAGATTCGGCGATACACCGCTTCCCGGTCTACGAGACACGGTAGCCTATGTAGACCTGCTCCACAAAACCCCTGAGTCTTTTTCCAAGCTTATTCTCCAAAAGCTGGGCATCCCAGAGAAGGAGCCGCCGATTTCAGACGCGCGTTCCAGAAGATCGTTATTAGTAATTGATGACGATTTTCCCGTTATTTCAGACTTGTTCGCTCCGTTGCTTGACAGCGGCTTTACGATATGCGGTGCGCGAAGTGTTTCGGAGGCGCTCGACATCATTTACTCCGATCAGGAGATCGCCGTCGTGCTATGCGACCTCATGCTTCCCTATGGATTCGAGGTAGCTGGTGATCCCCGCCACGGAGGCATTGAGGTCATGGAGGCTCTCCGTCGCGTTCGGCCAGAAGCAAAGGTGTTTTGCTTCTCAGTCGTCGGAAGAGAAGAAATACTTGCCCGAGTGCAGGGGCTTGGCGTGAGGGATTTCATTAGAAAGCCAATCCGGCCCTCTGAATTTAAGGCCCGGATTATGGCCGCGTTGGAATCACCTTCGGACTCCGAACGGCAGGAATTAACAAACTTTGAGCTAGGGCGATGGTTAGCCGCACTGAAAGACAAAGGATATCAAGGTGCGAATTCGTACAGCATGGGCGTTAGGAGAGCTTTGCGATGACTCACCAAGAGTCTTGGAGGGTCTCGAGAAGGCTCTGTCCGGTGAAGCGGAGAAGAACGTCCGGCGAGCAATTCATGATGCAATCGACAAGATCCGAGGCCGATCGCGACGGTTAAGCTGACGAGACATGGTACCTGTGGTAGGATGCCACCGTAAAAGAATTATTGCGGCCTGCCACAGACAAGCTGGGCCCGGATGCTGAGGCATCCGACAAATTGTCGGTATCGCTCCAGAGCACTGCCAGCCTCGGCGCGTGCAGGGTAGCAAGGGCAGTCCATGAAACCCGAGCGGCGCAACTTACAAAACCAACTGCTGACTCTGTTCTTCGCGAACACTTGGTTGACATTTTCCCTATTCGAACTGGTAGACGGGCATCTTTCCCTCGTGGGCACCACCGCAGACTCTGCCAACCTTCAACCATTCTGTCGCTATATTCAGGACTTGCCCTGCGGCGCCGGGAGGTGCGAAAACGACAAGTGTGATCGGGCCGCGACAGCCTTCCGCGTACTGTCTGACGGTGGCGACGGCACGCGCCTGATCATGTGCCACGCAGAATTATGGAATCAAGAGGTCCCAGTGTTAGTGAACGGCGAGGTGCTTGGTGTCCTTCGTCTTTGGGGAGATGCGCGTCGCGGATGAGCAGCATGAGCTAGGATCAAAAGATCGTCTCGACGCGGCACTCGAGGATCTCGGTGCGGGGGCGGCCGAGTGCGAGGTGATTCGCCAGGCGCGCGGTGCCGCGCCAATGCTCCCTTTCGGGGACATTGCGTTAAAGGTAGCCGCCATTCAGGCCTTCCTTCGGTGGTTCTATACACTAATGGCCCAACAGGATCACCTAGAGATTGCTGTTGAACGCGCTACGCACGAAATCCAAACTCGCATGCAGGCTCTTCTGTCCAAGGCAGAAAACCTTGCGGGAGAAATATCTGAGCTCCGCCCGCACGATGCTAGGGAGAGGGCATTAGGCGTGCTCGACGCCGTCAAGGCATTAATTACTGTTCTTGAGACGTCGGGCAATTCCCTTGGTGCGTACAGAGTCAAGACATGTCCAATTCTACCCATCGTTTTGGAGGCAGCTTCCATTTACAGCGACGAAGCTGAGGGTCGCGGAATCAAAATTACGTATGATATGCCTTTAACGCTTGAGGCGGAGATTTCCGAGCCACATTTCAAGCATGCCATTAACAACCTCGTTCACAACGCTGTGAAATACTCGTTCACGACTGTAGCTGGTGGCCGCCATAGGTGGGTTCGCATAAGCGGTCGCGCGGACAAAACCCATCTAGTACTTACGATAAGCAATTACGGAGTCGGTATCCTGCCTGAAGAGATTCGGTCAGGTTCGTTATTCAAGCTCGGCGTGGAGGGCAGACTCACTCGTGGCGAGTTTAGACCTGGATCCGGAAAGGGATTGTGCTTTGTGCACCGGGTCATAGAGGCTCACCATGGCAGGATTGAAGTGCAGAGCGAATTGCAGGCAGCCGACTCGAACCCAGAGTTCCAACCGCACCACAATCGCTTCACAATCTATGTACCTCTGAGGCAGCCAGGGACTGATCATTATGTTTAAGATTGGGTGGATTGACGGCGAAATTCCAGTACTGCAGCAAGTAGCGCGGACATGCTTTCCAATGCCCCCCGGCTTTCGGGTTGGGCGTCGCGGTGTAATGTAGCACGGGTGGAATGATGATTGCGGAAGAAATGCGCACCGCCGGCTGGCGCAGGGCGAGGCCCTGCGATCAGTGGGGTCGGGACGTTTGGAGACGGCAGAGTTTCGCTCGGCCCCAGCCACGTATGGCTTGGGGTTAGGTGTCAAGAGTCGAAGGTTATCGCGGTTTAATCGCATCGAGAGTTAGCAGTAACCAAGAGGTTCACATGAATGCGAACGTGAAAAATCCGGTCCCGTTCGATTTTGAATCTCACCGGAAGGCTGCGGTTGAGCAATACGCCCAGAAGCGGGAACTCTACGACGTTTTTTCTTGGGAGATTAAGAACATTCTCACAGAGGCTATAGAAAGCCGAGGTCTCAAGATCAACGATATTCAGTGCCGTGCCAAAAGTGAAAAGAGTTTTGGTAAGAAGGCGATGACACCGAGCGAGCAAAACCCTGACGAACCGAAATACAAGAACCCGCTTTCCGACATTACGGACTTGGCCGGAGTGCGAGTTATTACCTTCTTCCCCAAAACCGTGAGTGAAGTCTGTCAATTGATCCAAGAAGAATTCGAAGTGATCGAGCGCGTGGACCACACCGCTAGTGCGGCGCGGGAAGACTGCCTGGGCTACCTGAGCGTTCATTACTTAGTTCGACCGGGCGCTAACCGAAATCGGCTGCCGGAATACCGCAAATTCGCTGGCCTTACTGCGGAGATTCAAGTTCGGACTGTATTGCAGCACGCTTGGGCAGAAATAGAGCATGATATCCGTTACAAGTCGCCGTCCACAATTCCTCGAGCGATAAGCCGCCGCTTCATGGCCTTAGCGGGCCTGTTGGAGATTGCGGACCGTGAATTCGAAGCGATTCAAACAGAAGATGCTGCCTTGCGCGCAAACGCCAGGACACTTATCTCAGAGGGCAAATTGAGCGAGGTTGAATTGACTCCCGATGCGTTGCGTTCCTACCTAGACGCACGCATCGGTCCGGATGACAGAATCTCAGACTTCACCTACGACTTTACCACTAAAATGCTTCGAGGCATGGGCTTTGAGAATCTTGGTCAGGTGGACGAGTGCATAGCTGGACTTGATGACGACAAACTCAGTCGTGTAGCCCTGGGCAGCAGGAGTGACCAAGTGTCGCGGTTCGAAGTCTTACTCGCGGCATCGATGGGCGATCACTATATCCACATGCATCCATGGGTGGTAAGCGATACGAGCGGGCGGTATCGAGATATTTTGAACGGGTGGCTAGACAAGCTGAAGCACGCTGGATTCTCCATCGGTTCGTAGCTACCGAAAAAAGCTGATCAGCAGCATGGATGAGCGGGTAGCGCATCTATAAGGTCATCGGCGTTGTCAACTAGAATCTGTCGGCCCAGCACCTCTTTTTGAAAAACACTGGCACCGCCTGCGGGACGCGTGACACGCGCCGGTGGTTGCTTCGAGGA
>Ga0187854_10004393_pt1 | contig 10641 bp, 9 predicted proteins | sample June2016WEW_6_15_FD_132445 | JGI IMG/M metagenome (GOLD analysis project Ga0187854, IMG submission 132445) | Peatland microbial communities from SPRUCE experiment site at the Marcell Experimental Forest, Minnesota, USA - June2016WEW_6_150 | ecosystem: Environmental > Terrestrial > Soil >...
ATGGTATTTTTAGACGGCATCATCGCCGCTCTTATGGAGATAACAAAAAAGAGTGAGGACGACTTGAAGAAAAAGCACGCGACCCTTGAATAAGCCGTTTTTGCACGACGCTAATGAACGGCCCGTCAAAAACGGGTTACTGCTCTGACGCGTGAAGCAAAATGTGCTGGAGCTCGGGCACGATGAGGGCTTCCATCGCGAGCGTCACGGCGTTTGGAGAGCCGGGAAGACAGAAGATGGCCGTGTTTCCTATGATACCGCTTGTAGCTCGTGTGAGCATGGCGGGAGAACCGATTTCATCGTAGCTGATGCTTCTAAATAGCTCGCCAAAACCTGGAATTTCTTTTTGAAACATTTGCTGAACTGCCTCGATAGTTACATCGCGTGGGGCGAGTCCGGTCCCGCCCGTAGTGATGATTACGTCAGTACTACTAACGAGGGCCCTCACGGATGTGGTTATTAACGCTGCTTCGTCCGATATCAGCGTATACGAATGAACCTTGTGGCCAGCGCTCCTTAAAAAGTCGATAATGATTCGGCCGGATAGGTCTTCAGCCTCTTCCGGTGCCTTGACGCTTCGATATTTCGCAAATCGGGACGTGCTGATCGAGATTACGCCAACTTCAAAGCGCTTGTTCACGGCGGGCTTATGGTGAGGCTGTGGCCGCTGGCGTGGCATACACGTGGATTGCATTAGTGCGTATATAGCATTTCTGACGGAGATTCCGCCGCAAGACGCAGACGCCACGTTAATAAGTATAATAAGAAGCGTCGCCTACTCTTTCAATTATGCGTGTTATCGCATTAGACGTCGGTACAGGAACCCAAGATGTGCTCCTATACGACACGAGCTTGGTTACAGAGAATAACGTAAAAATGGTAATGCCTTCGCAAACGGCAATAGTCGCCAACCGGATCAAGTCTGTTACAGAGCAAGGCCGCAGCTTATTTTTGTGCGGCGAGACGATGGGAGGTGGGCCGAGCAGCGCAGCCGTTCGAGCTCACTTACAGAAGGGATATTCGGTTTTTGCGACGCCGCTTGCAGCAAAAACACTCAATGATGATCTTGACAAAGTCCGATCGTGGGGAGTAAAGATAACCGTAGCACAGCCGGAAACAGACTGCGTTCGAATAGAGATGAACGATGTGGACGTGCCCGCGCTAAGCTCTGCGCTTCAACAATTCGACGTAAGTCTGCCTACGATGTGTGCTGTAGCGTGTCAAGATCACGGTGAGAGTTCAGGGAGTAATAGAATTTTTCGTTTTCAGCACTTCAAGCACTTGATCGCGACGGGTGGTGAGTTGACCAGTTTTTGCTATGTGGATGGCAGGATCCCCAACTACTTGACACGACTAAAGGCCGTATATCGGACACTAGAGGAGAGGGAAATGCAGCGGATCCTAGTGATGGATACTGGTCCAGCCGCAATATTGGGTGCGCTGTGTGATGATGAAGCGGCTAAGCACGCGTGGGAACCTCATATCATTGTAAACGTCGGAAACGGTCACACTCTAGCAGCTATGCTCGATCATAAGAAGATCATCGGCATGTTTGAACATCACACGTCCTCGATCACCACAGAAAAACTCGACTATTTTTTGTCCCTGTTTGTGGATGGTAAATTAACGAATGAACGGATTTTTCAAGATGGGGGGCACGGTTGTTACATACACGAAACCGGATACCGGGAGATAGATCGAGCTTTCAGAGAGAGGGGCTTCTGGGTAACCACAATAGGACCCCAGCGAGGGATCATGAAGAAATCTCGACTGCGTCCGTATTTTGCAGCACCGGGTGGTGATATGATGTTAGCTGGGTGTTTTGGATTGATAACCGGCTTCAATAGTTTAGTCTGATTTGCCTCCCTCAACCAAGAGGAGTATGAATAATACACACCCCCCATGTTTGCGTATCCATAAAACCTTAAACACTAAATATTGAAACAAATTTATACAAAAATTTATATATTAAAAGGTTGTTACCCCTACAACACGCTATTTTTTTATAACTTACTACCAAACAAAATTCCATTTTTTATTTTTACAGTAGAAAGCATGGGGAGCCTCTTAAACCTTTTCCACTGGTAACGAAGGTATGCCTGGAAAGAAGAACAAGTTATCGATCTTACTTTGAGAACCCTTGCGCAGCCTTACAAATTAGCGAAGATTATGCCGTTTCGAAGCAAAATAAAGCCTGGATTAAGTCTTTAGGGAGCGACCGATATATGTCCATTATTGCTTAGTGGCATCACAGGAATACAAGTAGTAGGGTTTGCAGTGGAAGAAATCGCTAGTTCCATAGGAAATATAGGTTATGTTGCACTGGAAATGCAACCTTAGAAATCATAAAGTTTATTAACTCACGTTTCCACTATACGGTAGGACTAAGCGGATGGCTCTGAGTAGTCAGTTATCTATGCTAGAGTTCAGTGCCTCCAGCAAGCATTCGCTTCCTCTGTTGAAATTGGAGGCAGAAAGTTGGAAGGACTTTTTGACAACCTTTTAGAAAGGAAACCTGTTTTCAAAGATAAAGAAGTTCTCAGGCCATCCTATACGCCTAACTATCTGCCTCACAGGCGCGATCAGCTCAACTCGATTGCTATTATTTTGGTCGTCGCTCTTAAAGGAGAGACCCCCTCTAATATTCTTGTGTACGGAAAAACTGGCACAGGGAAAACGGCTTGCGCCAAATTTGTGGGCAAAGAATTGATGGAAGTCGGCGCATCTCGAGGAGTTCCGTGTAACGTTGCGTACATAAATTGCGAAGTGGTCGATACTCAGTACCGCGTCCTTGCCCATCTGGCTCGCCAGTTCAATAAAGATGTGCCGATGACGGGGTGGCCAACAGATCAAGTCTATTCGGAGTTTATTGAAGCACTCAACTCGCAAGGCGGGAGCGTCATAATAATTCTTGACGAACTTGACAAGTTGGTCCGAAAAAGCGGGGACGATGTGCTTTACAATTTGTCGCGAATTAACCTTGAGCTCACCGACACCCGGGTCAGTCTCATCGGGATCTCTAACGACTTGAAGTTTACAGAATATCTTGACCCTCGGGTCAGGAGCTCACTAGCCGAAGAAGAGCTAATATTTCCACCTTATGACGCGAATCAACTGCGAGACATCCTCGAAGAACGAGCGCGTCTAGCCTTTAAGGAACACGCGTTGAATCAAGAAGTCATACCGCTCTGTGCAGCCCTGGCCGCTCAGGAGCACGGGGACGCCAGACGCGCGCTCGATTTGCTGAGAGTATCAGGAGAATTCGCCGAGCGCGTGAATGCCGACAGCGTTAAGGAGGAGCACGTTCGGACCGCTCAGATGCGGATAGAACTCAACCGAGTCGCAGAGGTAATTCGCACCCTCCCTACCCAAGCGAAGCTGGTGCTGTATAGTATAATCACACTTCATCAAAACGGAGCGCGAAGCGCAACGACCGGCGAGGTAAACCGAGTGTACGAAACGCTTTGTAGGCAAATAGACCTCGACGTGTTGACTAAAAGGCGAATCACCGATTTAATAATGGAGCTGGATCTGCTCGGAATAATCAGTACAAAAGTTGTCAGCAAGGGCAGATACGGGAGAACAAAGGAAATATCTCTCTCGGTTCCCTTAGACGAAACGTTTCGGGTTCTGTTAGAAGATTATCGCTTGGAAGCTTTAAACGGAACGCGATTTACAAGAAGATCAGTCAAGGAAAGCTTATTCTAACCTCTTGATAGTGGTGGTTGAGCTCGGAAAACGCTCGCGGCGACCAAAACAAACGCTCTCGCTGCGTTTTTCTGTAAGCCCTTACCGCAACGCTTTTAAATTCTGACAATTACGACAGTAGTAAACGCTCCCCAGGCAACCGATCGATCAAACGTAGTCCAATCATTCAGCGATGTGATTCAAGTGGCCGATTTTAACACCGAAAATCAATTCTTTCAAAACATTTACGACGATGATTCGGTTGTATGGATGGGGCAAAATACCAACCATTTTCCTACGCCACCAGCGATCAAGCGGGCTATGGTAGATGCCATCGACAAAGAGGAATACCACAAATATCCACCCCCGTATGGACTTGAGGAGTTACGGACCCTTATACTTCAAGACTTGAATTTGAGCTCACCCCACGAAGTACATGTGACAGAGGGCGGTACAGAATCGCTTTACCAGGTGACGCGCACCCTGCTGCGTCCTGGTGACGTTATGATCTCGACGGATCCAGGTTACTACGTCATTCATAAGTTTGCTGAGCTAAGCGGAGCCAAAGTTCTTGACCTACCGATCTACGCAGCAGATACTAACTACAAATTGACGCCGGACATGGTAAATGAGGTGATGAGCAAGCGAACTAAAATGCTGACCCTCGTCGACCCTCTGAACCCGCTGGGCGTAACCTACACAGCAAAAGAAGTCAAGGCGTTTTGCGAAATAGCCGAAGACGCGGGCGTCTATTTGTTAAATGACGTGACCTACCGAGACGTGGCAAAACTCCATACTCTCGCCGCCGACTTTTATCCTGAAGGTACGATAACCATTTACAGTTTTTCAAAGAACTGCGGCTTAGCTGGATTACGGCTGGGCGCTCATATCGCAACAAGCGAGCTGATAGAGCGACTGGCCCGTTACAAGATAAATGACCTCGGAACGTCAATTGTTAGTCAAATTGCAGGAATTGCAGCCCTCAAGACCAAACTCGATTGGCTCCCTAAGGTGGTTGAGGCCATTATGGCAAATCAAGCCATCATAAAAGACGCTGTCGACAAAATACGAGGAGCGTATCTTCCCGTTTATCCGTCACAGGGAAGCATGTTCGTTATCGATATCTCAGGCACGGGCAAGACTCCTGAAACCATCGCGGATACGATGCTGAACCGCGGTTTTTTCATCAGAGCAGCTGAGTACACCACGCGAAGATTTGCCGACAAGTATGTGCGTGTAAGCTTTACTATTCCTAAGGCGCAAGTTGAGCGATTCGCGATCGAGTTTTCGAGCATTTTTTAACATGAAGCACCGCCTGAACCGTGGAATTCTGGTGGCAATTGAGGGAATAGATGGCGTGGGAAAAACAACGCAGTCCATCAGACTCGTAGAGAGACTAAAAGCCCTTGGGTTCAACGCCGTCCGCTTTTTCGAGCCGACTAATGAAACTCTGGAGGCACAAGAGATACGTCAGACGCTTGAGCACGGCTCCCCCGAAAAACCGAGCGGCCTGGTTGACCTTTTTCTAGCCGATCGCAGGCACGATGTAGAGACGCACATAATGCCTGCGTTATTAGAAAAGAAGATCGTCGTACTGGACAGATATTTCTTGTCTACCGCGGCGTATCAGTCAGATAGTAGACCGTGGCAAGAGATACTAAAGATGAATCGAGAATTCGCACCGGAGCCGGACATTAGTTTCATTATCAACTGGCCTGCAGATATAGCCATGTCCCTTATTGAAAAACGCGACAGTAGTGTGACTACTTTTGAGAACGAAACTGCTCTAATCAAGGTACGGAGGCGGTATCTCGAGATGGCGCGAGAGGATTTAGGGAACTACGTCGTCATTGAAAAGATTGCTGATGAAGAGGATGTGTGCGACGAGATCTTAGATACCCTCCTCAAGTACCTCCATAAAAATAGGCTCGTTCACTACGACGTTTGAGCCACCAGTGCGTCACGTTAAAAAACTCACATTTTGATCCGTCTTTACTGGCTTACCGGTGCTGAGTCTCTTTCGTGAAGCCATCTAACCGACTAATGCGTTTAGAAAATCCCTCTCAGTTATAATACCCGAGAGCGCCCCATCGACCACAACCGGCAATACGCTTACATCGCGCGCTATCATCAGGTCTGCAGCTTCACCCAAATCTAGATCGGGGTCTACACTAAACGGCGGTTCTCGTGCTACGATCTTAATGGGTACTCCCAAAGCCTCGTGCATGTTGCCTGTCACAAGCTTGTCAAAAACCTCGCCGCCTCCAAGGTAGTTCACTATGTCTGAGGTCGTTACGATGCCGATCATAACCCCCTCGTGAACAATGGGTACCCGACGAAAGTCGTTTGAAACCATCACTCGCGCAGCCTCTTCAACCGTGGTATCTGGTTTGACGCTTACGACGTCGCGGCTCATGAAATCAGCGACTTTCTTTCCCGTTATGACATTGGCCACAAGGCCGACGAAATCACGCTCGGACACAATTCCTACAACCTTGCTATCGTGACTGACGATCGGGAAACCACCCACGTTTCCCTGCGACATCATTTTGATGGCATCGTCGATCGAATCCTCCTCATGGAGGCTGATAACATCTTCTTCCATTATTGAACTGATTTCTTCGTTTATCGCCGATAGAAAGTTCCCTTTGTGCTTGTTCTCGATGATCTGAGCCTTATCGCCCCCGCCGAGAAAATTCACCACGTCCATTACAGTGACTATCCCGACAAGTCTGTTTGTTCCAGGATCGCTCACGGGCAGCCGCCTAACACGATATTTAACCATCGTTTTGACTGCCCCCATAATAGTCATCGTGGGAGGTATTTGGACGACATCCTGAGTTGCGACCATCATGATGTCGCCCTCGTGCTCCGACAGCTTGCTTTTGAAGCCTAGGCTCCCTCGGTCCGATTTACCGCTGAAGTCATCTTGAGTTCTCTTCTGCCGTTTATTTCCGCGTAGCATTGTAACCTTCCGTGGTTGTGTCACGTAGCATTGTAACCTTCCGTGGTTGTGTCAAATTATGGCTCGGACGAGGTCTTGTCGATCTACTATCCCGATCAGCTTGGAGTCTTCGACCACCGGCAATCGTCCGATTGCGTATTGCTTCATCAGATTCGCCGCTTCCCAGAGTGATGAATCTGACAGGACGGTAATGACAGGAGTTTTCATAATCTTTTCGACGGCCGCTGAATGAATCCCTCGGCCTCCCCGTTCGTCCTCGCGCTCGAGTCGCACATAGCCTGCTTTGAGAACATCTTGAAGCGTGACGATACCGATGAGGTGCTTCTTCTTCACCACCGGGTAGCCTGAAAACCCGTATTGCGCCATATTAGGCCACACTCTCGATAGGAGATCAGTCGGACTGCATGTCTGAACGGTTTCTGTCATCACTGAGTCGATCGTGATTTTTCTGTCAAAACTCAGAGCGTTCATCAGTACTTCAGAGTCAATCACTCCGATGATCGTGTGATCTTCTTTCGATTTGACCACAGGAATGTCGAACCCGGTCGTCGCAAATATTTTTGCCATCTCGATCGGGACAGAGTCAGGAGTAGCAAGGCCAGTCTCGCGGACGAAGCCGATTACCGTGACGTCTGATTTCGTCGAAGTCACCTTGATGACGTCTGGCAGTATTACCATACCCTTCACGCGGCTTTGGCCATCGACAACCGGAAGGCTTCGGTAGCCGTCTCGCATGAGCTGACGGACGTGAGTCACGTAGGCGTCTTCACGCACAGTCACGGGTGGTGACATTAGGTTGAGCGTCATCGAACGCTCTCCTTACACGATTCGCATATGATGCTGCCGTCTGTATATTCGAGCACGTAAGAAAGCTCTCCACAGATCTCGCAGACACCGGATGAGGTAGAGCCTCGGCACCTCGGACATTTGAGGCGCCCTCCCTCTTGCTGCAGATCGTCTGAGTATTCTTCACACTCCTCACACTCGCCTTGCGTTATGACGACTTCCCGGCGGTCGAGGACACTCTCCCTGTTCATCTCTATCAAGTTGTCGAGAATTTGGTTCACCTCAGAGGAGACTTGGATAACGTCTGCGTCGGTAATAATTCCGACTAGTTCATCTCCGTCGAGCACCGGAAGACGTCGGATTTTTTTTTGGACCATCATAAGTACTGCGTCGTGCACATCGTCGCTGCTTTTTGTTGTGATGAGCGGTTTCGACATGAGCTGCTCGAGCTTGATAGAGCTTGGTTTAACGTTCTTAAAGATAACTTTCGCAACCATGTCGCTTTCCGTGACGATGCCGACTGGCTTATCATCCTTGACGATTATTATGCTCCCGACCCTTTTTTCGACCATTTTTTTTCCGGCTTGCGCAGCCGTCATCTCGGGAGTTGCCGTCACGACAGTCCGCGTCATAACGTCTCGAACCGCCAACCGTGTTTCCATCAGATTCGCCTCTTTCGCGTGCGCCCACTGCTGGTCTAGCTGAGCATCCTACCGTTTATCTTCACAATCAACGGTAAAATGGCTCACTAGTCACGTAGCAGAGCGTTGAGCATGCGTGTATTCGAACATCCACATATTTTAAAGCTTAGATTATTGCTTCTAGTGATATATCTTCTGGTAACCGGCGGCCACCAGATATAATATAAATGACCACGCTTGAACCACAGCTTTGGGTGTTATGTATGGTTTTGCCTCCTCAAGTTGCGTTGACTAGTAGCAATGTTTCAACAAACTTTAGGAGCAAAATGTTGATGTTTGGCTAGTGGGGTTTTGGCGCTCTGGGGTTGCACGTAACACGCGTCGGAAACCCCTGATGTCACGGTGCGCCGCAAACTTCCTGATACGGTTTATGACAGTTACATGAAGTATTGGGGAGGTGTGAGCGTAAAAATCTGAGCTAGGCGCGCTCATGCAATTTCTCGAGGCGTGCTTGCGATTTGTCAATCACCACTGGCGGCGTTTTCGTTGGTCTTCGGGTCACCTCGCCTTTGTGCGCAAACAACGTCCTGCTCGCGTCCTAAAACGAATTGCGCCGGCAAATAACGCTTAGGCTTGGCCGGGTAACGCGGAACGTCAATCTGCCACGCGGCGCGGACGGCGATAGTATTCACAATACGGGACGCGCTCATTATCGCCGCGAAGCTTACAGCCGACAAGTTTAACGCACCTACCGCAGTCCACCATTAACGGGTACATACTACGCTCCCCTACATTCGTTACCTATGTCCGAAAAAACGAATGATACCCACTATTGCTGATACCGAGATAACGCCATAAAAGCGAGGTTATTGCATCGCTGGAAAAAGAGGGGGTTACCTCCTCCTCTTCACTACGTAAGCGGCGATTACGAGTCCGACAAGAGCGAGCGTGACGTCGAAGCCGGGTATCCCCTGACTTGTGGCCCCAGCTGCGTTGCCGATGGCGTAGACGTTGCCGTCAACGCTCCCCACATACACCGTGCCGTTGGCTACGGCAGGGGAGGAGAACACCCCGCTTCCGGTCGTGTAATTCCACAGCTTCGCCCCGGTGGTAGCATTGAGGGCGTAGGTGTTGTTGTCATCGCTACCCACGTAGACCACCCCGTTAGCGACAGCGGGGGAAGAGTACACGCTGCTGCCAGTCGTGTAATTCCACAGCTTCGCCCCGGTGGTAGCGTTGAGGGCGTACGTGTTGTTATCCTCGCTCCCCACGTACACCGTGCCGTTGGCGACGGCAGGAGAGGAGAACACGTGGCCCCCGGTTGTGTAGTTCCACACTTTCGCTCCGGTCGTGGCGTTGAGGGCGTACGTGTTGTTATCTGCACTCCCCACGTAGACCACCCCGTCGGCGAAGGCGGGAGAGGATTGAACCGGTTCTCCCGTCGTGTAGTTCCAGAGCTTGGTGCCGTTGTTCGCGTTGAGAGCGTAGGTGTTGTTGTCATCGCTCCCCACGTACACCGTGCCGTTGGCGACGGCAGGAGAGGAGTCCACCCCGCCACCGGTTGTGTAATTCCACAGCTTCGCCCCGGTGGTAGCGTTGAGAGCGTAGGTGTTGTTGTCATCGCTACCCACGTAGACCACTCCGTTAGCGACAGCGGGGGAAGAGTACACGCTGCTGCCAGTCGTGAAACTCCACACTTTCGCCCCGGTCGTGGCGTTGAGAGCGTAGGTGTTGTTGTCATCGCTACCCACGTAGACCACGCCGTTGGCGACGGCAGGAGAGGAGTCCACCCCACCACCGGTTGTGTAATCCCACACTTTCACCCCGGTCGTGGCGTTGAGAGCGTAGGTGTTGTTGTCCTCGCTTCCCACATACACGACGCCGTCAACGACGGTAGGGGAAGAGAGGACGACGCTTCCAGTCGTAAAGCTCCACGTCAGCAGCCCTTTTGACATGTTGCTCCCCGCCACGGGGCCGTAATCGCCGGTGTGCTGGGCGTTGTAGCGGAACTGCATCGTGTCGTACTGCGCCGCTGCAGGAACGGTCGCAACGCCTGCAAATAACACGGCAATGAGAAGAATAACCACAGAAAATGACACGATTTTGTATACGCGCATGATTTGCCTCGTAAACGTTCGTTGCCCGAAGAAAATGTAAGAGGATACGATAAAGGCTCCGGTCTGCAACAGACTGAGGCATCGAAATCGAAAAAGAGAAAAGAAAAGCTAAGACGGCAGCATTTATAGGAATAGCCGAACTAATCGATTAAAAAAGTTAACGGCCAGACTGCCGCTAACGCAAGGTAGCAAATGAGCAGGCCTTCGATGGATGCTCCTTAAGCGCATTGATGGCGCCAGCCTGCGCCGATATCCAACTCTTTTAGTGCAGACGAAAATCAGGCGCGGCTCAGTGAAGCAGCAGGACAGCGATTCGCGCGCAAGGCCGCCGCCTCTCTAATGCGTAGCTCTTGGTCGAAGCACCCGGAGATGGCGTAGCAGCTATATAGGACTTAACAGGACACTAACTGAGTAGAGCACTCGTGTAGGCAATGCCCTCGGCACG
>Ga0187854_10004396_pt1 | contig 10638 bp, 6 predicted proteins | sample June2016WEW_6_15_FD_132445 | JGI IMG/M metagenome (GOLD analysis project Ga0187854, IMG submission 132445) | Peatland microbial communities from SPRUCE experiment site at the Marcell Experimental Forest, Minnesota, USA - June2016WEW_6_150 | ecosystem: Environmental > Terrestrial > Soil >...
AGGATTTGGACGACCAGATCTGGCGCACCTTCATCGGTTGCGGCGTCACGGACGAGAAGACACCCCGGGCCGGGTCGGGCAGGGATCTTCAGTCTATCCTGCGGGAGAATCACCGCTTCGTCTTCAGCCTCATCCACAAATTCAACCAGCCGGTCACAGAGCCGTACAGCGAGCGCGACGACATTATCGTGATCTCGGACGAGGCACACCGGACCCAGGGCGGCAGGTTCGCGCGGAACATGCGCCTCGCGCTGCCCAACGCTGCGTTTATCGGGTTCACGGGGACGCCGCTCTTCAAGCGTGATGAACTGACCCGGCGCATCTTCGGCCACTACATCTCGCGCTACGGCTTCAAGCGGTCCGAGGAGGACCAGTCTACCGTCAAGCTGATTTATGAGAACCGGGGCGAGAAGCTGGGGATCGCCCGCCTCGACCTAAACGACCGGATCGCCGAGGCGGTCGAGAAGGCCGACCTCGACCCAGATCAAACCGCCCTGCTGGAGAAACTCCTCGGCAAGGACTATGAGGTCATCACCGCCGACGATCGCCTCGACAAGCTGGCCGAAGACTTCGTCGACCACTGCTCTACCCGCTGGAAGACCGGGAAGTCGATGCTCGTGTGCATTGACAGGATCACCTGCGGCCGGATGTTGCAGCGCATCGAGCCGCGCTGGAAGGCGAAGCTCGCCCTGGTGAAGGCGCTCGTCCCGGTCAAAGAAGTGGAGTTGGCCGAAACCGCCGACCCGGACGCGCGGGAGCGCCTCGGCAAGGAACTGGAATTTCTGCGCGGACAGGCCCAATGGATGGAAAGCACCATTATTGAGATCATCATCAGCGAAGCGCAGAATGAGGTTCGCGACTTTCAGCGCTGGGGCTTCGACATCATCCCGCACCGCGTGGTGATGAAGACCGGCTTCCAGACGCCCGACGGCAAGTGGCTAGAAGCCGATGACGCCTTCAAGGACCCGCAGCATCCTTTCCGTGTCGCCATCGTCTGCGCCATGTGGCTGACCGGCTTCGACGTTGAATGTCTGGCCACGCTCTACATTGACAAGCCCATGAAGGCCCACAACCTGATGCAAGCCATCGCCCGCGCCAACCGCGTCTACCCGGACAAGGACTGCGGAGTCATCGTCGACTACAACGGAATGCTTAAGAGTCTGCGGGAGGCGCTAGCGCAATACGCCTTGGAGGACGAAGACGAAGGAGGCGGGGGTGGCGGCATTGTGGCTCCTATCGAGGAGCTGGTGGCGGCCCTGGTCCAGGCCATTGAAGCGGCGGAAAAACACCTGAAGGGATTGGGGTTCGATCCGGGACGGCTTCGCGGCGCGACCGGGTTTGCGCGGATCGAAGCGCTGCGAGACGCCGTGGACGCTCTCTACACCTCGGATGAGGCGAAGCGCCGTTTCGAAATCATGGCTCGGCAGGTGTTCATCCGTTTCACGGCGCTGCTGATGGAGCCGAGCGCGTTTGTCTATGCAGAGCGCCACGACAATATCGAAGCCATTTACAAGAAGCTGCAGGAGAAACGCGACACCGCCGACGTCACCGAAGTGCTCAAAGAGCTGCACAGGATCGTCAACGAGGCGATCCGGGCGCAGAAACCCGGCGAAGACCACGCCGAGGGGCTGAAGGTGGACCTGAGCCAGATCGATTTCGCGAAACTGCGCGACGAGTTCGGCACCAAGGTGCGGCGAAAACACGCCGCCCTGCAGGACATCCGGCAGGTCGTCGAGGAGAAGCTGGCGCAGATGCTCGGACAGAACCCGACGCGCATGGACTACTATAAAAAGTATCAGGAGATCATCGCGGACTACAACCGCGAAAAGGACCGCGTAACGGTGGAAGAGACTTTCGCGAAGTTGGTCGAACTCGCCAACAGCCTCGACGCCGAGAAACGGCGTGCTGCGGAAGAGGGGCTCAGCGACGACGAGTTGGCCTTATTCGATCTCCTCTTCAAGGAGAACATCAGCAAGGTTGATCGGGAACGGTTGAAGCAGGCAAGTAAGGCGCTGCTTGCGTCCCTGCGAGAGTTGCTCAGGCCCATGCGCGACTGGACGCAGAACACTGCCACCCAAGCGGAGGTCAAAGTGTTCATCCTCGACAAACTCTGGGTTGCGCTGCCGCGACCGCCGTTCAGCGAAGAGGAGACCGAAAAAGTCGCATATCGGGTGTATGACTACGTCTGGCAACGGAGCGGGAGCAGGCATGATTTTCTGGCGGCGTAGGTAAAAGGGGGGTGCAAAGGGAACTTACTTTATCACCCAAACACGGAGGTTGACAGTAGGCCGAGACGTTCGTGCAGAACGTGCTCAACGATAATATATTAGTGGACCGCTTTTGCTCCCTCAATGTTAATTATTTTAATGATTTGCCGTGATAAAATGGATTCATGAGCAAAATTTCTCAGGGTGGCATAGAGGAATTATTATTCTGAGAAATCCCCCAAAATATTTTAATTGGCACTGCCAGCGACCGATTCCTTGGGATCCCTTTGATTCCCGGGACAGGACAATATAAAATATGATCAGAGAAATAGGGAGGTGCATGAGATGTTCGACAGAATAACCTTTGATCCTGACACTATGGGAGGCCGGGCCTGTATTCGAGGGATGCGGATTCCCGTTTCCGTGATTGTAGGCCAGATTGCACATGGCGCCAGTTTCGAGGAGATTTTGGAAGGGTATCCGGACCTGGAAAGGGAAGATATCCAGCAGGCAATAGAATATGCTGCATGGCTTACCCAAGAACAGGTTTACACCCTGTGAGAGGCAATCATGCGGTTTCTCGCTGATATGGGAGTCAGTACCGGGGTTATGGAATGGCTGCGCAATAATGGTCATGATGCGAAGCATTTGCGCGAAGAAGGACTGCATCGGATGCCAAATGGTGAGATCTTCACAAAGGCTATTCATGAGAACCGTATCATCATAACCTTCGATCTTGATTTTGGTGAAATCGTTGCTCTGGCAAAAGGAAAGAGAGCGAGCGTCATCCTATTCCGCTTACATAATACCCGAACCTCCCACCTCTTAGATCGATTATCCGCTGTGCTGAAGGACTCCGCCAAGGCACTGGAGGAAGGGGCAGTTGTCGTTGTCGAGGAAGCCCGCCATCGGGTGCGTTACCTTCCTCCTGGTGCGCGAAACTGACTCAGAGCGAGGACAAAGCGGATATGTGCCCCATTTCTCCTCCCGCCGCCAGCGGCTGGATCACGCCCTCCTCCGCGCCAGGTTGAAGGCTGCAAAGTTGGGACATCGGGCGGATGATCGTCGGACGGCAGGTCGAAGGCTCATGGGGCAAAGCCGTCGTAGAGCGTCTGGCGGCCGATCTTCAGGCGGAGTTCCCGGGCGTTAGCGGCTTCTCAGCGTCTAATCTATGGCGGATGAAAGGTTTTTACGAGGTCTATTCCTCGTCTGAAAAACTCGCACCACTGGTGCGAGAAATTACCTGGAGTCATAACCTTGTCATCCTCGAATGATGCACCGGTCCGTTGGAGCGCGAGTTCTACCTCCGCATGACGAAAAAGTTCGGCAGGGCGGCGGTGGTGGCTGAGGTCTAGGAGTTCGAGCATGATGACGCGCTGACCCTCGGGCGAGCGGTGGCAGGGTTCAACGCCTACTCCAAGGGGGTTTCCCTTGGGTTCTTCCAGCTCACTCCCAAGGAGGTCAAAGAACAACGCCGGAAGATGCGCAAAAAAAAACGGTGACCGTTGACCTGTTACACCGGGCCGTCCCAGCCAAACATCGGGATGAAGGGTTACGCGCGCTCAGCGGAGAAAGCCCCATCCATCGCGCAGGTAACTGGCGTCCCTACCGCGACCTCATTCAAAGGCAGATGATCCACGCAATGAGAATTGTTGTCCTCCTCTTTTCGGGCGTTTTCTTGTGGGTTACTCTTGTGGACGCCGTTCCTGCTTCTGTGGTCAGCTCAGGGAGACCGGAAGCCAAGCTCGACGGGGAGCTTTACCTGTATGAGAAGAACCCCTCGGACGGGTCCATTGTCCCCGGGGGGGCTTGGGGGAAAATGAGCTACGCCCGGGAAGGGCCCGCGTTTGAATTCGTTTTCAGCGCATACCACCTGCGCCCGGGAGTAAGCTACACTCTGATTTATTTCCCCGACCCATGGCCGGCAGAGGGCCTGATCTGCCTGGCGACTGCTACGGGCGATTCTGAAGGGACGGTACAGGTGAAGGGGTCGGTCCCGATCGCTCATCTGCCCGCGAAATATGACGCCAACTACCCGGCTGGCGCAAAGATCCGGCTTGTTCTGTCGGACGACATTGACTGGGGAAAGGGAGACTCCATGGCTCGCAAACGCATGAGGCGCTCGAAGCCGAGCCAATACCTTTTGGAAGCAAAGCTTATAAATTTTTCGATTACCCGGGCCGGTTGTAATGCCCCGGGGGAGAAGAGCGGAACCTTTCCCCGAAAGCGCATCTTCTCGGGGGGCCTCGACCGGCAGTACGATCTCTTGGTTCCCTCCAGCTATACTCCCGGCAAGCCGGCCCCCCTGGTCTTTAATTTCCACGGATTCACCGCGGATCCAGAAACCCAGGACTGGCTATCGGCTATGTCCAGGCTGGCTGAGGAGGCCGGATTCATTCTGGCCACCCCAAAAGGATCGGGAAACGAAGAAGTCCTCGGCTGGAATGCCGGTGAATGCTGCGGGCAGGCGGCCCTGGAAAACGTGGATGATGTGGCCTTTACCTCGGATATGATTGACCGGATCAGCGCTGAGTATTGTGTAGACCCCTCCCGGATCTATGCCACCGGCATGTCCAACGGAGCCTTCATGAGCTATCGTCTGGCCTGCGAACTGGCGAGCCGAATTGCCGCTATCGGGCCTGTGGCCGGGGTTACGGTGGTGGATCCCTGCCTTCCCTCCCGTCCGGTGCCGGTCATTTCCTTCAATGGCACCGCCGACCTGCTCGTCTGGTATGATGGCGGCATCTATGAAAGCGTCCCCCGCACCATTGCCCGCTGGTCAATGCGCAACGGATGTTCACGGGAAGTGGAAACGGTGTATAAGAAGGGAAATGTAAGATGCGAGACTTACAGGAAATGTAAGGGGGACGCCACCGTTGAGCTATGCATCATCTATGGCGGGGGGCATAGCTGGCCGGGAGGCATGGATATTTCCTTGCTGGCTCCCCATATCTTCGGTTTAGAAGGCGATACGACCCGTGACATCAACGCCTCCCGGGCGATGTGGGAATTTTTCCAAAAACACCCAATGCCTCAGGCCTACTTGCGTTAATCTTGGAACCTAACACCCGATCTTGGGATCGAGTCTAGAAATATTGCATGTTCAGAATTGTATCAATAAAAGGCCCGAATGGTTACAAGAGTCAAGGGCGGACTTGACCCCACTCGCGGAAACGTGCGAAAAAAAGGAAGGTGAAGAAATGTGATCCGGGATGTTATGGCCTACGTTGCATTACCAATCCCAATTGCTTAAGACTTATCAACAACCGCGTCGGGGGTAACGCCCCCATGATCGCCCAGAAGATCGCCGACAGGCTCCGCTCGGAAAAGCAGGGGGGTTTGTATAATCCAACCAGTAGTTCTTAGGAGAGGGTGCATAGATTGATTCGTTACCCAGCTTGAGGCTCTCTAAGCCATAACCATCAACGCCGAAGCCCATAGCTTGGCATCACGAGGAGGAAAAATGCCTAAATCCGTTCGATTCCATAAAGTTGGCGGGCCCGAAGTGCTGCAATTGGAAGAGGTAGTGGTCGGAGACCCGGGCCCCGGAGAGGTACGCGTTCTCCACAAGGCGTGCGGTGTCAACTTTCTCGACATCTATCAACGCAGCGGTCTGTATAAGCTACCCTTGCCATCAGGAGCGGGGAACGAAGGTTCAGGCGTGGTTGAGGCGGTAGGCGCGGGCGTCACTCACGTCAAACCGGGTGATCGGGTGGCTTACGCTGGCGGGCCGATCGGAGCCTATTGCGAGGTACGCAACATGCCTGCCGATCGTCTGTGCATCCTGCCTGAGGGCCTCTCGTTCGAGCAAGGGGCAGCGATGATGCTCAAGGGTATGACGGCGCAGTACCTTATCCGGAGGACTTACAAGGTGCAGCCGGGGGACATGGTCCTTTTCCATGCCGCGGCCGGGGGCGTGGGGTTGATCGCGTGTCAATGGTTGAAAGCACTCGGCGCCACGGTGATCGGGACGGCCGGGTCGGAGATGAAGTGCGCGCTTGCCAGGCAGCACGGCGCCGACCATTGCATTAACTACCGCACGGAGAAGTTTAGCGAGCGCGTCAAGGAGATCACGAAGGGCGCCGGAGTACCGGTCGTCTACGACTCCGTCGGGAAGGACACCTTCATGGGGTCGATTGAGTGTCTGCGGCCGCTGGGGTTGATGGCGAGCTTCGGCAGTTCTTCGGGGCTGGTGCCTCCGGTTGAGCTGGGGCTCCTGATGCAAAAAGGCTCTCTGTTTCTCACACGCCCTTCATTAAACACCTATGCGGCAAAGCGCATAGACCTGGAGGCGATATCAAAGGACCTCTTCGACATCGTGCTTGCCGGCAAAGTAAAGATCGAAATCGGGCAGCGCTACCCGCTCAAGAACGCCGCCCAGGCGCACCGCGATCTCGAAGCCCGTAAGACTACAGGTTCAAGCATCCTGATACCATGAGCGACGAAGTTGAGGCTGTAGAAAAAGTTCTGAAAGTTTGATAATATAGCCATATCAGTAGCGAAAAAGAGAACGCGGGACTCTTAGAAGGGACTGAATGGCGAGATACAAGGAGTATGATTATACCCAGGGAAGATCATACCGATCCAATTTGAGAAACAGATCCTACCTGGGAGGTTTGAGTATAGCCTTCATTACCTGATCGATAACGAAATCGATCTGCCCATCTTTGATTTACGGTACTGGAATGACGAGACCGAGGACTTCTTCCTGGAATCTTCGGTTGAAAGGTTTTGTCAGAAGGTGTAGATTTCAATTGGCAATCGAGGTTTTAATATACTTTTCATTTCTTGAATTTTGCTGAGTTCCACATAGTGGCACGTTAGTTTCACTTTTGAGGACCCGAAGACACCCCCAAGATATTGTGTTCCCTTAAGATCCTGAGGCAAAAAATTGGTAGCACGGGAAGACAAGAATAGTCGGCGAAAATTTCAAGATTAAAATTTCGTTTGACACCGCGCAATTTTAGACCCACGGTGGGCAAAATTCTTCCGCTCAGCTTCTAAGTTAAACTCAATAGTCTACCCCCAAGTCTGCGGATATTAAATGGAAGAATCAACAAACTAACCTTTGAAGCTATGGGAAGGAATTTGCAGAAGGTGACGATGTGAAGTCTCCCAAAGCTTTTTTACCCTGCGGTCCATAAAATTATAATCAATTCATTCATTTTTTCCTTGACTTAAAAATTTGATTCCTTTACTATGCGATAGCTCCTTAAATGAATTAACGTTCATTAATAAAATATAGGTTAAGTTATCAAATTATTTAATAATATATGAATAAAAATGTTATTGCCGCTTTCAAGAAAGACACCAAAAACCAGATCATCTCCAAAGCAAGAGATATTTTCTGGAAAAAAGGGTATCTTGGCACCAGCATGAAGGATATTGCCAAGTCCATTGGCTGCAAGCCGGCAAATTTGTACAATTACTTTCAAAGTAAAGAGCAGCTTCTTTACGAAACTCTTCTCGAAGAGATGCAGCAGCTTATTTCCCTGATAGAAAATTTGGGAGATGATGGTACTACCGATCCGGTTGAACAGTTAAAAACATTGATCAGGAATCAAACGAATCTTCTGCTGGGGTCCCGGAGATCATCGAAGCTTCTCTTTGACATGGAGTTTGAAAAACTGCCCCCTTCAAAGCGAAAGATCATTGTTGAATTGCGTGACCGATACGATGTCATCCTCCGCAAAATCATACGGAGGATGATAGATTCGGGTGTTATTTCCGAAATCGATGAGAAAATTGCCAGTTTCTGTATTGTTTCTATGATCGTCCGAAGCAGAATTTGGTTTTCGCCAAAAGGGAAATTATCGGTTGATGATACGGCAGATTTTTTATTTAAATTTGCCCTTTTCGGGCTCTTAGGCGAAGGGAAAAATGATGACGCCAGGAAATTAAGGAAAAAATTGTTTTTATCCCAGCGGCCGTAAACTAACTGGTGAAAAAACTCTAATCCCACGGTCACTTCCGCGAAGGCGGGGATGGGGAAGTGGTACCCATCCGATAGAAGTTCTTTGCAGTGTTATAAGGTAACCAAAGGAAGAGTCCTTCTTCCCTTTTTCACTTGGGGGGCTCGATGGGCGATACTTCTTTCACGGTCGGCGAATTACTAGATCGGAATGCTCAAAAGTACCCAGATGCTCAAGCGGTAGTATGGGAAAAAACCGGACTCACCTTTGCGGAATTAAAAACCTGGGTGGATCTGGTGGCCAGAGGTCTGCTGGTCACCGGAGTAAAGAAAGGAGACCATGTAGCTCTTCTGATGGATAACCGGCCGGAGTGGCTCATGGTTTGTCTGGCTATTGCCAAAATCGGTGCTGTTCTCGTGCCGATCAACATTCGTTACCGCCTGCATGAGCTTGCCTACCTTCTTGGACATGCCCGTCCCTCTCTGTTGATTACCATCGATCGTTTTCATCAAGCCAACTTTGTACAGATGCTCTTCGAGCTCGATCCGAAACTCCGAACCCAAGAAAAGGGGGGGCTGAAATCAGAGAAATTCAAATCTTTACGCCAGATCGTCTGCAAATCCGATCAGGAATATCCGGGGATGAACCGTTGGGAAGAAATCTTTCGCCTAGCTGAACAGGTTACCCCAGCCGCCCTCTCGGAGGCCCAGCAAAAGGTTACTCCCAAGGATATCCTGTATATTCTTTATACCTCGGGCACTACGGCCACCCCCAAAGGAGCGATGCTTACCCACTGTAACGTTTGCAAGAACGGAGAAAATATCGCGGCCCGAATGCGTGCAACCCATCAAGACCGGTTCTGGATCCCCATTCCTCTCTTTTTCAGTTTCGCTTGCGCCAATGCCCTGATGACGGCGCTGAATGCAGGGGCTTGTCTGGTTTTGCAGCCCTATTTTGAACCGGGAGAGGCGCTGGCCCTGATCGAGAGAGAAAAATGCACCATCCTGTATGCCAATCCTTCCATCTATCTTCCCATGCTGGATCACCCTCGGCTGAAAGATTTCAATCTTTCTTCGCTCAGAAGTGGAATCGCCATGGGCACAGAGCAGAATCTCAGGAGATTGGTCAAGGAAATAGGGGTTCCCCAGATCAACAGCGGCTACGGTCTGACTGAAACGAGCGCCATTTCTTCCATGACCGATTCGGAGGATCCTTTGGAGGTCCGCGTTCAAACTTACGGCCGGCCTTTTGCGGGGGTAGAAATGGTTATCAAGGATCAGCATTCCGAAAAGGTCCTTCCCCCCGAAGTTGAGGGAGAAATACGGGTCAAGGGATATAATGTTACCCCCGGATATTATGATGCCCCGGAGATGACGAGTGCCTCCTTCGATGGAGAAGGTTTCCTGCGCACTGGAGATATTGGTTTGCTCACGAAAGAGGGGTATCTGAAATTCAAGGGCAGATATAAGGACATGTTGAAAACCAGCGGAATCAATGTCTCCACGTTAGAGGTGGAGAGTTTTTTGGAAACTTACCCGGGTGTCGAGCAAGTTCAGGTATGCGGTATTCCCGATGAGACGAAAGATGAGGTGGGGGTTGCTTTCGTGAAAGCCTCGCCGAGGTCGGAAGTCGCGGAGGAGGATTTGATTCGCTATTGCAAACAAAACATCGCCAGCTACAAAATACCCAGATATTTTCGTTTTGTGGACGAATTTCCCATGACCGGCAGCGGTAAGGTAAAGAAATTTGAGTTGCGTGACCATTTCCTCCAGGAATTAAAACAAAGAAAATAGCCGGCCTCAGCGGAAAGTAAAATTCTGACTGGCAGATCAGAAAAAAAATAAAAGGAGGACACTATGAAGGGCATCGAAGTTGGGGCGATTCTTATGGGACTGTGGCTCGGTTTTCTGATGTGCGGAGACGGCGTGTCGGCGAAAGAACCGGAAAAGTATGTCTTCGGTGGCTCGCAGGCTCTCAGCGGGCCGGCATACTCGGTGGTCATAGACACCATTGTGAAGGGGGCGAATTTAGCCGTAGAGGAGATAAACCAGCAGGGGGGAATCGGCGGCAAAAAAATGGAGTTGATCTGGGAAGATAACAAGGCCCGGGGACCCGAAGGCGTAGCCGTTTTGAATAAATTGATCAGCATCAATCATGTACCGGTGGCCACGATTGGTTACACTGCGCCCATTATGGCCTGCGCCCCGATAGGGGACCAGAAGAAGGTCCTGCTGCTTGGGCAAGGTTACGGCCCCGCCCTGGCCGGCGCCGGCAAATATCTGTTTCATATACCCGCCAATGAGCTGATCCTTATCCGGGCCATGCTGGATTACGCTAAAAAGGACCTCAATGTGAAATCCATCGGCCTCATCCATGTCAACGACGACATGGGGATCAGTGTCAAGGAATTCCTCACCGGGTATTGCCAGAAAATCGGCATCAAATTCGCCGGAAGCGAAGCCTTTGACCTGGCCGCTACCGACTATAGCGTCCAGATCGAAAAAGCGAAGCGATGGAAG
>Ga0187854_10004399_pt1 | contig 10636 bp, 21 predicted proteins | sample June2016WEW_6_15_FD_132445 | JGI IMG/M metagenome (GOLD analysis project Ga0187854, IMG submission 132445) | Peatland microbial communities from SPRUCE experiment site at the Marcell Experimental Forest, Minnesota, USA - June2016WEW_6_150 | ecosystem: Environmental > Terrestrial > Soil >...
CCTCGTAAGCGGAAATTGCCGTCGTGTGGAGGGGGTTCTCTTCCATGAACTTCTTGATCTCCCCCTTGTCCCACATCTCTTTGAAGTCGGGATGGTCTTTCTGGTAGCCTTCGAGCGCCTTGGTGATGGTCTCGACCTGAGTGTTGACCTGCGTCTGCTGGGCGGCCTTCTGTGCCTTGGCGTCCATGATCTGAGAGGCTTTGTACGTCGCCTCCGCGACCACGTTAGCGTTGTAGCCGACAGGATCGTCCTGCATCCATTCGAGGATCTCGTCCTTCGACATCTTGGACGTGTCCTTAAAGGGCAGTTCCTCGACTTTCGTCTCTGGGACAGGGGCCGGTTGGGCCTTCGCCGCATCCTCTAAGGCCTTCGCCCGTGACTCTGCCGCTATCCTGGCCTCGCGCTCTTTGGTTACCTCGTCCCTTGCCGTGTCTCTTGCTGTCTTCAGCCTCTGCCATGCAGGGTCTTTGTGGTACGGCTGAGGGACATCTTCCTCCGCTCCCGCTTCCTTCTTCTCAGGTTCCTCTTTGTCCTTGGCACCAGCGGTATCGCCGCCACTCGCATCCCCGAGGGGGGTGTCATCAGGTTCATCGGATACCTGGTCGATGGAGGTAGACGATGTCTCCATCACCGCATTCAGTCCGGCGTCGCGGAAGTCTGCGGTTTCTTGTTTAGCGTCCTGGGTTTCTTCGGCCATTTGTGGCCTCCTTTGGTAGAATAAAAAAGCCCCTCAAGGAACCGACTCTAAGTCCGGCTCCGAGAGGGGCAATGTGCCCGTGTCGGCTTTCCTATCCGTGCATCACAGTGAGGGGCGGATAGGCGTTAGTTGTCGCTTATGCTCTACTTCATGTCTGAACCTCCATGGATCTGGACGTAAATAGAAGCTACCATCCCACAGACACTAACGGCCAAGATGGCGATCAGGGCATATGGTTCTATCTGGAAAATGAAACTGAAAAAGCTATCCATCACGCCGCTTCCCCCTTCTCTTTCAGCAGCGCCTCCAATATCCCGATCATGCCTTTCAGACCCCTAATAATGGCATGGATGAGGAGGCGCGACTCAGAGGTCATCTAAATTTTCTCCTCCACCACGGGCCAAGAGGTGGAAGCAGGTGGCCTTCCCACCGTACTTCCTCTTTCGGTTCGTCAAGACTTGCTGGAGGCATCACACGGATGATGGCTATTTTAGATACATCGACGAACATTTTTGAGTTCTGGCCTTGAAGAGTCAGGGTTTTGTGAAATGGCCCTTCTTCCGGAAGGACTGTGCCCCCGCAGAAAGAACCGCCTGTAGTCCAGACCATTAAGACTTTGCCCGTCATCTCGTCTATGGTCATACCTCGATCCTCTCCCGCTCCATCTTCTGTCTCAAGAGCCTGGCCGCCATCCTGTCCTCGTCGAATTCAGGCTCCCGCCTCCTCTCTTCCCCTGGTTCCATGTGCCTGATGCCTTCCTTCTGCATGAGGATGCGAAGGTTCTCCCGGGTCGGCGACTTCATGAAGGCCTGGACGTGAGGCTTGGTTGACTCCTTGTCGACCACGTCTCGGATGCTATTGATCCATTCCGCGGTATCGGGCAGCCTCTTCCCGGCCGAATTGCCGAAGAACTTGTGCATGTCGGCGCCACATTCAGGGCAGGGGATAGTCTCGACGTCCCGATCCACGATGGATTCGGCAATGGTGGAGCAGTCCGAGCAGACGAAGTCAAAAAGTAGCATTACCGAACCACCTCTATACCGTTGTTGGGCGTGTCTATCAAAGCCGGTCCCGCCTGTGCCGTGTCAATGATCTGCTTCTCTACCGACGTGAGAGAAGCCTTTATTAGTTCCCTTGCCATGAGGGGGTTCATCCCCTTCCATGTCGTGTTGACGACGCCATTCTCACCAATCCAGATACGTACTTCCATTCCTTCCGGCATACTCCTCCTCCTTTGTTCTCTCCGGCCTATTTCGGTCCCCTGTTCATTGCCGCCTGGTACATATGGAAAAGGTGCTTCTTGGGCTTCTTAACATGCATGGGCAGCCCCTTGCTCTTAGCGCCTTCATCAACCCATCGCTGGGCGATCTCAGGGTGCTTGGCCCACATGAAACGACGCTGACTCTCTGACGAAAATGGCATGGCGTAATCTCCCTGTTGAGTTAGTTATTCCCCGTAAATATTTGATACTCCTCAAGATGGAAATACCCGCGACACGATTTTATCCCGGTGCGATCTCTTTCAAGCATTGAAGCAACCAAGTCGAGAAGATACTGCTTTGCCTTTTTTTCTTTTATGGCCTTTTCCTGTTCTACTACACCTGATATCTGTTGCAGTTCCTGTTTGGTCAAGGAGGCCGTTGAAAAAGCGTGCACGTAGTACCATTTTCTGTTCTTCGCTCGGCATTTAAAACTGACGAAATAGGTCAACTTGAGAGCGTTATTGATAAAGTGCCAACCTGCAGGCGATTGTATGGCTTTCGACAACTGTTCCCGGTCAACGTCCATGCCTATGTCTCCTTATCATTGTCGCTCTTTACCCCGTTAATCTGTCCCTTCTGTATGTCCACAGCCACCTTGGCGGCATCTACCCTTCTCTGCTTGTGGGCGTCGTGGATGTCCGCCACGGCCTCGGCTCTCTTGATGACGAGGTTCTCCTTGTCGAGCTCAATTCCGGCCGCTATCTTCGCCTGGGCCATCTTCTCGGTGTTGATCTGCTCTGCTATCAGGGCCGTCTCGGCCCGTGCCTTCTTGGCTTGCTCGCCCTTCAGCATGGCATCGGCCTGTTCCTTCACGTTCGTCTGTGCCTGTGGCTGTTGTCCCGTGAGCGCCCGTTGAAGTATCTGCATGAACGGCGGTATCTTGCCGGCCTTCTTCGCACGCTCGAACATCTTCGGGTCCATCTTGGCAAGCGTGCCAATGGCGTCTATCAATCCAGGGGGACATCCTATCTCTTTAAGCTCATTGAGGAGGCTCGACAGCGGGCCTTGTTTCATTCTCTGGATGATCTGCTGCTTCCCTGAGTAGTCGAGCTTCTCGAGGAGGGCTTCTTTATCAATCGCTCCCATCTTCGCAAGTTCCAGGGCTTCCTGACGCTGCTGAACCTTGGAGACGGGCAACGTCGAACCGGTGACGAAGGTAAGATTCGAGGGGATGATAAGGTCCTTCCCGCGGATTGCTTTGCTCACCTTGTCGCCGTTCGAATTCGTGTAGGCAAGCCACCTTTCCGTTGCGCCTTCCCCTTCGTTGTAGAAGTTCTGTGCGCAGCTCATATACATCCTGCCCGTCTCACGAATGAGATAGCCGTAATTGCGGGTCTTGCCCCGCATCATAGTCGACGCCCGCTCCATAAGGGCAGCAAGGGCCTTGAACGCAAGCTGGCCATTCGTATTCTGTGCCTGGTCGAGTTCGAACGTGCCGGCCACGAGAAAGAAGAGGTCCTTGAACAGGGTGATGTACGCGCTGAGGTCCTGGTTCATCGGGGGCTGTTCAAGCCACCTTATCGCCTGGGCCTGTTCCGCGTTCGAGGGGTTGACTACCGTGGCTTCATTCGTAAATTCATCGTTCGACACCCCGGACGTGATCGGGTTCATGACTTTCATCCTGGCGCCGATGTCTTTGTAGTAGATCAACTGACTGATGATTTTGTCGAGTTCACGGACGAGTTCTTCTACCTGCTGCAAGTCGCTCTCTCCCCATGCCGAAGAGGTGTCGTCAATCGAGTTGGCCAACGCGACGGGAAAACGGTCCCACAGGTATGTCTGTCTGGCAAGGTCTTCTTCAAGGGCAGGGCTGATATTCGGGTTGCTCTTGTCCTGGAGGACAACCTTGCCTGCGGAGCACACCTCGACGTAGCGGATATTGCCCTTGTACAGATCGTTGTCTTCCTTATCCTTCCGGTAGTCATGGCAGTAACACCGCACCAGGAGGGTCTTGTCGTCCTCTCCGTCGAAGAGCATCCCGCCGAACTTCGCGTAGACGGTCTTGATTGTGTTGAGGATCTTGATCATCATGGTCGGTCCGCCCTCGCGGGTAACATCCGAGTTGACGTCCCGCCGCTCGTCGCCCATCTCTTTGAGGACTTCGCCGTCAGGCTTGATGTCCTTAGCCTTGTCTGGGTAGAGGCGCCTGAGACTGCGCACGCTCATGGGCTGCCAGACAAGAAAGGCCTCGCATCCCTGCAGGTCCAGGGGATCGCAGAGTTCCAGTGGCCACCATCCGAAATGATAGGGGTCGAGGACGTGCGTTTCTACCTCGCCGTAGCCCTTTTTGAGACGCCGGTTGAAGCATACCTCTACGCCTGTGATGCCGTAAATCTCTCCGGTCCGGACTGCCCGGGCGTACCGATGCTGCTGCTCGGTCTCGTTCCACCAGTGCTCGGACTGATGAAGCTGGTCTTCGAGAACGTCTTCCTGTTCAGGCTGCAACTGCCCCTCGGCGTGGACGTTGAAGGTCGGGTCGTTGTCGGTGAGGACGTTGACTGTGCGCTGAATGTGTGTGTGGGTGAGGTTGATGGACGCGAGCTTGATGTTGCTGACGTTCTTTGCCTGCCAGTGGAGATTCTTGACGAGTTTGTAGAACTTCATCCAGAGGTCGTGCAAGCCTAACCTTTTCTTCTCCTCGACGATCTTCCGCCACATCTCCATAACGGCCTCGCCCACAGCCTTGGGGTCTGACTTGGCAGGGAGCAGCTCGTAGTCTTCGGGAGAATCTTTTATTGCTTCGGGCTCAGGCACTTATGCCCTCCTGAATACGATCTGCGCGTCGTGGTCGACGGACTTCAGCCGGTCTCTCCACACAAGCCTGTTGAAGTACTTACAGGCCCTGAGCGTGTCCACAACCCATTTCCTTCGGACGGGAGCGTACCACTTCTCGACTACGGCATCGAGGTCGGCATAGCTGAAACTCACTTCTTCTTGTCCTCCGCTGCCTTGTCGGCATACTGCTCGTCGGTCTTGAACTGCGTGCATTCGGACCCCGTGCAGTCGCCAGTAGGCTGCTCTGCCGGGGCTTCAGCGGTCGGCTCAGTGGCCTCTACGGCCAGCTCGAAGTCTATCTTCACTGTGTGCGCCGGCTCGTTGGCCGCATGGACGAGGGAGTACACCTTGTTCACGACGATGCCTTCAGCCACCGCGACGTCATAGTTTCCCTTGGCCGCGTTCCAGGATAGTTCAAGCAACATGTTTCTCCTCCTTGGCAAATTGCCTCTGTTTCTCCCTGGTCCCTCTGCCGTGACAAGCCACGCACCGCTTGGTTCCACGGCGCACGCCAGGCTCAAACCCTGAGCCGCCGCAACGCGTGCATTTGATCTTGAAGAAGTTCTGAATAATCCAGAGAAGGCCGTATTCGTGGGTCATCAATGCACCACTCTTTTATGCGCAATCAAGCCAGCATTGCTTTTGCATGGCTTCCCGCATTCGTCACAGGTCCATAGTGCCGAGGAGGGGGCTGTCTTACCAGCACCACTTGAGGGTGTCATGGCGTCGCCCCCTCCTTCTATCGGCACTCCCTTACCTTCTGGCAGGGGCTTCACTTCGAATCTCCCTTCCTTGGTCATCACCGCATCTTCCTCGGTAAAATTTGAGTGGCAAACAGGACATAGCATCTCTCCAAACCGTCTTGTAGCATCCAGCTCAAAAGGTGGTGGGAAGCCATTTTGTGGTCTTGGACTATAAAACATGCTGCCATCAAGAGGAAGATGTAATTTGTCGGTATCAACATTCGCAGCCCACTCTCCGCAAGCCACGCAAAGAGCTTTGGTAATCATGATGCCCACCGTACTGTTTGTCTAGGCTTGCTTATAACATCTTCTGGAGACCATCCCCTTTGTATGCGATTATCCATCCCAACTCTTCCTACAGTGCTTGGTCCTATAATGTCTCCAACGCTATATGTCAGCGTTATTTTCCCCATCACTTCTCCCTTTCCCCGGTTTCACCGATCGGCTTATCCGAGGTGCCTCTCATCATGTCTTCCCAGATGTTCGTTTGAACCAGCGGCTCCCCATCCTTCTTCTGCCTCTTGAAAACCAGCGAGGGTCTATTTTCTTGAGGCATAACAGTCAGCCTCCCCCATCGAAAACCGATCCTGGCGCACCACAGCGCGAGCAATATGCCGATAATGGCGCCAAAGAGGATGCCGAGGACGAAAAGCTCTTCTTGGGTCGCGGTCATACTGTCGTTACTCCATATTCCTGAAACTGCTTGCGCTTAGCTTCCATAGCGAGCTCGATGTCGGCCTGGTCACGCCAGCTTTGCCAAGGGACCCTATGATGTTTGATACACGAAAGCCATTGAAAGCTGCGCCCGCCATACTGCCAAACCTGAACAACTTTCTTGCACTCAGGGCAATATGCCTTCACTCAATCCCTCCGCACGGGTCAAATATATCCCCTTCCCCCTCCATCTGCCCGAAGACCTTGCGCAGGTAATTGTCTGTGCGCATCTGCTCGGTCAGGTGTATCCGCTCGGTTTGATTCCCCGGCTGGCCGGTGACGGCGTCGATGATGCGGTCGGAGAGAGGGCGCCGATGCTCTGGGTCCTTGTTAATCTGCACGATCTTGTCGAGGAGGAGTCCTATCAGCGCGAAGCTGTCGACCTGGTCCTTCGTGCGTGCCTTCGGAAATCGGCGCAGCTCGTATTCGAAGTCTGCCAGCCATGGGGGCTCAAACGCTCCCCGCTTTGGCAGGAGGATAACTCCCTGCTTTGCGCGACCCTGGATGGATCTGGCCCGGGCAACCTTGTCCTTATCAGGCCTAAATTCCTCAAGATTGAGGTAAACACCGGCTTCTTGCATGGCCTTTTTCAGGAAGGGCCCTATCGTGCGTTCTATGTTCTCTACCTCGATGGCGAACATGAGGGGCTTCCAGGTCCTCTGTACGTCGATGAGCTCCTCGATGATGGACAAGGCGTCCCAATGGCCGCGTCTTACGTGAACGACCGGCAGGCGCTTCAGCATGTCTATTCCTGCCACCACAATAGCGGTATAGGCTGCCTTCTCTCGTTCGGATATAGCCAGGTCAGCAGCGGCGTAAAGCGTGAGCCTGTCGGGGATTACCTCATAGCGGGGAAACCAGTTGAGACTGAAAAAAGCATTTTCGTCTTCAGGGGTTGGATCAAGGAGGTATTGGCAGGAGTAGATGTAATCCCCGACTGTCGGGTCCTTTCTGATTTCTTCTTGTCGATTGAGGCTAAACTGCTCTGGCCACAGTGCTACGGCACCATCGGATGACGGCGGTACGGCCTTACCGGTCATGAAATGATAGCTTGCCGGCCGCTTGTACGTCCGGTACATTCCGGACTTTTCCATGTCGCAGTGCAGGTCTCCGTCATCGTAGATCGTCCCTGCGATCTGAATATTTCCCCCAGTCTGAAGGATCGATGAACGCATGAGACCGTAGGCATCGCGGTTCTTGTCCATCATCTCCCTGGAGGTACAGGTCTCGGGCGTCACGATGTCATCACACTTAATCCTCGGAAAATGGAGTCCAGTCGGCTGGTTCTCAAGGCTGGTTGCCAAAAACGAAGGCTCCTGCCGACCGGTGTGATAGGGAAGAATGAATTCCTCGTCAGTCCACTTAGGTGATTCCTTTTGAGGGTTTGCCCATATCTTGTCAGGAAACAACTCTCGGAGCCTTCTGTTGCTCTCAAAGTGCCATTTGACGGCACGCATCTTCTTAACACTTCGCTTAAGGGCGTCACATACGATAGCGATAGGCTCTGAGGGGACCTTGAGGTATTGTCTGATGCCATCGGCAATAGTGAAAATTTGGGTCTTGCAGTGGCCGCGGGGGAGGAGAAACAACGACAGGTTGGTGTCCTTCTGGACTTCGGCAGCAAACTCCTGGTGTACGGGCCCGGTGAGCCACCAGTACCCCAGGATGAATTTCGCAAAGAAATAGAGGTCATTAAGCCCCCACTCCCTGATCAGATTCGCCTGGTCTTCCGAGGATAAGCTTTGTAAGGTCCTCAACAATGGCTCGTACTTCAGGTCCACAGGTAAGCTCATGCTGTATCGGTTCTCCCCCTTTTCCAGTGACCTGAACATTCTTCGCCGGTTCATCCCCTCTCAATTCCACCAGGCGCCACAGGGCGTCCAACTTATCGTAGAGTTCAAACTCGACGGTCGATGTTTTAAACATCTGCTCGCCGTCCTTGCTTTCGGTGATTCGTGTGTGTTCCTTCACCTTTTTGATAGCGGCCAGTTTACGCTTACCGCCTTTCTGGGCCTTGATTTCCTCAAAGGTATTAGCGCATATCTCCCCTCCTTCGGCAACCGTCAGGTAGTCATCGATGCGGGAGAACGCCACAGAGCAAAGCTCTTCGGCAATGCGTTTCAGGGTTCCCCCAGCTTTCTCGATGGTCTTGATTCGTTCAGCCACGACGATATCTGCTGCAATAGAAGGTGCTGAATCAGAAATAGAAATGCTCACCCCTAAAGTATGACGTATTACATTGTTGGTGTGCAGATGTTACTTTGATGTCAAAGGGGGATCATTTTTGATGTCACCTGATCCAAAATTATTGACTCTCCCCTGCCATTTGGAGTATCCTCCCCCCATACCCCCCTTAAGAACAACCTCATACACCCTTAGCCACTCTTCTACCTCACCACGTAGCAGATAAGGCCGTCCATTCGGTGCATGGTGAAACAACTTCTCCATCGCGTATCGTTCCCGCCATCGGTAAACTTTCCTCCATGCAACGTCCTGATCCCCTGATAATCCGAGCAATGGCTTCAGATACTCAATAATCGCTTTTCTTCCCACGATCATATCCTCACTCATTCTTCCCCCATGTTCTCGTATTCAGCACACCAACTTGCTTGATTCCACGCCGATCTATGCGCGAGTTTCTTTCTCAGCTCCCAGGTTTGCCCGATTCGATACCCATGCTCAAGATATTTGCACCTGGCAACCCCCTTTTTGATCTTGAATTGCAGACAGTTAGCGCAACTAACTTCAGGGATGTTCGACATTGGGTCCGATCTGTAGGAACCTTCAGGTCTTGCCATTATCTCACCCCAAACACTTCCATACTCCTCACCCACGCATACCCCACCGCCCCTATCACAATGGCTGCCTCCAGGATCCACAGGAGGCGGGTGCACCATTTATCCTTCGCTCTCATGTATAACCTATGCTTATGACATCATAAGTTCTTTTGTGCAAATACTGCTTGACACGTATTAAGATACGTGTTATAGTATAGGTATGATGATAGAGGATCAAATAAACCAAACGGAGGGTGCTATGAGAACCAGTGGAACATTTCAGGACGTGTACGAGGCGGCCAAAAACTACTCTAACGGTGGTACTACTTATGGTGGGCGCCCAATGAATCCGGTTGTGCGTAGGCGTGCCTCTGACGGCGTATGGATGTTGGAAAGCGGTCTTGATAGCGCGGAGGGCAGCGATCTTGAATGCTCTTTGGACGCATTTGACAACTGGTTTTATGAGAGCTACAAAACGGACTATATTCCAGGCGATGAGGACATAGCGGATTTTGCAACGACAATAACCGAGGATATAGACAATGTCTAAACTCAAAGTCCCCACTCTTACCTGTCTCCGCTGCGGCCACACTTGGGTTCCCCGCTCCGCCGATGTCCGGCAGTGCCCTAACCCTAAATGCCACTCGGTGCTTTGGGATGTGCCACCCAAAAAATCTATCAGCAAGTAATCCTCACGAGGCCCTTCGGGGCCTCTTTTTTGTTCGGATGCGCCATTTAGGGGCCATTAGCGGCCTCTTCCTCATCGTGACATTCCTTGCACAGCGTAACTAAGTGCTCCGGTGTCTGAAGCACATTGCGGATAATGTAATCAATCACCCGTTCCCAATCGATACCCGAGCAATGGTGAACCTCCACACTGAACTCGTGTCCTTTGGCCTTGGTTTGCCGTTTATGGCAGCCCTGGCATGTGTAATCGTCCCGACGTAATGCTGCACCCCTTTCGCGAGAACGGAGCCATATGAGGCGCACAGCACGCTTTACGTGGGCACGGGGGGTGACATCGGGATTGCGCTTCACTTGGCCTCCTTCTCGATTTCTACGCTTACCCTCACAGCTCTCAACTGGTGATTTCGTTTGACTGTCCGCCACGGCAATTTAGAATCCCTCATAACCGCCTTAATGGCGTTCTGCCGTTTCTCTCGAATTGTGAAATCCCAAATAGCATTCCATTTATCGCTGAATATCGCCCAAGCTTTCATCCCCCCACCTCCTCCACCGCCCTACTCTGCTCCCTCGCCTTTCTGCCGATCCAGGGGCCGACGAGAAGGGCGACAGGGAAAGAGAGGATAACCCACGCGGCCAGGATGGCGAGGAGGAGGCTCATAGTTTTGGCTCCTTGTCTTGCTTTGAGTCTACCTTCGTCTCAAGTTCTTGAAGGCGACATCCGATCAAGTACAAAAGGTCATGGAGTTGGTCTCGGAGCTCCCCGGTCTTCAGGTCGTTTATCATTTCCCACATATCGCGGCTTCGTTCCCCAGAGAATATTTCCATCCTTCCCCTCCTTCCTGGTCATAAGGCGTTGAGGTTCATGCTCTTAGCGCCTTTTTGTCTCTCGTGCCGATCTGAAAGACTTCTGCGGCGGCTCCATTTGCTTCTAGCTCACCCGTAAATTTGACCGGCCCCAATTCGTGAGCCTTGGCAGAGTAAG
>Ga0187854_10004406_pt1 | contig 10629 bp, 12 predicted proteins | sample June2016WEW_6_15_FD_132445 | JGI IMG/M metagenome (GOLD analysis project Ga0187854, IMG submission 132445) | Peatland microbial communities from SPRUCE experiment site at the Marcell Experimental Forest, Minnesota, USA - June2016WEW_6_150 | ecosystem: Environmental > Terrestrial > Soil >...
AAGCCCCCTCGGTCTAGATGCCCGGTTAGAGCAGTAGACTTATTCTATCGGCTACGTATTCTATGCGGTTGTCAAAGAGCTTTGCTTCTTAACACCCCCTCCCCCTATTACGACACAGTCTCCGGCTCCGGGGGAGAGGATAAAGGTGAGGGGGACTTTTCCGGTTTTGCCTCTTTCAATTTATTCAGAATCTCTTCAATCAATTTTTCATGTTCCAGGCAGATCGAGATAAGGATCGATTCCATGGGCCAGGGGCAGGAAATGTAGGCTGCGGCATGGACGTGCAGCTTGGCCCGGTCGAACAGGCGGTCGAAGGCCTCCTGATCTTCCTTGCGCAGGGCCCGACGGAATTTCTTCCATTCCTCGTACTCCCGTTCCAAAACCTGACTGAAAGGTAAAACAGTCCGGCCCATGGCTTACCTCCCAAAAACAGCGGTCAGCATTCAGCTATCAGCGAGCCGCTCCCCACCCTCTCTCGCAAGAGACTGTGTGCAATTAAAAAAAGGGGCCGTCATTCCCGCGAAAGCGGGAATCCAGTCGTGATTTTATTCAAAATTTCCACCCGCTGGATGCCCCGCCACGGCGGGGCATGACGAATTATGACCCAGCCTCCAAGGAAGGGAGGGCTGGGAGGGGGCGGAATCATTACAACGAGCGGTCAGCAATCAGCGATCCGCTTTGGGTTTCTGGACAACGGATGCCAGCATTCTTTTTATCTCGATGATTTCCCCCGCGCGTTCATTGAATTCTTCTCGGCCAAGAAAACCGAGGTCGCGGGCGAGCAGAAAAAGATATTCCAATTCGCTTGCGGACCCCATGGCGATATCCAGAGATCGATTCAATTCGCCGTCGCGACTCCTGCCACATCCCCCGGCAATGCTTGCCGGAATGGAAGCAGAAGATCGCCGCATATGGCTGGTGAGGCCGTAAAGTTCTTCTTTGGGAAACTCTCTGGTATCGCTGTAAACCTTGAGCGCCAAGCGATGGCTCTTTTCCCAAACGATCAGTTCCCTGAAACTTTTCATACTACCTCCCTTAAAAAGCGATCAGCCCTACCCATGGGCGCGCGGCAGCGCGCCCCTACAACGTTGCAAGGGCGACCCATCATGCACAGCGCGTGATCGCCCTTACGGAATGAGCAACATGGGCGACCCCACCGGGTCGCCCCTACATCATGTCAATTTTTTAAATTCCTCAAAAACCTCCCACGGCTTCCGCAAGGTCAAGGGGGGTTTATCCAGGACCACCTGGAGCGCATCGCAAGAAGATTTCAATTTCAGAACGGCATCGGAAAAGCTCACCAGATCCCGCAGGAGAAAACTCCGGCGCTTGTTGAACCCGGAAAAGGACTGGCTCATGAGGAAGAAAACCCCCCTCTGGCTCATTTCCTGGACTTTGGCCATCGTCTTCCGGAAGAGAAGGGCAGCCTCTTCGCCGGGCACATCCTCGTCGAAGAACATGGTGCAGGGCCCCAGGAAAACGACCAGGGAAGAGACCCCTGGAGGAATGACGGGGTCCAGGCGCTCCCGGATGAGGGTAGCCAATTGATGGCAGGTGAATGCCCGGGCTACGGAGATTTTTTTCAAAAGTTCATCTGGCTGGAAGCCTTCTTTTCTGGCAAACTTGGAGACGACATAGGGGTTAAAGGAATTGGCTCCGTCGGCCACCAGGACCTTGAACCCCAGGGAAGCTGCCAGGGCCGAGAGGTACACCGTCAGGCTCTCCGGCCGCTCTCCTACGATGAGAGCTTTCCGCACCGGTTTTCCCGCCGGAAACCCTGGAACGTCCAAAAGAGGGAAAAAATCCCCCCTCGCTTTTTCTATATCTTTTTCCATAACTACGATGAGCCACAGAGAGCACAGAGGACACAGAGCGAAAATACAAAAACTGAGAACCCGTAACTCGAAACAGCCTTTTTGCCTCTCTGCGTTCTCTGTGGCCTCTGTGGCTATGAAAGAATGATTCAAAGTTTCCGATAAGCCACCCCGATTATTTTTCCCAGCACCCGAAAATTCTTCCCTCCCTTCTTAACCTGAATGGGAGGCATGGCCGGGTTATCCGATTTCAGCACGATCGAGCCCTTCTCCCGGAAGATTCTTTTCACCGTAACCTCCCCCTCGATCATCGCCAGGACGATGGTACCTTCGTCGGAAAAATCGCCCTGTTTCACCAGAAGGTAGTCTTGCGGCAGGATGGTGGGAACCATGCTCATTCCTTCCCTGTTCACCCGGACCATGAAGAGACCGGCCCCCTTGGCCCATTCCTCGGGCACGGGGATCGCCCCTTCGATATTTTCTACCGCTTCCAGGGGAGGCCCGGCGGCCACCTTGCCCACTACCGGGATGCGTTGCACCGATGAAAAAGGCCGGAAAATCTGGATTCCGCGGGATTTGGAGGAGCGGGTTAAGCTCCCCTTCTTCTCCAGGGCCCGCAGATGATCGATGGCCGCGCGATAATCAATCCGAAAGTGCCCGGCGATTTCCCGCACTGTGGGCGGATACCCCTGCTCCGCTGTAAAGCTCTGGATGAAATTCAGAATCTGTCTTTGCCGTGGTGTGAGATCCATCCTTTTCTCCTAAACCCGAAATCCGAATATCGAAATCCGAAACAAATCCCTCCTGCCCCCTGAAGCTGTGAAAAAATTCAGGTTTGGGTAAATCGGAGAATCCGGGGATGTCCAGGGGCCAAGAAAATTCGTTTGCCAAAATGAGGCCGTGATTTCTTCGTTGACCGAGGTGCATTTAGCTCGGGTTGTGCCCATACGAGAATTTTTTTGCATCTACTTGAGTTACGTTCAGTTAGCCCGCGTTCCGCTGCGGAAGTCAGGGGGACCCTTCTAAGAGAATGAATGTCCCGCCGATTTTGGCCGCGCGAATTTTCTTGTCCCCTGGACAACAAGACAGGTTTTTGGGTCCTCGATTTCAATTTTTCCACAGCTTCCCTTTGATAAAGGGGGGTTGGGAGGATTTGATTTTTTTGAACTTTGGCCATTGGGAATTATTGGAGATTTTGCGCCTGACGCTTTTTATCTTCAATATACTCATCATTTGATGAGTTGTCAAGAAAAATCTTTACCCCCCCTGGGTGGAACCCTTCAGGCAAAAGAATGATTTTCTTCCTTATGCGGAAGATCATATAATGGACCTAGGGGGAATTATAAAATTTTGTATGCTTATCAAGATACTGTCAAAACTTTTATGAAAACGGGGATACAGTGAAACCACAGAGTTCGCAGAGAAATACTCTGTGTCCTCAAAAAGAATTCCGTTAAAGGAAGGAGATAACCGAAAGAATAATTTCCTGTGCTCTCGAAGTTCATTCTACCTTAGGGCCTAGTTTGTTAGAGGGTGTGCATGAAGAAGCCTTGGCTCAAGAGGTTAATAATTTAGAGGGCCCAGAGAGGAGGAAACAAAAATTTCCTTAACTCCTGAAAATGGGTTACTTCTCTGGGTTCTCTGTGGTTGGATTTTGACAATACGTTACTAAAATCAAGGGAGGAAAAATCATGGAATTCAAGGGAAGCAAGACGGAGAAAAACTTGTTGGCAGCTTTTGCCGGCGAATCGCAGGCCCGGAATCGTTATACCTATTTTGCCAGCGAAGCTAAGAAAGCAGGGTATGAGCAGATTTCGGCCATTTTTCTGGACACGGCCGAGAACGAGAAGGAACACGCCAAGATCTATTTCAAGTTACTCCGGGGCGGAGAGACCGAGATCGTAGCCGGCTATCCCTCCGGGATTATCGGGGAGACGCCCGCCAATTTGAAGGCTGCGGCTGCGGGAGAAAACTTTGAGTGGACGACCCTTTACCAGGGTTTTGCCCAGGTAGCAAAGCAGGAAGGGTTTAACGAAGCTTACCAGGCTTTCACTCAGATTTCCAAAGCCGAAAAGTATCATGAGGCCCGGTATCTGGCTCTATTAAAGAACCTTCAGGGAGGAAAGGTCTTCAAGAAGGATACGTCGATAAAGTGGCACTGCCGGAATTGCGGCTACGTACACGAGGGGAAAGAAGCTCCGGAAAAATGTCCGGTCTGCGCCCATCCCATGGCCTACTTCGAAGTGCTGGCGGAAAATTATTAATTGCGGATTGCGCCCTCAACCGCGTAGGGTTCAGAGCTGCCCTGCACCCAGCGTGGTGCAGGGCGGATTTCAAATTGCACTCCACCAATACGGGCGACCCATCACGCGCTTCGCGTGATCGCCCCAACCCTGGAGGGTTGGATTCTTTATTGCATGGGACAAGGTAGATTTAAAAGGGAGCACTTTAGTTTTTTGAAAAGTCTTTAAATCCCCCTTCATCCCCCTTTTCCAAAGGGGGAAAAAGCGGAATCTTTGACGAAGGCAATAAGAAAAGCTCCCCTCCCTTTAGTAAAGGGAGGACGGGAGGGATTTCCGGAAGCAATTTTCAAACCTCTAAATTGATACGAAAAAAGCCTATTTCTGGGCCCCAGGGCGCATGAGGAGAGAAAAAAGTTCCTTCTCCTTAGCTTCCATCTTTTTCCGTTCATCCGCAGCCCCTTCATGGCCATAGCCTGCCAAGTGGAGGATGCCGTGAATCAAAAGGAAAAGAATCTCGTCCTTCGCTTTCCCGCCGGCTTCCTCGGCCTGTCGTTTGGCGGTTTGGGCTGAAATGACCACATCTCCTAAGATTTTGGAATGGAGGCTGGCAGGATCTTCCGCGGCCATGGGAAAAGAGATCACATTGGTGGGACGGTTGCGGTGAAAATACTGGCGGTTTAGCCGGGTAATCTCCTGATCGTCAACGATGACAATGCTGAGTTCATACCCCTGAAAGCCCAGACCGCTTAAGATCTTTTTCGCTGCCCTTCTGATCTTCCCCGCATCGATAGAAACTCGCTTCTGCCGGTTGCTTAGGGAGACTTCGCCGGACAATTTTCCTTCCTTCGATTGGGTTAGGGATTTCCGCCCTCCCCACCTTTCTTCTCTTCCCCCGAGGAGGGGAGAGAGGGGGAAAAATGGGAAGAATTTCTCCGCGAGGCCTGATCATAAGCCCGGATGATATCCTGCACCAAGGGATGGCGGACGACGTCAATTTCCGTGAAGTAGCTGAATCGGATTCCTTCGATCCCCGTCAGAATATTCCGGGCCTCAATCAAGCCGGAGACTTTTCCGGTAGGCAGATCGATCTGGGTAATATCCCCGGTGATCACCGCCTTGGAGCCATACCCCAGGCGGGTGAGAAACATCTTCATCTGTTCCGAAGTGGTGTTCTGGGCTTCATCCAGGATCACGAAGGAGTCGTTCAGGGTCCGCCCGCGCATAAAAGCCAGGGGGGCCACTTCGATCACCCCTTTTTCCAAAAGCCGCGAGGCAGTTTCAAAGTCCATCATATCGTGGAGGGCGTCGTAGAGGGGGCGGAGGTAAGGGTTCACCTTTTCCAGAAGGTCCCCGGGCAGGAATCCCAACTTCTCCCCTGCTTCCACGGCCGGGCGGGTGAGGATGATGCGGTCAAATTCCTTCTTGGTCAAAGAAGCCACCCCCATGGCCATGGCCAGGTAGGTTTTGCCGGTCCCCGCCGGCCCGATGCCAAACACGATGTCATATTTGCGAACGGCATCGATGTAGAGTTTTTGGGCTAAACTTTTCGGGGTGATCAAACGGCGCCGGGAGGAGATGTAAACGGTATCCAGGAAAATATCTTTTAGTCTGGCTGAATGATTCCCGGAAAGGATTCGGATGGCTGAAAGAATATCGTTGGGGTACAGGGGATGCCCCTTGCGTAAGATTTCATAGAGTTCGGTAAGAAGCTTCTCGGTAAGCTTAATACTGATCGGGTCCCCGGATATGGACAGGGCATTCCCCCGGGCGTGAATTTGGACCCCCAGAGTTTTTTCGATGAGCTTCAAGTTGCCGTCGTGTTCTCCATAGAGGAGCTTGACAGCAGAGGGGTCTTCAAAATGGACCCGACCGGCAGGAGAATCGTCGACTGCACTTTTCAAGCTTTTTCCATCTCCGGAAACCCCTTAAAAGACCGAGATTCTCTTATGGTCAAGGGATGGCTTTCCCCAAAAAACAAAACGCCCTCATTCGATCGAGGGCATTGGGGGAGAAAAGAGTTTTTTCTCAAAATTTGCTCAGCCTTTTGAATTTTTTTATTAAAATACCACAAAACTATTTGAACTTCAACAATTTTATTGAATCCGTCCTTGGAGTGACTTAAGATAAATTCAATAAGGGTAGGGTCGGTGTGAGGGTCAATATCTTCTATACCCAGCGACCTAAATCGCGCCCAGGGCATCATTCCCGCCAAAGCGGAAATCCAGAAAAATACTGGATTCCGGGGCTTCGACGTGAGCTCAGCCGAACGTCAAGCCCGGAATGACAAAGCGCGCCAGATTTATGCCGTTCTGTATAGTTTGGAGATTATATCTTGAAGACCAAAAATAAGAGACTTCGCTCTAAAAATCCTTTAAAAAGCCTTGCCGGTAAGAAGCACACGGTGAACGATCTCCTGAAGATCATGGCCCGGCTCCGGAGTCCCTCCGGGTGCCCCTGGGATCGGGAGCAGACCGAGCAAACCCTGAAGAAATACCTGATCGAAGAATCCTACGAGGCTCTCGAAGCCATCGAAGCCGGCAACCCTAAAGAGCTAAAAGAAGAACTGGGGGACCTCCTCCTGCAAATTATCTTTCTTTCCCGCATTGCAGAGGAGAAAGGGGAGTTTAATTTTTTAGATGTCGTTCATGGTCTCGCCGAAAAACTGATCCGGCGCCACCCGCACGTCTTCCCCACGCCGGACCACCCTGCTGTCCATCCCCAAAGTGCACGAGAGGTTGTTAAGGTTTGGGGGGCGGTCAAGGAACGGGAAGGGAAATATGCCAAGAGGAATTCTCTACTTGACGGAATTCCCCTGGCCCTTCCAGCTCTCGAACGGGCGCGACGAATCTCCGACCGGGTTTCCCGGGTCGGTTTTGACTGGCCGAACAGCAAGGAAGTCTGGAAAAAGGTCCGGGAGGAACTGGGAGAGTTAAAAAAAGCCGAGAGAGAATCCTCTCCCGAAGCGACAGAAGCAGAACTCGGAGACCTCCTCTTTACCTTGGTGAACTGGGCCCGGTTCAAGGGAATATCTACCGAAGAAGCGCTTCGCAAAACCAACCGTCGCTTTGCTCAGAGGTTCTTTCGGGTCGAGCAGGGTTTACGTCGAAGGGGCCGCCGGCTGGCCGATTCCAGCCTGGAAGAAATGGATGAACTGTGGAACCAAGCCAAAAAAAGCGGTAAGTAGGGAGTAGTGAGCGAGCAAATAGTCAATTAGCCATTGTCATTGATCATTGGTCAATGTTCATTGGTCCATGATCATTGATCACGTCTTTATGAAATCGATTCATAGCCTCTTGGGGTCCCTCGAGAAGCAGAACTTCTACGGCTTCCACATTCTGGTTGATCATTTCTGCAAATTCTTCTCTTTCCCCTTTGCTGAGGGGTTCTAACACAAAATCGGCCGGGTCCTGCCCGGCTTTGTCGGGCCGGCCGATTCCCACCTTGAACCGGGCGAACCCATCAAAGCCCAGAGACTCGACGATCGATTTTATTCCTTTATGGCCTCCGTGTCCTCCCTGAAGGCGGATGCGGATTTTTCCAAAAGGCAGGTCTAAATCATCATGAAGGACGACCAGGTTTTCAAGAGGGATCTTAAAAAAACGGAGAAGCCGTTGCACGGCTTCTCCGGACAGGTTCATAAAGGTCTGGGGTTTGGCCAGGATCACATCTTCCTTCCCGATCTTTCCCCGGCCGTATATGGATTTCAATCCCCTTTTGGTAAGGTCGATTGCGTGTCTTTCGGCCAGACGCTCGACGAGGAAGAAACCGACATTGTGCCGCGTCCAGCGGTAATCCCGGCCAGGGTTTCCAAGGCCCACGATGAGCTTCACCCCACCTCCTCAGAGATAAGCTACTTCTTGGACTCCTTGGACTCTTTGGTTTCTTTGGCCTCTTTGGGTTCCTTGGGCTCTTTGGCCTCCTTGGCGCCTTTGTCCTCCTTGGCTCCCTTGGCCTCCTTGGTTCCTTTGGCTTCCTCGCCTTCCACAGCCTCTTCCTTCTTCTCTCCAATCCGTTCTGGCTGGGCGACCTCTTTTTCCGCCTCCGGAGTCGCGACCATCTCCTCGTACTTCGCCTCCGAAATCGGTGGAGTCACACTGGCCAGGGTGATATCGGCGTCGGTCACGATCTCATACCGGTCCGACGGAGGAATATCCCGGACATGTAAAGAATCTCCGATTTCCAGGGCGCTCACATCCAGCTCGATGAATTCCGGGATGTCGGAAGGCAGGCAGCGGACGCGCAGTTCGCGCAGGGCTTGGCCCAGGATTCCGCCTACCTTGGTTCCTTCCGGTTTTCCCGTCAGGCGGATGGGAATTTCGACCTCAATTTTTACGTCCATGGCCACGGCATAAAAATCGGCATGGAGGTAGGACCGGCTGATGGGGTGGACCTGAAGGTCCTTCAGCATGACCACCTGCTTGCCGATCTTATCGCTTCCCGGCCCGCTCACTTTCAATCCGATGAGCGTGTTTTCCCGCGCGCCAATGCTCAGGATTTTCTTCAATTCCTCCGGCTTGAGGGCCAGGGGAAACGTCCCCATCTTGCGCCCGTAAAGGACGGCGGGCATCTTTCCCTCCCGGCGGATGCGGCGGGCCACTCCTTTTCCCGTCCCGGTTCGTAAAATAACTTCCAACTCTCTCTGTTCCATGACTCCTCCCTTAAACGAATAAAGAACTTACCGAATCGTTGCAGTGAATTCTTTTAATGGCTTCCGCCAGGATCTTGGCTACCGATAATACTTTGATTTTGGGATTGCCGACAGCTTCCGGATTTAGGGGAATGGTGTTGGTAACCGTCAGCTCCCGGATAATGGAAGCGTTTAATCGCTGTACCGCCGGGCCGGAAAGAACCGGATGAACGCAGCAGGCCTGCACCCCTCTGGCCCCCTTGGAGTCCAGAGCCACAGCCGCCTCTACCAACGTGCCCGCCGTGTCCACCATGTCGTCGAGGATAATGGCCTCCATGCCTTTGACTTCTCCGATGAGGTTCATGAATTTGGCCTTGTTGGGACTATCCCTTCGTTTGTCGATGATGGCCAGGGTGGCTTTCATTCTTTTGGCGAAAGCCCGGGCCCGCTCCACCCCCCCCGCATCCGGAGAAACAATCACGATCTGTCCTTCAAACCGTTGGCGCAGGTAATCTAAGAGCACCGGCGCGGCAAAGAGGTGATCTACGGGAATATTGAAAAAACCCTGAATCTGACCGGCATGCAAATCTATGGCCAGGACCCGGTGCGCACCGGCGGTGGTGATCAGATCCGCTACCAGCTTGGCGGTAATGGGGGCGCGGGGCGATACCTTGCGGTCCTGGCGCGCGTATCCATAGTAGGGGAGGACGGCGGTGATCCGGTTGGCCGAGGCCCTCTTCATGGCGTCGATCATGATCAGGAGCTCCATCAAATTGTTGTTCCCCGGAGTGCAGGTGGATTGGACCACGAATGCATCCGTCCCCCGCACACTCTCTTCGATGTCCACCTGGATCTCCCCATCGCTAAAAGTTTTTACCTCGGCCTGGCCCAGGGCGATTCCCAGGATTTCACAAATCTCCTTAGTCAGGGGAAGGTTGGAATTTCCCGAAAATACCCTCATCTGGTCCACGGTTGAGCCTCCTCCATTTCGAAAATTCAAGCGGACGCAGATTTACGCAGATATCCGCTGATAATGATAAATAACCACAACAACTGAAATTTCTCCGGAAACGAAAGGCTATTCCTTATCGATCCTGAAAATCTGCGCTGATCTATGCCCTAATGAAAATTTCTTGGCTGGGGCGGGAGGATTCGAACCTCCGAATGCGGGTTCCAAAGACCCGTGTCTTACCGCTTGACGACGCCCCAGTGTTCTAAAGTGCCCGGAGTGCACAAAATTATTAATGGGACGCAGATAAACGCAGATTTTCAGGATTTAAATAAAAAAGATTTTTCTGCGCAGATCTGCAAAAATCTGCGTCCAAAGTTTCTTAAATTCCCTGGGCGATGACCGTTTTCCATCCCGGAGGGAGCATCAAATTTTGTTCGGTTCGCCTGGCTTCTTCGGGGCCAACGAAGAGGCCAAAAACCACGGACCCGCTCCCGGACATCAGAGCCCCCCTGGCCCCTTTTCGTAATAATTCTTCTTTCATACGGCCGATCTCCGGGTATCGGGTGAAAGCCGGGATTTCCAGATCATTCTTCAAAACCAGCAAAAGGTCCGCAACATCCGGAAAAGATTCCTGAATGGGCGTTGCTTCCTTCTTCTGGCCCGCCACCCGGTCATAGGTTTCATAGGCCCACGCCGTGGAAATCTGGAAAGGCGGAACCATCATCAGAAACCAGAGTTGGGCGGGCAGCTTCACCGGGGTCAATATTTCCCCTTTTCCCCGGGCCAGAGCCGGCTTTTGAAAAATGAAAAAAGGAACATCGGCTCCCAGCCTCGCCCCCAGGGCTATTAATAATTTGTCATCCAACCCGGCCTGGAGAAGTTCATTCAGAGCCATGAGGGTCGTGGCCGCGTTGCTACTCCCTCCGCCAAGCCCTGCCCCCACGGGGATTCTCTTCCGGATCCGGATCTCTAAATCATCCTTGATCCCGAGCT
>Ga0187854_10004410_pt1 | contig 10623 bp, 11 predicted proteins | sample June2016WEW_6_15_FD_132445 | JGI IMG/M metagenome (GOLD analysis project Ga0187854, IMG submission 132445) | Peatland microbial communities from SPRUCE experiment site at the Marcell Experimental Forest, Minnesota, USA - June2016WEW_6_150 | ecosystem: Environmental > Terrestrial > Soil >...
CCCATTGTGCCGCCGCCCGCGGCGCTGGCCAATGCGATTTATCGTGCCACGGGTGTGCGGGTAACCGACCTGCCCATGACGCCCGTCCGGATCCTCGAGGCGATGGGGGTGATCTGAGTTATGGCCGTGGTGTGGATCCCCTCGATGATGCGCGCCCTTACCGCAGGGCAGGATCGCGTTCGTGCTTCAGGGGCAACCGTCGCCGAAGTGATCGATGCGCTGGAGACAGACCATCCGGGAATCAAGGAGCGCTTGCTTGCGCAGGGTCAGCTTGCCCCGGGGATTATGGTGACCATAGATGGCCAATGCGCTCTCCGTGGCTTGCAGGAGCAGGTGGGCGTGGAGAGCGAGGTTCGATTCCTGCCCGTCATGGCTGGAGGTTAAGCCCAAGGATGATTCGGAAAGCCCGACGGAAAGGAGCCCCTTGTTAGTTCCGCGGCGGCGTCTTCGATGACCAAGAAGAAGTTGAAGGCTTGATTGCCGAGCGAGTTTCGGGCCTAAAAGAATCCCGCGCAGCTGGGAAAGGGTGGAAATCCCAAGGGCTTCATCTGATCCGGGGTGAGTTCCTTCCCCCAAAAACGCCCGGCCAGTTGGGTAGCCTCAATAATTTATTATATCCCGTGCAGCGACAAAGGACACGGCGCAAGGCATATTTGATTTCTGCAACGCCGGGTTGGGGTTTTGTCCCAGCAATGCCGTGGCCGCCATAGTAAGGACTCGAAGTCCGGTGAACTTCGTAACCAAGAACAAAAGATGTACTGAGGAGGATGAACAAATGGGGAAAATGGTTTGGAAACTATTTTTGGCTCTGTTATGGTTGTTTCTTCTGGCGGCCCCTGGATTTGCCGGCGAAGTCAACTTGTCGATTGCCGCCAGCCTCAAAGAGGTGATCGACGAACTGTCGGACAACTTTGCTAGGCAGAGTGTCGATATCAAATTTCTGAAAAATTACGGTGCCTCCGGTACTCTTGCCAAACAGATCGAGAACGGCGCCCCTGCCGACATTTTCATCTCGGCCAATATCGAATGGATGGAATACCTGCAAAGCCGGAAGCTCATGCATAGCGCCAGCATCGGGATTTTTACCTATAATACTCTCGTTTTTGTTGGCCTGACTGATAAGAAGGTATCGGGCCTGCAGGATCTCCCCAAGCTGGAGAAGATCGGCATCGGCAGCCCGAAGAGTGTTCCTGCCGGAGAATACGCCATGGAAGCCCTGAGAAAAGCCGGGGTCGAAAAACAGCTGGAACAGAAGTTGGTAATGGCCAAAGATGTTCGCGAATGCCTGATGTATGCCGAACGGGGCGAGGTGGATGGCGCCTTTGTCTATAAGACCGATGCCATGCAGGCCAAGCAGGCGAAGATCCTTTTCACAGTGCCGGAGGATCTTTATCCGCGCGTTACATACCCCATGGGATTGACCCTTACGGGGGCGAGAAACAAAGATGCAGAAGCCTTTTATAGGTACTTACAGAGCGGATATGCGAAGGCTGTTCTTGACAAATATGGATTTGCGCAAAAATAAGCCCTGGATTGGATTGAAAACCGCATTCTCAATCGATGGTAAAAATGATTTCGCTGGGTCCGAATGATATTGATGCCATCTTCTTATCGGGAAAGGTCGCCGCAGTGGCCGTAGCCGGGTCGCTGCCCGTTGGCTTTGCGGTTGCCTATCTGATGACCTATCTGAAATTCCGGGGAAAGCTGCTAATGGAAGTCCTTATCACCCTGCCATTAACCCTTCCACCGGTGGTCATCGGCTACTTCTTGCTTCTCCTGCTTGGGAAAAAAGGGTGGCTTGGTCCACTCTTGGAGTCTGCCGGCATCCGGCTCATATTTACCTGGAAGGCGGCCGTGATTGCCTCGGCGGTGGTCGGTTTTCCTCTATTGGTCAGGTCCATCCGGATTGGCATGGAGTCCATCGATCCGCAGCTCATCCAGGCATCACGGACCCTTGGCGCACCCTGGTATGATACGCTTTTCACGATTATCCTGCCCCTTTCGATCCGGGGGATTCTTGCCGGCTCTTCCCTTATGTTCGCCCGCAGCCTGGGTGAATTCGGTGCCACGATCATCGTCGCCGGCAATATCCCTGGCGTCACCCAAACCATTCCTCTGGCCATTTACGAATATGCCAGTTCCCCGACTAGCGAAACCATGGCTTTATCCTTATGCATTGTTTCGGTTTCCATGGCCTTGGGAATTCTCTTCCTTCACGAAGTCCTCGGAAAGAAACTGAGTCAAAGAAGGTGACATGGAAATTCGGATGGCCGCAGAGAAGCGATTTGGGAAATTTGCTTTGGCAGCCGATTTTACGATCGTCGGCAAACAGATCGGAATCTTCGGAGAATCCGGGAGCGGCAAATCAACCCTGGTCGGTTTGCTGGCAGGCCTTCATCACCCGGACAGGAGGGAGATATTTTTGGATGGCGAATGCTTATTCAGCAGTACAAAGAGGATCAATGTTCCAACCGAGCAGAGGCGGATTGCCATGGTCTTTCAGCATCCCAATCTATTTCCGCATCTGAGTGTCAAGTCAAATCTGCTTTACGGTTTCAAACGCTGTGTGGAAAATAATAGGTCCATCACCATTGAAAGCTTGGTCGGGGTCCTAAAATTAGAAAACCTCCTGCAACGAGGGGTTAATAATCTTTCCGGTGGGGAAAAACAAAGGGTCTCGTTGGGTCGGGCGATCCTGGCCAACCCCCGCCTGCTTCTGATGGATGAACCGCTTTCCGCCCTGGACGATACACTCAAGTTTCAGATCATCCCTTATCTGAAGAGCGTGAGCGAACAGTTCCGAATTCCGTATCTATTCATTTCCCATTCGCTGGTGGAAATGCGGCTTATGACCGATCAGGTGCTCGTTGTTGCCAACGGGTCTATCGTCGATCAGACAACACCCGATCAATTGGCCCGTGCCCGGATGGAGCAAAGTCGTGTCGGCTACATCAACCTGCTCAGACTGGAATCCCCTCGCCGGGTTGACGGGCTGTTTGCGTATCGGTGGGGCGACCGAGAATTGCTCATTTCTGCCGGCAACGAGGAACCGGAGGCCCTTTTTGAACTCTCCTCCAGGGATATTATTCTCTTTAAACGACACCCGGAAGCAATCAGCGCCAGGAACCTGTTACCATGCATCGTAGTGAGCACCTTTCCAGCTGGCAACAGGATCGGTGTAGAGGTGGCCTGTGGAGACCAAAGAGTGGTGGCAGAAGTGACGGAGCAAGCCGTGAAGGAGTTGGAGATTCGTGAGGGAGTTGACCTGTACCTAGCGGTCAAAGCATCGGCATTCAGGCGGCTTGACTGAATGCCTCCTTTCCGCAGATTAAACCCTTCCTTTTCACCAGCAAATTGGGAACGGCGGCAGAGTGCTTGTTTTGAGAACTTTGATTCTTTCGGCGCCCACCTTATTTCACCAGGAATTTTCCCATTCGGGTTGAGGCACGGTTGATTCACATCGCCATTTTCCGAATATCGATCAATTCGGTACGATAATTTTCTGTTTAGACCAAGTCAATATGCCCCCTTAATGCCCAAGGAAAAATGAGCGCGGAAGATTTCCCTAAGTCCATTGGCCTGGTCGCTGAAGGGCATCGGAAGCAGTCAGGCCCAAGGGATTGGTACCGGATTAATTCAGGCGATGAAGCTCAAATAAATTGAATTTTGGGCCTCTCTCTTGTTAAGATAGAGATGAATTTATCTTTGCCTTCCTGGCAAGAAATCGACAAAGGGAAAAAAGCATGTTTGGGTATAACGGACGCTTTTTGCGGGTAAATTTGAGTGAAGAAAAAGTCACGGTTGAGGAGCCGGCTGAAGACTACTACAAGCGCTACCTGGGGGGCCGGGGGTTTATCGCCACTGCTTTGCTGCAAGAGATGCCCGGAGGGGTCGATCCTTTGGGCCCGGAGAACAGGCTTATCTTTGCCCTGGGCCCCATCACGGGAATGCCCATTCCGGGATCGGGGAGAAACAGCGTGGGAGCGAAATCACCCCTCACCGGCGGGTTTGGGGAAGCAGAGGCCGGCGGATTCTTCGGCGCCGAGCTGAAGAAGGCAGGTTTTGATGCGGCGATCATCGAAGGAGCAGCGAAGACCCCCGTTTATCTTTGGATCAAGGACGGGACCGCGGAATTGCGCGACGCCCGAGGATTGTGGGGCCTGGAAACGAGGGAAACACAGCTGGAGATCCGCAAAGACCTTCAGGACCCGCTGATCCGCACGGCGGCCATCGGACCTGGGGGGGAGAACCTTGTGCGCTTCGCCTGCATCCTGAATGATCTTACTCATGCGGCTGGGCGGACCGGGCTGGGCGCAGTGATGGGCTCCAAGAAGTTGAAGGCCATTGCGGTCCGTGGAAAAGCTGTCCCCCCCATGGCCAACGAAAAAGTGGTTCGCGACCTGACCCGCTGGATGGCTCAAAACTTTAAGAAAGAGACGGGTTTCTGGAAGGCAGGGACCGGCCAGGCGATGGAGGCCTTCAGTCTGGCCGGGGTTACACCCACCTCCAACTTCAAGGAGGGCTGTTTTGACGCAGTGAAAAAAATCACGGCCCAGGCCGTCCTGGAACAATTCGGGGTCGGCATGGAGGGATGTTATGCCTGCCCGGTCCGGTGCAAAAAGAAAGTCCGGATTGACGATCCCACTTGTTCGGTCGATCCGGCTTACGGAGGCCCGGAATACGAGACCCTTGGTGCGTTCGGCTCCAACTGTGGAATTGACGACGCCAAAGCCATTTGCAAAGCTCATGAGATCTGCAACCGCCAGGGGGTCGATACCATTTCAGCCGGGGTCACCCTCTCCTTTGCCATGGAGTGCTTTGAAAACGGACTCCTCACCCTGAAAGATACCGACGGGATCGAACTCCGTTTCGGAAATGCCGGGGCCATGCTGCAGATGCTGGAGCGGACGGTCCGCCGCCAGGGTCTGGGGGCCTTGCTGGCCGAGGGCACGCGGATCGCGGCCCGGCAGATCGGCCGCGGCGCCATCGATCTAGCTATGCAGGTGAAGGGCCTGGAGATTCCTATGCACGACCCCCGCTCCAAGCAGGGAATGGCGCTCCATTACAGCGTGAACCCGGCCGGGGCGGACCACTGCACGGGAGTTCACGACCCGGCTGTGGAAAAAGGACCGGGGTTCGAGGATTGGGGGACCATTGATGTCAACGAATCCATCCCAACCACAGAATTGAGTCCCCGGAAAACCCGGATGGTCTTCCAAGTGGGCCTATGGTGCCAACTGCCCAACTATCTGGGCTTTTGCCTTTTCGTCCCCTTCAAAAAAAAACAGCTTCAGGAGGCCGCCGAGGCGATTACCGGCTGGCCCATGAGTTATTGGCGGCTTATGAAAACCGTGGAACGGGGTCTCACGCTGGCCAAAATCTTCAACCTGCGGGAGGGTTTCACCAAGGCGGAGGATGGTTTGCCCAAACGGATGGCGATCTCGCAAACCAATGGAAACCTGAAAGGGGTGATTGTTGACCCGCAAAAATTAGCGGAAGCGCAAGAACTTTATTACCAGATGCTCGGCTGGGATTCAGAGGGGGTCCCGACCCGGGGCCGGTTGGTGGAGCTGGGTATCGAATGGGCCTCCCGTTACCTTAAAGGCCGGTGAAATTTTTCCAGAAAAGTTATGGACGAAAAAGACAGTTCCATCGCGATCACCTTTCGATCCTTTGTCGTGCCGCCGGATTCCGAGGACGACTTCCCGATCGGCAAACACCTGCCGCTGCGCGTGTCCCGCGGAACTCCCGTGGGGAAGCTCATGGAGAAGATTTTTGCAGGGAAGGCACCAGATCGGAATGGTGGTGTTCAACGGTAAGGAGGCCGAAGGAAAGGTACCCTTAGCGGATGGCGACAGCGTGGACGTCTATGAAATCCTCGGGGGAAGGTAAAAAAGGGGGATGCTTAACCCCGCGATATCTTCTCGATAGGACCTCTTTTTTGGTAGGTGAATATATTTTTCGCAATCTGGAGCCCGCAATTACAACGCCTTTTTCGTTTTCCGAATCACGTGAATAGCCGTGGCTTTAAAGGAAGCGACGATTTCCTGGCCTTCAGTGAGAGATAAATTCTCCAGGGAATGGCCGGTCACATAAGCAACCAGGAGGAACCCGCAATCGAGCTGGACTTTGTAATAAAGTCCCATAGGAATGGTCTTTAAAATCTTACCGGGGAAAATATTCCTGGCGCTCGACGATTCTTTATGGGGGGGAACGGTCAGAGTTACATTTTCAGGCCGGATACAGAAGACTACAGACTCCCCGACTCCAATCTCCCCCACCGCCTCGACCTCCTGCCCCATGATGGAAGCTACGAAGCTCCCCCGATCTCTCTTGATGACCTGCCCAGTAAGAATCGTTTCCATACCCACAAACGATGCAACAAATTCATCCAGCGGCTGATTCATGACCTCCGCAGGTGGGCCAATTTGCAGAATTTTCCCTCCATTCATTACCGCGATTCGATCGGAAAGCCGGAGGGCCTCCATCCGGTCGTGGGTCGCAAAAATCGTGGTTGTGCCGGTTTTCCGCAGAATCCGTTCCAGGTCTTCGATCAGGGATTCCCGGCTGGGGGGATCGAGGGAAGCGAAAGGTTCGTCCAGGAAGAAAACTTCGGGTTGAATCGCGAGAGCCCGGGCCAGCGCGACTCTTTGGGCCTCACCGCCGGATATCTTCCTTGCTGAACGGCCCTTCAGATGCGAGACTCCAAATTGTTCCAGATTTTCATCGACCCTCTTCGCGGTTTCCGATCTATTGATTCCCCGAATTTTTAAACCTGAGGCCACATTTTCAAAAACCGTGGTATCGAAGAGCAGAGGCTCTTGAAAAACCATGGCCAGCTTCCTGCGGTAGTCGAAAACAGAGTGATTGGAAAAGACCTTTTCTCCCTTAAATAAAATTTCTCCCCGCGAGAGCTTGATTAAACGGGCTAAGGTCTGCAGAAGGGTCGTCTTCCCTGCACCATTGGGCCCTATGAGAGACAGGACCTCGCCTTCTCCAATCCTTAAGACCGGAACTTCCAGGACCAGGCTGCCCCCTTTATACACCTGGAGGTCTTTCCCTTCCAGGATTAACCCGGAACCATTCATCTCGGTCTTTCTCTTTGCTGGACATGGGTAAGGACCATGTTGATAAAATAGGCGAGCAGAAGGAGAATGACCCCCAGGGCAATCGCGATATCAAAATTTCCACGGCTGGTCTCCATGACTGTGGCGGTCGTGAGTACCCTGCTGTACCCTTTGATGTTACCGCCAACCATGATGGAGGCCCCCACTTCGGAGATGACTCCCCCGAACCCGGCCATCACCCCCGCCAGAAGAGGAAGCCGGGCTTCTTTGACTAAAATCCAGACCATCTGGAAGCGGGTTGCACCCAAAGAAAGAATTTGAAGCCGGAGGTTTTTGGGAAGGGCCTGAATAGCAGCTAATGTGATTCCCATCACGATGGGAGTGGCAATGATGGCCTGGGCGATGATCATGGCGGTGGGGGTATACAAGACTCCCAGAAACCCAAGCGGCCCGTTTCTCCACAGAAAGATGGTGACGAAAAGGCCGACCACCACCGGGGGGAGGCCCATCCCGGTATTGATCAGACTAACCACAAATTTTCTCCCCGGAAATTCAGCCAGGGCAACCGTCGTCCCTATGGAAATTCCAATCAGCAGGCTGATGAACGTGGCCGTTCCTGACACCTGCAGCGAAAGAAGCGTGATCTGCATGACTTCCGGATCAAAGGTGGCCAGCAGGTAGAAGGCTTTCCAAATTCCTTCAAAGATAAGGTCCATTTACTTTCCCAGTTCCTCTTCTTTCTTTCCGGCATCGGGGAAGAAGAGAGGAGACCCATACTTTTCTACCCCAAAGGTCTTGACAACATCCTGCGTCTCTTTAGAGACCATAAAATCAGAAAAAGCCTTCGCCCCGGCGACATTCACCTTGGGCCATTTGGCCGGGTTGACTTCGATTACGTGATAGATATTCAGAAGGATGGCGTCCCCCTCCATTAAAATGTCCAGGCGGAGATTTTTCTTCATGGCCAGGTAAGTCCCCCGGTCAGCCAGGGTATACCCATTCTTTTCGGAGGCTACATTAAGCGTCTGTCCCATTCCCAACCCGGTCTGCTGATACCATTTCTGTCCTTCAGGGTTTATCCCGGAAGCTTTCCAGACATCTTTTTCCTTGGCATTGGTGCCGGAGTTGTCCCCTCTGGAGAGGAACAGCGCCCCCGCAGAGGCGATTTTTTTGAAGGCCTCGGTCGTAATCTTTGTCCCCTTGATCTTTGCCGGATCTTCAGCCGGACCCACCACGATAAAATCATTATGCATAACCAGCCTTCGATTGACCCCGTACCCTTCGGCCACAAACTTCTTTTCTGCCGCAGGGGAATGAACCAGAAGGACATCGGCCTCCCCCTTCTGCCCCATAGCCATAGCTTGCCCCGAACCTACGGCAATCGTTTTTACAAAATACCCGGTCTTCTTCTCAAAAATGGGAAGCAGAACATCCAGGAGGCTGGAGTCCTGCGTGCTGGTGGTCGTGGCCAGGATGATATTCTTCTGCTGGGCTTGAACCGGCCCCCAGGCCAGCATCCCTAGAAGGGTGATCACTATGATTAAAATGGTTTGCATCTTTTTGATCGGTTTCATTCCTCTTCCTCCGTAAGATTAAATTTACTTGTTTGACCCCTTTGTCTGTCTCCATTCTTTGGAATTAGGGAAGAAAAGAGAACTTCCATACTTATCCCGCCCAAAATCCTCAATTACTTTCTGCCCTTTTTCCGGGGAAGTAAGCCACCGGACGAATTTCATTGCATCCTCGTTGTTCACCCTGGGGAATTTTTGGGGGTTTACGGGAATGAGGGAGATGAAATTCAGCATAACTTCATCCCTCTCCACCAAGACCACCAGGCTGATTTGATCTTTTAAAGCAAGAAAGGTGGCCCGGTCCATATAAGTATAGGCTTGCATCTTATCCGTATGGCGCAGGGTGGGTACATTGCCCTCGGCACCTCTTGGGCATGTATAATACCAGGAGCCCTGGGGCTTGATTCCCGCTTTCTGCCAAATTTCCATTTCGGCCACATGGGTTCCAGATCTATCCCCCCGGGTGACAAAAACAACCTGTTTCTCGGATATCCTTTTGAGGGCTTCCGGGGCGCTTTTCATCCCTTGAATGCCCGCCGGATCGCCGGCCGGCCCCACGATGACAAAATCGTTATACATTAAATCGATTCTTTCGGTCCCAAACCCCTCCTGCACAAATTTTTCTTCCAGGGATTTGGCATGAACCATGACTAAATCTACATTCCCCTTTTTAGCAATATCCAGCGCCGCTCCGGTGCCCGCACCCACATGCCGAACCCGGATCCCGCTATCCTTCTCGAATCCGTTTTCCAGGAGGTCCACAATCCCCGAATCAATGGGGCCGATGGTACTCGCCAGGAGAATAAATCCATTGCTCTGGGCGCTGCACACGCCGGGGAAAATGAAGATCAACCAGGCCAACCCAATCGCCAATGCCCTTTTCATACATGCTCCATTCATGAGGATTTGGAATAAAGGATCTTGCCCGAATTTTTAAAATCATAACTCCCCAGATTTTCCACCCGATTCCGAAATTCCCTGGAGTTGAGGATTTCGATAAACGCCTGGACTCCCCGCTCAAAAAAGGTGGATTGATCGAGGAGCATGTCAAAGCTTTCATGGGTTAGAGGGAGGAAGGAGAGGCCCAGAAGCTTGGACACCGATCCCGTGGCCAGGCCCACATCGGCCTCTTTGGCCAGGATGGAAAGCCCTACCTCAAAATGAGTGTAAACCTCATTCTCATACCCTTTAATCGTCGGAGCCGGAATTTTTAGATTTTTCAAATGATGATCCAGGAGTACCCTGGTCCCGGAGCCCTTCTGCCGGTTGATAAACCGGACTTTAGGCTTGGCCAGATCTTTGAACCCTCGGATGCGCAAGGGGTTTCCGGGCGCCACCAGTAACCCCAAGTCCCGGTTGAAGAGGTTAACGACCACAGTGTTTAGGTTGGGAAGATAGGTGGACAGAAAAGGGATATTGTATTGGCCGCTTTTAGGGTCAAGGAGGTGGGACCAGGCGATGTCCGTGTAACCCTGGTTCAAGGCCTTGAGTCCATCCGTGCTGCCGGTGTTGGAAGAAAATATGTAAAACTCCGGATAAGTTTTCCGGATATAAGTCTTCAGAATGTCCAGGAGGGGATCGTTGCTGCCCGCTGCCAGAAGTGCTCCCTCAATCCGTTTACTTTTCCTCCGGGCCTCGGCCATTCCCGATCGGGCATTGGTTTCGATCCATTCATCAATCAATTTCCTGGGAAAAACCCACTTGCCAGTAACCCGGGTGGATGGAATTCTTTTGGCCTTGATCAGAGCATAAACCTGCTTCTCATGAATGCCCAGATACCGGGCGACCTCTTTGGTGCTCATGTTTTCTTCGGACATCGGCCCCCCTTTCTAAAAAGGGGATTATAGGAACAATCCATCGCCTTGTCAATGAATTTGACTACATTAAATAACCTTTTACTACTAATTTTAACGCAAATTCCCCAAATTTGTCTCCCTGATTAAAAAAGATGATATACTATTGAAGGATTATCGCGGGGAGGAAAG
>Ga0187854_10004411_pt1 | contig 10622 bp, 9 predicted proteins | sample June2016WEW_6_15_FD_132445 | JGI IMG/M metagenome (GOLD analysis project Ga0187854, IMG submission 132445) | Peatland microbial communities from SPRUCE experiment site at the Marcell Experimental Forest, Minnesota, USA - June2016WEW_6_150 | ecosystem: Environmental > Terrestrial > Soil >...
CCTGTCGGATATGGAAGCAAAGAGGGGGTCCGTCTCTGCCAGATTGCCCCTTGTAGAGATATATTCCCGCAAGGGCCTTAGGGTCTCATCGATTAGAATGACAAAGTCGTCCTTGGTGTCTCTCCCTTTGCCCTGAACCCAGAGGACCGCCTCTCCTCCTTGCTGCCTCAAGTCTCCCACCTGGGCACGGACTACCTCAATCGTCCTAATGCCGGTCCTTACCAAAAGGTTGAAAAGGGCATAATCCCTAAGTCCCTTCAGGCTTCCTCCGTCTATCGAGGCCAGGGCTTCCCGGATCTGCCCCTGAGTAAGGCAGTCCTTCCTGAAGCCCTTGGCCTTCCTGGTGCCTTTCACCCCTCTGGAGATATTGGGGTAGATCTTCTCTGCTTCGAGCCACTCAAAGAATTTTCTGACCGAAGTCAGGTATCCGGCCACAGTATTGGCGGATTTTCCAAGCCCCAGAAGATGTGCCCTATAATCCAGGATGTCCTGCCTCTGGAGGGTATTAAGAGCCTCCACCTTGCCTGTTTTCAGGAGCCAGGAGGTAAACTGCTTAAGCTGTCGGGAATAAGTGGCCCTAGAGGGCTTGGAGACATCCTGGGAGGCAATAAACCTGTCAACCATGGCCAGGAGAGAGGTCTCCTTGGCTGATGGGAGCTTGCCCTGGTAATCGACCTTTATGAGCCCTTTTTGGTCCTCCATGGCCCATTTTCTCCTTTAGTCACTAATTATAGCTATATTTCTATATTTAGCAATCTTTAAATTAAATTATCTTTATATAAATATATAGGCAGAAATTGGGAAAAGTTTAGGAAAAATGATCCGAAACAGATCAGAAGGAAGAGTGATATGCCCAGCTAATCCCTTATGTTTCCTTGAGCTTACTCAGGATATCATTGAGCATTTTTTCGTGTTCCAGGCAGATAGAGAGAAGAATTGTTTCCAGTGGCCATGCATGCGCCATGTAAACTGAGGCATGGGTATGGAATTTGGCCCGGTCGAAAAGGCGATCAAAGGCTTCCCGATCTTCTTTGCTCAGAGCTTGCCGAAACCCTTTCCATCTTTCACGCTCCTCTTCCAAGACAGAACTAAAGGGCATAACTGTTCGTCCCATAGGTCCTCCAAGGCAGCTTATAGTCATCAGCCTCTAATTTATCAGGAATCTGAAAGATACTCATCATATGATGAGTTGTCAAGCGGATTCGTGCATGAATTAGGATCTACCCAGGTATTTGGGTCTTCTGACTGTATGCTCATTAGGAAGGGGACTCTATTTTGGTCCCTATTCGACCATGAGGCGTCTTGCCAAGGAGTACTTCCTGAAATGCACAGATCGTCAATAACGATGAAGACCCAGGACTTCAAACCGTAATTATTGGTGATATTTTCTCAGCATTATGATATGTATTTATTACAATTAATTATGGTCCAGCCTGGGAAGGATTTGGCGGAACGCGGTAGGAGGTATAATGACCGTGAGTTTTGAAGACTGCCGCTGAAATGATTATACAAGGGTAGCGTGCGCACTTTATAAAATCTAAAACCCTCTCCCAATAACATTTATTATTCTGAAAATATCGGCCATACTTGGTATATATCATGCATGTTATTGCTCTGGTGATGGAATTGAGCCCTTCGACTCAATACGATCCAATGCTTTACTGGAAAATGGTCTTTTAAATTTTCTTCATTAAGAAAGGTACCTTATTTGACCCATGTACCGAATCATTGACGTATCAACCTTGTCCAATCGGCTTCGTCTTTTAGTTCTATTTATATTCGTCTTATATCTCCACGGATGTGCTGGAATGAAAAAAGTTGAGGTGAAATCCTCGCCCTTACCAAGCTATCCAGAAGAAAAGATCGAACGAATCGAACGAATCGAACGAAATGAGTTTTCGGCTGCAAAAGGAGATGACGTCATAGGCCGTCTGGCAGTCATCCGGCTTGAAAAAGGGGATACGCTACCGGATATCGCCAGGCACTTCAGTTTGGGGATCAATGCCATCAGTGCGGCAAATCCAAGGGTAGATGTATGGGTGCCTGAGGCCGGGGAACGGATCCTGTTGCCTCTGATTTTTATCCTGCCGGACGCCCCAAGAAAAGGCATCGTGATCAATTTAGCCGCCATGAGGCTGTTTCAATTTATAGGAGAGAGTAAGTCACTGGCGGTGTCGACCTACCCGCTCGGTGTCGGTACCATAGAGCGACCTTCGCCCATCGGTCAAATGTATGTCGTACGCAAGGTATCCCGGCCGACCTGGCATGTGCCTGCCTCAATTGCCGAGGATCATCGGAAAAAAGGAGATCCTCTGCCCGCTAAAGTGCTGCCGGGACCTCAAAATCCCTTGGGAGAATACGCGCTCTATTTGAGTAAGCCGACTTATTTGATCCATGGTACGAATAAACCGGCCAGCATCGGTCTTCGGGCAACCAATGGCTGCATAAGACTCTATCCGGAAGACGTGAAGAAACTCTATGAGAACACTCCGGTGAAAACACCTGTATGCATCGTCAACCAGCCGTATCTCCTGGGTCAATGGAATGGAGTCGTTTACCTGGAAGTTCATGCGCCCCCGGAAGACTTGGACGCTGCTGAGTTTGATAAGATCTATGCAAAATTGAGAAAGATTGAAAAGGAATCGGGGCGCACGGTTGACTGGAGCAAAGTTAAGAAAGTACTGGCCGAGGCCCGAGGAATTCCTGTTCCGATATTCGAGATCCGTCAAGGAAGTGAAAAAGAGGTTGCGAAAACCGTAGAAGTCAATCACCCGGAAAAATTGAATGGCAGGCCAGAAATACCAGAACTGCCAAAGGAGGCGTGGTCTGTTTTGGCTGCCGAGGTGCGTGACGAGATTGAGGCTCTGAGAATTGCCGCCATTATCAGCCACCAGGGTCCGCAAATCCCGGCAAGGGTGTTATCAACGAGCGATCGCTACCGTGTGATCGCCGGCCCCTTCAAAGATATGAGCGAGGCCAAAGAGGCAGCCAAACGTTTGAAAGTTGATTTGGAGATAAACGGCATACTGATTGAACCTCTTAAAAAGAGATAGTCAATTTGGATTGGACCAAGCGAAGGGGTTCAGTCCAAGTGTAGGAAATTTCCTACAACTCTAATTATCCATAATTACAATAGAAACATGTTAATTTGAGAATTCTGCGGTTTCTTCCTATAGGAAAGCGTTACAATTTTATTGGCCGCCTCTCCACCCGCAAATTAAAAAATAATTTGATATCGAGAACATATCAAAATCAAAAACTTCTGGCATTCATCTTGCTTATTTTTATTAGGTATTTTGGCAGAAAGGGCATCAGCATCCTTTTATCCCTCTTTAGCGAAAAGAGTCTTGGGGAAGACACACGTTTTTGCAACTGGTCAATAACCCATCGGATATTTTTTGTGAAGTAGCGCTGAGTTTTGACGATCGATGTTAAAATTAGGTAAATTGACACGGAAAGGAGGTGATTCGATGATGAAGAAGAGTCTTTTGGTGGTCTCCATGATCCTTCTTCTTGCTATTGTTGTGGGGGGTTGTGCAACCAAAGGCGACTTGCAGAAAGTTCAGTCGCAGGAAATGCAGATCGGCGCGAAAGCAGATCAGGCAGCACAGGATGCGCAGGCTGCCAAGGTGGCGGCTGATGCGGCTACGGTAAAGGCAGAGGCTGCCATAGCCCGCGCCGAAGATGCCGTAAAGATGGCAGAGGAAAGGGCGAAGGTCGCAGAGGAAAGGGCGAAGGTCGCGGAGGAAAGGGCGAAGGTCGCAGAGGAAAAGGCGAAGGTCGCAGAGGAAAAGGCGAAGAAGGCTGACGAAGCTTTCCGGAAATCAATGAAGAAGTAAATCAAATTTATGGGGAGCTGTTAAATTTAGCGCTCCCGGAAGGAAGCGGCAGGGGCTCAAAACCCTGCCACTTCCTTATACTTCCGCCGTTCAAGTCTGTCTGGACCTTTCAAGCATTGAATCCGTCAAACCGCGGCATATTCGAACTTATAATGGGGTCCACGTTTTGGATATATCCGAAGAGGAATGGTTCTGCGATCCTCAAACCTATTATTAACGAACACGAAGGCATATATGGGCAAAAAGCAAAGCAGAATCGGTGAGCATCTATATTTTTTCTTTGCCTGCATCATCCTAACACCCATTCTAATATGCGGATGCAGTCACTTTGATAAGGGATCTCAGGCCCAAATAACCTTTAAAGAAGCGAATGATTTTTTCAGCCAGGGAGACTACAAGGCCTCTCTGAGCAAATATGAGCAGATTCTTGAAAAATATCCCAAGGCGGGAGACAGGGTTCTTTTCGAGATGGGGATTATTTATGCATATCCCCGGAATGAGGAAAAAGATTATCAGAAATCTCTGGAGTGTTTTCAGAAACTTATCAAGGATTACCCGGAGAGCGGGTACAAGAAGGACAGTGAGATCATGATCTTTCAGATCCATAATGTCATGATCAAGGATCAAACGATTGCTGCGCGGCAAGCACAGATTGAGACTCTCCGGCAAACACAGATTGAGGCCCACCAGCAAAAGGACAAGACGATTGCCGCGCAGCAAGCACAGATTGAGGCTCTCCAGCAAGAGGGGAAAGGCAAGGAGAATGAGATTCTTGCCCTGCAAAAAAAGATTGAAATGCTCGAACAAAAGGTTTTTGCACTCCAGAAGGGACCGGTAGATAAGGTTCTGATCGAAAAGAAAGAACGACGATTGACGTTGATCTTAAGGGGCGAGGTGCTTAAGACCTACAAAATCGCCTTGGGGGGAAACCCGATTGGTCCCAAAGAAAGGCAAGGCGATAACAAAACCCCGGAGGGAACCTACGTGATCGATTCAAGGAACAAGGGCAGCCGTTATCACCGATCTCTCCATATTTCCTATCCAAACGAGAAAGACAAAAAGCGGGCAAAGGAACTTGGCGTTTCTCCGGGCGGAGACATCATGATCCACGGCATTAAGAACGGTTTCTCGTGGGCCGGTGCTTCCCACACCGAGGTTGACTGGACGAAAGGGTGTATTGCCATTACCGACGAAGAAATAGAGGAAATTGAAAAGTTGGCGCCCAATGGTACGATTGTTGAGATAAGGCCATAGAAGGCCGCATAACTTATCGTTCCATCGAATCGTGTAACGCTCTTGGTCAACTTTTTGTTATGCTACATTTCAACCCGTAATTCTTAGAATATTATCTTTGTAAGGCTATGTAGTAGTAGGTGTAAGAGAGGTTCGGAGATAACGTGATGCTATCTGACCGATTAAAGCCTCTCTATCACAATTCAAAGTGCTCCTTCTTCTCAATAATTGACCAACCCCTTTTAAATCTTCATTCTCTCTCCAAACTCATCCATATATTCCTCATTCGTCAAGGTCCTGGATCGAGGGTAATCAAAATACAAATTGGTCTTCCCAGTCTTTCCATACCGCTTTTCTTCACTTTCAAGGTTGCTTTGACCGGCGTGGGTGGTTGAGCTCCATTCGATCCATTTTCAGGGCTTTCGTTCCTGTGGATGACTGCTCCAAAATCAGCAATGAAGATCTTTTGAATAGATTCCGAGACCGTTTCCATTCCAAGTTCTTTATCCTTCTCTCTACAGTAAGCTTCACGATTCAATTGAGTCGCTGTGATAATGGGGATTTCACAAGAAGCAGAAATGGTCGTTTGCTTGACAATGTTCACCGTAATTGGTAACATTCTGCCCATCGGGAAGGGTCATAAATGATGCTATATGGGAAAGGTTGGAGTAATCCGTCGATGAAGCAAAACCCTGTGCTAATGGGCTTGATGGTCTTCGAGGTGCTGCTCTGCCTCTTTTTGGTCAGTATCTGGGCCTTATCCTATATTTATTAATTGCGTTTTTGATACCTGGCCGGTCAAATATTGTAATCTCCCTAAAAAGAAATGAAAGATTTAAAAAATGATATTTCTCACTAGCAAAATAGATCCATTGAAGGTTTATGATCAATGCCCTAGATGTAAAGGAATAGGATATGTTAACGACAATGGGGAGTGGTATCTAACACCTTGCGCATACTGTGGGGGGTGGGGTGTAGTCGACCATTTTCTGGATGCCGTTACTGAACACTATAAACCATGTGGATATATTCAAATAAGATGTAAAAACTGCAGGCAAATGTTTTCACTATCTGGCCCATCGGCTCAAAATATTCCCTCAAAATGTGAAAAATGTGGTTATGACGGAAGGCCTCCTTTTTAGGCTAAACCTCCATTTTACATGGTAGAGTCATCAAAGTGCTCATATTCATGTCGCATTCTTTTCAGTGATGGCTGAATCCTCCTCCCAAAGAAGAGAATTTAAGATTCTCAGTCAAAAAAGATTTTAGTATAATGCAACGTTGGCTCCCTTTTTCCAAAAATCTAGAATTTTAGTTTAAGACCAGAATAACTTTTAAAAGGACAAATTAATCCAGAATTTAGAATGATGAGATAGAGTTAAAGTCAAAATGGTCAAGATTAACGAAATTTCCCCCAACTTTTTTATTATATCTTTTTATGTAAATAAGATATTTTACTTCTACAAACAAATTGTTGGAAATTACATAAATCTGTTAATCTTTTCTAGTAAACCTTTAATTTCTTTCCATTTTGGGGAATAATTCGTCTTCATTTTTTTTAATCCTCTTGTTATTCCATTATTCTTTTAAACTATAAACTTTCAAATATTTTGGGGAAAGGGTCAGAACAACCTATCTCCATCTATTCTTATGGATTTGAGTCAGACAGTCTCACTTTGAGAATACAAACCTGATTTCCATCTTTTTTGGAATTGGCGATCTTGAATCCCAATCCAGTCAACTTCTTCTTGAAGTCGTTTTTCTTTTCGATGTCTTCCTTTCCTTCACTTTGACAGAAGGAGCGGTACGTCTCATAGACTTCCCTGAATTTCAATTTATCATCATTGTCGTTGATCTTTTGAAGAAGGGCTTAGGCAGATGTCCTTATGTTGTCTGTTTCCTCCCGGTAGCTCGTTGACCCATTTGACCATGCCTTTGGAAGATTAATCTGGGGGTTTTTTAAGAAAAAGAAAAATCAAAAGAGAAAAGGAAATTGGGTTAAAATAATTATTTAGGCTCACGAATCGACTCAAACCAAAAAGACACGTTCATCCACAATGGAAGGAGGGAAGACCTTGAAAAAGAGAATTCACCGGCGTGGTCTTTACCGCAATGTGGTCAGTTACTTTGGGGCGATAATGATAGCCATCAGCCTCCTCTCATTCTCTCCCTGATGCTTTTAAGTTTCACCCAGGCCCGGCCAAGCCCTTACCTGGGCATGTTCACCTATTTGATCTTCCCTATCAATTTGGTTCTGGGAGTACTGATTTTTCTTTACGGGATGTGGAGGGAAAGCCACCGTCGCCGTCTCGGAGTCAAAGAGGAGGTGCCCCTGCCCGTATTTGATCTGAACAATCCCCTTCACCGAAGAACATTTGCCGTAGTTTTGGTGGCCGGCGGCGTGTTGGCGGTGCTTCTCTCCCTATCCGCATATAATACCTACCTTTTCACGGATTCGGTCGCTTTTTGCGGAACCATATGCCACACCGTAATGAAGCCGCAGTACACCGCCTATTTGAATAGCCCCCATGCGCGGGTCCCCTGCGTAGACTGCCATGTAGGGCCGGGGGTCGCCTGGTACTTGAGGTCCAAGGTTGCCGGGGCGCCCCAGGTACTTGGCACGCTATTCCGTTCTTATCCGAAGCCACTCCCGGCTCCCATTGAGAGCCTACGGCCGGCGAGAGAGACCTGCGAACAATGCCACTGGCCGGAAAAGTTTTTTGGAGCCCAGTTGGTCCAGATTCCCTATTTTCAGCATGATGAAAAAAACACCCCGGAGCAGATCAGCTTTTTAGTGAAAACGGGGGGTGGAAGCACCAGGTTCGGAGAGAACACGGGGATTCACTGGCACATGATTATTTCCAACAACGTATTTTTTCGGGCGGTAGATAGGGAACAGCAGCAAATCCCCTGGATCAAGCTGGTACGCCCGGACGGCTCCGAAACGATTTACCGGGACCGGAATATCAAGATCTCGGATCAGGAACCGGAAAAACTCCCCATCCATTTGATGGACTGCATGACCTGTCATAACCGGCCGACTCATATGTTCCCGCCCCCCGACGCATTGATGGACCGAAACCTGAGCGGCGGAAATATTTCCCCTAAACTGCCCTGGATCAAGAAGGTCGGCACGATGGCCCTCGTGAAAACCTACTCCGATCAGCAGACCGCACATTTGGAGATCCGGAAAGACATCGAGGGCTTTTATGCTGAAAAATATCCAGAGGTCCTGAAGAATCAGAAGCCTCTCGTCGAACAAGCAATCAAAACCGTTACCGCCATCTACGATCAAAGCGTCTTTCCGGATATGAAGGTGAACTGGCTGACGTATCCCGACAACATAGGCCATCGCATCTGGCCGGGTTGCTTTGTCTGCCACGACGGCCAGCATGTGAATGATGCCGGAGAGGCAATTTTTAGGTCCTGCACCGCCTGCCATACCGTCGCCCGAAGGGGGCCCCTTCTTCCCCTGGGTGCGACTATGCCTCCAGGCAAGGAAGAACCCTGGCACCCCATGCCGCTTTTAGGGAAGCACGCCAATCTCCTCTGCCATCGTTGCCACCAATTGGGGTACCCTTCGATCCTGGGCTGTGCGGAGTGTCACAAGATCCCGACAACCGCTCCCATGATGTCACTGGAGTGCAAAACCTGCCATCTCAAGGAGCAGGAGGTTCATCCCCTGGCAGATTGCTTATCCTGCCACAGGGCGTTGGGTGGGCTGCATAAAAATGCCTCCCATTCGGGGATCTTCTGCAATGACTGCCATGCCCCTCACTTGTGGAGGGTAACCGAACGCAAAACCTGCGTCGCCTGTCATGAGGATAAAAAAGATCATAATCTGCCATCGTTCTGCGGCGAATGCCATAAATTCAATAGAAGCTGATTCGATCAGAAACAAACTCCGGTTTTTTTCTCTTGGCATCCCGGATGGGAAAGGCGTTATAAAGACCCCTTCTGGGGGATCGAGATTAGAACTGAATAGCCTTATTCCTGGGTAGATCCGAACTGAGAGGCTCTTGGAAATTTTCATAAATATTACCAAGAACTCGAAAAAACGGCAAAATTCCCAGAATGATCTGAAGGGGTTACAAGGCTCAAAAAGAAGATCTGAGAAGAATCCCGCTTAAGAAATAGATCTTGAGGGCAACGGATCAAGCCGCCCGGGGTAGGTTGAAAATCAAACTTCGAGAGAGAATCTCCTCTTGACGAACCTTTCACCCTGAGGATAAACTATTTTAGTAAAAATCTATGTTATCCAATCGTAGCTATACTAACTGCCTGACATTGAAAGGAGGTGAAAACTTGAGAAAAAAGATTTGGAAAGCCGCGATTCTCAGTATTTGTATCGTTTGCTTCATGGCTTTCGGGATGGCTTACGCCCAGCAGAAGAAGGTGGGTGGAGGAGATATAAAGTTTGAAGCCAAGAGCAGCAATTTGGGCCCGGTCACTTTCAGCCATGAGAATCACGTGAACGTTGCCAAGAATAAATGCACTGACTGCCACACCAAAATTTTCCCGATGAAGAAACAGGACTTGAAGATGACCCAGGCCTCTTTTGGAGAAGGAAAATTTTGCGCTACTTGCCATGACGGCAAAAAGGCTTTCAGCGCCACAGCTCAGGCCGATTGCGAAAAGTGCCATAAGAAATAACCCCATCTAAAAGTGAGTCAAATCGCACTGGCGTTGGGCAAGAGCTCAACGCCAGTTTTTTTCTGGGGCAAGATTGTCTACGGGAAAAGAAAAGGGATTTTGGTCGTCTCTCTGGGATTCCCTTTCATCCGTTCGTCTAACTATCCCCCTGCTGATCATTCTGGCCGTGGTCTCCATCTTCGGCACGGTGATTCCCCAGAATGCCTCGCCCGAGGAGTACCTCCAGGTCTATAAGATCCCCACTTACAGGATTTTAAGGATCCTGGGCTTCCTGGACATGTACCACGCAGGGTGGTTTGTCTTCCTCCTGGCCCTCCTAAGCCTGAACCTTTTGGTCTACTCCCTGAAAAGGTTCCGGTCCGTTTTGAAATTCTTCGTCCAGCCGGAAATACGTCTGGAGGAAGGCCAGTGGAAAGCCATATCCCCGAGCCGGAAAGTCTCCCAGCCCGTTCCCCCGGAGAAAAGTCTTACCCAAATTCAAGAAACCCTCTCCCGGGTTTTTGGGCGACCTCAGGTCCTTAAGGCCGATGCGTCCTACCACCTCTTTGCGGAGAAGGGAATTTTTCCCGGTTGGGCTTTTGTTTCATCCACCTCAGCATCCTGGTCATTCTGACTGGAGCTTTGATCGGGCTATATTTTGGCTTTCGGGATTATATGAACGTCGTGGAAGGAGAGACAACCGACCGGGTGGCTTTGCGAAGCGGGCAACAAGCCCATCTCCTGGGGTTCAAGGTGAAATTGGATAAGTTTAATGTTTCCTTTTATCCCTCAGGAGCGCCCCAGGAATTCAAGAGCACGTTGACTATCCTGGAGGGAGACCGCAGGGTCTTTACGGAACCAATCCGGGTGAATCACCCCTTGACCTACCAGGGGGATCTCTTTTTATCAATCCATTTA
>Ga0187854_10004416_pt1 | contig 10612 bp, 11 predicted proteins | sample June2016WEW_6_15_FD_132445 | JGI IMG/M metagenome (GOLD analysis project Ga0187854, IMG submission 132445) | Peatland microbial communities from SPRUCE experiment site at the Marcell Experimental Forest, Minnesota, USA - June2016WEW_6_150 | ecosystem: Environmental > Terrestrial > Soil >...
AGCGCGTTCATTACCGGGGTCAGCGTTATCCTGGTTCCCTTGATTTCGCTCTTTCATGGCTACCGCCTGCGAGCCGCGAACCTCAGCGGTGCGGGGCTCGGCCTGCTGGGGCTTTACTTTCTCGTGCTCCCCTCGGGGCTTGGCGCCGTGAATCGCGGTGATCTTCTCACTTTATTCGGCGCCATTTCCTTTGCGGTACACATTGTGTTGGTCGGCGCTTACACGCGCCGCTTTTCGTTCCAGTACCTCGCGCCGGGGCAGATCCTGGTGGTCGGGATCGTCGCGACGCTGGCCGTTCCCATTGGTCCCGCCTGGGTTGTGCACTGGAGCGGCCGCCTCATTTTCGCCCTGGCCGTGACCGCGATTTTCGCTACGGGCTTTGCCTTCGGCATCCAGGTGTGGGCTCAGCAGTACACGCCCCCGGCTCACACCGCGTTGATTTTTGCCCTCGAGCCGGTCTTCGCAGCGCTCACTTCGCGCCTCGTTACCGGCGAGCACCTGGGAGGAAAAGTGCTCGTCGGTTCCGCGCTCATCCTGGCGGGCATGGTCATTTCGGAAATGTGGGGCGGGGCAGCGCCCGCGCCGGTCGAGGGGTAGAAGTCGTTTCGACCAGCTAACCGTGCGCACGGGGCGCCGTCTAACAGATTGCGGAAAAACTCGTAGGCGCTGTCATTCTGAGGAGTCCCGCCCTGCGGGACGACGAAGAATCTCGTATTTGCATGAAAATGCGCAGAGCGAGATCCTTCGCGGAGTTTACCCTGAGCGAAATGACAAAGATCCTTCGGCTTCGCCTCAGGATGACAGCGAATGGGCTCAGGATGACAGCAGGGAAGCGTTTTCCCGCAGCCTGTTAAAGCCCCCGACTGCGTGCGGCCCGATCCTGTCGGAGCTAAAGCTCCGACCCCCTGCACAACGCCCTGAGGCGCAGCTTTTCAGATTAGGACACTACCTCTTCGGGCAGCAGCGCCCACGGAAAACGCATCGTAGTGTATACTAATAGAATCAGGGCGGGCTATGGCAGCCCGGGATTGAGGGGAGAGGTGAAGATGAGTACACACGGTCGGCGGTTTCTGCCCGCGCTGGTGATCGCGGCGACGCTCGGTATCGGCATTCTGATCGGCACAGTGGTTTCTCGCGGCGTGCGGGCGGCCAGAAGCTCTCCGGTCGCCGCGGACGCCAAGCCCCTGCCCATGCCTTCTCCCGCTGAGCTTTCCAACTCCTTCTCGCAGATCGCCGACAGAATCGAAGACGCGGTGGTCAACATCAACACCGAGACCACGGTGCGCGTCAGCCGCCGTCGTTTCCATTCGCCCGACGACTCGCCCTTTAACGACTTCTTCGATCGCTTCTTCCAGGGCAACCCTGATTCCCCCTTCGGCGGCGATTTCCGCCAGCAAAGCCTCGGCTCGGGCGTGATCCTCGACAGGAACGGGTACATTCTCACCAACTATCACGTGATCACCCAGAACGCGGAGGACAAGCCCGTCGACCGCATCAGTGTCACCCTACACGGCGACGGCGTCACCAGGTACAAGGCCAAGATCATTGGCTCCGACAAGTGGACGGATCTCGCTGTGATCAAGATCGACGCGGGCAAGCTGCTGAAAGCTGCCGAGCTCGGAGACTCCGACGCGATGCGCGTAGGCGACTGGGTGCTGGCAGTCGGTAGTCCCTTCGGCCTCGACTCCACGGTAACCGCGGGCATCGTCAGCGCCAAGGGTCGCGACATCGAAGGCGGAACCCAGGGGCAGTTCAAGCGCTTCCTCCAGACCGACGCCGCCATCAATCCCGGCAACAGCGGCGGGCCCTTGGTGAACCTGGCGGCACAGGTAGTGGGCATCAACACTGCCATCGCCACACGCCGGGGAAGCTACGACGGCGTGGGTTTTGCCATCCCCTCCAACACCGCCCGCAAGGTTTACAATGCCCTGATTACCAGCGGCGCGGTGAAGCGTGGCGCCATCGGCGTGCAGTTCCAGGCGCAGGCCAACCCTGCCCTGCTACGCAGCTTTGGCACGGACCATGGTATTGTCGTCGACAGCGTCCAGCCCGACACCCCCGCCGACCGCGCCGGCCTGAAACGCGGTGACGTGATTGTGAGCGTGAACGGTCAAGCCGTGCAGAGTGGCGACGAACTCGTTTCCCTTGTCTCGGATACGGAGGTTGGCAAGAAGTTGCGCGTGGAGTACCTCCGCGACGGCAAGCGTGCTACGACGGAAGTGGAGGTCGGTGACCGCAACCAGATCATCGGTGAGAATCGCCCGGGTGGCGAAGAAGAACGCGGCGAGGAAGCCAGCCCCCAAGGCAGCGGCGTTCTCGGCCTGGCAGTCAGGAACCTCACGCGCGACCAGGCGCAGGAACTTGCCGACCAATTGCACCTCGACGCTAAGCAGGGCGTGCTGGTGGTCGACGTTCAGGTGAGCGGCTTCGGTTCCGACTTGGGCGTGGAGCGCGGCGACGTGATTCTCACTATCAATCGTCACCCGCTGTCATCCGTTGACGACTACAACAGGTTGCAGGCCCAGTTGAAGTCCGGCAGTGACGTGCTTCTGCTGGTCGCGCGCCGCAGTGGTCCGCGTACCTTCACGACGCTCTTCCTGGCGGACCGCCTGCCCTAGGCGCGTGCCTGCCGGGTTGGGTGCTTTTCGGAAGCGTTCGCAGTCAACCCAAGCGCCATGAGGGCAGAACGGGCTCGGGACTTTGCTCAGCGGTCATGGGACTTAGGATGGAGGAAGGAGCGGGTTGAAATTTCGCCGTCACAAGACTGGCGGCCTTCTGGTTGTGCTGCTGACGGGCACTTGCTTGTCCGCGCCCTCCCTGCACGCTGCCCAAACCGCGGCTCCTGAAACGGCGAAGAAGCCTGTTCTCCAGAAGTCCACCGGGGCGACACACCCCGCCACTACCAGCCCCGCAGCAAAAAATCCGGCGACCCACAGAACCGTTACGACGGCCACTGGAAAGCCCGCGACCGCTGCAACCGCTGCAACCCCCGCGCAGAAAGCCTCCACCGCGCGCAGGACCAAGGGGCGAAGTAGGAGGCGCCGCCCCCTCTCCGGTCGGCAGCGTTTGGCGCGGCTCCACCTCGATCCCGGCCGCGTCCAGGAAATCCAGCAGGCGCTTATCCGTGAGGGTTACCTCCAGGGAGACCCGAACGGGAGCTGGGACGTGCGCACCCGATCTGCCATGCTGCACTATCAGACGGATCACGGCTTCCCCCCTACCGGTCTCCCGGAAGCCAAATCGCTCATGAAACTCGGCTTGGGTCCGCACCCGCTGCCGGCTGAGCTCGACCCCGGCTTGGCGCGCGCCAGTGCCCCTGACGCCGCCAAGGGCGATCCCGCCGCCGAACCAGTCGTGCCCCCAACCACCCAGTCCCCCCCACAGGAACAACAGTAGACGTAAATGAGCGGCCAGCCACCGGGCCGACAGTGGGTTCGCCACCAATTACTGAGGCCGCTGGCATCGATGGGTGTCCGATGACAGCCGGACATCATGTCAGCCCATGCCAAGCGAAATACTTGACTAATTAACACCAGGTGCTATATTCGAACCAGTATCCAGGGACACAAGTCGTGCCGCCATGACTTACGACTCAAGAGGCGTTTTCAAGCAAGCCGTGGCGGCCCTGACAGGGAATCCTCGCCGGGGACTCAAGGCCGTTTCGGAAGCGCTGGGAGTGGAACGCCACACCATCGAAGGGGCCTTCCAATTGAACGTTGGCAGGACATTTCGAGAGTTCAGGCACGAGCTGCTGTGTGCGCGATCCGTAGAGTTGCTTGCCTCTAAGCCCACAGCATCCATCAAGGAAATTGCCTTCCTCTTAGGCTACCAATCGGAGCGAGCGTTCGCCAGATTCATCCGAAACTCTTTCGGCTGCTGTCCCTGTGAACTCCGAAGGCAGTTGACGGTCCCTAGCAGCCATCGCGCAGCGTCTCAGGGAAAAACGACCAGCCGGGCTGCACAGGAGGATTTCGACAAACCGCCAAAATTGTCATCCTGAGGACGTCGCAGCGCGGCCGAGGAAGGACCCCAGCATTTGCTTGGTCCTTCAAAATGCGCCACCCCTGTCCTATCTTCCTCCCAATTGTCCCGTGTTTATGCTTGAATGACCATTCCAGAAGCGGTAAATAGTCACGATAACAGGGGGGTGCCTATGCGAACCTACAGGAATCGAAGAATCGTTCTTGCGGTGCTGGGGCTGGTGACCGTGGTTGCGTGTGCCTTGGTGGTGTTGAGCCCGCGCAGTGTCGCGGGACCCCAAAGGCAGTCAGCCACCTGCGGGTCCTGCCCAACCGCTTCGTTGGCTGCTGCCAACAAGGCGGCGGCGTCTGCTGCCGGAGCTGCCCCTCAGGCTCAACCCGCCTATCCGCCTGGGACCATTGACGGGGCCAAGAACCCCGAGCTGATCCCGGACGACGTTGCCTACAAGATGCTTTTTCTCTCCCTCATGGAGCCGGAGAACCCTAGCGACGCCCAAAAGGCCCGGCAGGAAGCCAAGTTGCGGATGATTGGCCTATCTGACAACGATAAAGCAGGATTCCTCGCAAAACTGGGTGACTTCCGTGACCGGCTGAGCGATTTGGGTGGCCGCACCCAAGAGATCCTGAAGGTGACTCCCAAGCCCGCGCGCGACAGCGCCGACTGGCAGGAGTTGTCTGATATCGAACAGCAGACCAACACGGTGGTCACCGACACGGTGGAGGCGCTGAACGCCGGCTTGAGCCAGGAGGGCTTTGGCAAGTTTCAAGCGGGGATGCTCGAATTCAAGCGCACCATCAAGGCGTTTCCGATGCCGAAGATGCCGAGCGACCAGTGATTCATCGGAGCAGTGGCCTATGGGAACTCGGGACTCGGGGCCAGGGATCGGGGATTCGGGATGAAACGCGAATCCCGAACCCCCGCCCGGCAGTTGAGAGGAGGCATAACATGATTCGCGTACATTCGACGCACCGACCGGGCAAAGCCCGCTGTCCACTTCGTCCGTGGCTCGCTGCGCAAATAATAGCCGTAGTCCTCACATTGACACCGGAGCTTTTTGGCCAGCTATACCTTTATGAGTCTGTGAGCGCCTCGGTGGGCAGCGACGGAACGATTTACGCTACAGGTATCACCAACGCTTCAGGCATGCAACAACACACCGCTTGGGTCCAGACCACCATCATGAGTCCAAGGCCGCGCTATGGCGAAGGCTACCAGAGTGTGAGTTCCGGAGGATACGCCGTCGCCAACGCTTCCCTGGCATTTGATGAGACCGATCTCGGTGACTATATTATAGAAGCGTACGGGACCGGTACTTGACCATACGTCGGTGGCCTCGGATGGGGCTACGCATCCCTCTCGTCTTTGCTCGGTTATGACGTACGGTGGTACCACGGAACGGGCCAATGTAACCAGAATTCGAACCTGTGCGTTTACAACGCAATTGTGCCTTGCACGACCGACTGCAGCAAAAGTCAGGAGGTCGACATCCCGCCCACCGGGAGCTGCAGCAAAAACAATGGCGGGTGTAGGACTGACTATATGAAGACATACTACTACTGGTTCAGGTTCACGCCGTCGGGCAGTAAACATTGCGTACTCGATGTGCTGCAGGGATTTTATGCAGCGCCCGGAGCCTGCTCGAGTGGCTGAGCGCTACGCAAGGAGGCGCCTGCGCTGCACCCCTGGAACGGTGTGCTGCGGGCCGCCGGGTCGGCTTGGCGGACCAGTCCAGGCAAGGAAGGGCCTCGTGACCCATCGCACGAAAGCACTGTGGGTTCCGTGTCTCGTGACGCTTATCTTGTCGATCTTCGCGAACTTCGAGATTCGCGACGTCATTGGCTGGCAAGGAGCGCGAGATGTGGGGCCAGTATGTTTATTCTTTAGCTTGCCCCGCCTATTAGCCCATGCATTCATCGGTGGGATTGGCGCCTACTGGTCGTGCCGTGCCGGAGGTAGTTCGCGCCACCGCCTGCTGGCCGCACTGACGCCTGCCTTATGGCAGACGGGCGCGGTCGTCGAGGTGGTGACGAAGGGTGCCGTCGTCGGGCGCCTCGCCTCATGGGCGGTTATCACCTCCGCCCTCCTGGATCGTGCCGTTATTCCCGGCGTGGCCCTCCTTGTGGGGGCACTGCCTTTCCTCTGGATGGGCAGGAGGCGGGCCGCAACACGGGACGGGTGACGCGTGCTCTTGGTCGTTTCAATCGCGAGCCCAAGAACGGCGTTGGTCCACACCGCCCGGCCTATGTCCTGACCACCATCCAGAGTCCCAAGGGGCGCGCGGGCAACGGCTACCAGAGCGTGGGTCCTGGCGGCTAAGCCGTCGCCAACGCTTCGCTGGCATTTGACCCGACGGATCTCGGCGACTATAGAAGCGTACGGGACCGGTACTTGACCCTATGTGGGTGGCCTCGGATGGGGCTACGCATCTACTAACATTATATTTGGGTACTCCGACCGGTGGTACAAGTTTTCGAACTATAACCAATACACCGGAATGTGCGTCTGGAACGCAATCGTGCCATGCTCCACGCAGTGCCAGAACTCGACGGCCGTGAATACTACGTGCTGGCCTATGTCCCGGCTAACTGGGCAGCAGACGGCAAGTTCCGCAAGATCCAGGTGAGAGTGAAAGATAAGAAACTATCGGTTCGCGCCAAGCAGGGCTACTGGGCGGCGAGCCTGCCCGCACCCTCAAATCCGTCGCCGCAGCACCAGTAATAGACAGATTCCCGAAAATCGAGATTCATGTAATCGAGGCCGGATAACAAGCCTTCACACGCAGTCCCCAGGCTGCAACCCATCGACAACTGACAACGGACAACTGGCCACGGACAGCCAACACTCTACGTATCGATCTGCGCGCGCTGCAGCTTATCGCTATAATCCACGTAAACGGATTTCCACTCCGAATAAAAATCCAGCGCCGCGGTCGCCGCTTCGCGGTGCCCGTTGCCGGTGTGCTTGGTCCCGCCGAAAGGCAGGTGCGTTTCGGCGCCGATGGTCGGAGCGTTCACATAGAAGATGCCTGTTTCCATTTCGCGCATTGCCTTGAAGGCGTTATTGATATTTCGGGTATACAGCGAGGAAGAAAGACCGTAGACGACGCCGTTGCCGATCTCGATGGCCTGGTCCAGGTTGTCGCAGGGAATCACGGAGACCACGGGGCCGAAGATCTCCTCCTGGGCGATGCGCATCTTGGGGTCGCAGCCGCCGAAAATCGTGGGAGCATAAAACCAGCCGCGGTCGTACTCGCCGCCGGTCAGGCGCTCCCCGCCGCACAGGAGCTTGGCGCCCTCGTTTTTCCCCACCTCCACGTACGCCTCCACGGTCTTGCATTGCGCCTCGTTGATGAGAGGCCCCATCTGCACCGTGGGCTCCAGCCCGTTCCCCACCTTCAGCGCCCGCGCGCGCGCGACGAAGCGATCGACAAACTCTCTATAAACGTGCTTGTGCACCACCACCCGGCTCGAAGCCGTGCAGCGCTGGCCGGTCGTGCCGAAGCCGCCCCACACGGAGCCGTCCACGGCCAGGTCCAGGTTCGCGTCCTCCAGCACCATGATCACGTTCTTGCCACCCATCTCGAGACAACAGTGCTTGAAGCTCGCAGCGCAGGCTTCCGAGACCTTGCGGCCTACGTCCGTCGAGCCGGTAAAGGAAACCACGCGCACGTCGCCGTGCGTCATCAGGGGGTTGCCGACCTCGCCTCCGGCGCCTGTCGCCAGGTTCACCACGCCGCGCGGCACGCCCGCCTCCTCCAAAACCTGCACCAGGTTGTAGGTGGAGAGCGGCGTGTCGGTGGCCGGCTTTATCACGACCGTGTTGCCGCAGATCAAGGCCGGCATGGTTTTCCAGGAGGGAATGGCCATGGGGAAATTCCAGGGCGTGATGAGCGCGCACACGCCGATCGGACTGCGCACCGTCATGCAAAACTTGTTGGGCAGCTCGGAAGTGGTGGTTTGCCCGAACAGCCGCCGCCCTTCGCCCGCCATGTAAAACGTCATGTCGATCGCTTCCTGGACGTCGCCGCGCGTTTCCTCCAGGACCTTGCCCATCTCGCGCGTCATCAATTCGGCAAGACCCTCTTTGCGTTCCGCCAGCAGGCGCGCCGTGCGATAGAGGATTTCGCCGCGTTTGGGCGGGGGCGTGTTCTTCCACGATTTGTAGGCCTGCCGCGCCGCAGCGATGGCTTGGTCCACATCTTGCGAACTCGACTTCTGGAAGAGTCCGATGAGCTCATTCCGGTTGGCGGGGTTTACATTCTCGAACGTCCGCCCGCTGGCCGACTCGACCCATTCTCCGTTGATGAAGTTCTTGTAGACTTTTGGTGGAGCCATGATGACAGTACCCCCTGAGCTCGCCAAGGCCGAACCGCACGCCAGGGCGAGCGGAATTTGCGGAACCGACCGGCAATGGCGTTTGAATATAACAAACACCCCCCACGCGTTCAAGGGAAGGGAAGCCGTGGTCATGGGTCAGTTTGCGTTAGGGGTGCGTAGCCGACCTGTCCCGATCTATCGGGATGCGCCCTTACGTCTGGGCGGGGAGCACCGCATTCCATTCAAACAAGAGGCCGGCGGTCGTCCCGTTACAAAAATCAAACTGACCCACTGCCCTATTTTAAGCCGCTGGGGAAACTGAGATTTCCCTGTAACCATGCCAAAGCTTCAACTCCCTGCAAACTCTTCTTGCGCAGGAAGCTATTCAGCCGCTCCCCCTCAGGACTTCCAGGCAGAAGTGTTCCGCTGTGCTACCCCAACCCGCTTGAATACAGACTTCGACATAAATCCGCGCAGGGGCACGCAAGTCGGGCCTCGTTAGCGAGGGGTTAAGGTTGGGTTGTATTGTGTGAATACGAAAGCCATGATGGCTTTGGATCTGAGGGGTCTGCCGTTCAGAAGGGCGGGCATGAACCTCCAATCCGCCACCGCCCGGATGGCCTGTGCCGTGAAGGGCGGAACATCACGAAGTACCTTCGTGCTTTGCACCTTGCCTGCTTCGTTGATGGTCGCTTCAATGACGACCGTCCCGGGGCTTATCGCGTCCATCGGATACGTCGGGAATGTGGCAAGAGTCACTTCGGGGGGTTGAAAACTTGATTGGATTCGAGCCTCATCGTCCTGGTGGACCAGCGGAGGCAGGGGAACGTTTGCTGCGAGCCCGGGCGCCGGGTTGAAAGTGACGGCTACGGTCATTCTTGAAGTGACGGCTTTGCCGTCAAACTTGGCGGGCTCGAATGTCCATGTCCTTACGGAACGGATCGCCTCCTCCGTTACGGACACAATATCGCGCCGCACCTGAACGTTTTTCACTTCTCCCTTTTCAGAGATCAGGACATCCAAAACCACCGTCCCACTGGCGACGCTGCGAAATGGTTTCGTGACTTCATTAACGGATACGGCTTCTGCCGGTTGGAAATGAGCTTCTTCTGTAACGTCACGCGCGCGCAGGGCAAGCGGTTGGGCGCTCAACCATGCAAAAGCAATTGCGGCAGCGAGCAGTCTCCGCATGAGTAGGACCTCGCTACCCCCGATTATACTCCGTGGGTTAAACAAAGTCCTATTTCCTAGCCGCAGGGGTAGTGGGTCAGTTCGCCGTGTCTCCAAGATATTCTCCAGGGGGCGAACTTCACGGTATTGATGTGATTTGAAAACTCATGGAAAAAGGTTGAAATCGGGCATTGGCCTCAACTTGGTTGGTTGGAACCCTTCTATTCTCAAAGCGGGGACGCGTGCACCTCTACCCGGACCACACCCCACGGGAGGGTATCCTGCGCCTCGCCTAATTCCGCGCCAAGTGGGCGCGGTGGGATGTAGCTCGCGGGGCAGGGTGGTAGGGCAGGGGAGGCCGTTCCGTGACCCCAGGGGCGGTGCTGGAAGGCCCGCGCAGGGCGCCTAGGTGACTTCTTGGGAGCCCCGATCTGGCGCCCAGCGGGTGGCTGCTTGGGGTGGTGGGGAAGGCAAGCGGGAGGAGTTTTAGAGGCGCGTGTCTGATAATGTTTTCGCTTGGGGCGATCTGGTTAACATAATCTGTTTTCCACAAAGCGCCCGGCGATTTCCATAAACCTCAAGTTGCACCTTTCAGATATCTCATAACTGACTGAAAATTATGGCAAGAATGGAGCATGAACTTCCGGAGGGAGTTGAGGAAAACCTGGCCGCAGGAACCGGTTGCAACTCGCGTCTCTTGGCTGCGCTCTGTATCTGTTCTCGCGAGACGCGGGACCCGCTGGGCTCGCCAGGGTATTCTCGGTCCGGGCCCCCCAGTGCTGTGAAAGATTGACCGCTTTCGTCGCGAGGACCCCCCGAGACGCAGGGAAACGGTCTTTTGTTTCCGGACTCGTGCGCCTCCACGCCTCTGCGGTGACAAGGTGTTTGGGGATTGCGTCAGGCCTTCCGCGAGGGAAGCCATCCTACGTGACCAAACGCCCCGGTGCCCTTGGGCTGAGCCCTCGACTGCCCACAGCTTTTTCTCTTTTCGCTGGCGGGCGCGTATGCTAACTTTATGCATCTGTCGGCGCGTCGACATTGGCCATCGCATGCCTCTGCTCGAAACGGAAGCCATTGTCCTCAGAACCTACCGCCTGGGTGAAGCTGATAAGATCGCTTCGCTCTTTGCCCGACAACTGGGCCGG
>Ga0187854_10004417_pt1 | contig 10612 bp, 9 predicted proteins | sample June2016WEW_6_15_FD_132445 | JGI IMG/M metagenome (GOLD analysis project Ga0187854, IMG submission 132445) | Peatland microbial communities from SPRUCE experiment site at the Marcell Experimental Forest, Minnesota, USA - June2016WEW_6_150 | ecosystem: Environmental > Terrestrial > Soil >...
CCGCGGCGCAAAGCCCTGCGATCCCGCCGCCAACGACCACGATCTTCTTGACATCCTGCTTCATGATTGCGATCTCCCGCTCAGCTCTCCGATGGCGATGAAATGATCGCCTGCCGATCGACCGCGCCGCCGCCGAAGCGGCCGTTTACGCCACCTTCCCATCCGCCGGGACACGCCTGATCTTTACCGATCTCTTGGATGAGGGCTACGAACCCCACAATGTCAAAAAGCTCTACTTGCACGGTGCCGAAAAACCGGATGTCTGGGTGGATACCTCCGGCACTCTCGACCTGAAAATTGCCGCCCTCAAAAAGCACGCCAGCCAGCTAGGAAACTGGGACCCGACCGATATGATGCGGGAATGGGCCACCGATACCGGCAAGGAGCCAAGCCTGGCGGCCGCCGAGGCGTTCAAAGTGATGACGCTAGTGGAAGACAAGCCGGAAAGCTGATAAAAAATCTCCGCTAATCCTCACGAATTTCCGCTAATCTCTTCAGATTAGGGAAGATTAGTGGAGATTAGCGGATGAAATCACATTCTCATAAGTGGTAGCCAGGCTCTCTATACAAACAAAGGTTGGTAGGCCCGACCGGCTTCGATCAATTTCTCCGTTTCTTCGAGAGATAACGGGACAGCCTGCTCACACGCCTTAAGCACCAGCGGCAGCACGCCGGTATCCCCGGCCGTGCAAACGCCTGTCACATCGTGCGAGAGCACGAAATTGATTCCCTTTTGGATTTCATCCATTCTGGAAAATGGCTCATACCAGGTGGTATGGGTCTTTTCCTTTTCCCCCCACGGCCCTTGCGCAATGGATTTGATGATCATCACCCCCATATCCCGGCTGCGGCACTGCCGGATTAGTTCCTTGGCATCCAAATAATACTTTGGATTCCCCGCCTGTACGAAGTTTAGCGGGAACGTAACAGTATCAAAGTCAAAGCGCCGCAAGGCTTCCAGGTATATAGCTGGGGCATCCACTCCGTGGCCGGTTATGCCGATGTGCCGGATCAGCCCGTCCCGTTTGGCCTCCACCAGTGCTTCCAACGCGCCCCCGGGAGCGGTAACCACATCCAGTTCTTCTAAACTTGTGACAGCGTGCAGTTGGTATAGATCAAACAACTCGCATTGCAGGAGCTTGAGCGACCGGTGCAGCTCGTTCCTGGCGCCTTCGAGGGTACGTTCCATTGTTTTGCAACCCACGAAAAAGCGCCTCCTTTCCCGCCGCATCCAGGGCCCCAAGCGTTGCTCTGCTTGCCCGTAGGAGGGTGCCACGTCAATGTGGTTGATACCTGAGCTTATCACCAGCTCCATCACCCGGTCGGCCTGCTCCTGGCTGATTTCCCAAAAAGCTGCCGCGCCGAAGATGGCAACCGTGCTCATGTGTTCCGTACGACCAAAGCGCCGTGTCTGTAACATAAGCAATCATCCTTTCTAAGAGGTTTGACCAGGCTGTACAACCGGGCTGTGCCCGCTTTCCCTGACCCAAATCAGAGCCACTGAGCTCAAAGCGAAAAGCACGGCATAAGCGGCGAATATCGCGAAATAGCCCAACCCCATATAGTAGTGGTTGATGGCATCCGCCACCAGCCCGCCAATGCCTGATCCGACGATGCCCGCCCCCGCCCCGGCCAGGTTCGAGATGCCCAGATAACGTCCTGCTTCGCCCGCCGGAACCAGGTCCGTACCGAGCGCCCAGTTGGCGGTCATGAACAATCCGGTGGCGAGCCCGATGATTGACCCGGCCACGTACACAATCGCCAGTTGCGGCACCCAGATTGTAATCAGCAGCACCACGTTTCCCACCGCCGCCACAATCCCGCTGATGATCACCAGCCGCTTGCGTCCGAGCCGGTCCGAAAGCCAGCCGCTTGCCAGCGCAGTCAGCAGGATAAAAATGCCAATCACTGTAGTCAGCGTTCCAGACAGGCTGGCGGCGGCTTCCGCACTCAGTTTAAAGGCGTACATCACAAAATAGAATACGGAACCTTGCAGGGAGGTGACTGCCGCCAGGAACATCAGCCGGTTGGCGATCCACCACACGAAGGAAGCTTGTTTGCGGGCGTCCTTGCCTAGGGTTCCTAGGCAACCTGCCCACACTCCAACCAATACCGCTATGATCATCGCCACCGCCCCGCCCACACCGATCCCCACCGCAAGAGCCGTAGCCTGGTCCGTGAATATCCGTGTGACCAACCCCGCTAACCCACCCACCAGCCCCCCTCCCATCAATCCGGCCAGGCCTCCGGCGAGCAGGCCGCCCAGCATTCCCAGCACACGCAACATCGGTGGCCAGAACGGGGTGTTGGGTCTCTCTCGGAGCGGTGTCTCTTTAACGAAGATAACAGTAATTAGCATGACCACCAGCAAAGATAGCGCTGTCACGAAGATGGCCAGGTCCAGTTGACCGGCGCCGACCAGCTTGGCGATTGTTAGTCCTACCAGGATGACCGGCGCTAATTCGAAGATTGCCTTGACCGCCGAGGCGCGTCCACGTTGATCTTCCGGTACCAGGTCCGGAATCAGGCCCTGCAGTGGGCCATGGGAAATGTTGGATGAAAACTGCAGAAGCAGGACTGCGATCAGCAGGGCCCAATAGTTCCAGGAAAGTGCAATCGCCGCCAGGAAAAGGCAGTCAAACAACACTCCAACCAATATGTAAGGCCGGCGCCGCCCAAACCGGGAAGTGGAACGGTCGCTTAAAATCCCGGCAGCCGGCTGCACCAGCATGGCGATCACTAGTCCAGCTGAGCGCATGGCACCCAGGGCGGTATTCTTTATGGCATCGGGTGCGAACAATGTCACCAGGTAGGGCATGAAGATAGATGTCAGGGCCGTATTACGGATATTCAGGCCGAGCCAGAACAGATTGATGGTAACGTAATCGTACCAGCGCAAACGTTTCATCATTTCTCCATGGCAATTTTTAGGAATTTATTCAGCTACTCTCCAATGATCTTAACCAGCACGCGCTTCCGTCTGCGTCCATCAAACTCCCCGTAGAAGATTTGCTCCCACGGGCCGAAGTCCAGATGGGAATCCGTCACCGCTACCACAACTTCACGTCCCATCACCTGCCGCTTGATGTGGGCATCTGCGTTATCTTCGCCGGTACGGTTGTGCCAGTATTTCCTGACCGGCTCGTGCGGAGCCAGCCATTCCAACCATTCTTCGTAATCATGCAGCAGGCCGGATTCATTATCGTTAATAAAGACTGAGGCAGTGATATGCATGGCGTTAACCAAACAAAATCCCTCACGGATACCACTTTCATTCAGGGCCTTCTCCACATCAGCTGTAATATTGATGAATCCTCGCCGGTCTGGAATATTGAACCAAAGTTCTTTACGGTATGATTTCATAGTTGCCTCATGTAAAATATCTCTTTGTCCATAAAGATTTTACTTGACTTCACTGAACTGAGAGATACCCGGAATCAGAAAGTTAGCGTTCCGATTGGATTAGGGTCGGCGCTCGAAGATATAGACTTCTTCATTCATATATACCATTTTGAACTCGGATGAATCTCTCAACGATTGGTACAGGGGGGTAGATTCGACCGGTATGATGCCATCCTCTTGCGAGAGAACGATGAAATCAATCGGCTCCCCGTAAGCCTTCACAAGGCCAGAAAGGCAGTCGGTTCCGGCGTACAGGCAGTTTTGGGCCTGAGAGAAAAGCTTGAGCCTAACCTGATAGTGCTGTTTACCAGACAACCATTCGCTCCCCTGGACGGTAGTCAGGTTGTGGCGACCAGTCAAGGCGGGAAACCACTCCAACAGTGCGGAGTGGAGCGGGTTGGTCTCCCCGCTGAGCACCAGAAAGTTATCCCTGGGGTCCGTTTCAGTCGCGACCCAGGTCAGCGCCAGGCGCTCTTGCGTGGTAAGTGCGTGGAAGGAAATGGTGTTGGATACAGTATAGGCGTTCGCAAGGCAGAAAATGATCAGAAAACCTATAAAGGCCTTCCCAAGGGGCAATTCAAGCGCCTGCCACCATTCGTCCCCCTCCCGCCCGCGCAGACGCAGGAAATAAGGCGCTGCCAAGTCAGTGACTACTCCGGCTGCAAGTATCGAAAACGGCAGTAAGGTAAACGGGACCCCGCCGCGCGGATCGACGAACAGACCTGCCAGCACCCAGACAGGCAAGAAATACTCATGCCGGGCCAGGGCTAAAAAGATCCCAATAACGGCAAAGACAGACAGGAAAGCAACATTCTCGGACGTAAAGGAAAGGGTCAGCAGTGGTGTCAAGAATAATAGGCGGCTGTCGGTAGATTGGCTTGCGTTGAGAAATGTTCCAGCACCGTGTTGTAGCATGACAGTCAGCCACCAGGGAGAAGTCAGGATGATTGTTCCCAGTAGGACCAACAAGGCATGGAGCAGACCGGTCCGGTTGCGCCCCCAAAACAACCCCATCAAGGCTGCCCCCACGGCCGCCTGTAGAGCCCATTCAGGATGGCTCAATATGACCAACGTTCCAGCTGCCAGCGTCCCTAAAAGCCAGGCAGTCCGTTTTTCTTGAAACATGCGTAAAGCGCAATAAACGGTCAAGAAACCGAAAAACGCTCCCAGCGAACGCGTCAGCCCGCCGCCAGTGATCTGCCACCAATAGGTGTTCGGCATCATGGCATAAATAAAGGTGACAAGTGCAGCAGAGGGGGACGATCGCAGCAATTGCCGGGCGAACACGTAAACAACTGGCAGAACCAACAGGTTACCTACGAAGGGCATCCACCGAATCAGCTCCAACAGCGGCAAATGTGTCAGGCTGTTGATCAGGCCGGTAAAATAGAAGGCCAGTGGAGGATAACCGTAAGGAATCTGAAGAAGATTATAGGTCGTGTAGGCCGGGAGTCGGTAATGGTTGGCCTGAAGGTCCAGAATCATATTATAGAACATGCCACCGTCGACCAGCGGAAAATTATTCCGCAGGAGTGGGAAGATCCGGACTCCAATACCAAATATAGCCGTCAGGAATAGGAAGAACTGTGTTACTTCCTGCTGGCGTATGCGGCGGGGCCCATGGGCAGGTTGTGCCAACGTCGCTGCCCGCATTTCTTTAGGATTCGATATTTGACCAGGTGAGGGGTTAATTCCTTGCTGTTCTTTAGAATCAGATTTCGCTTGCATAGCTCATGACATTTCGCTTTCATGGAAACTTGGCTTGCTCCGGAAGATCACACCGGGAATGTACAAAACCACAACCATTAGCAGCATTACCAGGTATGGGAAGTTATATTTTAAGACCGGCGCAAAATTGCTGAACAGCAAAACTATCGAGAGCGCCAACGGAACCAGGGCAGCCTTATGCACACCCAGGAACCCGCCTCGTACCAGTACCAGGAGGGCAGCCATAAGTGCCACCAGCAGAAGCGTCAGGTCGTGATAGTGCAGGTGCGGAACGGCAAAAACGGCCAGCACAATCGCCAGCCCGACTTGGGTTTCACCAATATCCCGGCTGCGCGACCAAATAACACACAACCCTGCCAATGTTATCCCATAAACAGCCCACCCGATCCAGTGAATGAGATTGGCGCCCAGCCCCGGCGCGACCCTCCATAAAAGGCCTACCAGGTTGACCATTACTGGTTCTTTCATGCCATACCACTCTCCCCCCGCACTCACTACCATCACGTTCAGGAAGCCGCGTATTCCATCCTCTCCTACGGCGGCCAAGCTCAGTATGCCTAATATTCCACCTGCCAGACAAAACCAGCCAAACACTTTCTGCTTTCTAAATAGAAAAGGAATGGCCAGTAACACCGTTACCTGCGGTCGGACGCTCGTCAAAGCCAGTCCAAGTCCCGCCAGCCAGTCCCGCTTTGTCAAAATTCCTGCCAGGCAGAGCAATCCGCCAAAGACCAATATGGCTGTATCCTGCGTATTGACAAGGCTGACGAAAAGAGGGAAAAAAGTCAATGCACCAGCCAGAAGCAATAGGATGTTGCGCTGCTTCCAGGCTTCGCGGCGTAAAATCCAGGCGATGATTGCTGCGCATGCTAGATACAACGCGACCATGATCGCTGCATACCGCTCCAGTGATGCCACGTAATTACCATCTACGAGAAGCACCAGCAATGGCACCAGGTAAGGAGGGTGGTTGAACATCAGCACTTGCCCGGGAGCCAGGCTAAACCCCACTACTTCCGCCTGGATAGTTTGCTGCAACTGCAGATCGTAAACATGCGCCGCGCCCCAGCGTTGGGCGATGCGTGCAGCGGAATAAGGGGAGATAAAGTCTGTTCCCGTTCTCTCGGCTGGGCTGGATATCATCTGCAGCCATAATATGGCAAAGACCACTACCAGCGTCATCAACCCCGCAAGAATAAAAACACGACGGAAATTAATGTGTTTCATAGAACCATATCATGCCAAGTGATCCGATCACGAACAGGCCAGGAAAGGTCAATCGGGATGGTCCCCATATCTCACTCAACTTTTAATCTACTTATCCTTTTTTTTCCACAACGATGGTCGCCTCGCCAATCAGGGCAGCCACCGCTCCTACTGCTGCCAATGTCGGTGCCAGCACCGCGCCAACCACGCCATAGGTTAAGGGGAATTCAATCATCGTTTTTCCTTCCCGGTCTTTGATGATGATTCGGCGAATGTTCCCCTTGTGAATTAATTCCTTGATTTTGGCGATCAGTTCTTCGCCGTTGACATGAAACTCTTCCCTGCTGAATTCAGACATGGGCGGACTCCTTGGAATTATTTTATACAGATGAACCGATATCTCGCCTTATCAAGACATCGTTAGTATTATCGCATAATTTTGCCTATCTGTAACCGGTTTGGTGAAAGACATATTCTCTCATAGGGAATTGATAAAGACCATGTTAGGTAAAATCTATCATTAACGTACCCCTAAAATAGATTTGTGTTATATATTGTATATCAGCACTTATTCCCTTCCAAGGAGATTCCCATGCTTAGCATCGAAAAAATTGACACCGAAAACAAATCGCAAGTCAAGCGCTTCGTCGAGTTCTATTATGATCTCTACAAAGGTTGCCCCCAGTGGGTTCCGCCGCTTTTCGTGGATGCCTACCTCCCGCTAAACCGGAAAAAACATCCTTTCTTCGAACATTCGGATGCAGACTTCTTTCTGGCTATACGGGATGGCAAAGTAGTGGGCCGCATCTGCGCCGGGGAAAACAAGCTTTTCAACGAATACCACAAGACCAGGAAGGCCCAGTTCTATTTCTTCGATACAATTGATGATATGGAAGTTGCTAAGGCGCTTTTTGAGGCTGCCTTCGATTGGGCCCGCCAGCGCGGACTGGATACTATGATCGGGCCCAAAGGCCTTTCTCCCTTTGATGGGTATGGCATCCTGAATGAAGGTTTTGAACATCGTCAAATGATGACCATGATGAATTACAACTATGATTATTATCCAAAACTGGTCGAGGCCCTTGGTTTTGAGAAAGAAGTGGACTTTGTATCCTGCTACCTACCAGCCGAGGCTTTCAAAATCCCTGAGCGGGTGGAACGGATCGCTCAGTGGGCCATGAAACGCGGCAACTTGTGGGTAAAGAATTTCAAGAGTAAGAAGGAACTGGTTGGTTGGGCACAACGCATTGGAAGAACGTATAATAAAACTTTCATTAATAACTGGGAATATTATCCCTTTACCCAGGGCGATGTTGATTACGCGGTACAAAATGTCTTCATGGTGGCAGATCATCGCCTGATCAAATTGATCATGCATGGCGATGATATTGTCGGCTTTCTGTTTGCCTTCCCGGATGCTTCAGCCGCTCTTCAGCGAGCCAAAGGCCACCTGTTTCCCTTCGGGATAGTGGATTTGCTCATAGAAATGAAACGTACCAAAACCGTCTCCGGGAATGGTATGGGTGTTCTTCCCGAATTTCAGGGCACTGGCGGTAACGCCCTGCTCTATTACGAATTGGGTAAGACTGTCCTGGAAGAATTTAATTTCAAATTCGTGGAGATGACCCAGGTAGCTGAGACCACCAGGCAGATGCGGGCCGATTTGAAGAACCTGAACGGGGTTGAATACAAGAACCATCGCGTCTTCAGGAAGGCCATCCCTTAATTTTCATAATACCAACTTACCTGAAAATTCAGGTGGAGTTCGCATTTTAAGTGACCGCACTCAAAATGCGTTGCTTCTATAGTCTTCGGATAGGTATTAAAAGCAAAATTCCCGTCTGAAATGGCGGGAATTTTGTTTTGGTTTGGTCAGGAATTACAGAATGGTGACGTTGGTAGCCTGAGGGCCTTTATTGCCCTGCTCTACTTCGAATTCGACCTTCTGGCCTTCATCCAGGTTGCGGAAACCTTCGCTCTGGATGGCGGAGTAGTGGACAAAGACATCCGGGCCATTCTCACGAGCAATGAAGCCGTAGCCCTTGCTGCCGTTGAACCACTTGACCGTGCCGACGATACGTTCAGACATATTATTTGCCTCCTTATGGCAAAAGAAAAAAATGGTGTGTCAGAGTCGTTCCATCGGACGATCTAAAATTGAATGACCCGGGTAAAGAAACCTCGGGTCATCGTTTTTCTCTTTCCAACGTGAACTTACTGGCATCTTACACCTCCATGATAAAGCCAAAATTCGGATACGTCAAGGTGGAATTTTGTGGAATTTTGGATAAGGGTTTTTTTTCATGGATTAATGATCATATTTCCAGGTTATGTTATTCCTCACCCATGAAAAGTTCGGGGCAGTTGAAAAAAGACCAGTACCCTATCTTCCACATTCCATTCATTTTCCTGCTAAACTGTTTCACGGTACCTCGTCGTTTCCATCTCTTTACGCACGTATCACGCATATTCTTCAAGCCATCGCCAATCCCGGCCCAGTAAATCGGCTTACAATTTTATCTGGATATTTTTGTGCCGCCCATCATGTAATTTTCAAGCTTTGCCCATCCATACCCCTCTTCCTTCCTCTCCCCGGCGTTTTCCGAAGGCCTTTTACCTGCCCAAAACTGGCTTATCGAGTATGATTGAGAGCGACAAGGATTGAGTTTGATCGTACTAGACGAGGTTGGTGTGCCCGAATTTGAATTCCACGTTTCCCGCAAGGCCCGCCAGAAATATCAATTCGATGAGGCTCTATTTGCTTTGAACGGCAATGTAGTTCTGGCAGATTTCTCGGCTGCCCGTCGTTTTGCGGAGCGGATAACCTTTGTGCGTGGGCAGGTTGTCCCGGCTTCAGACATAAATGCCATGGGATTGATAGATGAAATCCAGCACATCCTACTCCGCCATTATGAACAACACAATCCTGGTGCAATGCAACGAGCGATGGATTATGTCCGGAACGATGCGGATGCCACTCTGCTTAAGTTCACCGAAGAGTTTCCACCAATGGCGGTTTATCGCGGCGAAATAGAATCCCACCATTACCTGGAGATGGAAACAGCTGGTCGATCCAACTGGCAATCCACTCTGGAGGAGCTACTTCTGCTCTACCTGGCCAATTCCAACCCCGCTCTTGTTCCCTATCGCGATCTGTTCGATGATGCAGAACTGCGACAACAAACCAGATATGGGCAAATTATTTCTGATCTTCAAAAATATTTCGGGACCCAGCCAGGCTTTGGTTCCAGTGGTGAGACGCTCTTTGAAGTATTGCTCGCCCCGGCTCGTCGAGCTCCTAATTCACTCCAAGCCCAATTGGAATACCTTCTAGAACGGTGGGGACCCATCCTGGGTGGGGACTTTGTCGCTCGAATTCTTCGCAGTATTGATTTTGTCAAGGAGGAGCGCGTTCGTCACACCGGGCCAGGCGGATTTGGTGGTAATGCGCCTGTATTAACATTCAGAGGATACGACTACACCGAATACGAACGCTTCAGTCAGGATAAGGATTGGATGCCGCGACTGGTTCTGATTGCTAAAAATTCCTTTGTCTGGCTCGATCAATTGTCTAAAAGATACCAACGCTCCATCTCCCACCTCGACCAGATTCCTGATGAAGAGCTGGAGATTCTAAAACAACGTGGTATTACCGGACTTTGGTTGATTGGCTTGTGGGAGCGTAGCCTGGCCTCACAAAGAATGAAACAGATGATGGGCAACCCTGATGCAGTCGCATCAGCCTATTCTCTGTTGGATTATCAAATTGCCGGAGACTTGGGCGGCTGGGAAGCACTGCAGAATTTGCGATGGCGCGCCTGGCAGCGCGGCATCCGCTTATCCGCCGACATGGTTCCCAATCATATGGGCATAGACTCTCACTGGGTGGTGGAGCATCCTGACTGGTTCCTTTCGCTCCCCTACTCACCTTATCCTAATTACACCTTTAATGGCACTGATTTATCAAGGGACAACCGCGTGGGCATATTTCTTGAAGACCATTACTATGATAAAACCGATGCTGCAGTAGTCTTCAAGCGTCTTGACCGTTGGACCGGCAGTGCACGCTACATCTACCATGGAAACGATGGAACTTCCATGCCCTGGAATGACACCGCACAATTGGATTATTCCAAACCCGAGGTTCGAGAGGCGGTCATCCAGACCATCCTGCAAGTGGCGCGCAATTTCCCCATTATCCGCTTTGACGCAGCCATGACGCTTGCGAAGAAGCATATTCAACGCCTTTGGTTCCCTGAACCAGGAACAGGTGGCG
>Ga0187854_10004429_pt1 | contig 10589 bp, 8 predicted proteins | sample June2016WEW_6_15_FD_132445 | JGI IMG/M metagenome (GOLD analysis project Ga0187854, IMG submission 132445) | Peatland microbial communities from SPRUCE experiment site at the Marcell Experimental Forest, Minnesota, USA - June2016WEW_6_150 | ecosystem: Environmental > Terrestrial > Soil >...
ATCTTTGGCGAAGGCGGCATCATCGAGTGTTCCGAAGACTTCCTGCGCGCTTGCCGGACGCTTGCCGACCAGAACCAAGCCGCGCTCATTTTCGACGAGATCCAGTGCGGCCTCGGACGCACCGGCAAGATCTTCGCCTTCCAGAGCTTCGGAGTGGTTCCCGACATCGTCACCATCGCCAAGCCGATAGCCGCGGGGCTGCCGCTTGGCGCGTTCCTGTCGAAACAACATTTAGCCTCGGCGATTTCGCCCGGACAGCACGGCACCACCTTTGGCGGCGGTCCGCTCGCGTGCCGCGGCGGGCTCGAATATCTGGCGATCGTCGAAGAAGAGCACCTGCTCGAAAACGTCGTGAAGGTTGGCGGCTATCTGCGTCAACAACTCCAGGAACTGGTCGAGAGGTACGCCGCAACCCGCGAAGCGCGCGGCCGCGGATTGATTCAAGGCCTTGTGCTCGACATTCCCGCGCGCCCATTGGTGGAGCAGGGCCTAGCGGAGGGCGTGCTCTTCAATTCGACCCAGGACACGGTCCTGCGCTTCCTGCCGCCGTTTCTGCTGGAAGAAAAGCACGTGGATAAAGGCATCCGAGTGCTGAAGAAACTGCTGGGCAAGAAGCGGAAGAAAGCGATGTAGAGGCGGGGCTTGTCCTGTCTCCAATGTGGAGCAAAAAAGAAGGGGGAACCAGAATTCAGCTCCCCCAAGCTAAAGAGGCGATATCAATTAGTAAGACTCGGTCTGCGAGGATTTCGTTGCCCACCGAAACGCAAAATCCCGAAGAACAATTTATCCCAGCCCGCAAGCGAAGAGTGAGCCCGGGCACTGTGGTAAATCAAACTGCCATTGAAGAGCACTGGCTCGAACTCGGCGACGGACGCATGCGTTACCTCAAGGGCGGATCAGGCCCAGCGCTCATCCTGATTCATGGGCTGATGGGATATTCCTTTTCCTGGAGATTCACCATCCCCGCACTGGCGCCCCATGCGACTGTTTACGCCATCGACAATTTAGGCGCTGGCTTGTCGACAGCAACTGAGGGCATGGACTGCGCCGCACCCGCCACCGCCGAGCGCGTCCTGCAGTTCGCGGACGCGCTCGGCATTACTGATTTCGACCTGCTGGGTACTTCCCATGGCGGCGGCGTCGCCATTATGGTGGCCGCCATCTGTGTTGAGCGCAAGGATGCCCGCCTGCAGCGCCTGGTGCTGGTGGCGCCCGTCAATCCCTGGTCGCCGCATGGCAAGCGGCTCGCGCCTTTTTTGGGCACCGCCTTCGGCTCCTTGCTCTTCCGCAATACGATCGAGCGCTGGCGCCCCCTCGATTACCTCTGGCTGCGTCGCATGTTCGCCGACGGATCAAAGATTCCGCCCGATTCGCTCGAGGGCTACCGCATACCCGTACTCAAGAATCACACGTTCCGTCAGGCTTCGCGCATCGTTAGGAATTGGACGGCAGACCTCGCGGAACTGGAAAGGGCGCTCCCCAAGATTCGCGATTACCCCACCCTCCTCATCTGGGGAACGAAAGACCGCGCCGTTGATTTTCGATCCGCCGAGCCACTTCGCCGGAATTTTCGCAATGCCCGTCTGGTGGCCTTCGAGGGCGTCGGCCACCTGCCCTACGAAGAGGCGCCCGGGGACTTCAACCACGCGGTCATTGAGTTCCTCACCTGTTCTCAGTTCCCAGTTCTCAGTTCTCAGTAACCCCGCTTTTCTGAGAACTGAGAACCGAGAACTGGTTTCATCTCATGTACCCCACGATGCTTCACTCGCTGCGCGCATTCATCGCCGCCTACGGTTACTGGGCGGTGGCTCTGGCATTGCTGTGCGAGAACGCCGGCCTCCCCGTGCCCGGTGAGATTACGCTCCTGCTGGCTAGTTTTCTGGCGTATTCCGAACACCAACTCCATCTCGGCTGGATCATCGTGGTTGCCACCTGTGCCGCCACGCTCGGCGACAACCTGGGCTACGCCTTCGGCCACTATGGCGGGCGTCCACTGCTCGACCGCTATCAAAGCTTCTTTCGGATATCATCGGCCGAACTGAAGCGCGGCGAGGAAATGTTCGCCCACTACGGCGCAGCCGCCGTTTTCTTTGCCCGCTTCGTCTTCGGCCTGCGCATCTTCGCAGGACCGCTGGCTGGCGTGCTGCGCATGCACTGGCGAACATTTGCTTTCTTCAACTTCCTGGGTGCGACCCTTTGGGTCAGCTGCATCGCCAGTGCCGGATATCTGTTCGGGCAACATTGGAGCAGCCTGTTGCAGGCCATGCAGCGTTTCAATATCGCCGCGTTGATTGTTGCCGCGGCGGTGATCCTATATTTGTGGTGGAGATATCATCGCCACCCCTCGCCGAAAAATGATTGAAATCTATCTTCCGTCACTTCCACTCCCTCCTCCTCCGTCATATGCTGGCATAAGCATCGCCCGGCACCGGAGAGCCCTGTGATTTCGGAACGCACGCAAATGAACTCGCGACCCGCAGCTGCGCGCCGCTTTCCGCGGCTGGCGCTTTCGCAGGTCTGGGTGCGATTCCTGCTGGCCCTGGTGGGCCTGATGCTGGCTTTCGCTGCGGCGCTGTTTTCCACCGTAGCGCGCGAGGCGGGCAACCTCTGGGGAACCCTCTTTTTGGCGTCGCTGGCGCTGCTGCTGGCCACTTTCGTCGGCCTGACCACGGTGCCCTACCTGGCGCGGCGGGTCGTCGCGACCCGCGTCCGCGAAGCCATGGACTACGACGTCACTCGCGCCGGCCTGATCTATATCCTGATCAGCGTTGTGATCGGAATCGCCGCCATAAATACTGGGAACAATCTGCTTTACGTCGTCGTCGCCGCCCTGCTCTCTGCCATTCTAGTTTCCGGCATCGCCTCGGCGCTGGTGCTCCGTAATCTCCAACTCGATGTCCACTTACCCGAACATGTTTTTGCCGGGCGTCTGATGCTGGCGCGTCTGCTCTTGCGCAATGCCAGTTCGTGGCTGCCATCTTTTTCCGTGCGCGTCGTTCCTGCCAGGCGCAAGAATAAAGACCGCTGGGGTTGGGAAGCCTCGACCTTCGGCTGGCCTCGCAACCGCGCGCCCCAGAACCAGTGGCTCCGCCTGCCCGACCGCCGCCTGCGCCGCGTGCGCGAGGAACCAGAGAAGCCGATCCTCGAAGAATCCGTTTATTTTCCTTTCATCGCTCCCGGACAGGAACTCCGCGCCGACCTGGAGATCAGCTTCCCAGCCCGCGGCCGCTACTCGGAAAAAAACTTCGGCTTGGCCACGCGCTTTCCCTTTTCCTTCCTGATGAAAACCCGCCGGATTAACCTGGCCCGCGAAGTGATCGTCTATCCCACGGTCGAGCCCGCTGATCAATTCCTCGAAGTTCTTCCCATGGTCACCGGCGAGTTCGAAACCTTTGTGAGGGGACGCGGCAACGATCTTTACCTCATCCGCGAATACATGCCCGACGACTCTGCCCGCCATGTGGACTGGAAAGCCACGGCCCGCACCGGCGCCATCAAAGTGCGCGAGTTCAGCCGCGAGGATGAACGCAAGCTCCGCATCGTCTTCGACAATCCCGCGCCCGGAGTCCTGCCGCCCGCGGTGTATGAGCGCGCCGTGCGTCTGGCCGCCTCTCTGGGATGGCACTTCCACCACGAAGATGTCGAAGTCTCCTTCGTCGCCCCGGGATTGGAGCCCACCGAAGACGTCTTCACCTTCCTGCGATACCTGGCGCTGGTCGAGCCGCAGGAAGCGACCCCAGTATTCAGTCGTCTTCGGGCCAGTGAAGATTACAACCTGATCGTTACCGCCCGCGACGCCGCCGAGATGCCCGCCGCTTTGGCTGCCAGATCCTACGTCATAAGCAGTTCTCAGTTCTCAGTTCCCGGTTCTCAGTCGGGACTCGGACGGCCCCAAGGTTCTTCTGAGAACTGAGAACCGGGAACTGCCCTTGCATTTTTTTCTTTTCCCCTGGCAATTTTCGACATATACTGCGCCCGCGGGTCCAGATATCAAACGTTTTTGCGTCCTTCATTCAAGATGAATTTGACGCTGTCCGCCGGGCACATCGCTGTCCGGCACAAGTCCATGGGAGGTGTAAATGTTGATCTGTGATCTGCTCAAGAATCAAGTCCCCATATCCGCCGAGGCCCACCAGACCGTGCTCGAAGTCGCCAGCATGATGGTGGAGCACAACATCGGGGCCGTACCGGTTCTGCAAGAAGGCCAACTGACCGGCATTTTCTCCGAGCGCGACCTGATGAGTCGTGTGGTGGTCGGCGGCAAGGACCCCGCCCGCACCCTGGTCAGCCAGGTCATGACCGAAGATCCTCTGACCATCGCTCCGAACGATCCCCTGGAGACCTGCCTGACGCTGATGAAGCGGCATGGTTTCCGGCATCTGCCGGTCTGCGCCGGAGGTGAACTGAAGGGCGTCGTTTCCTTACGTGACATCCTTCTCCACGACCTCGATGAAAAAGACGATGAAGTGCGCATGATGCGCGCCTACCTGCATTCGACGCCCGACGCCGGATAAGGCTTGCCCGCCCTTACCCGGTGTCTGGCTGAACGGGTGCGGGAAAACTTCGGGTTCGTATCAGGGCGTCGCATCAGCGATGACGAAAATTCTCGAAATCAGACGTCCAGGCATCGAATACCAATCTTTTCCGCCGCCTGCGAAGGCTAGTTGGCAAGAGGGTAATGGTTACTAAGGTTACCTAAGTAGGTTGACCCCGCAGAGCAACCTGCCTGAGGATGTGGGGGAGGGTGGAGACGCGGTTTCTACGGTTGATCGCGTACTTTCCCCTGCATGTCCCATGACGTTGCACAGCCATACCGTCGTCCTTTGTTTGTGGTGCGCGCAACCGATCCTGCAATCGGTGGTGGCGGTGATCTTCTGGCGCCGTAAGCTGCACAAGCAGTTTCCCGTATTTTTCTTGTTCCTCCTGGCGCAAGTGGTGAATTTTTCCGTCCTCTTTCCGCTTTGGCTCATCGGCAATCGGAACTTATATTTCTGGCCTTTCTGGCTGGGAGAAGTGGTCAACGCGATTCTTGGCTTCAAGGTTATTCATGAGATTTTTCTCGATGTGTTCCGCCCCTATCACACTCTGAAGGACCTGGGCACGCTGCTGTTCAAGTGGGCGGGCGTGGTGCTGCTGCTGGTTTCGGTGGTGGTCGCCTTTTCAAATTCTCTCGACCAGAGTCCCCTGGTGCACGCCCTAACTACTGTGCAGCGCTCGGTCCGCGTCGTACAGGTTGGCCTTATTCTTTTCTTGCTCCTGTTTTCGCGCTTTCTGGGAGTGTCCCGAAAGCAGGTCAGTTTTGGGATCTCTCTCGGCTTTGGGCTCTTCGCCGGTGTGGAATTGATGCTGATTGCAGTGAGTTCAGGAGGATTGGTTACGCATGACCATTTCAACCTGATCAACATGGCGACATACAACGTCGCAATTCTTGTTTGGCTCGGCTACTCGCTCTCGCGCAAAGCCGTGCGCGAGGCCGCCGCCAATCGCTTGCAGACCCAGCGATGGGAACAGGGCTTGGCGGATCTCCAACACCCTGTGCCTTCCGATTCGCTGATCCCGATGTTCGAAGGAATGGTGGAGCGCGCCTTTTCGCGAAACTCGAATCTGGAGGCTGCGGAAGATCATGTCCCACCCAACCGCACCGGGAACCCACCCAGAGCCAACTCCGCGGCAGCTGGTTCCAAGACCCGACCTTAGCTCTGGCTGCCCGCAAAAAGGCCCCGCGCAAAAACCTTGTCAAGAGGATTTTTGGGGCGTCCCGCAATATCACTCCCAGAGCCTGAAATGAAGCGATTCTATTCAAACCATTACTTTAAGAAACCAGGGTAAACCCCGCTTCTATTGCGTGCCGGACGGTCCGGGTAATTTTCTGCACTTCTGCTGGGGCCGCGCTTTGCCCAGTGCGCTTCAAGTAACCTCCAATGAATCAGAAAGTTGCAAGGTTGTATATAATTTGCGACGCTGCAAGCTAGAAGTTTCACTCTAGCCTTCGGCAGACCCTAAGGAGACAACCATGAAACGTTCTCTCAGAGCGTTACTGCTGTTGGTAGGTCTGGTAGGTACACTCGCATACGGCGCAGTCCCGAGAGTTCCCACTCCCGGGGGGCCTTGGCCATGGGAGATCCACCAGCCGAAATAAGCCGAAATGCGACACGCGGTCCAACGATTTATCAACCTAATCTAAGGATGACGTAACTATTTGCATCACGAGAGCAATCTTCAGGGCTGGCCCCCATGGCCAGCCTCCTTTTTTTGTTGTCGTCTTTTTTGTCCGTGGTTTCAGATTCTAGTCATCAGCGGCTCAGTCTCGTGATCGATTTCAAGTCTCACTGGTGGAGTCGGCGTTCCACTAGAGCCTCCATTATCGTTCTGCGTTGCAACGCGGCTACGCCATGGGGCATCTGACGGAAAGTGTTCAATTTTGAACAGACGGGCGTACTTTGGCTGCTTATTTTGGGGTTACAGCCGGGGCAGAGCAGACTGTTTCAACTCGCATGCATCATCGGGAGCGCGAACTGCCGGGACGGATGCTGCGGATCATCGAACGAGCGATCGGTACCAGCGTAGCGGGGCGGCGGCGTAAGAGCTCTGCCTCTTGCTGGTCGTGGCATTGGGTTCCGTAGGGTTTTTGCAGAGGAGGTTCAAGAACATGAACATTTTCGGCCGTGCCGCAGGGTTCTCCAGGCCCCGATTGGGCCAGCAGAGTTTAATTTCCCTGTTGTCGTTGGTTCTGTTGTTCGCGATCTGGCCTCAGAACCTGTTGGCCTCTCAAGACGCGCCAGCCCAGGACACCCAGGCCCCGGCGCAGGACGCGCAGGCGCCGCCATATACGCAACAGACTCCCGAGCAGCTGCAGCGGTTGGTAGCGCCGATTGCGCTGTATCCGGATTCGCTGGTGGCGCAGATCCTGGCGGCATCCACGTTTCCCGAGCAAGTCGTCGAGGCCGACCGATGGGTGCAAGCGAATCCTGATTTGAAGGGCGATGCTTTGGGCAAAGCTGTGGACCAGCAACCCTGGGACCCGAGCGTCAAGGCGCTCGCCGCATTCCCAGCCGTCCTGGGAAATATGGACAAGAACCTCTCCTGGACGTCATCGCTGGGCGACGCCTACTACAACCAGCAACCGGATGTGATGGATGCGGTGCAGGTGATGCGCCGCAAAGCGCAAGACGCCGGCGCTCTTAAGACCACGCCGCAGGAAGTCGTAAGGGCGGAAGGCCCGAATATTGATATTGAGCCCGCTGACCCCGATGTCGTTTACGTCCCTGCGTATGATCCGTGGTCGGTTTACGGATATCCCATCGTGGGATGGCCGGGGTGGTACCCGTATCCCGGAATTTGGTTTGGCGGCCCGTACCTCTCGTTCGGAATCGGCTTCCCCATCGGTTGGTACGGAGGTTTTGGATGGGGCTGGGGCCATTGGGGATTCAATTGGGGTGGCCGCTACGCAATGTATGGCGGCGGCAGATACTACTCCGGGAGCAGAACGTTTTATAACCGGGGCAATTTCGCCCGCGGCGGAGCTAACGGCGCGCGCGGCGGAGTTAACGGCCGTCCCGGAGCTGCGGCTAGGCCTTTCAACGGAAACAGGCAGGCGGCTCGAGGCTACGCTGAACCCCGTGGTCAGAGCGGCACGCGCTCGGGCGCCTTCAGCGGCTACGACCATGGCGGACAGACCAGGAGCTATTCGTCACGCGGAAGCGCCAGCGTCCGTAGCGGCGGCGGCGGGGCGCGCGGCGGTGGCGGCGGAGCGCGCGGCGGCGGTGGCGGGCGTCACTAATCGAAGTTTCGTTATGTTCAGGGGAGCTTGAAAAATTTGGAAATGGAGAGAAGCCATATGCGGCGAACGAAGCTGAACTTCGACAAATTTCATTGGGCCAATCTTTCTAAATTAGCCGTGGTCGCACTCCTTTTGACGGTGTGTTTCCCCACCCGCTCCATGGCGCAGCAACCGGGCCAGAGAACGTTTTCATCGGCGGAAGACGCGAGCAACGCGCTGGTCACAGCAGCGCAGAGTAACGATGAAAAAGCGATGCTCGATATTCTCGGGCCCGAGGGAAAGCAAATCGTCTCGTCGGGAGACGAAACCGAGGACGCCCAGAGTCGCGCTAATTTCGTAAAGAGATATCAGGAAATGCACCGTCTGGTGAAAGAACCGGATGGAACCACTGTCTTGTATATCGGCGCGCATAATTGGCCTTCCCCCATACCGCTGGTGAACAAAGGTAATTCCTGGTATTTCGACACCGAGGCAGGCAAGAAAGAAATTTTATACAGGCGAATTGGCCGGAACGAACTATCGGCCATCCGCGTTTGCCAGGAACTGGTGGCGGCGGAAAAGGAATACTCCGCGCAGCACAGCGAGTACGCACGGAAGATCTTCAGTGATGAAGGACAGCACAATGGCCTTTATTGGAAAGCTGGCGAGGGCGAACCGCAGAGCCCCATCGGGCCGCTGGTGGCATCGGCCGTTGCTCAGGGCTATGCGAAGAGACGAGACGGCACTCCGACCCCTTACCGCGGTTACTATTTCCACATCTTAACGCGTCAGGGAAAGAATGCTCCGGGCGGCGCGAAGAGTTACATCGTAAACGGCAAAATGACAGAGGGTTTCGCTTTCGTGGCCTATCCGGCGGAATACAGGTCGTCCGGTGTGATGACCTTCTTCGTGAACGAGGATGGAGTCGTGTATGAGAAAGATCTCGGCAATAGGACCGATGTTCTTGCCAAAGCTATGAAGGAATACAACCCCAATCCCAGTTGGCAAAAGAACGGGGAGCAGCAGGAGGAGACTGCTGCCGAGCAGAAAACCAAGTAAGAAGGCATGCAGTCGCTGCACTCGCTTTGTTGGGTTCTTCGAGTTGCAGCCGCTTCTCTTTGTTTGCCTGATCAGTTGGCGGTTTAACAATCACTCTGAATCGGCTGCCTCGCCGCTTGTCGCTCTTAGAGCGCAGCCAGCCGCCGCTGGACCAGCAGGAAGTAAAGGGCCAGCAGAATAAGCAGGAATCCGTTCAGGCCGAGCACCACCGGCGCCGTAAACAGGGGAACGAGCCATCCCGACAGCAGATTCCCCATAGGCATGCCGCCGCGGAATGCGAAATTGTACACACTCATCACGCGCCCGCGCATTTCGTTGGTGGTAATCAACTGCACCAGCGAATTCACGGTGGCAAAAACAGCCATCATGGATGCGCCCACCAGCACCAGGAAGGTCTCGCTCAGCGGCAGCGACTTCGAAAGAGCAAACCCAGAAATCCCCGCGCCCAGGCAGATGAGCGCGCCGAGAGCAACACGCCCCTTTTTTCTTATATTGCCCGCGCTCGCGATGGTTAGCGAACCGCAAATCGAACCGAGTCCCATGAGCGCGAGGAGATTGCCATAAGTTTCCGGACCGCGATGGAAAATATCCTTCACGAATACGGGAAAGTAGGTGCGCATGGGCATGCTCAAAGCGGTCATGCAGAAAGCGAGCACAATCAGCGCTTCCATCGAACTCTGCTTGCGGGCGAACTGAATGCCCTGCTTCAGGCTGGTGAACATCGACTCCGTGGTCTTCAGCGGCAGGAAGCGGGCGCGGATGATCGACAGCGACACAATGGGCGCGAGGAAAGAAAGCGCGTTCAGCCCGAAGCACCACTTCTCTCCCAGCCTCGCTAAAGCCTGTCCGGCGAGTGCCGGCCCGACCATGACCGCCACATTGAACTGAATCGAATTCAGTGCAATGGCGTTTGGCATGTCTTCCCTCTCGACCAGCGTCGGAATCAGCGCCTGATAGGCCGGACCGCCGAAAGCCTGGGCGAATCCGGAAATGAACGAAAGGCAAAGGATGTGCCAGACGTGGACCCGGCCAGTCGCCACCAGAATGGTGAGCAGCCCGGCTGTTGTCATCTGCACATACTGGGAGCCGAGCAGAATTTTCCGGCGCTCGACGCGATCGGCAACCACGCCGCCGATCAGAGAGAACAGAAAGATGGGAATGCCGCCGAGAAATTGATCCAGCGCCAGCAAGAACGCGGAGTGGCTGAGCCGGTAGATCAGCCAGCCCTGCGCCACGATTTGCATCCAGGTGCCGATGCTGGAGGTGCAGGCGCCAATCCACATCAGGCGGAAATCGCGATATTGAAATGCTTTAAAGACCCGGCCAATCACCTTAGCGTCTCCGAAGTCCCCGCAGAAGCCTAACATGCGCTTCACCCGTTAGACGTGACAGGGATGGATTTGTTCGGGAGCTGGCGATCGACGCCCTTCGCTGACCCGCGTTTCTGGGTATTGAAGCCGCAGCGATTCTCCGGCGGATGCTACGGTTGGAGGGGGAATGCCGGAGCTACTGCGGAGTCGGTGTGGCTTCTCATGCACTGCTTCTTACGCGCGTGCGGATCTTCCCGAATTCGTAGGTTCCCAATCCGCGCTGGGCAGCCATTTTCAAATAGGGCAGGGAAGAGACTTCCAAATTCCAGTAGGCCTTCGCCACATAAGCGTCGAGCGCCACCGGATCGGTTCCGGCCACCAGCGTCTTTTTGAGCAGGACATCGTCAAGGTTGCCTCCCGTGGGGCCGTTCCGGATGAGCACGCGATAGCAATCGATGATG
>Ga0187854_10004433_pt1 | contig 10586 bp, 5 predicted proteins | sample June2016WEW_6_15_FD_132445 | JGI IMG/M metagenome (GOLD analysis project Ga0187854, IMG submission 132445) | Peatland microbial communities from SPRUCE experiment site at the Marcell Experimental Forest, Minnesota, USA - June2016WEW_6_150 | ecosystem: Environmental > Terrestrial > Soil >...
CCTCGGACGCGAGCAGGTCGTAGCGTCCCGGGTCGAGGGTTCGATCAGCCAGCCGGTACCCGATCGCGAACAGCATCCGCGTCCGGTCGAACAGAAAGCCGAACTCCATCGCCGTGACCATCCCGCGAGCATCGGCGGCGAGCTGGGTCAGGCGCTCTGTGAGCGCGACCGCGGCGGCGGCGGAGCGCTCGAGACTGCCGGCGAGCGCGTCCAAGGCCCCGAGTCTGGCGGCCGTCACCTCGCCGGCAGTGACCATCGCCGCGCGCACCCCCGCGAGATCACGGAGCACGGCGTCGCAACGGCCGGGGAGCTCCGCCAGCGATGCCCCCGCCAGCCGTTCCATGAGCGGCGCGGCCGCCTCGTCGATCCGCAGCCGGGCCCAGGGCATCAGCACCTCGAGATCGCGGACGTGCGTCTCCACCGCCCCGAGCAGCGCCTCCGCTCCCTCCTGCACCGGATGCGCGGTCTCGGGGCCGCCCAGGTCCCGCGCACAATTCGCCGCCGTCCGGGCGGCCGCCTCGAGCTCGGCCAGCCGCGCGGCCCATTCAGCCGGCTCTCCGGGGTCCCAGGCGACAATCGTCAGGACGACGTCGAGCGCTTCGTCGAGGCGCCGCCGCTCGGCGAGCCCGCCGGTCCCGCCGTCCGCCGCCCTGTGCCCGGCCTCCCGCAGCAGGAGCGCGGCATCGGCGATGCCGGAAAGCGCCGCCCGCCCGCGCGCGGCCTGGTCCGTCATCTCCCGGCAGGCGTTCGCCAGCGTGAGGAGGGAGCCGGCGAGATTGCCGCTGTCCACCGAGGAGAGGTACTTCGGCTCGAGGGGACGGCCGTCCCGGGTGTCGTACCAGTTGTAGAGGTGCCCGTGATGGTGCTCGAGCCCCTTCACGGTGCGGAGCGTCGTCTCGATCCGATCGACCGCGTCGAGGGTCCCCACCCATCCGAAGTCGCGGGCCGACACGACCGCGAGCAGATACAGCCCGATGTTGGTGGGCGAGGTGCGTTGCGCGACCACCGGTTGCGGCGTCTCCTGGAAATTGTCCGGCGGCAACCCGTGGGTGTCCGCCGTCACGAACCTCGTGAAGAATTCCCAGGTGCGCCGGGCGATGAGGCGGAGCGCGCGCGCGTCGTCCGGGGACAGCGGAACGGTCCGCGCCCCCGGCCCCGGACGACTCGCCCAGCGCGCGATGGCGGGCGCGAGTCCCCACAACACCAGGATGGGCACCGCGACCGGCGACGCGCCGGGGCGCCGCCACCAGACCAGCCCTGCGGCCAGCACCGTGAGGACGATGCCGCCGGCCATGCGGCGATAGAACCCCGCGACGGTGAGCGGGACGCGCGACGCTGCGTACACCATCGTCTGCCATTCCAGCATCGGCCCGCGCGTCACATAGAGGCGCCCCAGCGTCCGCACGACGGCGTCCGCCATCAGCCACGCCTGATGCGCCATGGTCGTGAGGGTGAGCGCCATCTGGCCGACGGCGGACCGGAAGTCGCGTGCGACCGCGCGAATGTGGCTCCGCTTGGAGATCCCCGGGGTGCGGGGCAACACGCCGGCGAAGGCCGGGAGCAGCGGGGGAACGGCGATGACCGCCAGCACGAAGGCCGTCCACAGCGCGGGCGACGAAAGCGGCCAGGCCCATCCGCCCACCAGCGTGAGGAACGCGGCCGGCATGGACAGCGTGCGCCGGAGGTTGTCCAGCATCTTCCAGCGGCCGACCGGCGAGAGGCGTTCGCGCAGGATCCAGGGCAGCAGCTGCCAATCGCCGCGCGCCCAGCGGTGCTGGCGCGCCGTCGCCGTCAGATAGTTCGCCGGGGCGCTCTCGAACAGCGCGACGTCGGTCACCAGGCCGGCGCGCGCGAACAGCCCCTCGAACAGGTCGTGGCTCAGCAGGGTGTTGTCGGGCACCCGTCCGGCCAGCGCCGCCTCGAAGGCGTCGACGTCGTAGATCCCCTTGCCGGTGTAGGAGCCCTCGCCGAAGAGGTCCTGGTAGACGTCCGACACGGCCGCCGCGTAGGGGTCGATCCCCGACATCCCCGAGCCGAGCCGCTGGAACACGGAGCCCCCGCGGCCCGGGAGCGGCGGGGTCACCCGCGGCTGCAGGACGGCGTACCCCTCCACCACCCGCCGCGTCTCTTGATCGAGCCGCGGCCGGTTGAGCGGGTGCGCCATCGTTCCGACGAGCCGCTTGATCACGCCGATCGGGAGGCGGGTGTCGGCGTCGAGCGTCACCACGTAGCGCACCCCGCCCGGTGCGACCGGCGCGCCCCCGTCCGCGGGGAGGAAGCTCGTGTCGCCGGCGCCGCGCAGCAGGCGGTTCAGCTCGCGGAGCTTGCCGCGCTTGCGCTCCCATCCCATCCAGAGGCGTTCGCGCGCGTTCCACAGCCGCCGGCGGTGAAACACGAAGAAGCGCGCGCCGCCGTCGGGCGCGGGCCCGTGGCGGGCGTTCAATCGCACGATGCCGTCCCGGGCCGCGGTGAGGATCTCCTCGTCTCCGGGCGCGTGCTCGGTGGCCGCGTCGGGCCAATCGGAGACCAGCGCGAACCGCACGTCGCCATCGGCATTCGCGAGATAGTGCACTTCGAGCCGCTCGACCTGCGCCTCGACGTCGGCGCGTCCGGAGAGCACCGTCGGCACCGCCACCATGGTCCGGGACTCCGTCGGCACGCCGGCGGGCCACTCGAGTCGCGGCAGGATATCCGGTGTCACGACCGCGGTGACGATGCGATTCACCACTGCGACCGCGAGATCCGACGCGGGGACCAGCGCGAGCACCCCCAGCACGACCACCCCCAGCAGGGGCAGGTGAGTGGCGGAGGCGAGGCTCAGGAGCACGGCGAGGAGTCCCGCGGTGACCAGGAACAGCGTTCCGAGATACCCGGGGGTCGCGGCGTCGATGAGGGCGCGCCTAAGCCGGAGCCACAGCCGCGGGCGGAAGCCCGCCGCACGTTCGAAGTCCCGCCGGCCGCCGCCGACGAGATAGAACCCGGGGTCGGCCCGGCGTGCGTCGCGCACCCCGCTTGCGCCCGGCGGTCGCTCGCGCGCCCGGGCGGCCTGGGCCAGCGCCTCCCGCGCCACGTCGAGCTCGGTGCGCCCCGACCCGCGCGCGAGCGCCTCGATCGCGTGGCGATAGCTGTCGCGGCTGGCGAAGTCCATCGCCGCGAAGTCGCTGCCGGCGCGGAGCGCCGCGTCCACCAGGCTCACGCTCTCGAAGAAGGCCGTCCAGTCCAGCGCTGACATCAGCCGCATGCTGGTGATGATGTTCCGCACCGTCACCGTCATCGCCGCCTGCCGCTGGTGCTCGACGAGCGCGATCTCGTCGGCGGTCGTCCCCTGCGCCGCGAGCCGCTGGTGCAGCCAGGCGAGCGCGGGCGTCACCGCCGGATCCTGGTCCCGCAGCCGCTGGACCAGCTCGACCGCGAACGCGGTGACCAGCCGCGGACTGTCGTCGCGGGACATCACCGCCGCGACCGACTGCACCCCGCGCCCGCGCAGCCCGAGCAGCTCGTCGGCGAGCGCGTCGGCCTCCTGACGCGCCGCGCGCCCCCGGACGAGCGCGACCGCCAGGCGCCGCAGGTTCTCCACCAGGACCACGCGCAACGAGATCGTGACGGCCCACAGCTCGCCGATGGTGAGCGGCTGCACTCGCTGGTAGGCCAGCACGAAGCGGCGGAGCATCTCGGGATCGAAGCGGCTGTCGGTGTGTGCGACGAAGGCCCACGCGATGCCATAGACCCGGGGGTAGCCGGCGAGCGGGCCGTCGGCCAGCGCGGGAAGCTCCCGATAGAAGCCTACGGGCAGATCGTCACGGATCTCGCGCAGCTGCTCGTCGACGACGAAGAAGTTGTCGACCAGCCACTCCGCGGCGGGCGTGATCCAGTGCTCCTCGCGGACCGCCTCGGCGATCGTTCGGTTCGCCTCGCGCAGCACCCGGCCGTTGTCGTCGACCCGCGGCAGCAGCGGGCGCCGCGGCTCCAAGCCGCTCGTGACCCGCTGCGCGGCGGCGAGGCTCTCGGCGTGCTGCTCGAGGCGCTCGATGCCGAACAGCTCCGAGCGGATCGGGTCTTCGAGGGCGGGAAGCGACGGGAAGAAGAGCGGGAGCGGAACGCGCACGGGTTAGCCGCCGGGGCGGGTCGTCTCGGTCTGGAAGGAGCGCCCGGGCAGCCGAGCCACAGCGCTGCCAACGGTGGCGCCTGTCGGCATGATACGTGACGTTACCCCCGCGAACGGGCCGCGGTCAACCGACTCCCTGCGATGTAGGCGTCCCGCGCACCGCCGCGTCCCGATGTGAAAGAGCCACACGCGTGCTGCCGACGTGTGGCTCGATGTTCCCCCCCGGGGCCCGTCGCGGCGTCAGGTGACGACGACCGAGTTCTCGCTGCCGTAGGGGTTCGGGACGTACTTGTCCGCCTTGGGATCGTTCTCCCAGCGCTTCCCGTCGATCAGGTACCGGAAGCCGTACTCGTGCCCGGGCTCCAGCAGGATCTCGGTCTTCCACGTCCCGTTCTTCTGGCGGCGCATGGCCTTGAACGCCTGCCAGTCGCTGAAGTCTCCCACCAGGTGCACGGCGCTCGCGCCGGGCTCGGGCAGGACGAAGGTGACGCGGATGTGACCGTTTCTGGGAACCGGGGTCTTGGCGAGCATACGTACCTTCCTGAGAATGGTCTCGGGTCTCTACCCGCGCCGGAGACGTCGGGTTCCGGCTCGGCCGGGACGTTACCGGACCGTGACTGCGGTAATCGCAGTCATGCGCGCTCAGGGTTAGACTTCACCTCTCTCTAGATGTTGGCGGGACGGTGGCTGAGGAAACAAAGCGGCGGCTGAACTGGTCGTCCGCGTGGCGGGAAGCCCGCCAGATCCTGTGGCGGCACCGGGTCTATCTCGGCATCGGCCTCGCCGTGATGCTGGTGAACCGCCTCGCCGGCCTGGTCCTGCCCGCCACGTCCAAGATCCTGATCGACGACGTCGTGGGGAAGCACGAGGGGCAGTACCTCGTGCCGCTGGCGCTGGCGGCCGGTGCGGCCACGCTCGTGCAGGCCGTGACGTCGTTCGCCCTCTCGCAGGTCCTTGGCGTCACCGCCCAGCGCGCCATCACCGACATGCGCCGCGAGGTCGAGGCGCACGTGATCCGCCTCCCGGTCCGCTTCTTCGACTCGACCAAGAGCGGCGTCCTGATCTCGCGCATCATGACCGACGCCGAGGGGATCCGGAACCTCGTCGGCACCGGCCTCGTCCAGCTCACCGGCGGGCTCGTGACGGCGACGATCGCGCTGGTCGTGCTCTTCTACCTCAACTGGCGGCTCACCGCGAGCACCATCGTGATCCTCGGGGTGTTCGGCGGGCTGATGGCGTACGCGTTCACGAAGCTGCGGCCGATCTTCCGCGAGCGGGGCCAGATCAACGCCGAGGTGACCGGCCGGCTCGGCGAGTCGCTGGGCGGCATCCGCGTGGTGAAGTCGTACGTGGCCGAGCGGGGGGAGAAGCTCGTCTTCGCGCGCGGCGTGAACCGGCTGTTCCGCAACATCGCGAAGACGGTGACCGGCACCTCCGCCCTCGGCGCGGCGGTCACGGTGATCACCGGCGGGATCGGGGTGCTGATGATCCTCGTCGGCGGCAACGCGATCCTCGCGGGCCGGATGACGCTCGGCGGCTTCGTGATGTACGTCTTCTTCGTCGGCCTCGTCGCGGCGCCGCTGGTCAGCATCGCGTCCATCGGCACGCAGGTCTCCGAGGCGTTCGCCGGGCTCGACCGGATCCGCGAGCTGCGCCAGACCGTGACGGAGGACGAGGAGGACGCGAGCCGCGGCGCCGTGGGCGACGCGCTCCGGGGCGAGATCGCGTTCGAGAACGTCGTCTTCGCCTACGATCCCGGCGTGCCGGTGCTCAAGGGCGTGTCGTTCCGCGCGCCGGCGGGCTCGACCACGGCGCTGGTGGGGCCCTCGGGCTCGGGGAAGAGCACGCTGATCAGCCTGGTGATGGCGTTCGCGCGGCCGGAGTCGGGGCGGATCCTGGTGGACGGGGCGGATCTGGCCGCGCTGCGGCTGCGCGACTATCGTGCGCATCTCGGCGTGGTGCTGCAGGACAACTTCCTGTTCGACGGCACGATCGCGGAGAACATCAGCTTCGCGAAGCCGCACGCGTCGCGCGCGGAGATCCTCGAGGTGGCGCGCATCGCGCACTGCGACGAGTTCGTGGACCGCTTCGAGAAGAAGTACGACACGATCGTGGGGGAGCGGGGCGTGAAGCTCTCCGGCGGCCAGCGCCAGCGGGTGGCCATCGCGCGGGCGATCCTCGCGAACCCCAAGATCCTCATCCTCGACGAGGCCACGTCGAGCCTCGACAGCGAGAGCGAGGCGTTGATCCAGGACGGCCTCAGGCGGCTCCGGCACGGGCGCACGACCTTCGTGATCGCGCACCGGCTGTCCACCATCCGCAGCGCGGACCAGATCCTGGTGCTGGATGACGGCAGGATCGTGGAGCGGGGAAGCCACAAGGAGCTGCTCGCCGCGGGCGGCCGCTACCGGCAGCTCTACGACAAGCAGTACGCCTTCGAGACCGACCGCTTCATCAATCCGGGCGAGGACTTCACGCCGGAGCCGGAGAAGCCGTCGGTGCCGCCGGCGGCGCCCGTCAGGCCGGGGGCGCTGTAGGGAGGATCGGGATGACCGGCGCTGATGCGCGGTTTGCGCCGTCCCGCATCCGTTGCGCACCCCGGAAGGCCGAGCGTACGCTTGCGTTGGCCCCCGACCGCGGGAGGGCCGGATGCCGATCACGGCGAAGCTGTCCAGGCAGTTCTAGGAGAAGCTGGGCGACGAGGTAGCGGACGAGCTCGTGAACTGGTTCAACGCTGTTGCCCTCTGCTGGATGTTCGGGTTCTGGATCGGCGCCTGGGTCACGATCGCGGGCACGGTCTTCGCGCTCCAGCGCCTGCACTGAACGGCCGCGGACCGGGCCCGCTGACGGCGGGCCCTTGGCGGTTGTAGATTCCCCGCGCACGGGACGTGGCGCAGCTCGGTAGCGCACCTGAATGGGGTTCAGGGGGTCGCGGGTTCAAATCCCGCCGTCCCGACTCGGTAAGCTCCGGCCTCGCAGTGAGTTGCGAGACCGGAGCTTTTTCGCCCTGAAGCCCGGGGTCTGTTGGGGGTCTGTTTCTCGATCGTCCTTCTGCGATCAGGGTGCGAGGTCGTGCAGCTTGCGCGGCTCGCTCATTACGGCCAGCAACGTCTGCTGATCCGGCTGCTGGTAGCAGGTCAACAATGTCTCGACATCCTTCCAGCCGCCGGCGGCGGCGACGTCCTTCAACGGCAAGTGCTTTCTCTCCGTCGCCCACTTCCGCCGATACGGATGCCAGAGACCGCCCTCGAGCTTTGGCAGCTTCGCCATCCGCTCCGCGGCCGCGAGCCACTTATCGAACAGGTGGCGATCCATCGGCTGGTCGGGCTGGAGTTCTCCTGCGAACAGCCATCCTCCGACAGCGCTGAGTTGACGGCGGAAGCGCCGGAGCTCCGTGAGCTTCACGGAAACAACGAACGGCCCGAGCCATTCTATCCTTGAACCGATAGCGATCGTGACGATCCAGCTCCAGCGCCAGTCTGGCAGCTAGCCGGAGCTTGGGCGTGGTGAAGTCTGCTTCCGGGGCGCCCAGAGTATGCCAGGTACGATTGTAGGTCGTAAGGGAGCGCGCTCGCGCGGTACCATCGCTGTTCGCTCCGGTCAGAAGAGTGAGGCGGCCACAACTGTAGTAAGGCGTAGCAAGCAGAATCCCGACAAAGAAGCGAAGCACGCTGCTGGCGGTTAGCTCGTTCTCGTGGTCAAAGATGCTTGCCGTGGCAGATGGTGCGGTGGCCCAAAGGAAGAGCGTGCACTCCTCCAGCTCCTTGCTGTGAAAGCGCCCGATGTCGACAGCCCAGGTTTCGACGGCGTGTGCCGGAAGAGCGGCTGAGAGCGCGTAACCGCCCTCCAAGGGCAGAGCAGCCCACGGCGAGCCACCGGCCCGAGACTCCGGCACCGCGAGGACCGCAAGCTTGTGGTTAAGCGTGATTTCTACTGCGGGCGCTTGATCAGCCAATTGCAGCCACCGCGTGCTATGTGACGATACGGGCCGTGCGCGTTTCGGGCGAGGGGCCGCGTCCGCTCCGGCGGCTGATGGACGTCGAAGAATGTTTGCCGTAATGTTTGCCGGTCAGTGCCTGCCAATGCGGTCAAATGGGGTCCTGGAAGGCCAGTGCGGGAGCACAAAACGAGGGGCCCGCACAGGGCCCCTCGTCTTAAAAGTCCGCTGCTCTACCAACTGAGCTAGCCAGTCGGCGGGCCGAAGGGTCACCGACACCAACACGTTGCACAAGCGCGCCGCAGATCATCTGGCCGTGGCGGCCGCGAGCACGTTTCGCGCGGTGACGTAGAAGTTCTCGTCCACCTCTGGCTCCGCCGCCTGTGGGCCCTTCACGGCCAGCGTCTGCCACGCCTCGGTGGGGCGCAGCGCCAAAGTGCCCAGGCCCGGCACCTGGACCCGCACCGGCATGTCGAATCCCGGCACGACGTTCGCCCAGCGGTACGACAGCGTTTCGCCCTCCACCTTGTAGTCGAATTCCGGGATCCGTGTGGTCGTGAGGTACTGCGCGAAGACCTTGCTCAGGTCCACGCCGGCCTCGCGGCTAATGTAGTCCTCAACCTGCTGGCCAGTGACGGTCTGGTGCCAGAAGGTGTGGTTGAGGCCGCGCAGGATCGCGCGCCACTTCGCGTCGTCGTCCACGATCTGGCGGATCGTGTGCAGGACGTTCGCACCCTTCATGTACATGTCGGTGCCGTACCACCACACGACGCCGCGGGGTCCGACGATCGGCTGCGTGTTCTGGATGGACTTGCGCAGCCCGACGAGGTAGGCGGCCCCTGCAGTGCGGCCGAGCCTGCACTCGGTGTACAGCCCCTCGGCGTAGGTGGCGAAGGATTCGTGCACCCAGAGGTCGCCGTGCTCCTGCGCGGTGATGTTGTTGCCGAACCACTCGTGGGCGCTTTCGTGGATGACGATGTAGTCCCAGCCAAGCCCCAGCCCCGTGCCCGACAGGTCGCGCCCCAGGTACCCGGTCAGGAAGCGGTTGCCGTAGGCGATGCCGCTCTGGTGCTCCATCCCCAGGTACGGCGCTTCGATCAGCTTGTACCCGTCGGCGTACCACGGGTACGGACCAAACCAGTACTCGAAGCAGCGCAGCATGGTCGTCGCCTGCCGCCACTGCGCCTTCGCCGTGTCGAGGTGGATGGCGAGCGGCCAGAAGTCGAGCGACAGCTTGCCGGCCTCGCCGTCGAACGTATCGGCGAAATGGGTGTAGCTGCCCGCGTTGACGGCGACGCCATAGGTGTTGATAGGATCGGCCACGAACCACTCGTACGTCGTGGTGCCATCGGCGTTGTGGGTCACGCCACGGAGCCGCCCGTTCGAGACCTCCACCATCGGATCCGGCACCGTGACGCTGATCCGCTGGCTGTCGGGCTCGTCGCCCAGGTAGTCCTTGAGCGGCCACCAGATGCTCGCACCGGGGTCCTCGTCCGAGGTGGCGAACCAGGGCGCGCCGAGGCTGTCGCGCGACCAGACGAAGCCGGTGCTGTAGGCGCCGGTCCGGCCCTGCCCCGGCTGGCCGTGGTAGTACGCGGTCACCGTCTTCACGTCGCCAGAGCGCTGCCGCGCAACAGGCGCCACGAAGTACGCGTCGCCATCGCGGCGCCAGGCGAGCGCACGCCTGTCCTGCACTACGCTGTCGAGCACCAGTGGCGCCTGGAGATCCAGCTGCATCTCCCGCGCGGGCGCGAGTACCCGGTAGGTGATGCCGTTCCAGCCCCGGATGCTGCTGTCGGCGGGGTCCACCCGGACGTGGAGGTCATAGAACGTCGCGTCCCACCAGGCGCGCCCCGGCCCGTTGGAGCCGCGCAGCGTGTCGGCGTGGGTGTAGACAAGGGCGTCCCCACCCTGCGCCGCGGCCCAGGTGAGGGGACACAGTGTGAGGGCAGCGAGAAGGGCGATGCAGCGCATAGGGGTCATAGGAGCACAGGGTGACTGCGAGGTCGCAGCGAAGGGGAAGGTACGGTGGCCAGGGGCGGGCCGTAAGGACAGCGGAGTACGTGACTGGCCGGTGAGTCAGTTCCTAAGCCAGTTTCGGGTGTCAAAGGCCGCCATCTGGACCAACCGATCCCGGCAGCGGACGACACGAACTCGCGGTTTGACAACATTTTGCCGGAGTTGGGCCTGAACAGAGCTGCGCCTCTGGATCAGCTGAGTCCTGGTTCGATCAGCCGTGGGACAGACGGCCTGCGGTGTCGATTCCGGTGTCGATCGGAGGAATCGGAAAGAGCACGACATTGCTAAAGGGCAATCCCGGGAAATCGCGCAGTCTGTCAACAGTCCAGCGGAACGGTGGCGTAGGTCTGCTCCTGCCGGGGCCGCCTCTTAATCAGTAGGCTCGTGTTCGATTCACAGGCCGTACGCGACCTTTCCGAGCGCTGGGCTACCGTTCGATGCGCACGCGATCCACCCAGTAGCGGGTGTCGCCGAAGCAGGTGGATGGGACGCCCTTGTGCTCCTTGTAGTGGAGCACGATGCGCA
>Ga0187854_10004434_pt1 | contig 10579 bp, 11 predicted proteins | sample June2016WEW_6_15_FD_132445 | JGI IMG/M metagenome (GOLD analysis project Ga0187854, IMG submission 132445) | Peatland microbial communities from SPRUCE experiment site at the Marcell Experimental Forest, Minnesota, USA - June2016WEW_6_150 | ecosystem: Environmental > Terrestrial > Soil >...
AAATCCGACTTTTCAACTTGCCTGTCGCACCAGAGCGGCCATCCCTCGGCGGGCGATTGCTCGTACTGATCGATGCGGCAATCAATCCCCTCGCTGCGCAGACGATTGGACAAAGCCAGGACGCGATCCATGTGCTCCACCGAATCGTGAGTGTAGCTGATGAAAACCTTCGGCGCTTCGGGCATTACGACGGATTATACCGCAGAATCCGGTAACCGGCTGGCGCTGCGACTGCACCCAGCGGTCAAAGTCAGCGCGCGGCTCGACGTAAACCCGAAGCAGCATCTTGGCGTGCTGCGTGCCGCAGTATTGTGCACACTGGCCGAGATAGACCCCCGTCTGGTGCGGGTCAATCCACATATGATTAATCCGATTGGGGATCAGGTCAGTCTTGCCCGCCAAGCGCGGCACCCAGAAGCTGTGGTCCGTGTCGGCGGAGAGCAGCGTCAGAAAAGTTGGAGTGGGCTGCTTCGCATCGCTCACCGGCACGTGCAACTCGTTGGCGGTCACAAAGCCGTATTGCGGATACCGGTACTCCCACCAGAACTGGTGGCCGACCACCGTCACCTGGATCGCGCCGGGTGGTTGCCGCGCGTCTTGGACTTCGTGGATAACTCGCGCTGTGGTCAGGAACAGCACCACGACGATCAGCACCGGAATCACGGTCCACGCCAGCTCTAGTTGATCGCTGCCGTAGATCTGGGGTGGTTCGCGGCCATCGTCGTCTGCCCTTTTCCTAAACTTCACAGCAGAGTAGACCAGCAAGCTAAAAACGGTCAGGAATATGGTCGCTGTGACCGCGAGCACGAAAAGAGACAACCCAAAAATCGAATCGGCCGGCGTGGAGACGGGCGAGAAGATACTGGTCGAGCTCGAGGGCTGGTTTGGCGGCACCCCGAAAGCAGCGGTGACCGGCCAAAAGAAGGCAACGAGTATCGGTAGTGCGCGCCGGGTGTTCGAGCTGTTGGAGTCCAGAGTTTGCATTCGGTAGTTCCTCTTATGCATCCCTCGATAAGTTCAAACGTCCATCGGTATTCAACAGCCCACTCATGCTTCAGAGGGGTTGATCAAAGTCCCCGGCCCCTCCGCCGACTACTTGCTCGAAACCATTGCTGCGTCAGGCGTTTCTGCCATCGCCCCGGACGTTCTGGCGCGTGATGATTTACATTATTAATACCGTTTCCTTCATTTCTAGTGTCCCCATCGACGAGAGCTGCGATCGAAGCCGGTTGCAGTTCTTGGAGGATCACTTGGAGTGCCAAGTTGGATTTTCATCAAATTCCCTGGAAGTGCCGGGAAACAAGAAGCATGCCGGAGCTGGGGATTGAGGTAACTCAGGTTCGGTGTCAGGCGCTTGGACTTGCCCCCGGACGACTGTCGGCATGTTGACAGGCAAGGCTGATCTTGGGACGCTCGGGTGCTGCGCCCAGGCACATCGGGATGGTCGGGATATTTTCAACCGGAGTGAAATCGAGAACTTGAACCCGGCGCGGCTAACTGTTAAGAGACGATGATTCGCACGGCCCCACGATTCCGGTGATCAGATTTCCTTATCCGGAGACGTTGTCAGGCTTTCCATGTTGCGGGACAGAACAAGAAAGGTTTGCAGTTCGATCGGAAGTAATTGTTGGGGACCTTCCGAACAGCACATCCGCACCGTCTGTTCTAGACTACCGAATAAGGATTTTAAATTGATTTTTTTCCTCCGGCCCTTTGTCCTGCATCCGACTTGCCATGTCCTCCAGCATTTTAGCTAACTCATCATCAAACTCCCGCTGTGCCACGCGTACGGCTTCTGGTAATTCGAAACCAGGGAGTTGAAGGCGGTATTTCAGCAACGCAATTCGCGTCACGAAAAGTGTGCGAAGTTGCGGTTGCAATTGCCGGATTTGACTGCGCAACGCAAGGTCCTGCTGCCGGGAAGAACTGAATTCGAATAGAACCGCATCGGCCAGGGTTCTCACCTTGTCAAAGTTTGTGTTGATCGTCTCGCGAAGAGAATAGCTGCGCTCGATGGCAAGCTCTTTCTCTCCCGGAAGCGGTTCCCTAGCAAGTTGAGCCAGTGATCGTAGGTTGGAAATGAATGTCCTTTTCATCTCAATCGCGGCGGGAGCGCCCCACAGCTGGTCATAGACAAGCCACATCATGAGGAGTCCAAGCATAATACCAGCAACGCGATCTCTTGCTACCGCAAGTGATGTCTGTATTTTGAACTCCTGCAAGTTGATGAGATAGAACGCGACGAAGAACTGAACCCCAAAATAAGAGAAACGCGGGCCTGACGTTGCGAGCCAGGCGCCCACGACGGTGACGAGGAGGAAAAGTACTGTGAATCCGGCGATCGAATCGAGATGCGGCAGAATGAAGATCTGCGAACCCATCCCCACAAGTACATCGGGCAAGCGCGGTTAGCACTATCGCCACGAACAGGCAAACCAGCCAGGCCGGGAAGAACGACCCCAGCACGTCAAAGGAAGGAGCCCTGGAGCAGCTCGTGAGCACGACCGACACAAGCATCAGCCCATACCTCCACAAACGACTATTTCCACTTCCCATCATGGTCGGGGCCTCGTGGCGCCTGACTGAATCAAATCTCCGGTTCCGAAAGCCAGAGCTGCCAAATGGGTGAGAACCTGCGTGCGCGCCAACACATCAGCCGAGCGAGCCTGCGCAAGGGCTCTCTGGGCAGCAGTAACATCCAATAAGTTACGGACACCGTAGTTGTACGATTCCAGAGCGGCGGCATAGGATTGACTAGCCGCTTCCAGTAGCGCGATGGCAGCTTGCCGCTGGCGAAGCGCGGTCTTTACATTCGAGTAAGCTCGCCAAACCTCATCCCCAATCTGATCACGTGCAACGTTTACTTGGGCTTCCGCCGCGTGGACGTTCGCTTCCGCTCGCGCCAGGTTATTTTTCCGCGCACCGCCGTCAAACACGGTCCAGTTCAGGTTCACACTCACCCCGCCCACCAAATCTGAAGTGTGCGCCCAGGAAAGCGATTGCTGTAACCCACTCAGCCATTGCGCGCTGGGGGCTGTGCTCAGAGTGAGAGCAGGATAGAAGGCGGCGCGTGCCTCTTTGACGCTGGCATTTGCCCTTCTTATTTCCGCCATTTGCTGCAGGAGATCCGGGCGTTGCTCGAATGCGCGATCGATCGCCTAGTCGACGGAATCACCGATCGAATCGGGAATTGGCAATTGGCCGATCGGCTGTACGTGAATCGCCACGCCGGGGCGAGTTCCCAGCGCGGTTGCCAGATCCCCCCGCGCGATCTCCTCGACTCCCAGGGCCGCCTGCAAATCGTACTCCGCCTGTGCCGTGGCGCTTCGTGCCTCCAGTACATCCGGCAATGTCGCAAGGCCGTGCCGCAGACGACCCTCAGCGGCCTGTTGCACGGCCTGAGCATTGGTCAGACTGGCTTGCGCGGCGTCCTCCTGACCCGAGGCATTCAGCAGCCGGTAGTAGGCTTGCGCGACCTGCTAAATGATTCTCCGATGGGTATCGTTAAAGGCGAAATCAGCGGCTACGAGCTCTGCTCGCGCAGCCGCGATGCGGCCCGCGCGCGCGCCAGAATCGAACACGGTGTACGACAACTGCAATGCCGGTCCGGAATTCTCGACCGTTTGGCGGAAGAAACTGTTGCCGAATAACACTTGCTGCTGGTTCACTTGGGAAAGGGCAACGGCGGCTACTGTGGGGTACAACTCACTCCGCGCAACGCCCAGGGCCGCCGCCTGAGCGCGGGCTCTCTCCCAGGCGACACGGGTCTCAGGATTGTGTGTCGCCGCCAAGTCCACTAGTTCCGCCAGTGTGTAAGTCCTGTCTGGTTCAATACTGAACCCCGACTCATGGAAATGTTTCGCAGCGTCTTCGATTTCTTGTCCTTGGGGAGCATGCCACGGACGATCAGGTGAAGCTGGCGCGCTTTGGGCGAAAACACGGTTGGCACTGAGGAGAAGGGCGAACCAAATTGCTCCACGAGTCAAATCCCGCGTCATGACGAGATCGCTGATTAGGCATGACATCGCCAGCCCGCTGCCGTAGATGGTGGCTTCAGCAGTCTTAATTGACCGACGCTGCGTCACCTGAATGTCTTGTCCCCGTATCCTTGTCGCAACCGCGATCTTCCTTCGCAACTATTCACTGTCAAATAGCCGATGCATGTGGTAAGCCCCGTCACCGGTACGCGCTATATGGACTCGCACCCTACTCCACCTTGCAAGCGAAATGCCGGCAGACGAGAACCGAGTGCCCCGTGGTGGGGGCATTCGGGGATGAAACACCACAATCCGGCGATCAATCCATACTCAGCACTGGCCGCGTCGTAAATGGTGAGACCCAAATCCCGTGCAGTATTCGACGACAGCACGTTCGGAAAGACTCCAGAGGCCACACTGGTCGACATTCCAAGCAGATATTGACCTGAGGCCAGAAATGCGCGCACAGCCTTGCGCTGAGAACTGAAGATGCACGCTCCCCTCATGCCTGCCAACGTGGCATCGCGGGCTTGAGCGTAGTGAATTCCCTGGACGGCGGGATTAATTCAACACACCGGGTCGCAAGTCCTGCCCCAGCAGGTGATTGTCCCGGTAGTCCACGGGGATACCAACGACCACGGGACCCTGGATATCGATGGCCTTCTTGAGCGTTGGTGCGATATCATCCGCTGTCTGGATCGTCAGGCCCTTCGCGCCAAATGCCTCGGCAAATTTCACGACATCCACAGGTCCGAAATCCACGCCCGACGCCCGCCCGTACTTCAACACTTCCTGGAAGCGGACCATGTCATACCCGCCGTCCATCCAGACCAGGTGCACGAAGTTGCACTTCAGACGTACGGCTGTTTCAAGTTCCGCAGCCGAAAAGAGGAAGCCTCCGTCACCAGACACTGAAATCACTTTCTCGCTCGGGCGGACAAGACAGGCGGCAATTGCCCAGGGTAGAGCCACGCCGAGAGTCTGCTGTCCATTACTGATCAGAACTTGACGGGCGCGAAAACTGTAGAGATGGCGGGCGAGCCAAATATGGAAAGACCCCATATCAGAACACAGGGTCACGTCGTCGCTCAGCAGGTTCTGCAGTTCATAGACGGTGCGACTGGGATGGATGGGGATGCCATTCAAACCGGCCGCTAGCTTGGAGAACTCTGCTCGGTCGCGAGCAACCTCGTCCAGAAGCTTTTTTTCCGAGGATAGCACTCGCGGCTTAACTTGATTCGTGATCGCTTGAAGTGTGGCGGCGATGTCGCCCGTTAATTCGACCTGCGGACGATAGTCCCTGTCAACATCTGACGGTACAGCATCGATATGAACCAGATTGCGCTTGCGACCTGCGTTCCAAAGACTTGGTTCGTATTCAACCGGGTCGTAGCCAATCGTAACAATCAGGTCGGCCGCATCCAAAAGCTTGTCGCCTGGCTGGTTATGGAACAAACCGATTCGGCCACCAAAGTAGTCGAAGAGTTCGCGTGGCACTACTCCAGCCGCCTGATACGTACTCACAACAGGCAGCTGCGTCTTGGTAATAAGTGTATGCACGGCCTCCGCGGCAGGCGGTTGGCTGGCGAGTAAACCGAGCAGCAATATTGGCCGTTGAGCGCGGTTGATCAGGTCAGCCGCCGCGGCAATCGCTTGAGTATCTGCAGGCCCCTGGGCTTCCCGGGCAACCGGGGTCAGCACGTCTCCATCTGCTCTCCCGGCCATGATATCTTGCCGAGCGCTAATGAATGCAGCGCCCGGCCTTCCCGACTCAGCGATGCGAAAGGCGTTTCCGACAACTTCCGATACCGTGTCCGGAGAATCGATTTCGGCACTGAACTTTGTGATCGGGCGGAATAGACTTACGGCATCCATCGTCTGATGAACATGCTTCAAGCCCCTCTCAACGGGCACGGCTCCTCCGATCGCGACCACCGGATCGCCTTCCGAACTGGCGGTAGCCAAACCGGTCGTGAGATTCGAGCAGCCCGGCCCGGAGGTAACCAATACAACGCCTGCCCTTCCGGTCATGCGGCCGATGCCCCCGGCGACAAATGCAGCGTTCTGTTCATGCCGGCACACGACCGTCTTGATGGTCGAGTCCAGCAAAGTGTCGAACACCTTGTCGATCTTAGCCCCGGGTACGCCGAATATATATTTGACTCCTTGCGCCTCCAGCCTCTTCACCAAGAGCCCCGCACCGGTCTCGAAGCCAGGTTTTGTCGCCGCCGAACTCATTTCTTTTCTCCTTCTGCTTTGGCGAGGTCCGCGCTTGGATCACGGCGCAAGTCGGCCTTCAGGAAATCTTCGGTTTCCGGCAAGGCGATGTGATACTCGCCCTCCCGCTGTATTTGAAGATGCAAACTGGATCCGCCGCATTGTAGGAGATGCCCACCTCGTGTGTGGTCCGCAGACAGGAAGTGCAAGTGATACCCTGGTACGTTTAGCGTCTTCGCATACTCGGGCGTCCAGAACCCCACCAGCGTTCCCAAGATGTCGCGACACTCGAATTCAGGTTGAACCGCAGCCGCCTTAACTAACGGCACCCCCTCCTCGGTTTTGCACATGGCGCGTGCGTGCACGTAGTCAAAGTGCCCGTCCACCCTTAGGGCATAGAAGACGTTGTCGGACTCCCGCAGCCCGTTGAACTTAGCAACCAAGTGACTCAAATCGGGACAATTCTCAAGATCCATTTGTGCGTCAGCAGAGAAGCGCGTTATCACGGCAAAGGGGGCAAGAACATCGTCGTCGACTTCCCGTACCGAGCCGTCGCATCGTACTTGAAAGAAATGACCATCAACGACCACCATCTCGCCATCGAGATCCTCAAATGTGCCCAATCCAAGGTTACCGTGCTCGCGAAGTGTTCCGATTCGTACTGCTCCCTGATATATGCCCTCGACCAGAGCGGTGGAGGTTGACACTTGATAAAGCGTGTGATGCATGACGTCGAAATAATCCGCGAGAGCTTTGCTTACGATGAGGCTAACCGGCTCCTGGGTCTTCTGCGATTGGCCTCGCAGAAGCTCCCATAAACCAGTCGACAATGTGCAATCGAGTTGGGGCATTGTGACCTCAGTGTCGTTCTCTGCGCGTCTAAAATATGACAGTACTCATGGGCCCGTCTCCAGTGCGACTCCAGCGCTTCCTGTGCCAAACTTAAATAGTCTCCTTCGCCAACGCGGCATAATCTCGGCGCGTAGTCCGAGGCTGCGGCCAACGCGCTCGGCCGAAGCCACAGTTCGGTCCGTAGATTGACCGCTGACAAATAAAACTCGGGCAACGGCAAGGACAAGGTCGGCACGCTCCTCCGAGGTCATAAGGTTGGCGTCGGTATTCCAATATTGATCCATGGAGCATCTTTGTGTAGGATCCGGTATGAAATGAGTATCGGCGCCTTCCTTGAAGACCACGTAAGCGCGCTTCCACGGCTCGTCATTGATTAAGCGCCACTTGTGGCCTGAGCCGGTGTGATCCACTGCCAGCAGGACTTCACCCGGATGGATCGTGAATGTCTCTCCGCCCAGGGTTGTAAATTCGAGCACACCAGCCAGCGTAATGACATATTGAGGGATTGGATCATTGTGCCAGTCAAACGACGAATGTGCCGGCGTTTCCTTAAAAAGGATGGATTCCGCTTTGACCAATTCACCTCCACTCACGCTGCCTCGTACCACATGGGAATTTCCGTCAGGGCCTGTATATAGACGATATGCGCGGATCACTGGGTGTTCTCCTTTATGTGACGTTGTTGATGTTCAAGACGGCCGCCGTCTCGGCCCGCACCTTCTGGCAAAGGGCTGCATTCTCGGAGAGAGATTGACCGTACGAAGGAATAAGTTCCTTCAATTTGACAGGCCATCCTCCATCCGCCAATTTTTCTTCGACGCAGCGCTCAATGACTTGAAGCATGATCCACACGGCAGTGGAGGCACCCGGCGAAGCGCCTAGCATCGCCACGATGGAACGGTCGGCGGCGATGACCAACTCCGTGCCAAATTGCAGGATGCCGCCGTGGGTTGGATCCTCTTGATGATCTGCACCCGCTGTCCTGCTATTTCGACCCGCCAATCCTCCTGCTTTGCCCGAGGAAAGAACTCGCAGAGTGCGGCGAACCGCTCTTTGGGGGATTCGAGAACCTGGCCGATCAAATATTCGGTTAGTGCCACGTTATCCCTGCCGACGGCCAGCATCGGCAGCAAATTTTCCGGATCGATCGAGCCGAAGAGATCGAGATAGGACCCATGCTTAAGAAACTTCGTCGAAAAATCCGCGTAAGGCCCGAAAAGCAGAGAAACCTTGCCTTCGACGTGGCGGGTATCGAGATGGGGCACGGACATGGGAGGCGACCCCACCGAGGCTTTACCGTACACCTTGGCATCGTGACGGGAAGAAACCTCAGGATTGTCGCAGCGCAGCCAGACTCCGCCCACCGGGAACCCGGCGTAGCCCCGCCCCTCGGGAATGCCGGATTTTTGCAACAGGTGAAGCGATCCGCCGCCAGCACCGATAAAAACGATTTTGGCCAAAACATCGCGGTTCGCGCCGCTTTTCTCATCCCTGATTCGCACGCTCTATAGATCCCCATTACGGCGCAGATCTTGCACTCGATTGAAAAAGTGGATTGAGAATCCTTCCTTACCCCTCAGGGAATTAAGAAGATCCGTGGTGAGGGCGCCATAATCCACATCCGTACCGGTCCGCATTCGCGTCGCCGCAACTTCTTCGCCCGGATCGCGCCCTTCCATGATCAGCGGGAACCACTTCTCCATCTGCTTGTTGTCTTCGGAATATTCCATCCCGTGATAGCAGGGATGGGCAGAGAGCGCCTCGAAGCGTTTTTTAAGAAACGCGACGTTCTCCGATCCGCGCACAAAACTGAAGTGCGGTACGGGATGAATAAAGGACTGCGGGTCCTTGATCGCTCCCTTTTTCACCAAATAGGCCCAGAGCTGACGGGAAAGATCGAACTCGGTGTTGACCTGCAGAGCTTTCGAAATGTCGATACTGCCGTCACTTTTCTCTGGAGTGTATTTCAGTTCACAGAGTGCTGCATGGCCGGTGCCGGCATTGTTCCAGGCATTCGAGCTTTCCTGGGCCTCGCTGCCCAGGACTTCGTAGATCTCTATCTTCAGGCTGGGATCAAGTTCTTTCAGAATCACTGCCAGCGTAGCGCTCATGATGCCCGCACCGACAAGGACGACATCAGGATGGTTTTTGGAGGGCATGGGTATGGTCATAGTGTTTATCCTTTTGGTCAATTGGCTGCTGCGACGTAGGGCTTGACCATCTTCGCCGGATCAACCACACGATCGAACTCGGTCTCCGTCACGAAGCCTAGTTCCGACGCCGCAACCTTCAGCGTGAGGTCGTTGTCCAGTGCGTAGTGCGCAATCTTCGACGCTTTGTCATAGCCAATGACGGGCGAGAGGGCAGTCACTAACATCAAGGAGCGGTCCACATACTCCTTGATCTTTTTCAGATTTGGCTTCGTCCCTTCGATTAGGAATTTCCGGAAGTTGGTGCATCCGTCTGTCATAATGGTGATGGAGTGAATGACGTTGAAGATGATAAGAGGCTTGTACACGTTCATCTCCAAGTAGCCGCCAGCGCCGCCGAAACCCACGGCCACATCATTGGCCATCACCTGAACGGCGATCATGGTTAGCGCCTCGGCTTGGGTCGGGTTTACCTTGCCGGGCATGATCGAGGATCCAGGCTCGTTCGCGGGAATTACCAACTCGGCGAAACCCGCACGCGGACCGCACGACATCAGCCGGATGTCATTCGCGATCTTGTAGAGCGAGACTGCGAGAGTCCGCAATGTGCCGGAGAGCTGGACCAAGGCATCATGAGCTCCCTGCACTGTGAACTTGTTTGGAGCACTGACGAAAGGCAGGCCCGTAAGCTTTGCAATTTCGGCAGCGGCCGCCTCGCCGAATCCGGGAGCCGCGTTGATGCCGGTTCCTACCGCTGTGCCGCCGAGCGCTAGCTGGTACACACCTTTCAGAGCGTCCTCGATGCGCTCGATATTGTCACTCAGCATGCCTGAGTAACCCGACCATTCCTCGCCGAGCGTGATCGGTGTGGCGTCCTGCATGTGCGTTCGGCCAATCTTGACGACATCCTTCCACTGCTCGGCCTTCGAAGCGATTGCGTCGTGCAGCGCATTCACCGCTGGGATGAGCCGCTGCTTCACATTAACCGTTGCCGCGATGGCCATTGCGGAGGGGAACGAATCGTTAGAAGACTGGGACATGTTGATGTGATCATTCGGATGAACTGGTGTCTTGCTCCCGAGCGGCGTGCCGGCAAGCTGGCAGCCGCGGTTGGATATCACCTCATTCACGTTCATGTTGAATTGCGTGCCGCTTCCCGTCATCCAGACATGCAGGGGGAACATGTCCTGATGCTGGCCAGCAAGGATTTCATCACAGACTTGTACGATCAGCTTGTGGCGCTTGTCGTCGAGCCGCTTGCCGGCATGATTGGCATTGGCGGCAGCTTTCTTCAGGAAGGCGTAGGCGCCAATCATCTCGCGCGGGATTAGGTCTTTGCCGATGCTGAAGTGCTCAAGGGAGCGCTGGGTCTGGGCGCCCCAG